>ERZ887849.2215-NODE-2215-length-16488-cov-39.254731_pt1 | contig 16488 bp, 10 predicted proteins | sample MGYA00521267_ERZ887849 | MGnify/ENA primary metagenome ERZ887849 (study PRJEB32303, sample SAMEA104408601) | aquatic metagenome | biome: Brackish water; feature: Pelagic; material: water | place: Baltic Sea | collected 2014-06-06T16:11:00 | depth 2,863 m ... | reverse complement strand
CGTGTGGTTTATTTACAGCGCAATGCTTTCGAGTTAGATGAGGTGGTGATGTCTGTGTCTAAATGGGAACAGCAGCGAAAAGATGTACCACAGAAGATTGTTGGTATAAATGCACAAAGCATTGCATTTAACCAGCCACAAACGGCGGCAGACATGCTCCAGCAAACAGGCAAAGTCTACGTCCAGAAAAGTCAATTAGGCGGAGGAAGCCCTATGATCAGGGGTTTTGCAGCAAACAGACTGTTGCTTTCTGTAGACGGGGTGAGAATGAACAATGCTATTTTTAGAGGAGGAAATTTACAAAATAGTATTGCTGTAGATCCCTTTAGTATAAAAAACACGGAGGTGATTTTTGGCTCTGGATCTGTTATTTATGGTAGTGACGCCATAGGTGGTGTGGTGCATTATTATACAAAGGAACCACAATTGAGCAAAAATGAGACTACAACATACTCCGGAAATGCCCAATATAGGTATTCGAGTGCCAACCAAGAGCGGACAGCCCATCTAGACCTTAGTGTAGGAACAGAAAAGTGGGGTTTTTTAAGCAGTATAACGCACAGTAATTTTGAAGATTTACAAATGGGTAAAAACGGCCCAGAGGCATACTTGAGACCTCAATTTGTATTACAAGGTGGCGGAGCAGACCTACTGGTAGACAATCCCAATCCAAGGCTTCAAAATCCCACAGGTTACAATCAGATAAACAGTTTGCAGAAAGTACGGTATAAAGCAGACGAAAACCTTGAATTCCAGTTGGGCGTTTACTTTTCTGAGACCTCTCATTTCGCCAGATACGACCGTCTCACAAGACCAGATAATGCAGGTACTGGACTACGCTCCGCAGTTTGGGATTACGGCCCACAAAAATGGTTTATGACCAATTTTAATATCTCTCATGCCCCCTTAAATACATTTTATGAGGGACTTAAATTTACAGCGGCATACCAGCGCTTTAATGAAAGCCGCTTTGACAGAGACTTTGGAGCGGTTTCTCTTTTCGGTACTGAGGAAAAAGTAGACGCAATATCATTTAACCTTGACATAGAACACAAAAAGACAGGCGCCTTTAGGTTATTTTATGGGGCTGAATATGTAGGGAATAAAGTGTACTCAAAGGGATCTGAAAACATAGTGAGCAGCAACATGATTTTACCAGCCGCTTCTAGGTATCCAGATAATGCGCTGTGGCGTTCCGCTGCATTGTATTTAAACAGCACTTTTGAGGCTTCTGAAAATTTTAAATTTTTAGGGGGCATTCGCTATACTCATGTTTGGGTAAATGCCTCTTTTGACAATGAATTTTATGATTTCCCTTTTGAAAAGGCAGACCTAAATACAGCTGCTTTAACAGGAAGCTTAGGTTGGAGTTGGTTTGTGGCGGAAGATTTTCAAGTGAGTTGGAATGCTACTACAGGATTTAGGGCCCCTAATATTGACGACATTGGAAAGGTTTTTGATTCAGAACCAGGGTCTGTTGTAGTGCCAAACCCAGCTTTGAAACCAGAATATGCATATGGAACAGAAATAGGCCTAAAAAAGAATTTTTCAGATAAAGTAGTTTGGAGACTTGCAGGGTATTACACCCATCTAAAAGACGCCTTAGTGCGAAGAAATTTTGCCTTAAACGGTCAGTCTCAAATAGTATATCAGGGTGTTTTAAGTCAGGTTCAAGCGGTTCAAAACGCTGCAAATGCCTATGTATACGGTTGGGAAATAGGGGCAGATTTTATGTTGAGTCCCTTCTTGTCTTTTGCGGCAAATTACAGTTATATTAAGGGCACTGAGGAAGAAGACAATGGGGTGCTGTCTCCAGGCAGGCATGTAGCACCTTCTTTTGGAGACCTACAGCTGCTTTATAAAAATTCCAGGTTTAAAGCAAGTATATTGCTCAATTTTAATAGAGAAATAAGTGCAGATCAGCTGGCTGTATCAGAACAATCAAAAAGCTATATGTATGCTTTAGACCGCTTTGGGAATCCATACAGCCCCTCATGGCACAGCCTTAATTTCAGGTCCCAATACACCTTGACCAATGCCGTTACAACTTTTTTGGCTTGGGAGAATATCACCAATCAGTTGTACAGGACGTATGCTTCTGGCTTAAGTGCTCCAGGGAGCAACCTTATTCTGGGCGCTAGTTACCAATTTTAAAGGGTTTGTATTGTTTTTTAAGGGCCAGTATCTACCGCATTTTTAACATCCCTTTAAAATGAGGATGGTTTCGTTCTAATTGCTTAATTTTGCCCCTTTCATACCGCATACAAGACCTTAATACTATGAAGTTTGCAGAATATAAAGGATTAGATTTGCCTGGTATTTCCAAAGCTGTTTTACAGGAATGGAAAGACAAAGAGGTATTCCAAAAAAGCGTGGAGCAACGAGAAGGGCAACCTTCTTATGTGTTTTTTGAAGGGCCGCCGTCGGCCAACGGCATGCCTGGAATTCACCATGCAATGGCTAGAACGATCAAGGATATTTTTCCTAGATACAAGACCATGAAGGGTTTTCAGGTAAAGCGGAAAGCAGGTTGGGACACCCACGGTTTGCCTATTGAATTGGGTGTAGAAAAAGCCTTGGGAATTACCAAAGAAGACATTGGCACTAAGATATCTGTAGAAGATTATAACAAAGCTTGTAGAGCCGCTGTGATGCGCTACACCGATGTGTGGAACGACATGACAGATAAAATAGGCTATTGGGTAGATATGGAAAACCCTTATATTACCTATGAGCCAAAATACATGGAGTCTGTTTGGTGGTTGTTGAAAGAAATATACAAGAAAGGCCTAATCTATAAGGGATATACCATTCAACCTTATTCTCCTAAAGCTGGTACAGGATTGAGTTCACACGAGTTGAACCAGCCAGGCACCTATCAGGATGTGACAGATACCACAGTAACGGCACAGTTTAAAGCCATAGAAGAGACCCTCCCAAAGGGCTTACAATCTTTAGACGCACCTTTATATTTCTTGGCATGGACCACTACCCCTTGGACCCTTCCGAGCAACACTGCTTTAACCGTAGGCCCTAAAATTGACTATGTTTTGGTGCGTACTTTTAATCAGTACACCTTTGAACCTATGCATGTATTGCTCGCCAAAGCATTGGTAGGAAAGCAATTTGCAGGAAAGTTTGTAGCAGTGGAAAGTAAAGAAGCCATTCAACAATACAACAAAGAAGACAAGAAAATACCTTATTTGGTTTTAGCGTCTTTTAAAGGGGCAGACCTTATCGGTGTCACATACGAACAACTCATGACTGGTGTATTGCCTTGTGATCATCCTGAAAACGCTTTTAGAGTGATTGGAGGAGATTTTGTGACCACAGAAGATGGAACCGGTATTGTGCATACGGCCCCCACTTTTGGTGCAGACGACGCCTTGGTAGCCAAACAAGCTAGCCCAGAAATCCCGCCAATGTTGGTTTTAGATTCAGCGGGCAACAAAGTGCCTCTAGTAGACCTACAAGGAAAGTTTAGACCTGAAGTTGCGGGCTTAGCAGGTAAGTATGTTAAAAATGAGTACTATCCGGAGGGAGAAGCGCCAGAACGTTCTGCAGATGTAGAAATTGCCATTAGACTCAAGGAGGAAAACAGGGCTTTTAAAGTAGAAAAATATGTGCATTCCTATCCAAATTGCTGGAGAACAGACAAGCCTATTTTATATTACCCCTTAGACTCTTGGTTTATTAAAATGACTGAAGTAAAGGATAAAATGGTGTCTTTGAACCAGGAAATTAACTGGAAGCCAAAAGCCACCGGTGAAGGTAGGTTTGGAAACTGGTTGGCCAACGCCAATGACTGGAACCTTTCTAGATCTAGATATTGGGGAATTCCATTGCCTATTTGGAGAACGGCAGACGGCAAAGAAGAAATCATGATTGGTTCTGTAGCAGAACTTAAAGAAGCCATGAAAGCTTCTGTTGCTGCTGGACTTATGTCTAAAGATATTTTTGAAGACTTTAAAGTAGGAGACTATTCAGCGGAGAATTACGCCACAATAGACCTTCATAAAAACATTGTAGACCAGGTGGTTTTAGTATCCAGCACTGGGGAACCAATGCACAGAGAATCAGACCTTATAGATGTCTGGTTTGACTCTGGATCTATGCCTTATGCCCAGTGGCACTACCCATTTGAGAACAAAGAACTCATAGATGAGAACAAGGCCTTCCCTGCAGATTTCATTGCAGAAGGCGTAGACCAAACAAGGGGGTGGTTTTACACCCTTCACGCTATTGCGACCATGGTTTTTGACAGGCCAGCCTATAAAAATGTAGTCTCTAACGGGATGGTATTAGACAAGGACGGAAAGAAAATGTCTAAGCGCCTTGGCAATGCGATTGATCCTTTTGAAACTATTGCGGCCCATGGGGCCGACGCCACGCGTTGGTATATGATCGCCAATGCAAATCCATGGGACAACCTAAAGTTTGACACAGAAGGGATTGTAGAGGTAAAGCGTAAGTTTTTTGGCACCCTGTACAATACCTATTCTTTCTTTAGTTTGTATGCCAACTTAGATCATTTTGACAACAGTGCTCCTCAGATTCCATTAGCAGACAGGCCAGAAATTGACCGTTGGGTGCTTTCCGAACTCAATAGTTTAATCATCAGGGTAGAAGCGGCCTATGAAACCTATGAGCCCACAAAAGCAGCGAGAGCCATCTCAGATTTTGTGCAAGAAAATTTAAGCAACTGGTATGTTCGTTTGTGTAGAAGGCGTTTTTGGAAAGGAGAATACGGACCAGATAAAATAGCCGCTTACCAAACATTGTATGAATGCCTCTTGGTGGTTTCTAAATTATCTGCCCCTATTGCTCCATTTTTCATGGACAGACTTTATCTAGATTTGGCTGGCGTGTGTGACCCTAATGTAAAAGAAAGTGTTCATTTAGCGCAATTTCCAGAGGCCAATAGCGCTGTTATTGATTCAGATTTAGAGCGCAAAATGCAATTGGCTCAGCAAACTTGTTCGCTAGTTTTGTCTATTAGACAAAAAGAAAAAATTAAAGTAAGACAGCCCCTTCAGAAAATTATGGTGCCTGTTTCTGCCCTAGTAAAAGCAATAGATTTAAAAGCAGTTGCTTCACTTATTTTATCTGAAGTAAATGTAAAAGAATTAGAAATTTTGGCGGATTCTTCAGATATCTTGGTCAAACAGATCAAGCCTAATTTTAAGACTTTAGGCCCTAAATTTGGTCCTAAAATGAAAGCGGTTGCTACAGCGATACAATCCTTAACATCAAAAGATATTAACCAAATGGAGCTAAATGGCGCTATTGAGTTGCTTGTAGATGGGGATAAAATAGCTTTGGAATTGTCTGATGTGGAAATCAGTTCTCAGGATATTGAAGGATGGTTGGTAGCTTCTTCAGGCGCATTAACAGTGGCTTTAGATGCTACAATTAGCCCTGAACTAAAAGCAGAAGGAATAGCGAGAGAGCTGGTCAATAGGATTCAAAACTTAAGAAAAGACAGTGGCTTTGAAGTCACGGACAAAATTGTTATTAAATTTCTAAAAGACCCCTTTATAGATTCGGCTTTATTAGATAATTTAGAATATATTAAAACAGAAACATTGGCGACAGAAATATTGGTAGAAACAACTCTAAACGAGGGACTTCCAATTGAATTTGATGAGGTGCGCTCGGTGTTATTTATTGAAAAACAAAATTAATATGGCAACAGATTTAAAAAACAGATATTCAGATAAAGATTTGGCAGAATTCAAGGTCCTTATTTCTGAAAAAATAGTAGTAGCCAAGTCCCATCTTGAACTTTTAAAGAGTTCATATATGAATGATGGAAACAATGGTACAGATGACACCTCTCCAACTTTCAAGGCTTTTGAAGAAGGCTCTGAAACCATGAGCAAAGAAGCGAATACCCAATTGGCTATTCGTCAAGAGAAATTTATCAGGGATTTAAAAAATGCCTTACTTAGAATTGAGAATAAGACCTATGGCATATGCAGGGTAACGGGTAAATTAATCAACAAAGAAAGATTAAAGCTAGTCCCTCATGCGACCCTAAGTATTGAAGCTAAGAACATGCAAAAGTAGTCGTTATTGAAGGTTATATACACAGCGATACTTCTGGTGTTAGCCCTTCATTTATCCTGGTCTCAAAAGACACTATCTAAAGTTTTAGAAGACCCTTCCCTCACCCAAATCCATGTATTGGCCCAAGAAGTCAACACCTTACATTTAAAACCATCTTCCTCCAAGGAACTTCTTGTTTCAGCACGTTTAAATGGAGAGTACAGTCTCCATCAGATGATCGTGTTTACTAGAAAAGGAAATACCTTATTTATTGGACCAGACCTTTCAGCAACTTTTGAACTTCCCAATGACAAACTCAGTGCCCACAAAATATGGTCTGTTGATTTGGCTATTGAAATACCAGCATACTTAGAAGTCTATATAGATGGAGGAAATACCCAAATAAATGCTGAGGGTATTTTTGAGAAACTTCAGATCCAACTCAATGACGGATTGTGTGTTTTAAAAGAAGTAGGAAATCAAGTGCGGGTAAATACCATCAGAGCGCCTATTATTTTAAAGCAAAAAAAAGCCATTGTAAATGCTGAAACAACCTATGGAACGTTAATTTTACCCAGTATTCCAAAGGGGCTTTCAGAGATTGTATTGCGGTCCATACACGGAGATATTAAAGTGGTTCCTCTAGACTAGTTTCATTTTAATAATAATGTTTATTTTAGCCACCTAAGTACCTATTATGTTTAAAAAGCCTTTTTTACTCGCCTATTTTTTATTGATTCTGGACCAATGTGTAAAAATTTATATTAAAACACACTTTTTTTTAGGAGAATCAGTAGAGGTCTTTTCTGGTTTTCAAATTTTATTTATCGAAAACGAGGGCGCTGCTTGGGGGGCCAAACTCAGTGATATTTTACCCATTTCAGATGTAAGCGGAAAAATTGCCCTCACCGTTTTTAGACTGTTTGCTATTGTGGGAATTGGCGCGTGGTTTGTAAGTTCTGTTAAAAAAGGTGTGCCACTTTTTTTGCAAATGGCACAAGCTTTGATTTTCGCAGGGGCCTTGGGTAATATTATTGATTCTGTTTTTTATGGGGTACTATTTAATGACAGTATGTACCAAGTAGCGACCCTATTTTCTGATCAGCCTTACGGCAGCTTACTACAAGGTAAGGTGGTAGACATGCTCTATTTCCCGCTCATAGATACTACATGGCCAGAATGGGTGCCAGTTTTAGGAGGAAATTCATTAAGATTTTTTGAACCAGTTTTTAATATTGCAGACACCGCTATTAGTACTGGAGTAGGTCTTTTATTGGTCTTCAACAAAAAAGCTTTTCCACAGGGATAGGTGTTTTGCGAATTTTCAAAGTCGCTAAATTTGTCTTCTTTTCTGCATCATTTGTCAGAATTAGATCTGAGCTGTATCATAAGACTCAGAATTGTTTATTTAAATTCGTATACCTTAACTGGTGTTACACAGTAATCTAATGGAATATCTGTGGCGTCTAAGCCCTCAATTTTTTCTTCAGGTTCAAATAGGGATAAGCCTATTTTTAGGGTATTTGGTTTGCATTTAGATAAAAAACGATCGTAGAATCCTTTTCCGTATCCGACTCTGTGCCCTTTTTTATCATATGCCAATAAAGGAATAAAGACTACTTCTATTTCTGAAGGGGGAACAGTCAATCCATTTTGAGGCTCTGGAATCCCCCAATGGTTTGTTTTTATTTTGGTATTGTCTGTCAGTAGTATATGCACTATTTCAGTATCGTTTTGTATTCTTGGCAAACAGACTTCTTTATCTCTTCCATGCAGTAATGTGAGGATGAATTCGGTATCTATTTCTTTTTTGGAAACAATACTCAGGAATAGGCTGTAATAGGAGGCATCCCATATAGGACAGTTTAATAATTGATTCCCTATAGCGGCACTTAATGTAGCAATTTCTTCTGTTTGGAGCTTTTTTCTTTTTTCAAGGTAAGCACTTCTAAGGGCTATTTTATTCATAAATTGGGCATTTTAAGCTTATAAAAATACAGATAAAATAAAGGCCCAATAATAATTTCTACTATACCTTTGTAAATCACCTATGGCGGCCAATAGCATTTCTATACAACTCAGTGTACTTCCGGAAACTCCGGGAGTGTACCAGTTTTATGATAGCTCAGATAAGATTTTATATATAGGAAAAGCCAAAAACCTTAAAAAAAGGGTCAGCTCTTATTTTACTTTAAAACACGAGATAGCCAAAACACGCTTATTGGTCAAGAAAATTGTGCTGATCAAGCATATAGTGGTTCCCACAGAGTCAGACGCACTTTTATTAGAAAACAACCTGATTAAAAAATACCAGCCAAGGTATAATATATTATTAAAAGATGACAAGACCTTTCCTTGGATTTGTATTAAAAAAGAACGGTTTCCAAGGGTCTTTTTAACCCGTCAGTTAATTAAAGATGGTTCAGAATATTTTGGGCCTTATACCAATAAGAGAATGGTGAAGGTTTTGCTGGAGCTCATTAAAGGGCTTTATCCTTTGAGAACCTGCAATTATGACCTCTCTTTTGAAAAAATTCAAGAAGGCAGGTATAAAAGTTGTTTGGAGTATCATTTAGGGAATTGCCATGCACCTTGTGAGAATTTACAATCAGAGGCCTCATATGCTAAAGATATAGAAGCCATTAGACATATATTAAAGGGCAATTTAGCTGCAGCAATGAAGCATTTTAAAATAGAAATGGATCGTTACGCCGCTGAGGAAGCTTTTGAAATGGCCCACAAAGTAAAAGAAAAGCTGGCCGTATTGGCTGGTTACCAATCTAAGTCCACAATAGTAAATCCTAAAATAAACAATGTAGATGTGTTTACTGTTATTTCAGACCAAACCCATGCCTATGTGAATTTTCTTGAACTTTCTCATGGCGCCATTATTCGGTCTCACACCCTGGAAATTAAAAAGCAGCTGGAGGAGACAGATGCACAAATTTTAGAATTGGCTATTGTGTCCTTAAGGGAGCGTTTTAAATCTATTTCTAAAGAGGTGATCATCCCTTTTAAAGTATTAATGCCAGAAGGAATAAAGGCTACTATACCTGTTTTGGGAGACAAACAAAAATTGTTAGCGTTGTCTGAGCGCAATGCCCGTTTTTATAGACAGGATAAATTGAGTCAAATGCGCATTGTAGATCCTGAACGTCATTCTAAGCGTATTTTGGCTCAAATTAAAGAAGATTTAAGGCTTTCTTCGCTTCCAGTGCATATTGAATGCTTTGACAACTCTAATATTCAAGGGTCTAATCCGGTGGCTGCTTGTGTGGTGTTTACCAATGCCAAGCCCAATAAAAAAATGTACCGACATTTTCACATTAAGACCGTAGAAGGACCTGATGATTTTGCCTCTATGGAAGAAGTGGTTTACAGGCGCTATAAAAGGCTCAAAGAAGAAGGCAGTTCATTACCACAACTTATTGTAATTGATGGAGGTAAAGGGCAATTATCTGCTGCTTTAAAAGCCCTTGATCAATTAGGCTTAAGAGGGAAAATTGCTATAGTGGGTATTGCAAAGCGTTTGGAGGAAATTTATTTCCCTGAAGATCCTATTCCCTTGTATTTAGATAAGAAATCCGAGTCTCTAAAAGTAATCCAACAATTGAGAAATGAAGCCCACAGATTTGGGATTACTTTTCATAGAAATTTGAGAAGTAAAGGTGCTATAGTTTCAGAATTGGACGGAATTAAGGGAATAGGAGAAAAAACAGCGACACAATTATTAAGGCATTTTAAAACAGTCGCTAAGATAAAAGAAGCTAACTTAGATGCTTTAATTACTCAAGTAGGTCCAGCAAAAGCCAGCATATTGTATGAGCATTTTCATTAAATATCCTTATTTTTTATTCCTGCGTTTTTCCCTTTTCGCCCTATTAATAGCTAGTGTATTCAACCTTCGAGCTCAAACAACATCAATCAATGAGATTTCGAAAGCATTCGCGACAAGGGATTCAACCGCCTTACAATCAAGGGATAAGCCTTTAAAAGTAGGTTTGGTCTTAAGTGGTGGAGGTGCGAAGGGATTGGCACACATAGGCGCGCTTAAAGTGATTGAGGCCTCCGGTGTTCAAATAGACTATATAGCAGGAACGAGTATGGGGGCTATAGTAGGCGCCTTATACGCCTCTGGATATAGGGCAGAAGAGCTGGATTCTATTTTTAGACAAATTAATTTTAACAGCCTTATTCAAGACGACTTTTCAAGGGAAAGTAAGACTTTTTATGAAAAGGAAGACGCAGAGCGCTATGCCATTAGTTTGCCTTTTGACGGGTATAAAATTTCTTTTCCACAAGCTATTTCTGGAGGACAGAAGGTATATAATGAATTGGTATCCCTATTATTTCATGTAAAAGACGTGAGAGATTTTAACCAATTGCCCATTCCCTTTTTTTGTATAGCAACAGACATAGAGAACGGTGTTGCCATTCGCTTAGATAATGGTTACCTTCCTGAGGCTATTATGGCTTCTGGCACCTTTCCTTCCCTCTTTGAACCTATGGAATTAGAGGGTAAGCTACTCATAGATGGCGGCGTGTTAAATAATTATCCCATAGAAGAACTAAAGTCCTTAGGGGCAAATTTCATTGTTGGTGTAGACGTTCAGCAGGATCTTTCTAAAAGAGGGTCTTTGGGATCTGCTACGGATATTTTGTTACAGATTAACAATTTCAGGACGGTAGAAGCAATGAAAAGTAAGTCTAATAAAACAGACCTATACATTAGACCAAATATGGCCCCTTATTCTATCATAGATTTTGACAAGGGAGCGGCAATTGTAGCAGAAGGAGCCAGAGCAGCTTTGCTTCAAGAGAACGCATTGCTGGAATTATCTAAAAACCAATTAAAAAAAACACCTTTAGATAAAACCTTTCAACTAAGTGAGAATAGGGTAGACACCTTAAAAATTAACTATATAGAGGTGAATGGCATAGTTAATTATTCGGACGATTATGTGAAAGGGAAGCTGCGATTTAAGGAAGGTGACCAAATTTTATTCGAAGATTTAAAGCGTGGAATTAATAATTTAGCAGCAACAAATAATTTTAATACCATTCGGTATAAATTAATTGAAAAGACCACTGGATTGGGTTTAATTTTAAACTTGAAAGAAAGTGACAACAAGACCAATATTAGGTTTGGGGCCCATTATGATAAGTTGTATAAAAGCGCTGCTTTGATAAATATTACTCAAAAGAATTTATTGAGAAAAGACGACGTACTCTCCTTGGATTTTATTTTTGGAGACTACCTAAGGTACCAAATAGATTACTACGTAGACAAGGGATTTAACTGGAGTTTTGGATTGAGAAGTAAGTTGAACGATTTTAATTTTGACATCCCTTATACCGTATTAGAAAATAATTTTAGGGTGCCAGATGATCCTAATTTAAATACGGTGAATATGGACTTTACAGACTTTACCAATCAAATGTATCTCCAGACCGTGTATAAAAACGCTTTCTCCATTTCTTTGGGACTAGAGCATAAGTGGATTAAATTCAGTAGCGACACATTTTTACAAGAAAATACACAAAGCAATGGTAGTTCAGTGCTCACTTTAGAAAAAAGCCATTATGCGAGTAGTTATGGACAATTGAAGTTCGACACCTTAGATGATCTTTTCTTTCCCTCTAAAGGTTTATACTTGGAGGTAGATTTTCATACTTATTTTTTGTCTAGCAATTATAACGGGACATTTAATCCTTTTTCTATTTTTAGATCAAAGGCAATCGCAGCCGTAAATTTCGCTAAAAACTGGTCTTTTGTTTTGGCTCCAGAGGTGGGGATTAAGTCCGGAAGTTCGGGAACTAAATCCCTGGATTTTGCCCTTGGAGGCATGGGTGCTCCTCAAACTAATAATTTCATTCCATTTTTAGGCTATGATTTTATTGCCATTCCAGGGGATAGTTTTTTAAAGATGAAGGCTTCATTAGATTTTGAAATAGCCCCTAAGAATCATTTGATTGTAGCAGCAAACATTGCTAAAGTTACAGATGACATTTTAAGGCCTGGATCATTTAAAAGAGCCCCTTCTTATTTTGGCTATGGATTAGGCTATGGCTTTGAGTCTATTTTAGGTCCGGCACAACTCATGTATACTAAATCGCCATTAAACGGTCCAGGGGCGGTGTTTTTTACCCTAGGTTTTCCGTTTTAACGCTCTTAATTTCAGATATTTCCTATTATTTAAATAGTTTCAAATAGTGATTATTCTTAAGGAATTACTAAAAAAGGCGCCCAATAGATAAATTACTGTTAAGACCTTAGTTAAAGTGGTTTAAAAAATTTGTAGCGGTCTATGTTTGTATTACCTTTGAAGTATAAAGGGGTGGTTCCCTTTAGAACTTTAAGTATTGGTTTTTCATCATTTAAAGTTTGGTTGGTTATTTAAGAAAAGCCCAGTTGTAAAACTGGGCTTTTTTTTTGTTTGCTACTGACCGTAAGGACCTGGATAAATACAATGTTTGTCTCACAGGAGCTTAATTAAAATGCAAAATATGGTTAAATATCTGTGAAGGAGAATTTAAAGCCATTCCTTTTTTCTATTTTTACCCTAAATCTGGTTATGAAAAAAATCATTCTTCTGTGTCTATTTTTGGGTTTTTACGGGAGCCTAACTGCCCAAGATTCTTCTGTTGCTTATAAAGACGGGGAGTGGTTGAAGTTTAGACTTCATTATGGATTTTTAAATGCCAGTTACGCTACCTTGCATTTGACCAAAGCATCTTTGGAGAAAAAGCCTTTATTTCACGTTGTGGCCAAAGGAAAGACTACGGGGTGGGCCAGTATATTTTTTAAAGTAGACGATACTTACGAAAGCTTTTTTACACCCAAAGAAAATGAACCCATAAGGTTTATTAGAAAGGTGAGAGAAGGTGGTACTACCATGCATTTGGAAGTGGACTTTGATCATGAAAATGACAAAGCTTATATGCAAGATGTTAAAAACGGAAAAGATTTTGAATTCGACACCCAAAAGGGCATTCAGGATATTATTTCTGCCTTTTATTTTTTGCGCAATGAAATTAATCCAGCCAAATTAAAAGTAGGAGATTTTACCGTGATTAGTATGCTCTATGATGACGACGGTGTTTTCCCTTTTAAGCTGGAATATTTAGGAACAGAAGCACTCAAAACTAAATTCGGAAAAGTATCTTGTTTAAAGTTTAGGCCTTATGTTCAGTCTGGCAGGGTATTTAAAGCCCAAGAAAGTATTAGTCTTTGGATTTCGAATGATTTAAACAAGATCCCAATAAGAATAGAAGCAGATTTAGCTGTGGGTTCTATCAAAGCAGATTTAGAAGCGTATAATGGTTTAAAAAACCAATTTAAAATAAGAATGGACTAGTATATTTGCCCCATGAGATTAATTTACAAACCTGTTGTGTTAAGTGCTTTATTGTTATTCTCTTTACTAGTGAGTTGCAAGACGGATACTGTTGAAAAAGCGCTTAAAGAATCCGCTCCTAAAGACAGTATATTTTACGGTATTAACTTCAATCAATTTGAAGTGGTCAGAGACACCATAAAAAAGAATGAAACTTTTGGGCAAATTATGCTCAGGAATAATATTGGTTATTCTAAGATATATGGTATTTCTAAAGAATACAGGGAGGTTTTTGATGTGAGAAGATTGGGTATTGGAAGGCCCTACACCTTACTTAAGTCAAAGGACAGTCTACAGTCTACGCAATATTTCATCTATGAGCAAGACGCCATTCGTTATGCGGTGATTGATTTCACCAATGGCGTGAATGTGTACAAAGAAGAAAAACCCGTTAAGTATGTCACAAGAGAAGCCTCAGGCGTAATCACATCATCTTTGTCCGAGGCCATCTTAGATCAAGGAATTGACTATGAAGTAACCAATAATCTATCTGTTATTTACGCTTGGACCATTGATTTTTTTAGCCTTCAAAAAGGAGATAAGTTTAAGGTTGTTTATAAAGAAAAGTTTATAAACGACACTATTTACGCTGGTGCAGGACCTATAGAATCTGCTTATTTTGAACATAATGGGAAACCCTTTTACGCTTTTAGGCACATGCCGGATACGGTGAATAAAATAGTAGAGTACTTTGACGAAAATGGCAATAACCTCAGGAGGGCTTTTTTAAGAGCCCCAGTTAATTTTGCTAAAATTAGTTCTAGATACAATCTAAAAAGGAAAATTGCTTTTTACGGTAATAAGGTGCGCCCTCATAAAGGGACAGACTATAAAGCAGCAGTAGGCACAGAGATATTGGCTACCGCTAATGGAAGGGTAGTAGAGTCTACCAGAAGGGGAGGCAATGGTAAATACGTGAAGATTAAGCACAACAATGTATACAGTACCCAATACTTACACATGAAATCCCAGAAAGTAAAGAAGGGAGACTATGTAAAACAAGGAGACGTCATTGGATGGGTTGGAATGACAGGAAATACCTCAGGACCCCATGTGTGCTATAGGTTTTGGAAAAATGGCAGACAAGTAGATCCTTTAAGGGAAAAGCTTCCTGCTGCAGAACCATTGCCAAAAAGTATTTTAAACACTTACTTAGTAGAGATTGCTCCCAAAAAAGAGCAAATAGATAATATAAATTTTAGCAGTCAATCTTTAGACGCTATAGCGACCAATTAAACACTTATGTCATTATCCAGAATTAATCCAGCTCAGACAAAGGCTTGGACTGCATTACAAGACCATTTTAATCAAGACAACACTTCAGACATTAAAAGTCTGTTTGAATCAGAATCCAATAGGGCCAAAGATTTTAGCATTCAATGGAATAATTTCTATGTAGATTATTCTAAAAATGCCCTTTCTAAAAAGACCATGGATTTGCTTATTGACCTGTCTAAAGAAGTGGGTTTAAGTGAGGCTATAGCGCATTATTTTAATGGAACAGCTATTAATGAAACGGAATCTAGGGCGGTTCTTCACACAGCCCTTAGAGATAAAGATGCTACACCAATAAACGTTGATGGCGAAAACATTATTCCACAAATCCGTGAAGTTAAAGCGCAAATGAAAGCTTTTTCAAATGACATTATTAACGGCACAAAAAGAGGCTATACTGGTAAAGCCTTTACAGATGTTGTCAATATAGGGATTGGTGGGTCTGATTTAGGTCCCGCCATGGTGGTAGAAGCCTTAAAATTTTATAAAAATCACTTAAAAGTCCATTTTGTAAGCAATGTAGATGGAGATCACGTGCAAGAAGTTATCAGGGAACTAAACCCAGAGACTACATTGTTTGTAGTGGTGTCTAAAACCTTTACCACACAAGAAACCCTTTCAAATGCCACTACCATAAAAAATTGGTTTTTGGAGACAGCTTCTCAGGAAGATGTGGCCAAGCATTTTGCAGCAGTGTCTACCAACACGCAAAAAATTTCAGACTTTGGTATAGTGCCCGCCCATGTATTTACCATGTGGGACTGGGTAGGGGGAAGGTTTTCTCTTTGGAGTGCCGTAGGTCTTTCAATAGCATTGGCTGTTGGGTATGATCATTTTGAAGCTATGTTAGACGGCGCTTTTGAAATGGACCAGCATTTTAAACACAGCCCTTTTAAGGAGAATATTCCTGTGGTTCTTTCTTTGATTAGTATTTGGTATGCCAATTTTCACAAAGCCGAGACACAAGCCATTATTCCTTACACCCAATATTTAAGTAGGTTTTCTGCTTACTTACAGCAGGGCATAATGGAGAGCAATGGGAAGTGTTTTGATCGTTCTGGAAATAGGGTTTCTTATGAGACCGAAACGGTTATTTGGGGAGAACCGGGCACCAATTCCCAACATGCTTTTTTCCAGCTCATGCATCAGGGTACAAAATTAATTCCTGCAGATTTTATTGGTTTTAAGAAGTCCCTTCATGGAGACACAGACCACCACAATAAGCTTATGGCCAATTTCTTTGCACAAACAGAAGCCCTTTTAAGCGGTAAGACAAGAACGCAAGTAGACCAGGAGTTTGCGGAAAAAGGGACAGATCCTGCTTTAGCCGCAAAGGTAGCTCCTTTTAAGGTGTTTGAAGGGAATAAGCCTACCAATACTTTATTAATAGACCAACTCACCCCTGAAACCTTAGGGTCGCTAATTGCACTCTATGAGCACAAGATTTTTGTGCAGGGTGTAATTTGGAATATTTTTAGCTATGACCAATGGGGGGTAGAATTGGGAAAACAATTGGCCACCAATATTCTGTCAGACATAGAAGGGAGCACTAAGGGGCAACACGATCCTAGCACACAACTATTGTTAAAAATATTTAACAGCTAAATACCAGATAGTTACGTTTATAACTTCTAATAACTTTTCCTTGTTGCGTGGGAACCTTCCCAAAAGAATGTTAATTTTGGTAAAATTTTAACATTGTATTAATGTTGGAACATTAAATTATCCGCATTTTTGCACTGTTTTTAAAACTAAAACTAAAATTAAA
>ERZ887849.2209-NODE-2209-length-16523-cov-7.903935_pt1 | contig 16523 bp, 18 predicted proteins | sample MGYA00521267_ERZ887849 | MGnify/ENA primary metagenome ERZ887849 (study PRJEB32303, sample SAMEA104408601) | aquatic metagenome | biome: Brackish water; feature: Pelagic; material: water | place: Baltic Sea | collected 2014-06-06T16:11:00 | depth 2,863 m ... | reverse complement strand
CGAGGAGATCTGCACGATCTCATTCGCGGGCAACCGACGGGTCTTTGGCCAATGGCAATCGAGCCTGCCCTCGCGCTTCATCGACGAACTGCCCGAGGCTCACGTCGAGGTCCTCACCCCGCCCGGTCTCTATGGCGGCGGCTTTGGTGCTGCGGGCATGGAGAGCACGATCGACGCGCGCGTGGCCGATGCGGATGTCTACAACTCCCCCGGCTGGCGACGGATGCAGGCCCGCGCGAGCCAGCGCCCCACGGCCCAGCCGTCCGAGGCGCGGCATGCGGTGATCGACATGAACGCGGTCAGCACCCACACGGTCGGCGAACGCGTATTCCACGATAAGTTTGGTTATGGCGAGGTCACGACAATCGAAGGTGACAAGCTGGAGATCGCTTTTGAGAAGGCCGGGTTGAAAAAAGTCGTCGCGCGATTCATCGTGGGCGCTGAAGACGTGCCGTTTTAAGGCGCTCCCCAACCTTCTTCTTAGCCCAAATACTCCCCCGCCGGAGGCGTCCTGATTTCACCACTTGCGCCGCGATCAGGGCTTGCGCGGGCGCGGCGCTTTGCGCAAGACTTTGCCCTATGGAGAGGCTGTCCCCTAGAGGGGCGCGGGAGGGGCATATGGATGTGACGCAAATCCTGAACACTCTGGAGAGCAGCAGTTTGCGCGGGCCCGAGGCGCAGGCCGCCGCCCGGCGCGGATTTCTGGAATGGGCGCTGTCGCAGCCCGGCCCGGCCACGCCCGAAGCCGCCCGCGCGGCGTTTCATCTCGTGGCGGGGCTTGGTGCGCGCAGCCCGGCCTCGGTGCAGTTTCTGGCATTTCTGGAGCAGGCCGCCCGGCCATATATGGGCGCGCGCGGTCGCAGAAAACGCGACCAAAGGCTGCATTGAGGCAGGCTCGGCCCACCCACCGGATTACGCCAAGGCCTTGCGCGCGTAAGCCACAAGAGCTGAAACTTCCTCAGGGCGCGGCCTCTGCCCGGTGAAGCCTTCCAGATAGCCCTCGACCCGCGCGATACGCTCTTCCAGTGGCTCGCTCAGGTCGAGCGCGTAATACCCGATCTGCTGGTAATAGAGGATGCGGGCGCGCATATCGGCGTCCTTGGTGCCATAACCATGGTGCGCGAACATGGCGGTGATCGCCTCCACCCGCGCGCGGTCGTTACGGTCGATCACCCGCCGGACTGATCCATCGCGTCGCGCCCATTCGCGCACGGCAAAATCGAGCTTGTGATTGAAAAGCGAAGGATTGATGAAGGCGCGAAAGAGGTTGCACACAGCCTCCGTGATGGTGCTTGCGGGGAGGGCAGCATGGCGTTGCACGAGGCCTGTGTTGCCATCCTCCCAAGCGCCCAGAAGCGCATCCAGCAGGTCCTTGCGGCTTTTGAAATACCAATAGAAAGACGAGCGTGACACGCCCAGTCGTGCGCCCAGCCCCATGATCTTCACATGGGCCACCCCATCCGAGATCAGGATATCCATGGCCACGCGCAGCCAATCCTCGCGGGTCACTTTGACGTTGCCCTGTAGGGGCTTGGCGGCGGGTTCTGTCACTAGGGCGTCCTCTTGGATGTGCGTCGGGGGCGGCTCAGCTTTCGGGCGGTGCGCCGCCTGCTTGCGTGGCTTGCGCGATATAGCGGCTGAGCGCGCCTGCGCGGTCCGCGTCCACATTGGGGGCCTCGAAACGATCCAAGATACCCTGCCATGTGGCGGTCGCGCGGGTGCTGGCGTCCTGCGCACCGCGTTCGGTCCATGTGCCGATATTCGACAGGTCCCCGATCAGAGGTTCGTAGAATTGAGTGTCATAACGCTCCATCGTGTGCGCTGCGCCGAAGAAATGCCCGCCCGGGGCCACCTCCTCCAGCGCCGAAAAGCCGATATCGTCGTCCGTGGCGCCAGCGCCCGCGCAAAGTTCTGCCACCATTTGCAGCACTTCCATATCGGTGATGAGTTTCTCATAGCTGACCGACAGCCCGCCCTCGATCCAGCCCGCCGCGTGCAAGATCACCGTGGCCCCGGCCATGAGACACCCCCATGTGCCGAATTGCGTCTCATTGGCCGCCTGCGCGTCATTGATATTGGCGGCCGAGCCTGACGCGCTGCGCCATGGCAGGCCGAGCTTGCGGGCAAGCTGCCCCGCCGCAAGCGAGGCCTGGAAATGCGCGGGCGTGCCAAAGGCGGGTGCGCCGGATTTCATATCGACGTTCGAGGTGAACGTGCCGTAGCAGACGGGTGCACCGGGGCGGGCGATCTGCGTGAGGGTGATCGCCGCCAGCGCCTCTGCATGGCTCAGGGTGATGGCACCTGCCACGGTGATCGGCCCCATCGCGCCCATGAGCGTGAAAGGCGTGACGATGCTGACCTGACCCGCGCGGGCGAAATCAATCAGGCCTTGCGCCATGGGACTGTCGATTTGGCGCGGGGAGTTGGTGTTTATAATCGTGTAGCAATGCGGATTGGCGGCGAAGTCCGCGTCCGAGAGGCCGCGAAATTCTTGCAGCATCTCAAAGCTCTCGGCCACCTGTGGCGCGCCACGGGCATAGACGAAAGGGAATTTATCGGTCTGGGTGAGCTGGCAGTCCATCGTGAAGTAGTGGCGCAGGTGCATGGGGATATCCTGCGGCTCGATCAGGGGTGGAACCATGTGCAGCACGTCGAAATGCTGCGTCAACTGCGTGAGCTCAATATAGGATTGCGCGTCGCCCGGGCGTCGCCCGCGTTTGAGATCGGTGGCGTGGGGCGCTCCCGCGCCGGGCTGAAAGATCAGATTGCCAAGCTTGAGCGTCAGATCACGGTCCCGCGCGCCCGCTTGGCAATGGATTGCGGTGGGGGCCGTCTTGAGGGCGGCCACTATGATCTCGCGGCCGATATGGACCATCTCGGTGCTGTCATCGACGCGCGCGCCCGCCGCTTTGAAGAGTTTGCGCGCCTCCGGCAACAGAACCTTGATCCCGAGCCGTTCCAGCACGTCGAGGGCGGTTTCGTGCATCGCCTCGATCCGGTCCTCGGTGAAGACGTTCATCACCGGGAAGGGGTTTTGGAGATTGCGGTAGTCGGTGATGCGTTTGGGCGCGGTGTCCGCCCGTTTGGCGGCGCGGCCCCTGCGGCGTGGCGCGCTCATGGTCGCATCGCTTTGCCTGCCGGATCGTAAGGGGACGGGGCGATGATGCGGGCGCGGCGTTCTTGGCCCACGATATGCACGCTGAGCTCGGTTCCCGGGGTGGCCTGATCGCGGTCCACCAGCGCCATGGCCAGCGATTTCTCCACTGTATGCCCGTAGCCGCCGGAAGTGACGAATCCTACGCGCTTGCCGTCTTGCCAAATCGGCTCAAACCCGCTGGCATCCGCGTCCTCGGCGTCGATCTCCAGCGTGACTTGTACCTGCGCAGGACCTGCGCCATCCCGCTCGGCCAGCGCCGCCTCGCGCCCGATAAAGCCTGGTTTTTGCCAGTCTATCCAGCGGTCCATGCCGGTCATGCCCGCCGTGTATCCTTGGGTGAATTCCGCCGACCAGATGCCGAAAGATTTCTCCAGCCGGAGCGAGAGGAGCGCGTTGAAGCCGTATTCCTTGATCCCATGTTCCCCGCCCGCCGCCATCAGGATGCGGCGCAGCGCGATGTGATCGCCCATGCGGCAGTGGATTTCATACCCCAACTCGCCCGCGACGCTGAGCCGCCCGACCTTGCAGCGCAAAAGGCCAATGTCGAAGTTGCCGCAGCCCATGAAGGGCAACTCCGCGATGGGGCCATCGGTGAGGCTCTCGATAACTTTGAGCGCGTTGGGGCCAGCAAGGGAGAAGCCGGTCATCTCCTCGCCCAGATCGCGCAGGGCAACGCCCTCGTCCATGTGATCGTCAAACCAACGCATGTGCCACGCGCGCAAGTAGTAGCTGCCTATGATCCAGAACACGTCATGGCCTGTGGCGTCCACGCCCCAGTTGAACACCGTGAGGTCCCCTTTGAGCCGCCCGTCATGGCCGAGCATCGGCGCGAGTTTCGCGCGGCCTGGCTTGGGGAGTTTTGAGGCCATCATCTTGTCGAGCCAGAGGGCGGCGTTTGGTCCCGACACCTCGAACCGGGAGAAGCCGGAGATGTCCAGAAGGCCCACGTTTTCGCGCACATTGCGGCACTCCGCCCCCACGATATCATGTGCGTTTGAGCGTTTTAGGGTAGGGGTCTCGCTAAAGCCCGGCTGCGCGAAATAAAGCGGCACTTCCAGGTCCCAGCTTGCGCCCCATTGGCAGCCAGCAGCAGTCATCGCGTCATAGGCCGGGGCCATTTTGAGCGGACGGCCTACGGGGAGTTGCTCGTTCGGGTAGGTCATCACGAAGCGGCGGGAATAGAATTGCCCCGTGGTCTGGCGGATATATTCCTTGTTGTTGGCGAAGCTGCCGTAGCGGGCCACGTCCATGCCGTAGACGTCCGCCTCGGGCTCGCCTTGGGTGATCCATTCGGCGAGGGATTTGCCCACGCCGCCGCCCTGCAAGAAGCCCGCCATCACCGCGCAGGCGCACCAGTAGCCGCGCTTGCCCGGCACCGGCCCGACCAGAGGGTTGCCATCGGGCGAGAAGGTGAACGCGCCGTTGACCCATGTCTTGACGCCCGTGTGTTGCAGGGCGGGGTAGCGCTCAAACCCCAGTGTCAGCTCGCGCTCAATCCGGTCGGTGTCTTCCTGCTGAAGCTCGAACCCGTAGTCCCAAGGCGCGCCATCCATCATCCAATGCTGGTGGTCAACCTCGTAAATGCCCAGAAGCATGCCGTTCTGGTCTTGCCGCATATAGGTGAAGCCCTCCAGATCCACGACGAGGGGCATCTCGCGCTCCAGCGCCTCAACCTCGGGCATGCTGCCAGTAATCAGGTAGTGGTGGTTGAGCGGCGACACGGGCAGCTCGATCCCCGCCATGCGGCCCACCTGCTTGGCCCAGAGGCCTGCGGCGTTCACGACATGCTCGGCCCGGATGGTGCCCTTCTCGGTCACCACGTCCCAGCCATCTGCGGTCTGGGTGAGCGACAGAACACGGTTATGCTCAATGATTTCCGCGCCGCGCTTCTTGGCGGCACCCGCATAGGCGTGGACGGTGCCTGTGGTGTCGATATAGCCCTCGCGATCGGCCCACATGCCGCCCAGGATGCCGTCGGTGGAGATGAGGGGGCAGGCCGCTTTCGCCTCTTCCGGCGTGATCAGTCGGACGTCCTCAATCCCAATGGATTGGAAGACGCGGTAGGCCGATTGGAGCCAGTCCCAGCGATCCGGCGTGCCCGCGAGCGTCATCCCACCCGTCATGTGCATGCCCACGGACTGGCCGGATTCGGCCTCGATTTCGCTGAGAAGATCAATGGTATAACCCTGTAGGGCCGCAATATTCGGATCTGCGTTGAGCGCGTGAAACCCGCCTGCCGCGTGCCAGCTGCTGCCTGCCGTCAGCACCGAGCGTTCGACCAAAGCCACATCGGTCCAGCCCATCTTGGCCAAGTGATAGAGAACGGATGCGCCGACAACGCCGCCCCCGATCACGACGACACGGTAGTGCGATTTCATGGCTCTCTCCCTGCGTTGAAATCTGATTCTGAAGGGAATACTAGACAGGTGTGTCCAGTCCGGGAAGAGAGAAAACTCCGCTGTCCCAGGCGGGCTTTCTTGGTCGCATAGATCGGCGGGTCGCGCTAAGGTGATGCGGAGTAGAACAAAGGAAAAGTGGATATGATCAGTCTGGATACATTTGGCGATTTGGCAAAGGTTGACACGGGGGCGTTTGCACCCAAGCCCACCACCCTCACCGAGGGGCAGGAAGAGGCCGCCGTGGGTCTTTGGTCCTCGCCCGATGGGCGGGTGAATATCGGTGTGTGGGAATGCACGCCGGGCCGTTTTACGGGAGACCGCACCAAGGGCGGCGAGTATTGCCACATCATTTCGGGCACCGCGACCGTTACCAATTCTGACGGCTCGGGCAGCCGCGATATCGGTCCCGGTGATCTTCTGGTGCTGCCGCAGGGCTGGACCGGGGAGTGGGTGCTGCATTCGCATATGCGCAAGCTCTACGTCATCACCTCGCTGCCTGAGTGAGACGCCTAGGGCGCTTGGCCACGGCACTGGCGGTGGTTCTATGCACCGCCAGTCCTGGTGCTGCGCAGGACCGGGTGTCGATCCTTCTGGGCTCGCATCACGTCAATGCCAGCTTTGACTTTGAGGAGTTCAATCCGGGCGCGTTCCTGACATGGGAGCGCGCGCGTGGATTGGACCGTGGGCGGGTTTCGCAACAGCTATGGCGGGGCGTCGGCGGCGGTGATGCTGGGTTTGCCCATATATGAGCGCGGGGCGGCCCAGATCGCCCTCACCGCAGGGCTTGCGGTTTATCCAGGCGACGGGCGGCGCTTTACCGTGCGCGCGGGCGATGTGGTGCCTTTGGGTGGCATCCGGGCGCGCTATGGCAACGCCTTCGTGCAGGTGTTTCCCAGCGATGGGACCACCACGGATGCCATCATCAGCTTCGGGCTGACGTTTTCTCTGAAGGATGCGGCGGAGTAGGGGCGGTTGGTAGGCCCGGCAGGCAAATCACAAGTCAGCGACAACAACATGTAAGTCTGACGAACCGCAAAAATACGGCCTTTGAAATCGTTACGATAATTTGGCAAGTGACGAACCAATTTTCGCACATGCTTGGCGGTTCAAAAAGAAAACCCGGTGAGGGAGCTGGCACTTACCTCAACGACCCGTCTCTGGCAGGGCAGGTTGCGTTATGAGCGGCATGGCGTTGATCTGGGCCGCGAACGTCAAAGGTCTTAAACCAGCCGCCAAGATTGTGCTGATCCAACTGGCGGACTTTCACAACAAAGAAACCGGCCAGTGCAATCCAAGCGCACAGCGGTTGGCAGACGAATGCGAGATGGGTCGCGCGACGCTGTTTCGGCACATGACGACCTTGGAGCAATGCGGCCTTGTCACACGCTACGCCCGGGGCGATGGCGATGGCGGGCGGGGGGCCAATCAATATGAGTTGCACCTTGATATCACCCTTGGTCCCAGTTCGCGTCCGAAGGGTGGCAGTAGCGGTCCCAACGGGGTTGAGTCTCAAAATGAGACGGGGGGAAACGTCTCAAAAATGTGGGGGAAAAGTCTCAAGGGTGAGACGGGGGTAGTCCCAAATCGGGACAGTAACCTTACCATTGAACCTGTAAGAGAACCTCCTTCGCGCGAGCGCGAGGCGGGAGAGGCCGAGAAAGTTTTGGCAGCCTACCCACCCGACCGATTGCGAGGCAAAGCGGCCTGCCTTGCCCAGATCGAAGATGCCATGAAGGAAGGGATTGCATCGGAGGACTTGCGGCAGGCTGTCCAAGCCTACGCCACCGACAGCGCAGGTTTCACTCGCTCCAAGATCTGTTTTTCTGACAACTGGTTTCAGTCGCGGCGCTGGCTGGCCTATTTTGAGAAGCAGGCGGAAGACCGAGAAAAGTCGGCAGCGTTGCAGGCTGATCACCATGCGCGGCTGGCCTGCTGGATCAGCGACCGCAGCCCGATGTGCAAACATATCACAGCTCCACAGGTCACGGCGTTGCTTGCCTCAAAACTGGTGACACAGGCCCAAATCCAAGCCGTAGGCCTCAGAACATGACCGCTACCGATCCGACCACAGAGCAAACAGCAAGGTTACCCACCGATTACATCGGCGGGACTTGTGAGAGGCGGCGTGCCTCCACTTCAATCCCCAACCAGACGCGCGGCGAGCGCGTCAAAGAAGGCCTTTCCGAGACTGTGATCTTTCGATGCACCGTCGCAGAGAAGGCCGCGCTTGTCGCCAAGGCGGATGCCGCTGGCCTGCCCAACGCCACGCTGATGCGCGAGGCCTTGGGGCTGGTCCAAGCGCGGCGGCGCAAGCCCGTGCCGCGTGTCGATCCGCTTTTGACCGTTGCCGTTGCCCGTGTCGGCGGCAATCTGAACCAACTGTCTCGCTGGATCAACGGAGCCGTCAATCGAGCCTTTACGGCTCAAACACGGCAAGAAGCGCGTTGCGCATATGAAAATCCGGCACGTCATGGCTATCAAGGCGGAAATGCACGAGACGCCGATGCAGGCCAACAAAATGCTTAAACGGCTGTCTCAGATGATGGACCTTGCGGTTAAGATGGAGTGGGTTGAGGCCAATCCGGTTGTTGGTGTCGACAAGTATGCGACCACGTCAGAGGGCTATCATTCATGGGATGAGGGCGAAATCGCCCGTTTCTATAAGGTTCATCCACTGGGATCACCTGCGCATATTTGCATGACGCTGATGCTCTACACGGGTGCAGCAAAGTCGATGCGGTGAAGATGGGGCCAGCGAACGTCAAAGACGGGCGGATCGAATATCGCCGTCAGAAGACCAGCAAGAACCCAAGCGGGGTGCTGATCAGCTTACCAATCCATCCAGCCTTGGCAGCAGCTTTGGAGTCAAGGCCCGTGACGTTCACTTACCTCGAGACGGGCTATAACAAGGCGCGCTCTCGCAAGGGCCTTGGAACATCCATGCGCAAGTGGTGTGACAAAGCGGGCTTGCCGCTGTGTTCCTCACATGGCCTCAGAAAAGCAATCTGCCGCCGTATCGCCGAGGCGGGTGGCACACCCTATGAAATCATGGCGGTCAGCGGGCACGTCACGCTGGCAATGGCTCAAAAGTACTGTGAGACGTTTGGGCGGCGGGACATGGCTGATTCAGCATTTTCGCGACTTTCTGGCACGAAAGCGGAACAAAACTTGACGAACCACCCTGAAAGGTTCGTCAGAAACCCATCTAGTACCCTAAAATAAAAGGATAAAATAGGATGTTTGGTAGGCCCGGCAGGACTTGAACCCGCAACCAAAGCGTTATGAGCGCTCTGCTCTAACCAGTTGAGCTACAGGCCCGCCTGAACCCGTTGCTAGGACGGTGCGCGGGCGGCGTCAAGGCTTTCACGATTGCGCGGGGGGCGGGGATGGTCTAACCCCATGCGCGAAGCCGGGGGGTGCGCGATATGAGCGAGAAAACAATCAAGATCACCTATGCGGATGCGGGTGTGGATATTGACGCGGGCAATGCTCTGGTCGATCGGATCAAGCCTGCGGCCAAACGCACGAACCGCTCTGGCGTGATGTCGGGGCTGGGTGGCTTTGGTGCTTTGTTTGATCTGAAGGACGCTGGATTTACGGACCCGGTTCTGGTGGCCGCCACCGATGGGGTTGGCACCAAGCTGCGCATCGCGATTGATACAGGCCATGTGGATGGCGTGGGCATTGATCTGGTGGCGATGTGCGTCAATGATCTGGTGTGTCAGGGCGCGGAGCCTTTGTTTTTCCTGGACTATTTCGCCACTGGCAAGCTTGAGATGGATGTCGCCGCCCGTGTGATCGAGGGGATTGCAGAGGGCTGCGTGCGCTCAGGCTGTGCCCTCATTGGCGGCGAGACGGCGGAGATGCCGGGCATGTATCCGGCGGGGGACTTTGATCTGGCCGGTTTTGCCGTGGGCGCGATGGAGCGCGGGACGGCGCTGCCCGAAGGGGTTGTCGAGGGCGATGTTCTGATCGGTCTGGCCTCGCACGGGGTTCATTCCAACGGCTATTCTCTGGTGCGCAAGCTGGTTGAGATGTCTGGCCTTGGCTGGGATGCGGAGTGCCCTTGGGCCGAGGGCTCTCTGGGGGCGGCTTTGCTCGCGCCGACCCGGCTTTACGTGCAGCCTGCATTGGAGGCTGTGCGCGCGGGCGGCGTGCATGCGCTGGCCCATATCACCGGCGGTGGCCTCACCGAGAACCTGCCGCGCGTTTTGCCCGAGGGGCTCGGGGCGGAGATTAATCTGGACGCTTGGGAGCTTCCGGGCGTTTTTGCATGGCTGGGTCAGACCGGCGGGATGGACGCGGGCGAGATGCTCAAGACGTTCAACTGCGGTATCGGCATGATCCTGAGCGTGGAGGCGCGCCGCGCCGATGCTTTGCTGGCGCTTCTGGAGGCCTCGGGCGAGACCGTTTGCCGGATGGGCCATGTGGGCGCGGGCGAGGGCGTGCGGTATACGGGCACGCTCCGCTAAGGTGGCCAAACGGGTCGCGATACTGCTGTCGGGGGGCGGGTCGAACATGGTGGCGCTTGCGCGTTCCATGGAGGGCGATCACCCCGCGCGGCCTTGTCTGGTGATGGCCAATAGCCGCGATGTGGGTGGCCTGAGACGCGCTGCCGAGATGGGTATCGAGACGGATTTCGTGGATCACAGGCCCTTCAAGGGCGACCGGGCGGCGTTCGAGGACGCGCTTCATGCGCGGTTGATACAGGCATCGCCTGATATTATCTGTCTGGCGGGCTTCATGCGGGTGCTGACCGAGGGGTTCGTCGCGCGCTGGCAGGGGCGGATGATCAACATACACCCCTCGTTATTGCCGAAATATCGCGGGCTGAACACCCATGCGCGCGCGCTCGAGGCGGGCGACGCGGAGGCTGGCTGTACCGTGCATGAGGTGACGCCTGCCTTGGATGACGGGCCGATATTGGGCCAAGCGCGGGTGCCTGTGCTGCAAGGCGACACGGCCGATGTGCTCGCCGCGCGGGTGCTTGTAGCGGAACACGCGCTTTACCCGGCGGTGCTGAGGCGTTTTGCGGCGGGGGATAGGCGTCCTGTCTGGATTCCTGACACGGACTGAGCACTGCGGCAAGGGTGGTGCCTGCCCAATTCCCTTTCAACAAAAACTGCCCTATACACGCCAAAATCAGGCGGCCACCCGTGCCCGAGTTACGAGAAGCGAACCCTCCATGATCACAGTGACCACAACCGACGCGCTGGCCGATTTTTGCGCCCGAGCCGCCCAACATCCTTATGTTACGGTCGATACCGAATTCCTTCGTGAGCGGACATATTATTCCAAGCTTTGCCTCGTGCAGCTTGCTTATCCGGGCGAGGGCGAGGAGACGGCGGTTCTGGTCGATCCGTTGGCGCAAGGCCTTTCTCTGGAGCCTCTCTATGATCTCTTCCGGGACGATGGCGTGGTCAAAGTGTTCCACGCAGCGCGGCAAGATCTGGAGATTTTCTATGTGGATGAGGGGGTTATCCCATCTCCTCTTTTCGACAGCCAAGTGGCGGCCATGGTTTGTGGTTTTGGTGAGCAGGTGGGATACGAGACTTTGGTGCGCAAGATCGCCAAAGCACCTTTGGATAAATCAAGCCGCTTCACCGATTGGTCCCGCCGGCCTTTGTCGAATGCGCAAAAGACCTATGCGCTGGCGGATGTGACGCATCTGCGGGTCATTTACGAATATCTCGCGCGCGAGCTTGCCAAGGGTGGGCGCGATAAATGGGTGGCCGAGGAGATGGCCGTGCTCAACGATCCCGAGACCTACGTCACACGGCCCGTTGACGCATGGAAGCGGATCAAGACGCGCAACACGTCGCCCAAGTTTCTCGCCATCGTGCGCGAGCTTGCCAAGTTTCGCGAGGCACATGCGCAAGATAAGAACATTCCGCGCAGCCGGGTGTTGAAAGATGACGCGTTGGTGGAGCTTGCGGCAACGAAGCCCAAGAATTTGCAAGATTTGGGGGCGTCGCGGCTTTTGCTGCGCGAGGCGCGCAAGGGAGAGATTGCGGACGGTATTCTGGCCGCCGTGGCCGCTGGTGTGGCCGTGCGGCCCGAGGATCTGCCGAAAGTGGATGGGTCGCGCGACAAGTTGCAGGTGAACCCGGCGGTGGCCGATCTTTTGCGTGTGCTTCTCAAGGGCGTGGCCGAGCGTGAGGGTGTCGCCTCAAAGCTGATTGCGACCGCCTCTGATCTGGATGCCATTGCAGGGGGCTTGCGGGATGTGGCTGCCCTCAGCGGGTGGCGGCGCGAGGTCTTCGGGGACGAGGCGCTGCGCCTGTGCGAGGGCCGAATCGCTTTGCGCGTGAATGGCGCGCAAATCGAGACGGTTAAGGTCTAGCTTAACTTGGCTTAGCTTAGCTTAGCTTAGCTTAGCGGGGCCGCGTTGTTTGGGCGTTCGTTTCGCCAATCACGCGGACAGATTGCACCCCTGCGAGCGTTTGCGTGCTGAGAAAATCTGCCGCGGAAACGCGGCGGGACTGCTCGGGGCCCTGACGGCGGTCAGTAGGCTGCACGGCCTCCAAGCGGTACGTCAGCACGCCATCAACGGGATTGCCATCATTCTGCGGTGTGAGCCGGACGTCATACGCACCTTGGCGCAGAGCGACCCCTGTGGCCTTGATGATTGAGCCGCCCGATGCAGGCTCGACCGATACGGAAGAGACCGCATAGATCGCCGTGCCCTCATAGACCTCGTCACCAGGATTGCGCCGGAAGATGCTTGCGCGCTGTTCTGGGATGAGTGGGTTGGTCGTTGCATTGGCCGCGATCCCGGCCTCGCGCGCGGCGCGGCGTTCTGCGGCGCGTTCGCCTGAAAACCATGTGCCTGGATTGACCACCGAGTCGCGAAAGCCGGAACAGCCTGTGAGGCCCGTGGCCGCAACCAGAGTGAGGATCATCGTTTTGCGCATACCGGGCCCCTTGCCGCTGATCTTGGCGTTGGCTTCGGTTCTACATCCAAGGGGGGTGCAGGCGCAAGGCGGCGTGCGTGGGGCTGGACCTTTTGGGCCTCGGGGCCTACCTGAGGAGGGAAAATTAGCGTGATGGAGGCCGAGATGGCGCAGCCTGCTTTTGAAGAGCTTGTCGAGGATTTTGAGTTCCTTGATGATTGGGAAGACCGGTATCGCCATGTCATCGAGCAGGGCAAGGCGATGGACCCTTTGGCTGAAGCGCTGAAGGTGCCTGCGACCAAGGTTGATGGCTGTGCGAGCCAGGTCTGGCTACATCCCAAGATCGAGGATGGCGTGTTCACCTTTGAGGGCGAAAGCGATGCGATGATCGTGCGCGGGCTGATCGCGGTTCTCAAGGCGCTTTACAATGATCTGCCGGTGGCGGCTGTGGCGCAAGTGGATGCGGGCGGAGAATTGGCACGGCTGGGTCTCAACGATCATTTGTCGGCGCAGCGCTCAAACGGGTTGCGCGCGATGATCGAGCGTATTCGCGAGGTGGCAGGGGCGGGCTGAGGGGTCCAGCCCCTCACGTTGAATTTCCCTTGGAAACTCAACGTTCACCCCGGGATATTTTTGGCAAGAAGATGAGGCGGGTCAGGCGGAGGCGAGGGCGGTCTGCAGATCGCCGTAGCCTGTGAAACGATACTCAAAGGCGAGGCCGAGGCGGGCGGCGCAGTCTTCGGCGCGGGCGCGCAGGGCCGGGTCTTCGGTTTGGGCTTGGTAGACCAGTTTGGTGTAATTGCCAAAATACATGTCCCGAAGCTCGGGGTGTTTGTCGAGGCCCATGGGGCGCCAGACGAAGGCGTCGAACTGTTTGACCAGAAAATCGGTGAGGTAGAAGGCGGTGATCTCATCCTCGTGGGCGGCGAACGCGTCATTGCCCTCGAAAAAGCTGTAACAATGCGGCCCTTGGATCATTTCCACGCCCATCTCGTCGCACGCCGCCTCCAGCAGGCCGCCGGTGCCGCAATCGGCGTAGGCGATGAAGATATGGTCATATTGGGCGCGGTGTTTGGTGACGGCTGCACGCACGGCCTCTGTTATTTTCTCAGGATAAAGATGCAGGTTCGCGGGCAGGCAGGTGAGCGTCAGGTGCTGCCATGCGTTTATCTCGATCAGGGCGAGGATTTCGCGGGCCAGCGCGCCGCAGGCGATGATGAGAACCTCACCGCCACCCTTGGGCGCGAGGCCTTTGGTGGTCAGCGTCTCATCGGGCGGCAGGGGGATCATTTGTCGCTCGGCGGGCGGCGCATCACGCGCAGGGCGACATAGGCTAGAAGCGCCACGGGAATGGCGATTTGCCAGCCCAACGCATCGGGGTTGGCCTGGCCCACCTGACCTGTGAGCACCAGCGTGACACCGGCGGCGGTGATGACGCAGGCGAGGATCATGATAAGGCGTCTGGCGGGCATGATGCGGGGTCTCCTATAAGATCCATATATAGGCGCTTTGGCGGATATGAAAAAGCCCTGCCGGTTGGGGGCAGGGCCTGATCGTGTTTATATGGGTGGCCTCGGGTCAGGCCATGGCGCCCTGGTTGTGTTTGCGGGCGACGAATTCCTTGGCCGTCTCGACCGCAACCGCGGCGTCGCGACAATAGGCGTCTGCGCCGATGGCTTTGCCGAATTCCTCATTGAGGGGCGCGCCGCCAACAAGGACGATATAGTCGTCGCGGATGCCTTGCTCGACCATCGTGTCTATCACGACCTTCATATAGGGCATGGTTGTGGTCAGCAGGGCGGACATGCCAAGGATGTCGGGTTTTTCGTTCTCCAGGGCATCGAGATAATTCTCCACTGGATTGTTGATGCCGAGATCAACGACCTCGAATCCCGCCCCCTCCATCATCATAGACACGAGGTTTTTGCCGATATCGTGGATATCGCCCTTCACGGTGCCGATCACCATCTTGCCGACGCGGGGTGCGCCGGTTTCGGCCAGAAGCGGCTTGAGGATGAACATGCCGCCCTTCATGGCATTCGCGGCCAGAAGCACCTCGGGGACAAAGAGGATGCCGTCGCGGAAATCCTTGCCCACGATCGTCATGCCGCCGACGAGCGCCTTGGTCAAAATGTCGTAGGGTGTCCATTTACGCTCTAGCAGGATGTTCACGCCTTCTTCGATTTCCTCTTTGAGGCCATCGTAGAGGTCATCGAACATCTGTTGAACAAGCTCTTCGTCGTCCAGTTCCGACAGGATGATGTCGTCTTCTTGGTCAGACATGCGGGCGGTATCCCTTTTTGGAGGCCCTACGCAGGGCGCGATAATTCTATGATCAGCTTTCGACAATTTGTCGCATCTAGGGTTGGCGAATTGCGACATTGGCCGCGCCGACACCGACCTGCGGGGCGGATTGGTTGGCATGAGTGGGTAATTTTGCGCCTTTGAAGGCTTGGAATTTCCCAAGAGATGCAGGCTGCTATTGCATTTGTTCTTATTTTGTTCTAAATGCTGAGTATGACACAACATCAGACCTTTCCCTTTGGCATGAAAACTCCCGGGCGTGGCGCGGGCAGCAATGTCGTGGGCCGCTATGAGCGGCTTCAGCGGCGGTATGAGCCTGATGGCTGGGCGGAGGAGGCGCCTGATACGCCCCTGCGCACGCAGACCACGCTGGAAGTGCCGCGGCGGGTGATCAGCTATAACCGCTCGCCGGATTTGCCGTTTGATCGGTCGATCAACCCCTATCGCGGGTGCGAGCACGGGTGCAGCTATTGCTTTGCACGGCCGTCTCATGCGTGGCTTGGGATGTCGGCGGGGCTGGATTTTGAGACCCGGCTGATTGCGCGGCCAGAGGCGCCAGAAGTCCTGAAACGGGAGCTGCGCCACAAGGCCTATACCCCACGCACGATTGCGATTGGAACCAACACAGACCCCTATCAACCAATTGAAAAAGAACATGAAATCACCCGTGATATTCTCAAGGTGCTGCGCGCGTTTCGCCATCCTGTCGGCATCGTGACCAAGGGCACTTTGATCGAGCGTGATATTGATATTTTGGCTGATATGGCCCGTGATGGGCTGGTGCGGGTCGGGATTTCGGTAACCACGTTGGATGCGGATCTGTCGCGCAAACTTGAACCGCGCGCGCCCAGCCCGAAGCGGCGGCTGGAGATGATCCGGCGGCTGAGCGAAGCGGGGATCGACGTGCGGATCATGACATCGCCGCTTATCCCCGGGCTCACGGATCATGAGCTTGAGGGGCTTTTGGAAGCGGGGCGGGATGCGGGTGCGATTGCTGCAAGCTGGGTCATGTTGCGCCTGCCTTTGGAGGTGGCGCCGCTGTTCAAAGCGTGGCTGGCTGAGCATTATCCGGACCGTGCGGGCCGTGTGATGGGCCATGTGCGCGACATGCATGGCGGCAAGGAATATGACGCGGAATGGGGCCGGCGGATGCGCGGTGAGGGCCCTTATGCCCAGATCATCGCACAGCGATTTGAGGCAGCGGTGCGGCGGCTGGGCTTTGCCAAGGGGCTGCCCGCGCTGCGCACGGATTTGTTCAGCCCTCCGGCGCAGAGTGGTGACCAACTGTCGTTGTTTGATGCCGCCTGAGGGGGGTGATCGCTGCTCGCTTTATGGCGATGATTGTGATCAGAACCGCGGCTCAGAACAGCTCGGTTTAACCCCGCCGGCGGTTGCGGCGGGGGGCGGGGGTGTCGTCGCCCGTGCCATCGGCGGTTGAGGAAAATGCACCGAGCGCCTCGGTGATCTGCTCCAGCGTTGGGGCGGGGCCGCGCGGACGTTCCTCAAGGGCTGCGCGCATTTTGCTTAGATGCTCGGCCATTGTGCCGCAACACCCGCCGATGATCGTGGCACCCGCATCGCGCGCAAGGCAGGCGTAATCCGCCATCAGTTCTGGTGTGCCATCATAGTGGATATGGCCGTCGACATATTTTGGGATGCCTGCATTGCCCTTGGCGACGATGGGGCGTTCCGTCCCTTGGGCCTTGAAGCCCAGGACGGTGCGCAACAAATCCGACGCACCCACACCGCAATTGGCGCCGTAAGCCAATG
>ERZ887849.2207-NODE-2207-length-16543-cov-52.148290_pt1 | contig 16543 bp, 13 predicted proteins | sample MGYA00521267_ERZ887849 | MGnify/ENA primary metagenome ERZ887849 (study PRJEB32303, sample SAMEA104408601) | aquatic metagenome | biome: Brackish water; feature: Pelagic; material: water | place: Baltic Sea | collected 2014-06-06T16:11:00 | depth 2,863 m ... | reverse complement strand
TGCCTTTTTTTATTTAATTTAGTAGTATAAAACTAGGACATACTTTATGAGATTTTGTATATTTTTTTTCCTTTGTTGCAATTTTTTTGTAGGTGCATATGCACAATCTAACAAAGCTGCCGAGTTAGATAGTTTGTACAGAGAAGATCAAATTTATATTGGAGTTACTTATAATGCACTTGTAAATTTACCTTCAGGAGTCTCACAAAATAGTTTTTCTACCGGCTTACATTTGGGTGTTATTAGAGATTTTCCAATCAATAAACGACGCAATGTCGCCATTGGTTTGGGGCTTGGTTATTCCATTAATACATTCAATCAAAACATTAGAATTAGTTCAACAACCCCAACGACTTACACAATTTTAGAAGACATTAATTATTCCAAAAATAATTTTTCACAACACCTTTTAGAACTCCCTTTGGAATTTCGTTGGCGAACCTCTAATTCAGAAACATACAAGTTTTGGCGGGTATATACAGGTGTAAAACTTGGGTATTTATTGGCTTCAAAATCTGTATACAAAGGCGAACCAGCGAGTGAAACACATAGAGGTTTGACGGGATTAAATACGATGCAATACGGACTAACTCTGAGTGTTGGCTACAATACTTGGAACGGTTATATATATTATGGTTTGAATCCAATATTTGACTCTATTTCTTCTACAAACGCACAATCTATTGAAATGAATGCCTTGAAAATCGGTTTTATTTTCTATATGTTATAGCCAGTGATTGAATAATACAAGCTGAGGAACTACACCAAAAAAAAGACCAACGGCAAGTTCTTTAGGAGTATGGGCTTTCAAATGCAATCGCGAACTTGCCATTGCACCCATAACAATCACAAAGAGCGCAAACGTATTGCTAAATGAATAGTCATAATGTAAATTAACCAGCACCATAAAAAAGAAAGCACCTCCAGTACTCATCATGTGAATACTCGTTTTAAATTTTAAAAGCGCTAAAATCATCCCAAAAGCTGCAGTTGTTAGAGCTCCTAAAAAAAAATAATGCAATTCTACACATATAGATTTTGGTAAAAGACTATAACTTAAATATCCTAAAATAATACTATTCAGTAATAAAGGCCAAACACGTTCTTTAGAAGATTTCAGATCAATGGACTGAACGAGGTTTATTTTTTTTAAGAAAAAATATAAAATCAGTGGAATAATAACACTCCAAAAAATGATAGTAAGTAACCAAATACTGACTTTAATTGGGTGGTATTGAACAGGTGTTACGGTAAAAAAATATAGCGCACCCATCCATGGCATTAGTAAGGGATGTAAAAGATATGAAACGCTTTTTAAGAATGAAGTTAACATAGGCAGGATTCGTTACTGTAATATTACTAAAAAAATAGGATTTGGAAGCCCTATAAGTCCAAATTTAACCTATAAATTTAAGAATCTTAGAGGAACGCAAAATGACCAGCTTTATTCGGTTGCTTTTTATTTAAATTTCTTAATTTTGCGACCTTAATAGCAATTGATAATGAGCACGACATTTCCTGAGTATAAAGGACTTAACTTGACAAACGTAGCAGATGAGATGCTAAAGTTTTGGGAGGATCATGATATTTTTAATAAAAGTATCACCTCTCGGGAAGGTAAACCACCCTATGTATTTTTTGAAGGCCCACCATCCGCCAATGGATTACCAGGGGTTCATCATGTTTTAGCGCGTGCTATAAAAGATATTTTCCCCCGCTATAAAACCATGAAAGGGTTTCAAGTAAACCGTAAAGCTGGCTGGGATACACATGGACTCCCTATTGAACTGGGCGTTGAAAAAGAATTGGGAATTACCAAAGAAGACATCGGTAAAACGATTTCTATTGAAGATTATAATGCGGCCTGTAGAACTGCAGTCATGCGCTACACTGATATTTGGAATGACCTTACTCAAAAAATGGGCTACTGGGTCAATATGGACGACCCCTATGTGACTTACGAGCCAAAATATATGGAAAGTGTATGGTGGCTTCTCAAACAAATTTATAACAAGAACCTTATTTACAAAGGCTACAAGATTCAACCCTATTCTCCAAAAGCGGGTACAGGTTTGAGCTCACACGAGTTGAATCAACCTGGGACGTATCAGGATGTTACCGATACAACGATTGTGGCACAATTTAAAGCAAACGACTCATCACTCCCAGAATTTTTGCAAAATGAAGGACCTATTCTGTTTTTAGCTTGGACGACCACCCCTTGGACTTTACCGAGTAATACCGCACTAACTGTAGGTCCAAAGATTGAATATGTACTCATTAAAACCTATAATCAATACACCTTTGAAGCTGCAAACGTGGTTGTTGCAAAGGCCTTGGTTGGAAAACAATTTAATGGAAAATTTAAAGAAGTAGAAAACGCAGAAGGATTAGGAGGCTTTCAATCATCAGATAAAACCATTCCATTTTATGTTGCAAAATCGTTTACAGGTAAAGACCTTGTAGGAATTTCCTATGAGCAATTGCTAGATTATGCCTTGCCAAACGACAACCCAGAAAATGCGTTTAGAATTATTTCTGGAGATTTTGTAACCACCGAAGATGGAACTGGAATTGTACATACCGCACCAACATTTGGAGCCGATGATGCAATTGTTGCAAAGCAAGCAACACCAGAAATTCCACCATTATTAGTAAAAGATGCGGATGGTAATTTAGTGCCTCTTGTTGATTTACAAGGACGTTTCAGATCCGAAGTTGGAGAATTTGCAGGGCGTTTTGTGAAAAACGAATATTATCCAGAAGGCGAAGCACCAGAAAAATCTGTAGATGTAGAACTGGCGATCAAGCTGAAAACAGAAAATAAAGCCTTTAAGGTTGAAAAATATAAGCACAGTTACCCAAATTGTTGGAGGACAGATAAACCTATTTTATACTATCCATTAGATTCTTGGTTTATAAAAATCTCCGATGTAAAAGAGCAGATGTTTAATCTAAACCAAACCATTAATTGGAAACCAAAAAGCACTGGTGAAGGCCGTTTTGGGAACTGGCTAGCAAATGCAAACGATTGGAACTTATCACGCTCACGCTATTGGGGAATTCCGCTTCCAATATGGCGAACTGAAGATGGTAAAGAAGAAATCTGTATTGGATCCGTAGAAGAACTCAAAGCAGAAATGCAAAAAGCAATACAAGCTGGCGTTTTAGAAAATGACATTTTTGAAGATTTTGTAGTCGGCGATTATTCTCATGAAAACTATTCAAAGATTGACTTGCATAAAAACATTGTGGATGCCATTATATTGGTATCGCCATCTGGAAAACCCATGCACCGAGAGAGCGATTTAATTGATGTATGGTTCGACTCTGGAAGTATGCCCTATGCACAATGGCATTATCCATTTGAAAACAAAGCACTTATCGATCACAATAAAGCCTTTCCTGCAGATTTTATTGCGGAAGGAGTTGATCAAACCCGAGGATGGTTTTATACACTCCACGCGATTGCAACTATGGTTTTTGACTCTGTGGCTTACAAAAACGTCGTTTCTAACGGATTAGTCTTAGACAAAAACGGACAGAAAATGTCAAAACGCTTGGGGAATGCAACCGATCCTTTTCAAACCTTATCCACTTATGGGGCTGATGCAACACGTTGGTACATGATTAGCAATGCGAATCCGTGGGATAATTTAAAATTTGATATAGAAGGTATTGAAGAAGTCAAACGAAAGTTTTTCGGAACCTTGTACAATACCTATTCCTTTTTTACGCTCTATGCAAATATTGATAAATTCACTTATGCTGAGGCAGATATATCGATTCAAGACCGCCCAGAAATTGACCGCTGGATTTTATCAGAACTAAATTCGTTAACTGAAAAAGTGGATGCCTATTATGCGGACTATGAACCTACAAAAGCAGCCCGTGTGATTTCTGAATTTACACAAGAATATTTAAGCAACTGGTATGTTCGTCTGAGTAGAAGACGTTTCTGGAAAGGGGAATATGCAACAGATAAAATATCAGCCTATCAAACCTTATATACTTGCATGCTAACCATTGCTAAGCTCAGTGCGCCAATCGCTCCGTTTTTTATGGATCGTTTGTATTTAGATCTAAATTCAGCTACAAATAAAGAACCATTTGAAAGTGTTCACTTAGCAGATTTCCCATCAGTTAATGAAACTCTAATTGATAAAAATTTAGAGCGCAAAATGGAGCAAGCACAAACTATTTCGTCTTTAGTGTTGTCCTTACGAGCAAAAGAAAAGATTAAAGTACGTCAGCCTTTACAAAAAATTATGATTCCGGTGAATTCCACCACTCAAAAAGATGATATTTTAGCAGTAATTGACTTAGTAAAACACGAGGTCAATGTAAAAGAAGTTGAATTATTAGAAGATGAGTCCGATATTTTAGTAAAACAAATCAAGCCAAATTTTAAAGCTTTGGGTCCTCGATTTGGAAAGGATATGAAGCTCATTGCGAATGCCATTCAAAACATGACAGCCAAAGACATTAAGGAAATTGAAGAAAAAGGTGAATTAGGTATTGAAATTAATGGAAATAGTATAAATTTGGAACGCAATGATGTAGAGATTACCTCTCAAGATATCGAAGGGTGGTTGGTCGCCAATCAAGGAGCCGTAACGGTTGCTTTGGACGTAACCATTTCGGAGGTTTTAAAAGAGGAAGGAATTGCGAGAGAATTGGTCAATAGAATTCAAAATCTAAGAAAAGATTCTGGATTTGAACTTACCGATCGAATTGAGGTTTATCTACAATCAGATGCTGCCATTGAAAACGCTGTAAAACAAAATTTAGAATATATAAAACTAGAAACATTAACGGAGGAGCTACACTTAGTAGCGCAACTAGAAAAAGGTGATGACATTTCTTTTGATGCGTTCACTACCAAGTTATACATCCAAAAATACATATAATTATGTCCATTGAAAATACAATCAGATATTCGGATAATGATTTAAAAAATTTTAAAGAAATTATTTTAAAAAAAATTGAGAAAGCACAGCATGACTTAGATCTTATTAAAAGTGCGTATTTGAACGATTTAAATAACGGCACTGAAGATACCTCGCCGACCTTTAAAGCTTTTGATGAAGGAAGCCAAGTAATGAGTAAAGAATCAAATTCTCAATTGGCCATCCGCCAAGAGAAGTTTATTAGAGACCTTAAAAACGCCTTGAACCGAATTGAAAATAAAACCTATGGTGTTTGTAGAGTAACTAAAAAACTCATCGATAAAAAACGATTGGAGTTGGTTCCACATGCAACTTTAAGTATAGAAGCAAAGAACATGCAATAATAAAATGTCTAAAAAACAGACAATTTTATTAGTTGCGTTGATTCTTTTTATAGATCAAGTTACAAAAATATATATCAAAACTCATTTTGAGCTAGGGCAAGAACTGAAAGTTTTTGACTGGTTTAGAATCTACTTCATCGAAAATGAAGGAATGGCATGGGGTGCCAAACTTAGTGACATTTCTTCATTTATCTCTGATTCGAGCGCTAAATTATCTTTAACAATTTTTAGAATTTTTGCCGTTTGTGGTATTGGATTTTGGCTTTATCAAAGTCTTCAAAAAAAAACATCTAAAACCTTGATTATTGCGCTCGCTTTGGTCTTCTCTGGAGCCTTAGGAAATATTATTGACTCTGTTTTTTATGGCATTCTTTTCGATGGAAGTTTAGGACAAACAGCAACCTTATTTCCAGCTGAAGGCTACGCCAAGCTATTTCATGGTAAAGTAGTTGACATGCTTTATTTTCCCTTGTTTAAAGGCTATTTCCCTGAATGGATTCCATTTTTTGGAGGGAATTATTTTTCCTTTTTTGACTCGGTTTTTAATATTGCTGATATGGCGATTAGTACTGGGGTTGGATTGCTTTTGGTATTCAATAAAAAAGTATTTTCAAAATCCTCAACGATTTAAAACGTATAAATCTTTTTTGGAGTCACGCAAAAATCCAAAGGTATGTCATGCAATTCAACATCATGAATAACAGTTTCAGCTTCAAAAAATGAAAGACCAATCTTTATAGTATCCTTTGAACAGTTTTTTAAAAAACCATCATAAAATCCTTTTCCATACCCCACACGATTCCCTTTTTTATCAAATGCAACCAGAGGAATAAACACCACTTCTATCTGTGTATCGTTTATTGAAATTCCATTTTCGGGTTCTGGAATATTCCAAGAATTAGGTTTTAGAATGGTGTTATCTTGCAGAAGAACATGCGACATCGTTCGAGTTTTAAAATCGCTTTTTGAAACCACAATATGTTTATCCTTCCCTGAAAGAATAGAAATAATAGGATCAGTCAGAACCTCTATTAAGGATTCAATTGTCAGAAATATATGAAAAAATGAATGCTCCCATATTGGAAGTGTAAGAACTAAGTTAGCGATTTGAAGACTTAAATCGTCCACATCCTTCGAGCTTAATTCCGTTCTGCGTATTTTGTAGTATGCTCTTAGTTCTGATTTTTTCACGCTTTGATTTTTGTTGAAAAATAAATAAAGCCTTAATTATAAGCGCCTATTTCTTTCAATAAAGGTTATAATAGCCCGTGCAACATTTTTTTTAGAAGCATCTTCAATTCCTTCCAATCCTGGAGTCGAATTAACTTCCATTATTAAAGGTCCACGATTCGACTGTATAATATCGACCCCACAAACGGGTAATTTCAATTTTTTAGCAGCCTTCAAAGCAATCTTTTTTTCTTCTTCATTGAGTTCATGATACGAATAGGTTCCACCTCTGTGAAGGTTCGATCTAAATTCGCCCTCTTTTCCTTGACGTTTCATAGCACCCACAATCCGATTATCTACTATTAAGGCACGTAAATCTCTGCCCTTAGCTTCCGCGATATATTCTTGCACCAATGCCCTTGCTTCTAATCCATTAAAAGCTTCTAATACAGATTCAGCAGCATTTTTTGTTTCTGCCAATACAACCCCAATTCCTTGTGTCCCTTCTAGTAATTTGATTACAACAGGTGAGCCGCCGACTTGAGCAATTACCTTTTCTACATCAGTAGAATAATTGGTAAACACTGTTTTTGCCATATCTATACCCGCCTTAGAAAGGTGTTGAAAACTTCTTAGTTTGTCTCTGGAACGGATAATGGCATCAGAAGAAACGGTCGAAAATACATTCATCATTTCAAACTGTCTGACAACCGCACATCCATAATAGGTTACCGAAGCACCAATACGCGGAATGATAGCATCCACGTCATCCAGACACCTATTGTTATAGAAAACTGTTGGCTTTTCTTTTTCAATAATTAAATCACAATTCAAAGGGTTTATAACTTCGATGTTATGATTTCGTCGCTCAGCTTCTTCAACAAGTCTTTGCGTCGAATATAGGGCTTCATTGCGAGATAATATTACAATATTCATGAAATTGGCTAGGTTATTGTTTTGCAAGGTACTAAAAATGCAAATTCAATTTTTACAATCGCAGGAATTAATTACCTTTGAAATAATGAGTAATTTTAATATAGAACTTCAATTAAAAACCTTGCCGAACACACCTGGTGTTTATCAGTTTTATGACGCTAAAGGGCTTGTTATTTATGTGGGTAAGGCAAAAAATTTGAAAAATAGAGTTCGCTCGTATTTTAATAAGGTTCATGACGACGGAAAAACAAATGTACTTGTAAAAAAAATTGTTGAAATAAAGCATATTGTCGTGGAGACAGAAACGGATGCTTTATTGCTCGAAAATAATTTGATTAAAAAATACCAACCCCGTTACAATGTGCTCTTAAAAGATGATAAATCCTACCCTTGGATTTGTATAAAGAAAGAACCCTTTCCAAGAGTATTTCAAACCAGACGCATGATTAAAGACGGGTCTGAATACTTTGGACCCTACACCAGTATCAAAACCGTATATACCCTTTTAGACCTTATTAAAGGGTTGTTTCCGCTTCGGACATGTAAGTACGATTTGTCCAAAGAAAAAATTCATAGTCAGAAATATAAAGTATGTTTAGAATATCATTTAGGCAACTGTAAAGGAGCCTGTGAGGCCAAAGAGTCTGAAGCCTCTTATTTGGAAAAAATTGCCACGATTCGTGAAATTTTAAAAGGAAATTTTAAAAATTCAATTTCGGTTTTTAAATCTCAGATGAAAGCCCATGCAGAAAATTTAGAGTTTGAAGCGGCACAATCTTTGAAAGAAAAATTACAAATTCTAGAAAACTATCAGGCAAAATCAACCATTGTGAATCCTAAAATCAGCAACGTAAATGTGTTTTCAATAGTGAGCGACGAAAGTTATGCCTACGTCAACTTTTTACAACTTTCTTACGGAGCAATAATTCGTTCTCATACGATGGAGCTAAAAAAGAAACTTCAAGAAAGTGATCAAGAACTCTTAGAACTTGCAATTACAGAACTTCGTCAACGTTTTGCACTTGATTCCAAAGAAATTTACGTGCCTTTTGAGATAAATTTAGGGCCAGATTTTAGGATTACGATCCCTAAAGTTGGGGATAAAAAACAACTCATTGATTTATCGCTACGGAACGCGAAGTACCAACGCTTGGAGCAGTTAAAACAGGTTAAAATAACGGATCCCGATCGTCATGTAGCGCGAATCATGGCACAAATGAAGTCAGATTTGAGACTATCGGAAGCACCAACACATATTGAGTGTTTTGATAATTCTAATATTCAAGGGACACATCCCGTTGCTGCATGTGTTGTTTTTAAAAATGGAAAACCTAGCAAAAAAGAATACCGGCACTTTAACATTAAAACTGTCGAAGGCCCCGATGATTATGCCTCCATGTCCGAGGTGGTTTTTCGAAGGTATAAACGATTGTTGGATGAACAACAGCCATTACCACAATTAATTGTTATTGATGGAGGAAAAGGACAACTTTCCGCTGCCTTAAAGAGTTTGGACGATTTAAAGCTTCGAGGAAAAATTGCGATTATCGGAATTGCAAAACGTTTAGAAGAATTGTTCTACCCAAATGATCCAATTCCCTTATATTTAGACAAAAAAAGCGATACCCTAAAAATCATTCAGCAACTCAGAAATGAAGCGCACCGATTTGGAATTGAACACCATCGAAATAAGCGAAGTAAAACAGCTTTAAATTCAGAACTTGAATCAATTGTTGGTGTTGGTGATAAAACAATTTTGGAGTTGTTAAAAAAGTTTAAGTCTGCACAACGCGTTTCATTTGCAACTTTAGACGAATTAGAGCATGTTATTGGAGCATCCAAAGCTCGAATTATTTATAATTATTATCAAAACAAACCCCATGCGTAAGCTAGTGATCTTATTTTTTATAGTCTCTTTTTATTGGAGTTTTTCTCAAGAATCTGAGCGAAAAAACCCTAGAGTTGGTTTGGTTCTTAGTGGAGGGGGTGCAAAAGGATTAGCTCATATAGGAGTGTTAAAAACACTAGACAGTTTAGGTGTTCGTGTCGATTACATTGCAGGAACAAGTATGGGCGCTGTTATGGGTGGCTTATATGCATCTGGATATACAGGTAAACAAATAGATTCGATTATTAGAGCTACCAATTTTGATTTGCTTATATCCGATGATATCCCAAGAAACGCAAAGACATTTTATGAGCGAAAAAACGCCGAAAAATATGCCTTTACACTCCCTTTTATTGATTTTAAAATCCAATTGCCATCCTCTATTTCAAGGGGGCAAAACGTATTTAATGCACTTTCAAAATTAACGTTAAATGTGAGTGGAGTAGAAGATTTTAGTAAACTTCCAATCCCATTTTATTGTATTGCAACAGATATGTCGACAGGAGAAGAGGTAGTTTTAGATCGCGGAAATTTAACACAAGCAATCGCAGCGAGTAGTGCTTTGCCAACACTTTATCAACCCGTAATATTGAACAATAAATTATTGATGGATGGAGGGATCGTGAATAATTATCCTATTCAGGGATTAGAATCTAAAGACTTAGATATTATTATTGGAGTTGATGTTCAAGATGATCTTCTGACAATTAATAAGTTAGAATCTGTATCAAATATTTTGATTCAAATTAGCAACTTTAGAGCGGCAAAAGAGATGAAAGGCAAGGCCAAATTAACGGATATATATATCAAACCTGAAATTTCTGAGTATTCGCTTTTTTCTTTTAAAAACAGTAACGAAATCATTAGCAAAGGACAAACAGCAGCCTCTACTTATATTGAAGAATTAAAAACCATTGCTAAGGCACAGAATTTTAAAAAAATGGAGGCGGCGATCCCTAATTTTGAAAAAATAAAAATAAATGATATTTCAATTTCTGGTTTAAAAAAGTATACAGCATCATATGTAAGAGGCAAACTCAGATTTAGAACAGGTGAAACGATAAGTTTTGAAGACTTTGGCAAAGGGGTTAATAACTTGGTGGCTACGAATAATTTTGACAGCTTTCTATATACATTTTTACCCGATGGACAAGGCTATAACTTTACTGCGAAAGCTACGGAAGCCAAAAACACTACTTTTTTAAAGTTTGGAGTTCATTATGATAAGTTGTACAAAAGTGCAGCACTACTCAACCTTACAAAAAAACAATTACTTCTCAAAAATGATGTACTTTCAATGGATTTCATTCTTGGAGATAACATACGTTATAATTTTGACTACTATATTGATAAAGGGTTTTACTGGAGCGTGGGGATTAATTCTAAATATATAGGGTTTAATAATTTTACAAAACCAACAAGTCTCATCAATGCGAGTTTCTATCCAGATACTGATAAGATTCAAATGAAATTCAGCGAGTTCACACATCAATTTTTTGCAGAAACGTTAATACATAAAGATTTAGCACTCAAAATAGGGATAGAATTCAAGGATTTAAAAATCACTACAAATGACAATGTGTTTTCAACCTTTTTTAATACTTCAGAATACAAGATTGAGGATGGGGAGTTTTACAGCCTTTTTGGATCGCTAAAGATTGACTCCATTGACAATAAATTTTTTCCAACAAGTGGGTTTCTCTTTGAAGGATGGGGTAAATTTTATTTTGGATCCTCAAGTTTCAGAGATGATTTCAATGAATTATCAGTCTTTAAATCACAAATTTCTAAAGCATTTAAAATTACAGATAAGCTTGCTATGAGTGTTAGTACTGAAGGGGGGTTTAAAATAGGAAACAATGACACTAAGGCACTTCTTTTTGGGCTTGGAGGATATGGCTTAAATTACTTTAACAACTATTCAACGCTTTATGGATATGATTATTTTTCATTGAGTGGAAATAGTTATGTAAAAATGGCTTCCACACTTGATTATGAGTTTTTAAACAACCATCATTTGAATTTTTCAGCAAACTTCGCAAATATTGGCGATGATATTTTTTTAAATAGCGAATGGATTGAGCCCCCGATGTATGCAGGCTATTCAATTGGGTATGGCTTAGAAACAATTTTTGGACCCATAGAGTTAAAATATAATTGGTCTGAAAACCCAAATGAGTCAGGTTTTTATATCAATGTTGGTTACTGGTTTTAGATTTGAAAATCCTGCATGCAATCGCTACCAAAAAATATTTTAGACTTAAGAGAGATTCATTTTAAAGTTTGGAATAATAATTGCAAATTTGTATCAAAATTTATTATTCCTTGAATTAATAATGAATCATTTGTTTTCATGAAAAAACCACTAATATATCTCCTTTTATTTATAAGTTTTCAGTTCTTAGGAGCTCAGGAAGCTTCCTCTTTTCAAACGGGGGAATGGCTGCGATTCAAACTAAGCTACAGTGGATGGATGAAAGCAGGCAATGCAACTCTTGAAGTTTCTGAAAGCACCTACAAGAATAAACCTGTTTATAAAGTTATTGGTAAAGGCTGGACTACAGGAGCAATTAAATGGTTTTTTAAAGTAAAGGACCATTACGAAAGTCATTTTGATAAAAACACAGGTCGACCTTATAAGTTCGTTAGAAATATTTACGAAGGGGGCTACACTAAAAATAGAATCGTAGAGTTTGATTATACTCAAAACAAAGCTTTGGTCAATGATCTGAAGGAAAACACCACCTCAACAGTTGATATTCAACAAAACATTCAAGATTTGGTTTCTGCATATTATTATTTGAGAGATAACTACGACACAGAAACCATTCAACCCGGAGGTGTTGTTAAGCTTAATATCTTTTTTGACAGTGAAATATTTTTATTCAAATTAAAATATTTAGGCCGAGAAACGATTAACACTAAATTTGGAAAAATTGAATGCTTGAAATTCAGACCTTATGTGATGGCTGGTCGTGTTTTTAAAGAAGAAGAAAGCTTAACCTTATGGGTAACAGCCGATAAAAATAAAATACCAATTAAAATAAAAGCAGACTTACGAGTTGGCTCATTGAGAGCTGATTTAGAAGCCTTAAAAGGACTTAAGCACCCCTTTGAAATACAATTATGACATCTAATGAAAAAAAAACCAACTACTGAAAAACTATTAAACCTTCTTGATAAAAAATACAATGCGATTAACCAAGATCGTGAAGTGCATTTAGAAGGACTGTTGCATAGTAATTCAATAACATATTGGGACTATATTCATACAGACGCTTTACTAGGATTACAAATCCAACGCACAACTCTCCCTGATGAAATGGTTTTTATTGGCTACCACCAAATCAATGAATTGATTTTTAAAATGATCCTTTGGGAAATTAAACAAATTGCAGACGCATCCTCGCTCGAAGTGGTTTTTTTTCAAGACAAACTCATGCGAATCACTCGCTATTTTGATATGTTAACCACCTCTTTTAATATCATGAGAGAAGGGATGGATATTGTTCAATACAATCAATTTAGACACACGCTGACTCCGGCTAGTGGGTTTCAAAGCGCACAGTACCGTAAAATTGAATTTGCCTCTACAGAACTTATCAACCTAATCGATGTGCGTTTTCGTGCAAAAATTGACAGGGACACACCTTTTGAGCACGCCTTTGAACATTTGTATTGGCAAGCTGCTGGAAAAGATTATAAAACAGGTCAAAAAACCACCTTACTAATCAATTTTGAAAATCGTTATAAAGAAGAATTTATCACCTTCATGAAAACTTATAATACCAAAAATATATGGACTCGTTTCAAAGACCTCTCAATTGATAGCCAAAAAGATAAAAGCTTAATTGATGCCATGCGACACTACGACTATACCGTAAATATCTCCTGGGTTATGGCACACTACAACGCCGCAAAACATTATATCTTAGGAAAAGAAGGCGATGGGGAAGCAACAGGCGGAAGTAATTGGCAAAAATATATGCATCCAAAATACCAAAAAAGAATATTTTTTCCAGAACTTTGGAGCCAAGATGAAAAAGACAATTGGGGACATGGACTTGAGTAAATATAAAAAATATTTTAATATAAAATTTTTCCTCTCTGGATTTGTACTAGTCATTTTTTACAACCTTGTTATCAAAAGCTGTTCAGATGACGAACTTCCAAAAGAAAATAAAGTCGAAATTCCTCAACAAGACAACTATAAATTCGGCTACAATCTCAATAACTATCAGGTCGTAAATGACACTGTTAGAAGTGGAGATAGCTTTGGCGTATTGCTTGAAAAACATCAGTTGGTCTATCCCAAAATCCATCATATTGCCGAAAAAACAAAAGAAGTTTTTGATGTTCGTCGCTTGAGAATTGGAAAACCTTACACAGTTTTGTTTTCAAAAGGAGCAGTTAAAACCCCTTTAGTTTTTATATACCAACCCAACAAAGTTGAATATTTAGTTGTAGAGTTTTGCGATTCAATTATTTCTAGAATAGAAAGAAAACCCGTTAAAATTATTGAAAAAGAAACTTTTGGGTTTATCGAAAACACACTCTCCGAAACAATGGAAGATCAGGGCTTGCCTTCGCAGTTGATTTATGACATGTCAGATGATATCTATGCTTGGACCATCGATTTTTCAAGGCTTCAAAAAGGGGATAATTTTAAAGTAATTTATAACCAACGTTTTGTAGATGACTCTGTATATGCAGGGATTGAAAGCATCAAAGCAGCATTTTTTGAGCATAAAGGCGAATCCTTTTACGCTTTTAATTTTATGAACGAAGAGTCGAAGAACAATACCGATTATTTTGATGAAAATGCCAAAAGTCTTAGAAAAGCCTTTTTAAAAGCCCCTTTACAATTCAGTCGTATTTCCTCCAGATACAATTTAAAAAGAAGAATTGCCTTTTACGGAAACCGTGTCAAACCCCACAAAGGAACCGACTTTGCAGCACCTATTGGCACTCCTATTTTGGCAACAGCCAATGGAACCGTTATTGAGTCCAGACGAAAAGGAGGAAACGGAAACTATGTAAAAATTAGACATAACGCAACCTACAGTACTCAATACCTTCACATGAGTAAACGCTTAGTAAAAGTTGGAGACTACGTCAAACAAGGCGATGTGATTGGAAAAGTAGGGATGACCGGAAACACTGCTGGCCCACACGTTTGCTATCGTTTTTGGAAAAATGGCAAACAAGTTGATCCCTTTCGTCAAAAACTACCTGATGCAAAAGCACTCCCAGCCTATTTAAAACCTAACTTTGAGGAATTTATCGCACCTTTGAAGCAACAACTCGATTCAATTAATTAATACAAAATATTTAAAATTATCCAATGGCATTACAATCAATAAATCCAACGCAAACAAAATCCTGGACAAAATTAAAAACTCACTTTGAAGCAGTCAAGGATGCACACATGAAAACATGGTTTGCTGAAAACCCGAAGCGTGCGGATGAGTTTACCATTCAATGGCAAGATTTTTATGTCGATTTTTCTAAAAATAGAATCAATTCTGAAACCATGCTTCTTTTTAAAGATCTGGCTGAGGAATTGAAGCTTAAGGATGCTATTTCAAAATATTTTGAAGGCGATATTATTAATCAAACCGAAGGTAGAGCGGTACTTCACACAGCACTTAGAGCACCAAAAGAATCTAAAATTTTTGTAGATGATAAAAATGTGATTCCCGAAATTCATCAAGCAAAAGCCCTGATAAAAAACTTTTCGGAAGCAATCATCAATGGAACCAAAAAAGGATATACCAACAAAACATTTACCGATATTGTAAATATTGGAATTGGCGGTTCAGACTTAGGGCCCGCCATGGTTGTGGACTCTTTGGCGTTTTATGGCAATCACCTTACCCCTCATTTTGTAAGTAATGTTGATGGCGATCACGTCAATGAAGTTTTAAAGAAACTCAACCCAGAAACCACACTTTTTGTGATTGTGTCCAAAACATTCACCACTCAAGAAACCCTTTCCAATGCAAATACGATAAGAGAGTGGTTTTTAAAACATGCAACTCAAAAAGATGTCGCAAAGCATTTTGTTGCGGTTTCAACCAACACCGCCAAAGTACAAGCCTTTGGAATAGAAGCTTCGAATATTTTTCCAATGTGGGATTGGGTCGGAGGTCGTTTTTCGCTATGGAGTGCCGTAGGATTAAGCATTAGTTTAGCCGTTGGATACGATCATTATGAAGCACTATTAGAAGGGGCTCATAAAATGGATACGCATTTTAAAGACGAAGAGTTTGAAACAAACATCCCTACCGTTTTAGCCTTTTTAAGTATTTGGTATAATAATTTCTTCAAAGCAGAAAGTGAGGCAGTCATTCCGTACACACAATATTTGAATCAATTTGCAACCTACCTACAGCAAGCCATTATGGAAAGTAATGGTAAAAGTATTGACCGTTCAGGAAACCAAGTCGATTACCAAACCGGAAATTTGGTTTGGGGAGAACCAGGAACCAATTCGCAACACGCCTTTTTTCAATTAATTCACCAAGGGACAAAACTGATTCCGGCAGACTTTATTGGGTTTACCCAATCTTTACACGGCAATAAAGACCATCAAGATAAATTGATTTCTAACTTTTTTGCACAAACAGAAGCTTTGTTAAATGGAAAAACAAAAGCCGAAGTACAGGCAGAAGGTACAGCAAATGCCATTGCCCCTTTCAAGATATTTGAGGGCAATAAACCAACCAACACCATTTTTATCAAACAACTCACCCCTGAAAGTTTAGGAAAATTAATTGCGATGTACGAACACAAAATATTTGTTCAAGGTGTGGTTTGGAATGTTTTTAGTTATGATCAATTTGGAGTTGAGTTGGGGAAGCAATTGGCAACAAAAATTCTAGATGAAATCAATTCTGCTGTTGTGAGTAAACATGATTCTTCCACTGTTAACCTTCTTAAACACTACCAGTACAACAGTGAGTAAACACGTAACTGTTTATTAACAATTAGGCTTGCATTGTTAATAATAAGATAAATCATTAAGTCTTTTAATATGTACTTTTGTTTAACTAATTAAAACAAAAATTTAAATATGAAAAAACTTAAACAACTTTTATCTTTAGCATTGGTTGTGTGTACGTTATCAGTTGCTGCTCAAAGCACTATTACAGGTACAGTTATCGATGCTGTACAAGCACCTTTACCAGGAGCTACAATTGTAGAGAAAGGAACGTCTAATGGTGTATCTTCTGATTTCGACGGAAACTTTACAA
>ERZ887849.2206-NODE-2206-length-16544-cov-72.754442_pt1 | contig 16544 bp, 7 predicted proteins | sample MGYA00521267_ERZ887849 | MGnify/ENA primary metagenome ERZ887849 (study PRJEB32303, sample SAMEA104408601) | aquatic metagenome | biome: Brackish water; feature: Pelagic; material: water | place: Baltic Sea | collected 2014-06-06T16:11:00 | depth 2,863 m ... | reverse complement strand
TACCAGAAATATCAACATTACTCTTGAAAAATGCATCTCCCGAAATATCAACATTGCCTGAACTGCCGATTTTCATACGTTCTACACCAGCAGTGTAAAAGAGGAGTTCGTCATTGTCAGCATTCGGGGAACTTTCGGCCTTGATATACGTATCCCCATCAACATCCTTCACACCACCGAGAGACCCCCATGCATTACCTGCGCCAAAACCTTCAAATTGGCTCGAATCGGTATTATAACGAATGGTTCCAACATAATCAGTATTATTATTTCCCGAGGGTCTTTCGGCATTGGTTCCAACTGGAAGTTTGACACCATCCGTACTACTAATGTCCAGCGTCAATTTCGGCGACGTGGTTCGTATACCAATGTTTTGCATAGAATATATATCGTGATACACGGTCAAATTACCACATACATCGAGAACATTGTTATTTAATGTATCAAATAAATACGGAAGTTCTATGCGAAATAACGACGTTTTTCCCGCCGTGGAATCACTATAGTTTTCATCTACTCTTGTAATAAATAAATGGGATTTATCAACGATTGCAATTTGATAGTTTGTATTTTCATTTAATACATCTCGTTTCAACCCTGAACCGGTAAGAATATCGTCTGGGATGGGTTGCCAACTAACTGAACCATTGGTTGTATATATAATCTCTGCACTAGAAGTTATCGCAATTGCATAATGTTTATTCCACACAGATACTTTTTGTAACTTTAATTCGGTATATTGAGAACCTAGAAGGTCAGTATCACTAATATCTGTCCAATTTTGTCCCAAATCATTACTATAAATCACAATATCTTCGCCAACTGCAACAATTAAATTGTCACGTTGGTCAATAGATGTAAATGAACGGTCTCTGTATATACGTGTAAAATAATCATTACTGACATCGTGTATCAACATACCTCCTGAACCAGCGAAATACACATTTGACGCATCAGTAGTGGATGTCACAATTTGTGTATTACTAATATCATCGTTGGTAATATCTATAATTGTTCCATTATTGAGAATATTCACATCAGTAAAGCTGGCGTCAATATCACTATTTGATATATCATAATGACCAACGTGTGTTATATTATCCGTAGCAATGTAGGTAGTAAAAATACGTATTTTATCAACGTCTTCAAAAATGGTGACCGATGTAAATGAAACATCATCCATACTTGTTCCAGTTGTATCCAATTTGAATGGATTTGTTCCGGGGTCAGTATCACTCGGAGAAGCTCCATGCATATCAATTCGTTCTGTTGCAAATAGTTTTCCGTCGTTTGATACTACTAACCCGTAAGAAGGATCATACATAATAGAATCAACTACATTGTAATCTGTTCCAATTGTTGATTGTATGAATGTAGGATTGCTTACATTATCATAAGTAAACTGGATTCCCCCATCCGTCGTGAACCCATATAATTGGTCCGAACCGCTTGGAGAACCAACAAAAAACCCATAGTTTGGATTGGTTTTAGAGAATGCAATAGACATGATTTCGAAACTCACCGTATTTACATCAGACTGTCCAGTTTTATCTGATGGAATTATTTGCGATACTGGCTGTAAAATAGTAGACCCGTCATTGTTTATTGAAGCGCGGTTCGCCCCTTTGGTATAAAATTGTATTTGGTCGTTGTCATCTGCTGGATTGGTCTCAGCCTTGATATATGTATCTTTATCTACATCGGTAACGCCACCGAGAGACCCCCACGCATTACCTGGGCCGAATCCTTCAAACTGAGTAGTTTCGCTATTATAGCGAATAGAACCCTTGTATAATTCAATGTCAGCAATAGTACCATTGTTATCAATCGGCCTTTCCGTGGTAGTTCCAACCGGGAGTTTTATCGCGTTTGTTGCACTAATATCAATTGCGAGGTCATTATTTACCGCTTCATTACCATTTGCGCCAACCTTGATATTTTTGTCAAATATAACGTCTCCACCCACTTGCATTTTGGTATTGACGATCTGTAGATCATTTGTAGAGTTAGACGCATCACGAACAAGAATATTACTGATATCAATGTTCTCAACGGTAATATTATAAGAAACATCGGATGTATTATGTTCGGTTAGTATCATTATACCGCGTTTCACTGCGTGTATACCAAGTGTTTCGTCAATGCTATTTGCAGATAATTCCAAATGTTGCGTATCTAACTGAACCGGGTTGGCATTCAATGCCGTAGTTTTGAAGACAAATCCACTGATGTCTTTGGACAATAAAATATGTCCAGGTTCTTGTGGAGGCGTAGCGGCATTTGATGCATCAATAAATATACCACAACTTTCTCCAATAGAAGTTATAAGGCCATCATTTAATGTTATGAACGGATTGCTAACAGAAAGCTTAGCTTGTTCAATCTTTTCACCCACAATTTTAATAATATCGTTATTTGTAACACTTCCAATCGTAATGACAGATGGAGTACCATCGTCATTATTTCCAACATTGATAGTATCACCCTGGATTGTTGCACCATTCTTTATAGTTATGCTACCATCTGCAACAATATCACCGGAAATATCAATGGATTCACTGATAATTGTTTCATATATAGTGGTGGTATTGGTAGTGTTTTGATTATTCATAAAAAGTGTTCCATCAACATAAAGGTCTTTATCAAATCGCACTTCACCGGTTACACTTAGATTACCATAAACATCGAGAGCATTATTCAAACTCGGATGGAACAACGCGGGTAAATAACAGAAAAACACGCGACTTTTTCCAAGCCGAGCTGTAGCAATGTCACCTGAAAAAGATTGTTCCAATTTTGTAATACAAAACATACCAGGATTGGACATAGTAACATGAGTTAGTTTGGAAGAACTCATAGTCAGGGCTGCTCCCACACCCGAAGTGTTAATAATAATGTCGGGAACATTTGCCCATGTTCTAGCACCATCTTGCGTATATACAATGAGACCTTCGTCACCTACCGCAATAGCATTACTACTGTCAACAATATGGACGCTATTTAAATGGAACGCGGTTCTGGAACCTTTGATTAAATTGATAGATGCATCTGGGACACTAGACCATGCACCTCCCTTATTGGAGCTATATGAAATTACATCCTCGCCGACGGCAATTACCAATCCATCTTCTGTGGAAAGATCGATGGTCGAAGGATACGCGTGAATATCATAATAGTTATTTTGCGAAAGATCATTTACAAAACTCTCGCTATTCGTAGAAATATCAGTAATAGGATAATGTAATATACCGCTACCACAAAAATATACGTTGGTTCGGTCTGTATCCCCTGCTACAATATTTATCTGAACATTGGGCACAAAACCACCTATACTACTACTTATTAAACCTGCATAAGTTAAAGTCTTAGTGCGATGGTATATGTTACCATTTGCATCTGCAACGATAACTATGACATTTGTCCCGTCTGTGTCGTGAATTATCAAAGCATTTATCGTATGTCCAATATTATGCGTTTCTATACTAGGTTTTTTTTCTGTGTTATAGTTTTTTGATAATACATTGTAAAGTGCTCCATTATATAGAACCATTGCATAGCTACTATCAAAAACATAAGAGGTTGTAGTATCAACAAGTGTATCTGCGGGTTGACTATTACTCTCGTATAATGTTTCAGATGACCAGGTTTGCCCCCCATCAGTAGTGACTATTATACTTTGTCCAAAATCACTTATGCTACCATTATCACTAATATCAAATGAATCCGGAGTCCCACTTGCAACACCATGCAACGGGTCTTTTTTAGAAAACATAATAGATTGTATTTCAAACCTAGAGTTTGCAACAATATTTACATCACCCGTTTTTATTATAGTACGTCCATTAACATCCAATACATAATCTTCCGTAATGGGAGAAATCGTATTTATGCCAACCGTACTGCGATTGAACCCCTTATTTGTTCCCGCAACAATCGTTTGTGACACAATGATATCGTCACTAGTATTATTACTCAAACCAGAATATGCCATGGCGCGTTCGGGCTGTCCGCTCATATCAATACTATAATAAGCTCCGCCTCCAAATACGCTGCCTTGTTTATTCGGCGTCATCATACGAATATTCACATTCGCACTGTTATCCGTAGCAATAGAATTGATTGTTGTCCCCGTATATATAATAGAATTATCAAATACGTCGGCCAAAAATGCGGCGGACGTATCGAATATTTGTATAGTCTCGTTGAAATACGCATCGTGTCCGGAAACATCGGCGGATTTTTTACTAGGATCAAACGTATGCTTACCATTATAGAAAACGGTATTGTTGCTCATTTCAATACTACTTTCTGAAGCATCAAAAACGATGTGCGTCGAACGGGCTTGAAGGATTCCTGACGTGTCTATCACGAGATTATCACTATTATCGGTAAATATATGATTTGCATTACTCGAAATAGAAAAGTTTTGGGACGCAACATTAAACGACGTATCGCTTTCAATCGTGACATGGGTTGCTTTCAATAATAAATCATTTTTAGAACTGATTACAAAATTATCGCCAGTTTCGCAGGTAATAGACGCATTCGCCATAGAAATATCCTCCGAAGTAGAATTACCAACATAAAATAATAAGTTGGCACTCGTATCGGTAGCATTTGCAACAACACCCTTTTCGTTCTTATTTTGCGATATGATGCTATGGATAGTGTCGCTAGCCGATTCAACAATTAATACGTTGTTGGTTTGGTCTGTATTTCCACGTACATGAAAAGAAGCAATGGGCAATGTATTTATACCAATATAATTACCTGTAGCATCTCCTGCAATATAAGCATTAGAAGCATCTATCGGCGACACCTCGTCAAACACAATACCACCATTTATAGTGCTTCCCGAATCAAATCTTTTATTGAACATTCCATTGGTAACATCCGTCGGAGTTTCTGTTAACCCATTACCAAAATAGATTTTACGATTTGCATATATATCGGAATGAACATACGCACTATTATTACTTATTATAGCATTATTTCCTACAATATTTTTGTCAGATGTAACATGGTTAGTTGCAAAAAACGAACCGTCGTATATTTGAACACCTGGTTTTGCACTTCTTGAAATAAATTGTGTTGCAATTACAGTGGATAGACTTACAACATTGGAGTTTTCCAAGTGATTTCTACCTCCATATTGCTTCCATTTATTATTGGACATATTTATAAATTGTATATATTATACACATACACAATTATAGTATGCTGCGGTCGCACTAAACCTATATTTGAGTATGTCTCACTCTAGAAAATTGAAAAAAAAGCATATTATATAGCTACCATCAAAACAAATAAATGGCAACACAATTATGTTCATATTGCGAATACTTTACATCGGAAACAAAATGCGATATTTGTGCATATAACATATGTTGGCACTGCAAAATAGACGATTGTGATCAGAAAGAGTGCGGGTATAAAAATGTATGTGAAGATTGCTTCTTGTATATTACATTAGTATACTGTAAAAAATGCAATGAATATTTTGAAGAATGTATATGTGAAGAGCGAAAGAATGAGTAATCAGGGATTTGACCGGATATTTTTATAGAATGTCAGCACTTTTGGGTGAGCGGCGATTCTGTTCGGGTCAAGTGAAGACAAGAATAGTCCTTCCAATGTCTTTACGCGCGAAAGAGCGACATAGCTCTGACCATACTCGAATACAGACTGCCCTATGTCCATTTCGGCTACATCCAATGTAGCGCCTTGGATCTTGTGAATGGTTAGCGCCCATGCTAAACATAGAGGAAATTGTCCAACAGCAAGGGTTGGGATGTCTTCGCTCTGCCAGAAATGGGGTTCAATCATGCGCTCTTGTCCGTTGACAAACTTCACAACTGGATACAATTGTTCACCCATTCTGGTAAATGTAGTAATAATACCTTGTGAACCATTGCAAATGCCATTTTCTATATCCAAATTGACAGTGCACATTACGGCTGCGCCTTTTTTGAGACGTAATGTCGGGATACACGGAGTATTTCGTTTGAGTCCGTTCATTTCATATTCCTTCATCTTGTGTGGTATTTTATTGCACTCGGCGAGAATCATTTTGTTTATAGCTTCTTCCGAGTGAACATAGTGTGTCATATCATATTTGTCTATAGCGATGTAAACTCGTTCGTCTTCGTCTAATTTGTTGAACATGAATGTGTTTACATGGTCGGTTTTTGCGCGAGTTGGAAACAACTTTGTCGGCACGAATCCATTCAGCTTTTCGGTGTCTGCCTCGGCATCCAACCGAGTTGTCAGAATCTCAACGCTTTCGGGCGAAACATATCCGATACGCGCATCATTCAATACGCGAATATAGACAGGGTCGCGCTGTCTGAACATATGGGTGAGTTCAATTTGGTTGTTTTTTGGAAAAATAGTATTCCACAACGGAGATTCGAAACAAAACTCGCTTTTTTCTTTTATATTTTCACTATCGACTGGCGGAAGTTGACAGAAATCTCCGGTGAATATTAGCTGAATGCCTCCAAACGGAGCGTTTTTCTTACGAATACGACGACCAATATTATCCAGTATATTTAACAGCCAATGCGATAGCATGCTTACCTCATCCAAAATCAAACAATCAACGTCTTTCCAAACCTTTCTATATCGTTTACTAAGTGCCACCTTGTCTTCAACTTCGTGCGAAAGACCTTTTCCGAGTTTGATTCCACTCCACGAATGCAATGTAGCCGCTTCGCAATTGAGTAGCACCGCAGCGCAACCGGTCATCGCGCACACTTTCAATTTCATATCAAACTTTCTCGCATGTTGAAACATATATTTGATCAATTCTGACTTACCGGTTCCACCTGGTCCAGTTATAAACACGTTTTCGCCACTCTTGAACTTTTCAAATACTTTTGCCTGTTCATCAGACAGCAATGTTTCATCTAATTGCCTTCTACTCGGCATTGGTATTTTTGTTTCACGCTCGGCTTTTGTGGGGAGCGCAATTCGTTTTACACAATTGTCATCTGATGTATTGCTATCATTTTTGTTAGACCCGGAAGTGCTTGCTTGCGGTGTCGCTTCTTTTTCTGGGTCGGTTTTCTTCGGAAGGGGGGTTCGTATTACAAACTTGTCCATTACTTTACTATATATAACGTCTTTTTATACGTAATATATAACAACATGCGTCATCAATTTTTTACACTTATTCATGTTCCACTTTCAAACAGAAGGAAAAGTCCAACCCGTTTAACATAACCGGCATTCCGTTCTCATCTATGAGTTGAACGTTCAACTTCAACAGATCGATTTTACCGGTATAGCTGCGGTCATCGCTGATAACCAATCCATTCATTGTGTTACCAGACAAAATACTGCCGTAACCATAATTTTGGTTATCCATTGTGATGCGGGCAAGGATGTTCTTATTGATAAGAGATGATACTACCGGGGACACAAATGAGTTCTGGTTACCACGATTGAACTCTTCCACTGCCAAATACAAATATCTGGGTCCGTGCAAGTCAGACATGTATTCTGATTCTAATTTGACGGTAGTAACAATCATATAAGTTGTTTTACGGAATCCTAATATCCATCCGAGTTTATTTTTGAATCCATATTTGTCAGTATTCGAGTTAGTATCTACCGCAAACCGGATTTCATAATTTTGAGTAACATTATAAATCAACGTTTTCCCATTCTCATTGATAGAAATATCAAACAATAGTCCTGCGGTAGTAATAGATGCATTGATTGCACTTGTAAGGGATGCAGCATCATACTGACCGTCTGATATATCAATTAAATGCGTGATAGGCGTATTCGGATCATGGACCGATAAATGTGTATTTCCAAGATTTTTCGATATATTGTAATACGTTTTGGGGATTTCAATGTTGGTAACCGACATATTTTTTACATCAGTAATTGGTTGAGGTAATGTGATATTGTAATTGGCGTTTGTGCCATATTGGTAATCATCACTAAACTTGGTGTCAACATTTACATATTTTGTTTTGGTGGGTTTATGGACGTTTGTCATTATCATGTGACTACCATATTGATTTGTGCGAGGTTCCATAAATAAACTACTATTATCAAAATTACTCATTATATTATACTATATGGTAAGATAAATTATAGTGCAATATGGACTAGTGCGTTTAGATGTCTTGGAAATGGCACTTGCTAAATGTATAGTTGATTCGTCAACGCCGGATTCGTTTTCCACAAAAGGTAAAAGAACTGCCGATAAAATACGATTTATTATGAGTATTACAAAAAAATACCTAAAACGGTCAAGACCATTTTGTTCGTGTCTTCTGTTATATAATAGAAAATTGATTAACGGTATTTCATGTAACATACTACAATCAAACATGAGTAATCAACGAAAACCGTCATATACATGCGAGCATTGTGAGCGTGGGTATTATGGTAAAGTAAACTATGACCGACATGTAACAACGTGTGGTTTTCTACAAAAATCAAAACGGGAACAACTTAATGACGTAGATATGTTAGAGCATGAGCTTCCTACCCGCCGTGAAATGTTTTTGATAATTCAAGAACTGGGTGTAAGATTGAATAAGGTGGAAGCCGATAACAAACGATTAAAAAATAATGTCGCGTCTAAACGACGTATCAACTATACCGAGTGGTTGCACAGTCTGAAAAAAAATCCGGAAACAACATTCATCGATTGGGTAAATGACAATGTTATACCAAATATCCCCACAGTAATTGAAACCGCATACAAGGAGAATGTGTTTACGGCAATGGAGCTGTTGTTTGAGAACGTGTTCAAACAAATAGATGTATCCACACTACCAATATGCAGTTTCTCAACAAAACGAACAACATTCTTTGTCTATAATAACAATCAGTCATGGACTTCTACCCATAGAGACGAATTGGAGAATATTATGACTGTTATAAGCAACCGGTTTATTGTTGTGTTTCAAGAAACTTGGTATGAAGATAACAAGGCGCTTGTATTTATCGACGAAAGAACCACCGATCTATATAACGAATATTATAAAAAGATATTAGGCGGGGTTCAATATAATTCAGAGAACCGTTACAACAAGGTATACAACAAATTGCATCAACTGTGTCGCCGAGAAACCCCAACCGGACCGGAATCAGAATGATTAGAGTAGAAAATTGATAATGCAAATCCCTTTTTTATTCACTCCATATTTACACGAGATTATGGATACAATTCAACCTGGCACTATCGATTATTTGGCGAAGCTTAACTACCACCCGCGAGATGAGGACATCACGTTTGAACCAGAGCCCCACATCTACACGGTTAACGGAGACCGTGGTGGATATACGTCGGTAACCACATGGAACCATGAACACTTTACTGATTTTGACACGGACGGTGTGATTACCAATATATTAAATGGTAGTAAATGGGCTAATGACCCAGACTATGCGTATTATAAAATGACACGAGAAGAAATGAAAGAATTGTGGCGTAAAAATGCAAAAAATAGTTCAGATTTGGGAACCGAACTTCACAATGACATTGAAAAATATTATAATGGCATGGACGTGCCTAACCAAAGCGTAGAGTATGGTTTCTTCAAGCTGTTTTTGAAGGATTTCGATTTGAAGCCATACCGCACAGAGTGGATGATATATCACGAAGAGATGATGTTGACCGGTACTGTAGATATGCTATACGAGAACCCAGATGGAACCCTTCAAATATATGATTGGAAACGAAGCAAAGACATCAAGTTCGAAACATATAACAATTATTCGAAAACACCGTGTATATCCCATTTACCCAATACAAACTTTTGGCATTATTCGTTGCAACTGAACATGTATAGAACAATATTAGAGCAGAAATATGAAAAACAAATTACAGATATGTATTTGGTTATAATGCATCCCGATTATCCATACAAAACATATCAACGCATAGAAGTGCCGTTTCTGAGGAAGGAAATGGATAATCTTGTTGAACTGCGACTGAAACAAGTGTACGAAGCCAAATCCAAATAAGACAACAATAATACAAATAATATAAAACGATGTCGGTAATGATACATAAAAATGCGAGTAAATAGAAGTAGGTTCTCAATATTCTATATTTTTTATTACATAAAAGTTTTGATAATACGAATACGTCAAGTAAATCGGGCTGTATATGATTATATAACAAGTTTTGAAATATTCAAGCAACCTATAATATTGACACCAAACGATTGCTTTATTAAAGTGCGCAAAGAAAAGTTTGACGGTTCATATATTACAAATGACGATGAAGAAGAGGTTAGACAAAATATTAACTATAGCATCAACGTGGAAGAAACATTATATGATAAAGAAGATTACAAAAAAACAGTAGAAGAGTCGGATAATGTTCTCGAGACATCATGGAAGCGACGTATTATGATAGACCATACCCCGCGCGGAAATATCATTATGTATTATGACCCGTATAAATTGGCGTTTTGTTACTATTCGGATATAAGCAGTTTCCCGTATAACTTATTGAATGCATCTGCAATGAAATACTGTATTCAGTATTATTGTCGTGATCTGTTTATGGACAACCAAGAAACACCAAAAGATAACGAAACGAAGCTGATAAAAATACACTTCGAAGACAAAGAAAAAATAGACGAATCAACTGAAGAAGGTAAAAAGAAAAAGGAAACGATGGATATATTGAAAGATGCGCCATTTTTGAAGAGAAAACAAGCAAAGGATGATAAAAAAGAGTCAAAGGAAACAAAGGAAACAAAGGAAACAAAAGATGGCGTTAGTGGGTCGGATCAACCGAAAAATGACCGTCTTCCTTATCGTAACAAGTTTGTATATATGGGTAAGACAACCAATTTTCAAGTATTAAATAAGCAACCTATTATACATAAAATGAATGGGTTCTCAACGGATTTATTGAAACCGATTGCGGAAGAGACCGAACTACAGAATCAAGTAATGAGTTGGCGTGATTATAAGAACAAAACTAAGGCGTAGTAGTTATAGTCGCACTCCGGTTTTGTAGCCATTCTATAAAACCGTTGCTCTTTTCCATATCAAATGACATACCTAAATGGTCTTTTGCAATAATATATGCTTGGCGTTCCTTTTCGGTGAATGTGTTTAAATATTCATCAATCAATTCTTGCATATCACTTTTCATAACTATAGTATGGTTATTATAATATACTATAGTTTCAATCAATTTTTTATCCACACGCAAATGGAACCGCTTGTGTAGAACGTGCAACGAAAAACTCGTTTATTTTATGACATGATTCTTTCAGCTTTTCGATATATTCTCCGCTGCTCATGGCAACATACTCTTCTTCTGGCTTTGTGTAATGGCATATTCCAATTTTACAGTTTGCACCGTATGATTTGAAAACATTTGGATTTTTAGAAATGCAATCAGTATTTTTCTTCTTTTTATAGCTTGTATACATCGCACTGTTATTGAGGTTGTTATTTACATCGGGTTTAACGGTTGTGAAATCTCTTTTTGGGAAGCGTCTTGCAAACATTCCACTGAACGTTTTGGACGACTTCTTGACGACAGAACTGTCTTCTAGGCTCCATACAGAAGTTTGTTTGATGGGATCATTCAGATATGTGCTGCAACATCCACCGTGACCTCGGTACGCACCGCGTCTACTATTCGTTAGTGGAAAGCTTCTGGAAAGAGACGTTTGACCGACATAACCTTGATTGCGATGTGTTCCAGCTAAGGAAAATCCTCGTACAGAACCCACGCTCATATTATTATATTTTGTTGCCGTTTTTCTTTTTAATGTTGCTAATGACATACGTTTCTTATATATAATTACATAGTATTTTTATCATGACTAAACTGTGTATGTCTTATTTTCAAATCATATTACAATATTTGTATAATATGATTATTTATTGTTAATTATCGTTATTTTCATTTATGACCATGTGCTGAGCGCCGAACGTTTCCATGTATTAGTTTCTACACATACATAAATGTAACTGACATCAAATACAATGTCTCCCGTTGTTCCACCCGCTGACGCACTAGCTGGTGTGTTTTTGTTGATTTGAGCAGCAGCACCCGAAATGCTTCCTACAATTGTGGACGAGAATGTTTTTGCGTCTGCAATTATTTGGTCGCCAGATGTCATTACCGCTCCAGCTGCTAATACAGTGGTTGCATCGGTGACATCGGCTAATGCTTCAATGCCAGATAATTTTGTGCGCTCTTCACCGGTAATAATAGCACCCGAACCAACACTTGTTACATCGGATAAAGCAGTCACACTGGATGTAGTGTATACACCATTGGTAACTGTGGTTGCATTTCCGGAAATATCACCGATGATTGTGGATGAAAATGTCTTTGCGCCGGCTACGGTTTCATCTCCTGTGTTCATTACTGCACCTGCAGCCGAGACGTTGGTTGCATCGGTAACATCAGCTGCGGTTTCAATTCCAGATAACTTGGTGCGCTCAGCGCTAGTGATAATGGCTCCTGAACCAGCATTCGATACATCGGATAATGCAGTCACACTTGACGTAGTGTATACACCGTTTGTAACTGTGGTTGCATTTCCGGAAATATCACCGATGATTGTGGACGAGAATGTTTTTGCGTCTGCGATGGTTTGGTCACCAGATGTCATTACCGCTCCAGCTGCTAATACAGTGGTTGCATCGGTGACATCGGCTAATGCTTCAATGCCAGATAATTTGGTGCGCTCTTCACCGGTAATAATAGCACCCGAACCAACACTTGTTACATCGGATAAAGCAGTCACACTGGATGTAGTGTATACACCATTGGTAACTGTGGTTGCATTTCCGGAAATATCACCGATGATTGTGCTTGCAAATGTAACCGCTCCACCTGAACTAATAGTCATCGCACTAGCTGTAGTAGCTGAACCGATTGTACTTCCATCTGTAATCTTGATGCTACCCAATGTAGCTGCTCCGGTAATAGAAGCTGTTCCGGTAGCCGAAATATTACCATTCACAGACAAGTCTTCTGTAGTCACCATATTGTAATTGGTTGTAGTTGTGTTGATAATAGTTTCGTTTGATTGTGATTGCACGTTCAAATTGCCAACCACAGTGAGGTCACCCGTAATATCCACGTTGTTATTGATGTCCATTGCTGCATTGAATGTAGTAGTGCCATCCACCGTAATAGATGCGCCACTCTTGACGTTCAAAGACGCACCACTCTTGATATCAAACGTGCTCTCTACATAAGCGAAATCATCAATTGTGATTGGATCTTTGAAAGTAGTTTCACCAAAGAATGTCACCGTGTCTTCGAATAATGCAATATTTTTGATATTACATGCATTGTTTGTAATGAATGTTCCATTTACAGTTAGTTTTTCTTCGAATGTCGCATCATCTGTAACTGCTAATGTGCTACCCATTGTGACCGCCCCCGATAAATTGGTTGTTCCCGAAACATCGAAATTGCTGATGAACGAAACATCATTGGTTACGGTGAGTGTATCACTTAATGATGCAGCACCGATCATTGTGGTAGCCCCTTGCACGTATAATTTGCTGTTCAATGAAGCATCATTGGTGATATATACCTTGCTGTTGAAGCTAGCATCTTTGGATAATGTAAGATTTCCATTAATAGACAAGTCTTCCGCCACAATCAATGTGTAATCGGTAGTAGTTGTGTTAATTATGCTCTCATTTGAGTAACTTTGCACAGTGAGAGCACCGTTAATTAAGAGATTACCACTGATTTCAACAGATGAATTGAAAGAAGCATCGCCGTCAACATTTACCTTACTATTGAAGCTGGCGTCCTTGGTTACTGTTAATGTATCACTCAATGACGCAGCTCCAACCATTGTGGAAGCACCTTGGACGTATAATTTGCTATTCAACGAAACGTCATGATTAACAAACACCTTGCTATTGAAGCTGGCGTCGTTGTCAACTGTGATGGTATTCTTTAATGTTGCTGCATCTTGAACGTATAACTTGCTGTTCAACGAAACGTCATTTGTAACAAACACCCTACTATTGAAGCTGGCATCGCTGTCAACTGTGATGGTATTCTTTAATGTTGCAGCTTCTTGGACGTACAACTTGCTATTGAGGCTTGCATCATGCGTTATAAACACCTTGCTATTAAAGCTGGCATCCTTGGTCACATATAATGTGTCACTCAATGAGGCAGCGCCGACCAAAGTGGTTTCATTCTGAACATATAACTTGCTGTTCAATGAAACGTCATGATTAACAAACACCTTGCTATTGAAGCTGGCATCACTATCAACTGTAATAGTGTTCTTTAATGTTGCTGCATCTTGGACGTATAACTTGCTATTGAGGCTTGCATCATGCGTGATAAACACCTTGCTATTAAAGCTGGCGTCCTTGGTAACATATAATGTATCACTCAAAGAGGCTGCTCCAACCAATGTGGTTTCATTCTGGACGTATAACTTGCTGTTCAAGCTCGCGTCATGCGTTATAAACATCTTGCTGTTGAAGCTGGCATCCTTGGTGACATATAATGTATCACTCAAAGAGGCTGCGCCAACCATAGTGGTTGCACCCTGGACATATAGCTTGCTATTGAGGCTCGCGTCATGCGTGATAAACACCTTGCTGTTGAAGCTGGCATCATTATCAACAGTAAGAGTATTCTTTAATGTCGCTGCATCTTGGACGTATAACTGGCTGTTCAACGAAACGTCATGATTAACAAACACCTTGCTATTGAAGCTGGCATCATTGGTCACATATAATGTGTCACTCAAATAGGCTGCGCCCACCAAAGTGGTTTCATTCTGGACGTATAACTTGCTGTTGAGGCTTGCATCATGATTAACAAACACCTTGCTATTGAAGCTAGCATCCTTGGTTACATATAATGTGTCACTCAAAGAGACAACTCCAACCATAGTGGTTGCACCCTGGACAAATAACTTGCTGTTCAGGCTCGCGTCATGATTAACAAACACCTTGCTGTTGAAGCTGGCGTCATTGGTAACATATAATGTGTCACTTAGCGAAGTCGCGCCCACCAAAGTGGTTTCATTCTGTACGTACAACTTGCTATTGAGGCTTGCGTCATGATTAATAAACACCTTGCTATTGAAGCTGGCATCATTGGTCACATATAATGTGTCACTCAAATAGGCTGCGCCCACCAAAGTGGTTTCATTCTGGACGTATAACTTGCTGTTGAGGCTTGCATCATGATTAACAAACACCTTGCTATTGAAGCTAGCATCCTTGGTTACATATAATGTGTCACTCAAAGATGTTGCACCGTTCAAAGTGGTTTCATTCTGGACGTATAACTTGCTATTCAGGCTGACGTCATTCGAAACATACAATTTACTCTTCAATGTTGCATCGCTAGATAATGTAAGATTACCATTGATTGATAAATCTTCTGCAATGATTAATGTATAATCAGTAGTAGTGGTGTTAATAATGTTCTCATTCGTATATTGTTGAACCGCTAATGTTCCGTTAATTTGTAAATTACCACTTATTTCAACCGACGAGTTGAATGATGCATCTCCGGAAACAATTACCTTGCTATTAAAGCTGGCGTCCTTGGTGACATATAATGTGTCGCTGAGCGAAGTCGCACCAACCAACACGGTTTCATTCTGGACGTATAACTTGCTATTCAACGAAACGTCATGATTAACAAACACCTTGCTATTGAAGCTGGCATCCTTGGTGACATATAATGTGTCACTCAAAGAGGCTGCACCCACCAAAGTGGTTTCATTCTGAACATATAACTTGCTATTGAGGCTTGCGTCATGATTAACAAACACCTTGCTGTTGAAACTGGCATCCTTGGTAACAGTTAGACTATCGCTCAAAGAGGCAGCTCCAACCAAAGTGGTCTCATTCTGGACGTATAAATTGCTATTCAAGCTTGCGTCATGAGTTATAAACACCTTGCTATTAAAGCTGGCGTCATTGGTCACATATAATGTGTCACTCAAAGAGGCCGCACCAACCAGCGTGGTCTCATTCTGAACGTATAACTTGCTATTCAAGCTGACGTCATGATTAATAAACACCTTGCTGTTGAAACTGGCATCCTTGGTAACAGTTAGACTATCGCTCAAAGAGGCAGCTCCAACCAAAGTGGTCTCATCCTGAACGTATAACTTGCTATTGAGGCTTGCATCATGCGTGATAAACACCTTGCTATTAAAGCTGGCGTCCTTGGTCACATATAATGTGTCACTCAAAGAGGCAGCTCCAACCAAAGTGGTCTCATTCTGAACGTATAACTTGCTATTCAAGCTGACGTCATGATTAACAAACACCTTGCTGTTGAAACTGGCATCCTTGGTAACAGTTAGACTATCGCTCAAAGATGCCGCACCCACCAAAGTGGTTTCGCTCTGAACGTATAAATTGCTATTCAAGCTTGCGTCATGAGTTATAAACACCTTGCTGTTGAAACTGGCATCCTTGGTAACAGTTAGACTATCGCTCAAAGATGCCGCACCCACCAAAGTGGTTTCGCTCTGAACGTATAAATTGCTATTCAAGCTTGCGTCATGAGTTATAAACACCTTGCT
>ERZ887849.2205-NODE-2205-length-16549-cov-8.387656_pt1 | contig 16549 bp, 18 predicted proteins | sample MGYA00521267_ERZ887849 | MGnify/ENA primary metagenome ERZ887849 (study PRJEB32303, sample SAMEA104408601) | aquatic metagenome | biome: Brackish water; feature: Pelagic; material: water | place: Baltic Sea | collected 2014-06-06T16:11:00 | depth 2,863 m ... | reverse complement strand
TCTCATGCCACGAATATCGCACAGCGTGTCGCCGTTGGGAATCTTCTGTCAGGCGACGAACACTAGTGAGTGTCATCCTGTCCGGGCTCCAAGGTCAAATGCGCGGCCGGTGGCGTGACCCATGGCCAGCAATCGGATCTCCACGCTCTCCGTGCCGTCGCAGCCGCCCTGATGTTCCAGCATCACGAGCGCGCCGTAATCATCCGCCAGCGCCCGCAAGAGGCCAACGACCACATGGCCAAACCCCGGCAGATTTCCCCGGCAGGTGATTGTGTAAAGCTCAGCCCCATGTTCTTGCAGCTCCATCTCAGGAATTTCCAGATCGCACACAGCCAGCCGCGCGCGCGCTGGCAGATCATCCAAAGAATGCAGAAACTCGTGAAAATCCTCACCGCCAAAGCGCAGCAGACGCCGCAGCCCTTCAACCTTGCGATGCGACACAAGATAGGTTCCGATATCTTCTAAAATCCCCGGCAATGGACGGTCCAGCGCCGTCTCGGCAGCCGCCAATACGTCGTGGGTCAGCGCGGTCTCATAGGTCAGCATGGACTCGAATTCGGTAAAATCGAGCCCGGCAAGCCGTGTCACACGCCCCCAGGTATCACGCCCATACGCGTCGCGAATAAACCTTTCGATGGCCCGGTTAATCAACCCGTGCATGCCCAACTCCGCAAACTACAATGCGGCAGGTATCGTGCAGTCCGGTTAATATTCGGAAAACATCCTCAATTCCGCGGAAAAATCTGTATCTCGCCCAAGTCCAGAACGTTGCGTGGCACTGGCACAATATCGAAATCGCCCTCAAGGATCTTCACCATTTCGGCACGCCCCAGACGCGGCGACATCCCGTCCGCGCTCATCACGCGACCGATGCGCATCAGCGCGCCCTCATGCAACTCGTAAGCCGTCGCCTGCACAACGTCACTGCCCTGATAGTAAAGGCCTATCACGCCCTGCGCTGGATTGAGCGGCTCAAACGCACCAATGACCAAAACGCAGCCCGGCAAGTCCCCCGGCAAGCTCCGCTCGCAGGCGGCGTGGATGCTTTGCTGCTCGTATGCGCTGAGTCTGTCAAATGCCCCTTCCGGCAGGACCGCGCCCGCGGGACGCAACGCCACAGTCCCATCCAGCACAGGCATGTCCCCAGCTCGTAGAGCTTGGTTAAAGTCCCAATTATTGGCGGATGTGCGGGCGCTGCTGATCAGCGCCGCAAGCTCGGTGCTTCCAGATGCCGCGGCGAAATCCGCGACCCGCTCCAGTCCACGCCGCCCCGGTTTGCCCCATTCGTGGGCCATTTCCCAAAGGGCCACTTCGGACACGGGCGCACCGGCCTCGACGCGTGCAACCTGACTGGCGGTGGACATCCGCTCGGCGTTGATCACTGGTGTCAGCCACAGCGCGGCAAGCCCTACGACGGCCATTGCCTTATAGCGGTTCACGGCCCTTATCCGCCCGCGCCAATCACCACGCATCGCGATCGAGACCGCAAAGGCCAGCGCATAGGTCAGCGTCACAAACGCGCCCAGCATCGCGGCCACCCGCTGGGGCGTCAGGCCATATTGGTCCACCCGCAGCCACACCGCATAAAGTGCAAGGGCGGCGGGCACCGCGATCAGAACGCTCAGCGCCTGCGTGGCAAAGAGCATCACGGGACCCTGCGCCGACATCTCGTCATCGCGGCCAATCGCCGTGGTTATGAGCGTCACGGAGGCAATCACGACGCCCGCCATCATCGTCGCCGCAGAGAACTGCCCGAAAAGCTGGCCCAGCCCCCGCAGCGGAAGGGCCACGATAAAGACCACAACCACCACCAGAACCACGGGCACCAGCACCCGGAAAAGCTGGATCAGCAAAAAAGGTGAGACATAATCGCTCAGCTCATGCACGATGGCCAGACCAAGGCCCAGAACCAGCCCGGTGAAGATGTAGGGCACCACCTCCATTTCGATCAACGTCTCGATCACATGCACGCCGACAAGGCCCAAAAGGGCGTCAGACGCCAGCGCCACACCCCACGCCACCCCGGCAAAAAGCCAAGCGGCAGCGTAGCGCACGACGATGTTCCATGCCGTATCAAAAAGCCTCGCATAATCGCGCCAGCCGTCATGCGCAGCCATGCCAGCGGCCAGAAACGGCACCGCGATAAAGAGGCCAGCGCCCAGCGCCAGAACCGCCTCGGAATGGTCAAAAAACGCGTCCATGTCCTCGAACCGGTAACTGGCCCAGAGAAAGAGCGCCGCCGAAGGCACCGCAAGCCCAACCGCACCCAAAGCTGCGGGCACAGGGCGCTCGGGGCCGATAAGGGCGAGAAGCACGCCGAAGAACACGAAGCCAAACGTCAAGAGGAAGACCAACATGCGCATGTTGTCGACCAGATCAGGCAGGACCTCGACCATGCCCCAAACGGCCAATCCGGACAGCGCCCCGATCGCCGCAAGCGACAGGCGGGTGGCCACGCTTTGCATCTCTTGGCTCATCTCCGGTGGCTCCTCTTATGGCGCATCTGCGGGTACACCCTAACGCACCGGGCGGCGCGCGCAACGCAGATACGCTTGCCACCGCGCGCGGGCCTTGCTACGTCTGAGAGATCCGTTGGGGTGCTGTGAGCGATCACGGCTGAGAGGCATCACTGCCAACCCACCGAACCTGATCCGGTCAGTACCGGCGTAGGGAACGGAGCAAAGCCATTGGCGCACCAGCGCGAGGCTTGCCTTGTCCTCACGCCATTGCTGATCTCCACCTTCGCCGGGCGCCATGCCCCGCAACCGGAGACATACTTATGCGCCTCGCCGCCCTCGCCGCCGCCCTCCTCATAGCCGCGCCAGCCTCTGCCCAAGACAAGATGACCGTGCTGCTGGATTGGTTCATCAACCCCAATCACGGGCCTCTGATCATCGCGCAAGAGCGCGGGCTTTTCGCCGATGCGGGGCTTGAGGTCGAGATTATCGCCCCTGCCGATCCCTCCGCCCCGCCCAAGATGGTCGCCGCAGGGCAGGCTGATCTCGCGATTTCCTATCAGCCGCAGCTGCACCTTCAGGTGGCCGAGGGCTTGCCCCTCATCCGCGTCGGCACCCTGATTGCCAGCCCGCTCAATTGCCTTCTGGCGCTGGAGGACGGGCCGGTGAAATCCATCGCCGACCTCAAAGGCGGCAAGATCGGGTTCTCCGTGGCGGGGGTCGAGGAGGCACTGCTCGTGTCCATCCTCGCCGAAGAGGGCATGACGTTGGATGATATCGAGCTGGTCAACGTCAACTGGTCGCTCTCGCCCGCGCTGATGTCCGGTCAGGTGGACGCGGTGCTGGGCGCTTACCGGAATTTCGAGCTCAACCAGATGGATATCGAAGGCGTGGCGGGCAAATGCTTTTTCGTCGAGGAACAAGGCGTGCCGCCTTATGATGAGCTGATCTATGTGGCCAATTCCGAGACGCTGAACCCTGAAATGCTCAAACGCTTCCTGCGTGCCACCGAGCTTGCCACGCAGTATATCGTCAACCACCCAGAAGAGAGCTGGGACATCTTTCGCGGCACGTCCGCAGAGTTGGATGATGAGCTGAACAAGCGCGCATGGCGTGACACGCTCCCGCGCTTCGCACTGCGCCCCGCCGGGCTCGATGCTGCGCGCTATGCAGGGTATGAGGCGTTTTTGTCTGAGGCGGGCCTAATCGAGGGCATCCGCCCGGTCTCGGATCTCGCCATCGATCTGGGCGCGGAGTGATGGTGGATTACGGCGACACCTTCGCCCTCTGGCGCGCCGAGCATCCCGAGGCGTGGCGCGAATATACCCATCACCGCTTTGTCGAGGGGCTGAAGGACGGCACGCTGCTGCGCGAGGCCTATCTGACCTATCTGGTGCAGGACTACATCTTCCTGATCCACTTCTCGCGCGCATGGGCACTGGCCGTGACAAAGGCCGAGACGCCCGAGGAAATGCGCCTCGCCGCGCGCACCGTGACCTCCCTTCTGGACGAGGAGCTTGGCCTGCATATTAAGACCTGCGCCGCCGAGGGGCTGAGCGAGGCCGATCTTTTCGCCGCCCGGGAGCATACGCACAACATCGCCTACACGCGCTATGTGCTGGATGCGGGTCACTCGGGCGATCTTCTGGACCTTTTGGCAGCACTTGCGCCTTGCGTACTGGGATACGGCGAGATCGGCGCGCGGCTGGCGCGCCAGAAATCCGGGAACACGCCCTATGCCGACTGGATCGACACCTATGCGGGCGACGAGACGCAATCGCTCTGCCGCGATGTGGGCGCGCTCATTGACGGCGCGATGGGCCGCCGCCTTGGGTCTGATCCGCAGCAGAGCCCTCGCTGGGCCGCCCTCTCGGCCCGGTTCGAGACTGCCACCCGGCTTGAGGCTGGATTCTGGGCGATGAACCTGCCGGAATGAGTGCGCCGGGGCTCCATATCCGGGCCAGCGCCCGTATTGGCGAGACGCAGGTGTTGGCGCCGCTCGATCTGCGCGTGGCGGGGGCTGCGTGGACCTGCCTTCTGGGCGCGTCCGGCGTGGGCAAATCTACCCTGTTGCGCCTGATTGCGGAGGTGGCGGACGGCGTGACGCTGGATGGGAGCATCACTGCCACGGATGCCGCCCCCCTCAAAGGCCGTATCGCGATGATGGCACAGAGCGATCTTCTGATGCCGTGGCTCACCATCACGCAAAACGTGACGCTTGGGGCGCGGCTTCGTGGCACAGCGCCCGACCTGCCCCGCGCCGAGGCGCTGCTGGAGCAGGTGGGTCTTGCGGATCACGCGTCCAAACGGCCCGAGGCCCTCTCGGGTGGCCAACGCCAGCGCGCCGCCCTTGCCCGAACATTGATGGAAGACCGGCCTGTGGTCCTGCTTGATGAGCCTTTCTCGGCCCTCGATGCCCGAACCCGCGCGCAGGTGCAGGACCTGACGGCGGAATTTCTCAGAGGTCGCACCGTGCTGATGGTGACCCATGATCCGGCCGAGGCCGCGCGGCTGGCCGATCACATCACCATCCTGACCGAAGGCGGCCATAGCGACTGGCCCGCACCCTCTGGGACCGCGCCGCGCGCCGTGGATGATCCCGCGATGCTGCACACAACGGGCGCGCTTCTGGCGCGGCTGCGCGCGGCATGAAGACGGCGCTCACAGCCTTGGCGTCCACGGCGCTGGCCCTTGCTCTCTGGCAGGCGGTAATCTGGATCACGGGGGTGCCGAACTTCATACTGCCCAGCCCCTTGCGCGTCTTGGAGACGATGATCGAGAGCCGCGCCCTTCTAGCCACGCATTTCATGACGACAGCGTCGGAAATCCTCATCGGCCTCGCCCTTGGCGCGCTTCTGGGTGGGCTCACCGCAATTGGCCTCGCCGCCTCGCCCATCGCGCGGCAACTGGTCCGGCCCATGCTGGTTTTCAGCCAGGCGGTGCCGGTCTTTGCCCTCGCGCCGATCCTGACGCTCTGGTTCGGCTATGGCATGGGATCCAAGATCGTGATGGCGCTTCTGATTATCTATTTCCCAATCACCTCGGCGTTTTTCGACGCGCTGATGCGCACGCCGCAGGGCTGGATCGACATGGCCCGCGTGATGGGTGCGTCCAACGCACGGATCATGCGGGTGATCCGCATCCCGGCCGCCCTGCCCGGCCTTGCCTCGGGTCTGCGCCTCGGGGCGGTCTATGCGCCGATCGGGGCCATAATCGGTGAGTGGGTGGGGGCGTCCAAGGGGCTGGGATACCTGATGCTTTTGGCGAACGGACGGGCCAAGACGGATCTGATGTTTGCCGCCCTCATTGTGCTGGCGGTGTTTACCGTGCTCTTGCACGCCGCCGTGGATCGAGCCTGCCGTGCCACTTTGGACCGCACGCGGGAAGGGCCCGGAGGTGTTTGAGTATTTTAGCTAAGAAGAAGGTGCGGCGGATTGGCCTAGAAATCCGTGGGCGCGCCGCCTTCTGATTTGCGCCGCTGGACAAAGGTGGCCAGCTCATCGCGGATTGCTTCGTCCATCGGGGGGGCCTCAAAGCTTGCGATGATGTCTTGGAACGTCTGATGCGCGCGCGCGGCCGTCCATGTGGCGCCTGCGATTTCCCACGCCTCGAAATTGCGCCAATCGCTGAGGAAGGGTTGGTAGAAGGCGGTGGTGTAGCGATCTTGGGTGTGCTGAATTCCGAAGAAATGGCCTTGGTCGCCCACTTCGCGGATCGCATCAATGGCGATCTCGTCCGGGCCGGTTGCGGTCAGCATCGGGTCCATGTAGCGCTGAATATGCTGGAGGATTTCGCAATCCATCACGAATTTCTCAGGCGATGCGATGAGCCCTCCTTCCAGCCACCCGGCGGCGTGGTAGATCATGTGCGCGCCCGCCTGCACCCCTGACCAGAGGCTGTTGGAGGTCTCCCACATCGCCTGCCCATCGGGCACGTTGGCCGCGCACACGCCGCTTGCGCGCATCGGCAGCTTGTAGAAGCGCGCAAGCTGTCCTGTCATCTGGGTGGCGCGCATGTATTCGGGCGTGCCAAACGCGGGCGCGCCCGATTTCATATCCACGTTGGAGGTAAACGTGCCGATCACGCAACACGCACCGGGGCGCACAAGCTGGGCCAGCACCACGGCGATCAGCCCCTCGGCCAGCGATTGCGCCACGGCCCCCGACATGGTCACGGGCGCCATGGCCCCGGCCAGCGTAAAGGGCGTCACCACGAGGCCCTGATTGCGCCGCGCCAGCCGCATCCAGCCGTCCAGCATCGGGTAGTCATGCTTGAGCGGGGAGGTGGAATTGATGTTGGAATACATATGCGGGCGGGCTTCGAATTCCGCATCCGTGAGGCCGCCTGCAATCCGCACCATCTCCATCACATCCTCGACCCGCTCTTTGCCGAGGCAATAGGCGTGGGCGACCTTGTCCGTGAGGGTGAGCTTGTCATAGACCACATCCAGATGGCGCACGCTGGCATGGATGTCTTGCGGCTCCACCGGGTAACCACCGACGAAGTGGATGCAGTTGAAATACTGGCTGAGTTTCAAGAGGTTCGCACACATCTCGCGGGTGCCGGTCACCTTCTTGCCGATCTTCATGTCCCAATAGCTGGGCGGGGATGAGACGTTGCCGAAATTGATATGCTTGCCGCCGATGGTCAGCATGTTGTTCGGGTTGCGCGGGGTGATGGTGAACTCTTCGGGGGCCAGGGCGATCTGCTCCATTACGAAATCGCGGCCCATACGGACGTTCTCGCCATTGATCGTGCAGCCGCCGCTGGCGCGAAAAACCTCGAGCGCCTCGGGGTTCAGGATGGTGATCCCAATCTCTTCCAGAATGCGCATGGCCCCTTCGTGGATGGCGAGGATGCCGCCTTCGTCCAAGGGCTCAATCGGCCTGTCGATGTTGAGGGGCGGCGAAAAGGGCATCTGCTCGATCACCGCCGAGCCACGGCGATCTGCGGCGCCTGCGCGGCCTCCGCCACGGCGGCGCTTTTTGGTCTCGTCGGTCATGGCGCTGTCCTTCCCTTGGGTGCTGGGAGGAAGACAAACATGCGAGACGGCGCGCGGGTATCCGCTTTGCGACAGCATGTGTCGCTTTTGCAAAATGCCCTGCCGGTTCAGGCGGGCGGGGCCGCCATTCGACGCGCGCGTAGCAGGTAGATCCCGAGGCTGCCCACGACGATGGCGCCTCCCGCCAGCATCGCGGCCGTGATGGGCTCGCCCAGCGCCAGCCACACCCAAAGCGGACCGAGCACTGTCTCCAGAAGCAACAGCAGGCTCACATTGGCCGCAGGCGTGTAGCGCGCGGCCAAGGAGAGTGCGAAAAACGAGAGCGGCAAGACCACTGATCCGGTGAGGAGCATCGCCCAGACCGCGCCCTCCCACATGGCGGCGGGTCCTTGCACGGCCCAACCCGCCGCACCCGCAATCCACGCGCCCACACCGATCAGCAAAAGGATCGGCAGATGGGTCTGCGCGCGTAGCACCGTGAAGTTCAGCGCCAGCGCCGCCGCCACACCAAGCCCCGCCACCGCCCCGAGCACCGTGGCCGCATTCAACCCACCAGTCTCATGCCCGCCAGTGACCGCAAGCGTGATCCCGACCGAGACCGCCGCGATGGTGACCCATGTGGCGCGGCCCGTGCGCTCACCCATAAGGGCGAGACCGAAGAGCGCCGAGAATATCGGCACTGTGGCCACCCCCAAGAGGACAATCGCCACAGGTGCCACGGCGATGCCGATGCAAAAGAGAGCGGCGTTCACAGATTGGCTGAGCGCCACAATCATTCCACTGCGCGAACGCAGCGCCGCCAGATCCGCGCGCCTGTCCGCGCTGGTCAGCGCCCAGAGCGCCACCATGACCGTGCCCATGATAAGGCCGCGCCAGCCCATCATCGCCGCGCCGTCCATCCCCGAGAGGCGCATCAAGAGCGCGTCCGGCGTCAGCACCACCGCGCCAAAGGCGGCAAGCCCGAGGCCGAAAGCGCCGCCGCGCCTCACCCCTCAAGCCATTGGGGAATATGGCCAATATCCGGCAGCACCACATCGGCATAGGGTTCCAGAACGGCGCGCGGTGCCACGCCCGTAAGAACACCCACCGTGCTCATTCTTGCCGCACGGCCCGCCATCAGATCATGGGTGCTGTCGCCCACCATGACGCAGACCTCCGGGTCAAGGCCAACGCTGTGGGCAAAGGCCAACAAAGGCTCCGGCGCGGGCTTGCCGCCAAAGCCCGAATCAAAGCCTGCAACGAAATCGAACCGCTCCAGAACACCCGCGCTCGTGAGATGCGCGCGTGCGCCATATTCGCTGTCATTGGTCATCACGCCCAGCTTCAAACCCGTGGCCCTCAGGCCATCAAGGAAGGGGGCCAAATCCACCGCCGGGGCCAGCGGGGCATGGGCCGCAGAGAGCATCATCTCTTCCTCGATTACATCCACTGATACCCCCGGCAGGGCCGAAGCGATGGCCTCGGCGCCCTCTCGGTTGGTGGCGGCAATTATGGGGCTATCGGGATGAAAGGCGCGGGACACCAGATCAAATTGAACAGCCGCGGCAATCTGGTCCGGTGCCACGCCATGCGCCTTTGCCAAGGACTGGATGAGATCGCTGGTCCACACATTCCATGTGGTATGAAAATCAAACAGCGTGCCGTCCTTGTCGAACACGATCCCCTCGATGCGGCCCGCTGTCCTCATGTCCAATGCACCTGCTCTCCGCCCGGCAATGCGCCGCGCGCCTCGCCTATGGCCGTGCCCGGAACATTCAGCGCATCAGAGCACTCAATCACCCACGCATCGTTCATTAATAAAAATTCAAGCACTGCGCCGAGAAATGCCGGATCGGCTGCTCCGGCGCGCACATCCTCCTCGGACACGCCACTTGATCCCATAAACGTTTGTAAAAGGTCATCATTTCCCACAAGCCACGCCAAGGCGCGCAACCCCAACGTCTCGGCGGATTCCTGCGATTGCCCCATTTCGCCCTCACTTCTGGAAAGGTTTTCTTAACTTCTTAAAGGGATAGTTAATGCAGCGGAAAGGGCAAGTCAGAAAGGCGGGCGCCCAGGGTGCCGGATGTGGTGGTGCTTCTCAGTATGCCCGGCGCGGACGACACCGCGATTAAGCTGATCGCGGAGTTGCGCGCGGCGTATTTCGATGTGGCGCAAGCCCGTTCCGGCGCAGAAGCGCTGGAGGCCATCCGCAGGGACCGGCCCGATATGATCGTGGCCAATGCAAAGTTGCGTGACATGGAGGCGCAGGAGTTTATCGCCCGCGTGCGGGCCCGCCCCGATCTGGCGGTCATTCCCATCGTTCTAATCTTGCCTGAGGATTGCCGCGAGGGGCGTGTGGCATCACTTCTGGCAGGTGCGGATGATGTGATCGCGCAGCCCATCAACGAACGGATGCTGCTCGCACGGATGCGCGGCCTGCTGCGACAGCACCACACGCTTCAGGATATGCGCATGAGCGCCGGACCCGATTGCGCCTCGGGCTTTTCCGAGGCGCAGGGCAGCTTCCAAACTCCGGGCGAAATCGCTCTTTTGAGCATCGACAAGGCCGATGCTGCCGGGCTTCGTGCGCGCCTTCAGGCCACCTGTCGTGACAAGATCACGGTGATGGAGACCGCCCGCGCACTCACCAACTCCGGTGCGCCCAGGGTGCCGGATGTGGTGGTGCTTCTCAGTATGCCCGGCGCGGACGACACCGCGATTAAGCTGATCGCGGAGTTGCGCGCGGCACCTCATATGCGCCACAGCCGCCTTCTGGCCGTGGTGCAAGACGATACAGGGCCACTGGCGGCAACGCTCTTGGATATGGGTGTCGATGACGTCCTGAGCGGCGCGCTGAACCTGCCTGAGTTGACGCTCCGGCTGGAAAACCAAATGCGCCGCAAAAAAGCGATAGAGGGTTTGCGCAACCGTCTGCATGACGGGCTCCGAGCTGCGATGATTGATCCACTCACGGGACTTTACAATCGTCGCTTCGCCCTGCCCTTCCTGACCGAGCTTGCGCAAGGTCAGCAGGGGCAGGGTCGATCCTTTGCCGTCATGGTCGCGGATTTGGACCACTTCAAACGGGTCAATGACGCGTATGGCCATGCGGCGGGCGACAAGGTGCTGGTGCATGTGGCGGACCTCTTGCGCCGTGGCCTGCGCGAGAATGACCTGATTGCGCGGATCGGCGGGGAGGAGTTTCTTATCGTGATGCCCGACACCTCGGCGCAAACCGCCCAGGAGACCGCCAGCAGATTATGCCGCGATGTGGCTGCCACGACGGTGCCGGTGCCAGGCAGTGGGGCTGAGCTTGGTGTAACCGTCAGCATCGGCGTCGCGATGGGTCTCAGCGGCAAGCAGGGACAGGCCGATGCAGAGGCGCTGATCGAGCAGGCAGACCGCGCGCTTTATGGCTCCAAGGCCTGCGGGCGCAACACTGTCACCGTTTGCGCGCGCCCCGCCGCCTAAACGCGGCAATCGCTCAAAACACAGCAGCATCGGGCCCAGCACACCCACAGCCGACAATCGCGCGACATCCTGCCCCCTTTTCATTTCCCAATTCGAAGCAGATGGTGGTCCACATCACGACCGGAGCATCACATGCGAAACACCCCCCCCACAATGGGAACCCCCGCCAGCATCGAGGAGCGCGCCCTTTGGCCCGCGCTACGCCGTGGGTTTCGCTGCAAATGCCCCAATTGCGGCTCCGGCCCCCTGCTGAAAAGCTATCTGACGATCCGCGACACCTGCACGGTCTGCCGACAGGACTTCAGCGGACACCGCGCCGATGATGGCCCGGCCTACCTCACCATTTTGATCGTCGGGCATTTGATGGCCCCCCTCTTGCACATCGCCTTCGTACAATTTCGGCCCGAGCCTTTGGTGCTTTTCGCGGTATTTGCGCTTGGCTGTGTCACCCTGTCCCTCTACCTTCTGCCCAGACTGAAGGGCGCCATCGTCGCCTTTCAATGGGCACGGCAGATGCACGGGTTTGGGGATGACGACTGACCCCTCACCGACAGGAGGGATGGCGATGACACTCGACAAGACCCAGATCCGCAACGCGGCCACGGTGATCGTCTTGCGGCGAGGCGCGGGTGGTGCGCGCGTATTGATGGGCCAGCGCGGCGCGCAAGCCGCCTTCATGCCCAGCAAATTCGTCTTTCCCGGCGGCGCGGTGGATGCGGGCGATGCCGAGATCGCCTTGGCCAGCCCGCTGCCCGATCTCTGTGCGGGACGCCTGACCGAAGATTGCGAGAGCGATATCAGCCATGCGCTGGCCGCGGCCACCATCCGCGAGCTTTGGGAGGAGACCGGCCTCATCCTTGGCCGCGCCGGGACGTGGTCTGGCGATATCCCGGAGGATTGGCGCAGCTATGCCGCAACCGGCCACGTGCCCAGCGCCGAGACGTTGCAGTTCGTGTTCCGCGCCATCACCCCGCCGGGCCGCCCGCGCCGCTTTGATGCGCGGTTCTTTTTGGTCGAAGCCGAGCATCTCATGACCGATCTCGATGATTTCAGCGCCGCAAGCGAGGAGCTATCGCATCTGCAATGGGTACCCTTGGCCGAGGTGCGCCGCGTGGATTTGCCCTTCATCACCGAGGTGGTTCTGGCCGAAATCGCGGCACGCGTGGATGACCCAAACCCGCCCGCCTCGGTCCCGTTTTACCGCAATGACGATGAGGAAAGCCTCTTTCTCCGTCTGAAAGGTCGCCGCCCATCCGCTGTGGACTGACGGCTCGGCGCGGCGGCCAGAGCGGATGCGGCACGGGGTCTTTCGCGCGCAGGAAATATCGCCGGAAAATGGTGGCATAAGACCCGTAGTGATACCCATCATTGCGCGTCATGTAATGCGCGCGGTTTTGCGCGAACGCACCCGGTAGCGCATACCACGCGACCTTGGGGTGCATATGATGGACCACGTGGTAATTATTGTTGAGAAACAGCAGCGCAAGCGGGCCGCGATCCTCGATCACCACGGTGCGACCACTGGAGCGGTCATGCGCGCGGTGCTCCAGAAAGGTGCGGATTTTCAGCAGCGAGAGGCCCAGATAGGCCGCGATGACATAGGCCCAGAGCGGCATTGGCGCGGCCCAGACCCATGCCAGAACCATGCAAACAGCCGGAATATGCGCGAGCCACGCGCGCCGCACGGGCCCATTCCTGGCGCGGATCATGCGAATGTCTGAGGCATAAAACGCCCGCAGCGCGATGAGCGGCCCGATCAGCATCCGCCCCAGAAGCGTGTTGTTGAACCCCAGCTCCGCACGGCGGGCGGCACTCATCTTGGCCCAGGCTGCCGGATCGACAAAATTGGATTCCGGATCATCATAGGGATCGGTAAGATTGGCGTCGTTGTGATGCGCGAGATGCGTGTCGCGAAACCTGTAATAGGGCACGAAGAGCGTGAGGCACGGGAACACCAGCGCCTCGTTCAGGCGCTGATTGCGAAACGGGTGGCCGTGCAGCACTTCGTGGCTGAGCGAGCTGTGCTGCGCGATGCAAATCCCCGCCAGGATCACCGCGCCGGGCAGCCAGAGCGCCGCGAGATACGTGGTCGCCAGCGCCCAGAGCAAATAGGTGACAGCGACCAGAAGCAAGGTGGGCCACTCGAACCGCTTACCCATGCACGCGGCCCCATGCGATGCGCGACCAGATGCGTTCATAGAGCACATATGTGCTCAACCCGACCACCGTGTTTATCGCCGCCATGGCCCCGCCAAATGCGAAAGAGCCGGTCATGAAAAACCCCACGGCGGTCATGACGGCGAGGCCAATGACGTTCCATATGATCGCTTTGACGAATGTGCGCTTGGGGCGGTCCATGTATCCTCCGGACGTGGTGGAGATAACCCAAGCGTTACGTCACCGGAGGTCGCCAGAGCAGAGCGTTTATAGTTAACATTTTTAAGCATTGATGATATTATCAAACAGATGTTGGATAAAACGGACAAACGCGTGCGTGCGGACCTCTTTCGCGTCAGGCTGGCCGAGGCTTTGCGGATGAAATCGCTGAGCCAGAGCGCGCTGGCGCGCCGCGTGGGCGTGGACCGCTCGACCGTGTCGCAACTTCTCAAGGGCAGCGGCGCGCGTCTGCCCAATGCGCAGGTGGTGGGCGAATGTGCCCGCACGCTTGGCATCTCCGCTGATTGGCTTTTGGGCCTCACGGACCGGCCCGAGACGGCAGCGGATATCCTCGCCAACTCCCTGTCGCTGACCGAGGCCCCCCGCGCCCTTGTCGATGAGCAGATTTTTCAATGGCACAAGGAGGCGGCGGGCTACAAAATCCGCCACGTGCCTGCGGGCCTGCCCGATATGCTCAAGATCCGGCCCATGCTGGAATGGGAATATGGGCCTCATCTGGGCCGCTCCACCGATCAGGTGATTGGCGCGTCCGAGGACCGAATGGCCTGGATGCGGGGGGCACAATCGGACTATGAGATCGCCCTGCCGCTCGATCAGATGCAGAGCTTTGCGCGCGGTGAGGGCTATTACAGCGGGCTCTCGATCGACACACGCCGCGCTCAACTGGCCCATATGGCTCAAGTCTCGGAGCAGCTTTACCCCCGCTTGCGGCTTTATCTCTTCGACGCGCGACGGGTCTATTCCGCGCCCGTCACCATCTTCGGCCCTTTGCTCGCGGTGATCTATATCGGACGCAATTACATGGCGTTTCGCGACACAGAACGGGTGCAGGCCCTGACCGGGCATTTCGACCACCTTCTACGCGAGGCGAAGGTTTCGGCTCGCGAGGTGCCCGATATGTTGAGCAATCTGGAGGCGTGCCTGTCGCGTGACGGGGAAAACCGCCCGCTATGAGCACAATCCGCAAAACCCGCATCCAATTGCCGGAAACACGCGTATAAGAAATCAAAAACCCATGAGGCAGATAACATGACCAGAGCAACCACCCTGACCGTCCTCACCGCAGCCACGCTCGGCCTTGCAAGCGCTGGATGGGCGCAGACTTTCCCCGAAGAGCCGCGCACCGATCAAGGCTGGAACGTCCGGCTTGATTTCGGGCTTCTGGCCGCGCCGAAATACTATGGCGATGACGACTATCAGATCAGCGCGCTACCCGGTGTTCGGGTGGGCTATGGCGATATCTTCTTCGCGTCGATCAATGAGGGGATCGGGTTCAACCTGATCCGCACCGGCACGCTGCGCGCGGGTCCGATCCTTCGGTATGATTTTGGCCGCGATCAGGACGGTGACAGCCTGTTCCGCGTCTCGGGCGGCGGCACCAATGACCTTCTGGGCCTCGGCGATGTGGATGGCACGGTCGAGCTGGGCGGTTTCGTCGAGTATAGCGCAAACCAGTTCGAGGCCTATCTGGAGGTCCGCAACGGGCTTGGCGGCGGGCATGACGGGATGATTGGCTCCGCACGGTTTGATTACAAAACCACGATCAGCGGCTTTGGACCGCCGGCGTTCTTCTCCGTGGGGCCGACGATTAGCTTCGCAAGCTCCGATTACAATGACGCGTTTTTCGACGTGAACGCGGCGCAATCGGCAGCCTCGGGCCTTGCCGTTTACAATGCAGGCGGCGGGATCAACTCTTACGGCTTGAGTGCGTCGCTGACGATCCCCGTCAGCCAGACTGCCGCGATCACGGCCATTGCGGGCTATGATGTTCTGTCAGGCGATGTAGGAGATTCGTCGCTGGTGCAGCAACGCGGATCGCGCAGCCAGGGCCGGTTTGGCCTCTTCACCGGGTTTCAGTTCTGATCCCTCAATAGGGCATGGGGTGGGCCTTGTGCGTGTGATCAATCGCGCGCAAAAGGTGCTCGTCCAGCGTGACAGCCACTGAGCCAAGCGCGCGGTCCAACTGGTCCATCGTGGTAGCGCCAAAGATGGCCGAGGCCATGAAGGGCCGCGTGCGACACCATGCCAGCGCCATGTGCACCGGGTCGATCCCGTGCTCTGCGGCCAGATCCAAATACGCTTGCGTGGCGGCAAAGGCGCGCTCGGATTTACGTCCACCCAGATCGCCGTTAATCGCCATGCGCGAGCCTTCGGGCACAGCGCCGTTTTGATACTTCCCCGTAAGCAGCCCCGCCGCGAGAGGCGAAAAGGACAAAAGCCCCACATCCTCGTTCACGCTCAGCTCCGCCAGATCGGTGTCGTAGAGACGGCAAAGCAGCGAATATTCGTTCTGGATCGACGCCACGCGCGGGGCACCCCTGCCTTCCGCGATGCGCAGCCATTCAGACGTGCCCCACGCGCTTTCATTGGAGAGGCCAAAATGCCGGATCGTGCCGCGTTTCACTTCTGCCGCCAGCGCATCAAGTGTCTCTTCCATATGCGCGCGGGTGTCTTCGCGATCCTGGCTCGACGGATCAAAGCGCCAGTTCTGGCGGAACATGTAGCTACCACGATTAGGCCAGTGGAATTGATAGAGATCAATGTGATCCGTTTGCAGGCGCTTGAGCGATCCCTCGATCGCCTCGGGGATGGACTGCGCCGTGATGGGCGCGCCGCTGCGCACGTGTTTGTAGCCCTTGCCAGAGTGTTTTGTGGCCAAGATCACGTCCTCACGCCGCCCGGTTTGGGCGAACCATGTGCCGATGATCTCCTCGGTGCGCCCTTGCGTCTCGGCGCTGAGCGGGTTCACAGGATACATCTCCGCGGCATCGATGAAATTGATACCAGCGCTCAGCGCGCGGTCGATCTGCGCGTGGCCTGCGCTTTCAGTGTTTTGCGTGCCCCATGTCATGGAGCCAAGGCAAAGTTCGCTGACCATCAATCCGGTACGGCCAAGGGGATTCATCTGCATGGGAATGCCTTTCGTCAGAGGTGTTTGCGGGGAGCCTAGAGCATTTGGACAAGCTGTCCCATTAGGTTTTTTGACCAGAGTCAGATGAGCGCCTGACGGCGCACCGGTTGCCTCGCCCCATTTCGGGGCTCGGGCGGGTGCACGGCGCACGCTATGCGGCCAGCCTCATGGCGTGGACCTGATCAAGCGGCGGCAGTGGATATTTAAGCCAAGAAAAAGAAGCACCACGCGCATCTGATGCGATGGGGTCAGAAAATGCGCGCGGACCACTCTATTTTAAGGAAAGTCTGATCAACGGCCTCGGCTGCGCCGATATTGCCGCTTGAGGGC
>ERZ887849.2199-NODE-2199-length-16567-cov-5.617188_pt1 | contig 16567 bp, 19 predicted proteins | sample MGYA00521267_ERZ887849 | MGnify/ENA primary metagenome ERZ887849 (study PRJEB32303, sample SAMEA104408601) | aquatic metagenome | biome: Brackish water; feature: Pelagic; material: water | place: Baltic Sea | collected 2014-06-06T16:11:00 | depth 2,863 m ... | reverse complement strand
GAGGAGGCTGTGCCTGCGGAAATGTGAGACAAACTCCTAGGCCACCCCGACCAGGCCTGCTTGGGTGCCGGCTTTGCGCATCTTGCGGAGGGCGCGTTGCACCACCTGGCGGCAATACTCGCGGCTGCAGCCCAGTTGACGCGCCACTTCGGCGAGGGTGCGCCACTCGTGTTCCGCATCCAGACCAAAACGCAAGATCACCACCGTGCGCTCCCGTTCGGTCAGCTGGGCCACCTCAAGCAGGCTCCAGGCGGTCGCCGCCCGCTCCTCCTGTTCGGCTCGCTCCATCGGCGGCACTTCGTTGCTGGGCAGCACATCCACCAGTTCGGAGGGATCCGCTTTCGATTTCACGATGCCCTGCAGGCTGACGGTGACGCTGCGCAGCTCGCAACCCAGCAGGTCTTCCACATCGGCCACGGGAATGTTCATGCAGGCGGCCAGCTCCCGTGGCGTGGGGCTGAGGCCATTGAGCTGCAACAGCTGGGCCTTGGCGGCCCGCAGACGCGTGAGTTTCTCGTTCACATTCACCGGAATGCGGATCATGCGGCTCTGGGTGGAAAGCGCCCGGTTGAGGCCTTGACGGATCCACCAGTAGGCGTAGGTGCTGAAGCGGTGGCCACGGGTGGGGTCGTACTTCTCCACGGCCCGCGCCAGGCCGATCGTGCCCTCCTGGATCAGATCCAGCAGGTCAAGGCCCTTGCCCTGGTAGCGCTTGGCCAGATTCACCACCAGGCGCAGGTTGGAGATGATCATCTGTTCCTTGGCGCGCATCCCATAACGAACCGTGCGTGTTTCGATCAGCGTGAGATGGGCAGGTTCTCCAATGCGTTGGCTTGCGCCGCAACGTTCTTCGATCGCCACCATCGCCTGCACCTTTCGACCCAACATGAGTTCTTGTGCCGGGCTGAGCAGCTGATGTCTGCCGATCTCGCCAAGGAAGGCACTGAGTGAGCTAGCCATGTCTTCCTGTTAACTGCTTCGACCCTACGTTGCTTTTCAAGTGAATACAGGAGCTACAGAAAGACTTCCAATTCCTCAGCATTCAAGGCCGACATTGCAGCTCTCTCGTTCTGCTATTGCTACAACAATACGCTTCTAAATGATGTCGAACTGCAGCGCAATGCAGCAGATCTGCGGCACCATGCGCAGACGGCGCCTCCGCTTGCCCTGTCCTTGCGGGCGATCAGCCGCGTCAGGCCGCTACCGTCCCCCCAGCCTTGATGCCGCCCACCGTGTTTGCCCTCGCTCCGCACCTCACGTCGCATGTCACGCCGCTGTTCACCCCCGTGGGCGCCTTCGTGTTTCCCACCGGCGTGCTGCCCAGTGCCGGGGTGGCCTACCTGCACTACATCAGCGTAATGCTGTGCTTTGGAGCCCTGGTGCTGGAGCGCCGCTTGATCCGCCCCAGCCCCAGCAAGGAGGTGGCCACCACCTTGGTGATCACCGACATCGTGTATGGCATCGCGGCGCTCACCCTGCTGCTCAGCGGCATCCTGCGGGTGCTGCACTACGGCCAGGGCGCCGAGTTCTACACCGAAAACCCTGTGTTCTGGTGGAAGGTGGGGCTCTACCTCGCCGTAGGCGGCCTGTCGCTTTACCCCACCATCACCTACATCCTCTGGTCCCTGCCGCTGCGCAAGGGAGAACTGCCCGTGGTGAGCGAAGCGCTGGCGAGCCGTCTGCGCTGGATCCTCAACATCGAGCTGGTGGGGTTTGCTCTGATTCCGCTGCTGGCCACCTTGATGGCCCGCGGCGTGGGCCTGGCCGCCTGAGCTGAGCACCACCGGTGAGGCCCCTGACCCTCCTGCTGCGACGCGTCGTCCTTCGGGCCTTTGCCGCTTGGCTCGTCTGCTCAGGGGCGCCTGCCGATCGCGTTGCCGCCGCTCCCACCAGCGACTGCCCGCCCACGCAAGCCTCGCGGCCATGGCAGGCCGGGGCATCCACACCCGCCCAGCGATCGGATCACCCCGCTGGCTACAGCCACCTGCTGACGCCCTCACCCGCCGGCTGGGCGCATCTTCAGCGCTGGTGTGTGTGGGTGGAACCCACCAGGGCCCCAACGACCACCGCTGCTGTTGGTGCCGCTGCTGTTGCCACCGCTGATCCGGTGGAAGCTCGTTGGCAGCAGGCGGTGCTGGCGGCGCTGGCCAGCTGGGAGGAGGAGCTGGTAATCGTGCCGGTGACGGACCCGGCCCGGGCACAGGTGCTGGTGCGGCGTCAGCGGCCGCCGCTGCGGGAGCTGGGCGGCCGCCCGCGTGCGAGCCACGGTCGCGCCTCGCTGCAGGTGCTGGAGGTGCAGCGGGATGGCAGCTGGCGGCTTGAGCCAAAGGTTGTGGTGCTGATCAGCCCAGGGCAGCGCCAGCTGGCCATCCAGGCCACCGCCCTGCACGAGCTGGGCCATGCCTTCGGCCTCTGGGGCCATAGCGATGATCCCGCCGATGCCCTGGCGGCAATGCCGGGCAGCCAGCCGGTGGTGGCGCTTACGGCCCGTGACCGGGCCACCCTGCGCTGGTTGCAGGCCCAGCCCAGCCGCTTCGGCCAGCCGCTGCCGGCACCCGCCCCCGCTCAGCCGTGACGCCGCGGCGCCCCCCGGCGTTCGGCCAGCACCTCCAGCACCCGGCGCCACTCCACGCCGTGATGGGCCAGCGCCACCTGGATGTGAAAGATCAGGTCGGCGGCCTCGCCGGCGATGCCAGCAGCCTCGTCGTCCTTGCAGGCCATCACGAATTCAGCGCTTTCCTCGCCGATCTTCTTGAGGATGCGGTTATCGCCTCCCTCCAGCAGCTTGTTGGTGTAGCTGCCGGCTTCCGGTTGCTCGCGCCGCGCCACGATCACCCGCGCCAGCTCGGTGCAGGCATCGGCCGGCGGGGGCAGCGCCGTGCTTGGGGCCGTGCCCGCAGCGGTGGTGTGGGCATGGGCAGCGGTTTGGGGCTCACCGTCGGCGAAGAAGCAGCTGCGCGCCCCGGTGTGGCACGACACCCCGCCTTTCTGCTCGATGGTGAGCAGCAGCACGTCGGCGTCGCAGTCGTAGCGGAGGCCGCGCAATTTCTGAAAATGGCCGCTGGTGGCGCCTTTGTGCCACAGCTCCTGGCGGGAACGGCTCCAGTAGTGCACCTCGCCGCTGGCCAGGCTGCGCGCGATCGATTCCTGGTTCATCCAGGCCACCATCAGCACCGCCCCATCGAGCCAGTCCTGCGCCACGGCCGGAATCAAGCCGGCAGCATCAAAACGCAACTGCTCGATCCAGCCCGGCTCCACCAGCGGCGCCTCTGTCTGCGCAGCGGCAGCAGTCCGGCCGGTGAGCGCACCGTCAGCAGGCCCGCCGGTCGGCGCAGCGGCAGCATCGTGTTCCTCCATGGTGGTGTCCGCGCTAGACCTCGCGGCGGGGCGAATAAGTCCCCCAAGACTGACACCCCCCGAGCGGCGGCACTCCTTTCTCCCTTGCCATGACCGCGGCCCACACCTGCTCCAAACGGTTCAGCGGCTACCCCTGCTGCCATCGCCAGTGGCGCCACCCCGGCCACTGCCGCTTCGTGCACGGCTACAGCCGCAGCTTCACCGTGTGGTTCCGGTCCAGCCAGCTCGATGCCTACGGCTTCGTGGTGGATTTCTCCAGCCTGCAACCGCTTGAGACCAGGCTGGCCGCTCAGTTCGATCACACCTTCCTGGTGAACGCCGACGACCCTTTGCTGTCCCAATGGCAGACGCTGCACAGCCAGGGTGCCCTCGACCTGCGCGTGATGGACAACGTGGGCATGGAAAGCAGCGCGGCCCTGGTGTGGGGCTGGGCGAACGAGCTACTGCTGGCACGCGACGGCGGCCGCGCCTGTTGCTGGAAGGTGGAGGCGCGCGAAAACGAGAAGAATGCCGCCTGCTACGAGGCGGTGCCCACCTGGTTCCAGCCGCTCCTGTGAGCCCTGGACGTCTGGCCACGGCCTGGGCGCTGTTTCAGGCCCTGCTGATCGAGGCGATGCCCTTTCTGTTGATCGGGGTGACCATTTCCACCCTGGCCCGCTGGCTCAGTCCCGGCGGGAAGTGGGTGCGGCGCCTGCCCTCCCATCCGGTGCTGGGGCCGCTCACCGGTGCCGCGCTCGGCTTCGCGCTGCCCGCCTGTGAATGCGGCAATGTGCCGGTGGCGCGGCAGCTGCTCGCCACCGGGGCGCCGCTGGCCACGGCGCTTGGCTTTCTGTTCGCAGCGCCGGTGCTCAACCCGATCGTGGTGGCCAGCACCTGGGCTGCCTTCCCCAACCAGCCGTGGCTGCTGGTGGCGAGGCCGGTGGGGGCGGTGCTGATCGCACTTGTGCTCGCCACCCTGCTGGCCCGTCTGCCGGAATCGGAGCTGCTGCAGCCGGCGCTGCTGGAGGAACGGCGGCTGGTGCTGCCGCTGAGCCGCGTCAGCCTGCTGGAACGCCGCAGTGGCGTGATCGGCGCCGATCCACTGGCGGCCCAGGCCCTGGCCGCCGCCGCGCGCCGCACCCCCCGCCCGCCGCTGGCGGAAATCCTGGGCCACGGCAGCCGGGAGTTCATTGAACTGGCGGCCCTGCTGGTGTTCGGCTGTGTGATCGCCGCCCTGGTGCAAACGTTGGTGCCACGGCCCTGGTTGCTGGCGGTGGGGGGGGCACCCACGCTCTCGATCCTCGCCCTGATGCTGCTCAGCCTGGTGGTGTCTGTGTGCTCCAGCGTGGATGCCTTCCTGGCCCTGGGGTTCGCCGCCCAGGTCACGCCGGGCGCCCTGCTGGCCTTCCTGCTGCTCGGGCCCGTGATCGACATCAAGCTGGTGGGACTCTTCGGCGTGTTGCTGCGTCCGCGCGCCATCCTGATCACGGGCGTCAGCGCCGTGCTGGTGGTGCTCGTGATCGGTCAATGGGTGAACCTGTGGCGGCTGTGACACTCCCCAGGCGCCTGCGCGGCGGCCGCTGGTTGCGCCCCCTCGGCCTGGGGCTGTGGGGCGCCGTGTTGCTCCAGAGCGGCATCAGCGGCCGCCTGGATCTGCTGCTGCGCGCCGTGTTCCACCCGTTGGTGTGGATCAGCGGCGTGGTGCTGGTGGTGGCGGCGCTGCTGGAACTGGTGGGAGGGGGTGGCGTCACCCCCACGCCGCGGCAACGCACGGTGTTGCTGCTGGGGGTGGTGGTGGCGATCGGGGTGCTGCTGGTGCCGCCCCGGCCCTCGTTTGCGGATCTTGCCGCCAACCGCGGCCGGGAATTGCTTGATGAACCGGGCCTGAATTTCGTGGTGCCGCCAGGCCAGCGCACCCTCACCGAATGGGTGCGCCTGTTGCGCAGCGAACCCGACCCGAAGCTGCATGCCGGTGATCCGGTGCGCATCAGCGGCTTCGTGCTGCCTGTGCCCGGGGATCGCCCCCAGCTGGCCCGCCTGCTGGTGCGCTGCTGCCTGGTGGATGCCACACCGGTGGGGCTGCCGGTGCTGTGGTTGCCAGGGCGGCCGCTGCCGCAGGCGGATCAGTGGCTGGAGCTGCGCGGTGTGATGGACACCGAACGCTTAGATGGCCAGACCCGCAGCGTGATCCGCGCCCAAGCGGTGCGCGTGATTCCCCGGCCGGCGCGGCCGCTCGAACCATGAGGCCCCTGCGCCTGGCCCTGCTGTTTGGGGTGCTGCTGGCCGTTGCCCAGCAACAGGTGCTGCTGCGCCGCCCGCCCCGCTTGCTGACGCTGGAGCAGGCGGCGGCCAGCTCCGGTCCGGCGGCCCTGAACCTGCGCTTCAGCCGGCCGATGGATCCCGCCAGCGTGGCGGCACGCACCCGCCTCGAGCCGGCACTGCTGTTCGATCTGCAGGGCGGTGGCAACCCGCTGCTGCTGCTGCCAGGCCAGGGGCAGCGGCTGGTCACACCGCTGCGGCTGCAACTGGAGGGCGATGACCGGCGCGGCCTGCCGATGGAACCGGCCCTCTGGCAGTGGGATCCGCGCGCCCATCTACTGGCGGTGGTGCCGGTGGGCAGCGGCGAGCAGGTGCAGGTGCAGCAGCGCAATGGTGGCTGGACGGCGCTGTCGCCGGTGTGGAGCTCGATTTCAGAGCTCGAGCCGTTGGGCGATGGCTCCGGTGTGGGAGTGGTGAGCCGGGATGACCAGGGGCGTCACCAGGTGTGGCGCCTCAACTTGAAGGAACGCAACCTGGAGCAGGTGGCCGCCATCGACGCGCCGCTGCGGCCCGATCTGGGCCGGGTGCAGCAGAAGGGCATCGATCGCTTCGTGAGCGAACCGCTCCAGTACGCCCAGCTGAGCAGCAACCGGCAGGGCGATCTGCTGGTGCAATCCACCCCGCTGACCCAAGGGCCGGAAAGGCTGGTGCAATGGTTCCGCGGCGGCGGCCGGCGGCGCCTTGAGATTGAGGCCAGCGGCCCGGTGGCGATGCTGCCCGGTGGTGGTGAACTGATCGTGCCGGAGCGGGAGGGGTTGTCGCTGCGCACCTTGCCGCCGCGGGAGCCGCGCCGTCAGGTCCTGCCCGGCAGCCGCGACCTCAGCAGCTTCTGCCCGGTGGCGGGGCGGGCCTTGCTGGTGCGGCACTGGCCCGATTTCCGGCGTTCGCTGGAGCTGGTGGAGCCGGGGCAGGCCCCGCGGCCGCTCTGGATCGGCACCGCCGGGCTGGTGGCCAGCGCCTGCTCCCGCGGCGGCGAACGGGTGTGGGCGCTGTTGATCGAGGGCATCGCCGAGCCGCGGCTGATCCTGCTGGCCCTCGATCGCAATGGAGCGGTGCTGCAACGCCGCGAGCTCACCGGCTGGGAACTGGAGCCGGGCACCGGCCTTCACTACGACCCCACCGGCGAACGGCTGCTGCTCACCCTGCGCCGCCAGGAGCTCGACAACAGCCGCATTGGCGGCGGCCCGCCCCAGCGCCGCGAAGCCCAGCCCGGCCTGATTGATCCGTTCACTCTTGAGCTCACGCTGATCGACAAACCGGTGCGCCAGGCCCAGTGGCTACCGGCCGGCTGAGGCGCGCTCCGCTCGCCGCTCGCCCTGCTCAGGCCAGCCGTTGGCGTGGGGCGAGGGCCAGGGCAAGCAGGAAGCCCAGCAGCTGCATCAACACCACGCAAGGACCGGATGGCAGGTTCAAGCTGCCGGAGAGCAGCAGGCCGAGCACGGCGCAGATCGCGCCAAGGCCTGCAGCCAGCGCCACATAGCCATTGAACCGAACACTCACCAGCCGGGAGGCACAGGCGGGGATCACCACGAAGGCGCTGATCAGCAGCACCCCCACCGCCTTGATCGAGATCGCCACCACCACCGCCAGCAGCACAATGAAAAGGAGCCGGTGCAGGGGAACCGCCACCCCGCGCGAGAGCGCCAGCGGTTCATCGAGTGTGAGCAGGATCTGGTCGCGGCGGGTGAGGCCCAGATATCCCACGGCGGTGATCAGCAGAACCACGATCAACCCCAGGTCGAGCCAGGAGATGCCGAGGATGTCGCCGAAGAGCAGCTGATGGATGCCGCCCTTGTAGCTGCGCACAAAGCTGAGCGCCACCACGGCGATCGCCAGTGACGACGAATAGACGATGTTGAGCAGGGCATCGGTGGGCAGCGCGCTGCGTTCCACCAGGCGGCTCACCACCAGGGCGAACAGCACCGCGAAGGGGATCAGCACCAAGGTGGGGTTGAGGCCCAGCAGGATGCCGAGGGTGATGCCGAGCAGGGCCGAATGGCCGAGCGCATCACTGAAAAAAGAGAGCTGGCGCAGCACCGCGAAACTGCCCAATAGGCCGCCCAGGGCGCCGGTGAGCAGGCCGCCGATCAGGGCGCGCTGCATGAAGGGCAGAGCCAGCAACTCACCGAGGGCCACGCCGTCGTTCATCGGTGGTGATGGTGGTAAGGCACGTAGCCCCGGCCGTAGACCCGCTCCAGCTGGGCGGGGCTGAGGGCGTGATCGGGGGGGCCGGAGCAGCGCAGGCTGCGGTTCAGGCAGAGCACGCCATCGCAGGTGCGCCGCACCATCTCCAGGTCGTGCGACACCTGCAGGATCGTCCAGCCCTCGCTGCGGCGCAGGTCGAACAGCAGGCCGTAGAACTGCTCCGCCGCCTGGCTGTCGAGGCCGGCCTGGGCCTCATCGAGCACCAGCAGGCGCCTGGGCCGCACCACGCAGAAGGCCAGCAGCACGCGCTTGGTCTGGCCGCCGGAGAGCTCGCTGATCAGCCGGTCGGCCAGATCGCTGCAGCCGGTTTTGACCAGCGCCTGGCGCACCGCCTGCCGCCGCCGCTCACTGCCACGCCAGGGCAGTTGCAGCCCGGGCGGATCCCAGCCGAGGCCCACAAAATCGGCCACGCTGAGCGGGCAGCGGTTGCGCACGCTGAACGATTGGGGCAGGTAGGCCAGCTGGGCGCGCACCGAAGCGGGAAGTTGCCCCTTGGGGCCCAGGGGGCGGCCCAGCACGCGCACCTGGCCGCTCTGGTGCGGAAGGATGCCGAGGATGGCCTGCACCAACGTGCTCTTGCCGGCCCCGTTGGGGCCCACAAGGGCTGTGTCGGATTCAGCCGCCAGCGCAAAGCTGACGCTCTCCACCACACTCACACCCTCGCGTCGCACCGTGAGGTCGCTGACTTCGAGAACCATTTCCGCCATGGCTGCAGCCTACCGAGTGTGCGGCTGAAGCACCGCTGGAGGGCGCCCAGTTGGGCAGAGCCAGCTCACTTGCCGAAAATACCCACCAGGTCTGTCACGTTGCGGCGCATCTGGGCGGCGTAGTAGCCGGGCTTGGCAGCCTCGGCCGGGCCCGTTTCAAGCGGATCGAACACGCTCACCCGCACCCCCAGATCGCCGGCGAGGGCGTTGAAGGAGCGGCTGCCTTCCTGCGGCTCAGAAAGCAGGGCCTGGAGATCGGATTGCTTCACCTGTTCGGCCACCCGTTTCAGGTCGGCCGGGGTGGGGTTCTGCTCGGGAGCCTCCACCACGAAGGCGGTCTGAAGCTTGTAACGCTCGGCGAAGTAGGGAGCGAAATCGTGGAAGGCCACGAACGTTTTGCCGGCATAGGGCTTGAGCTGAGCGGCGAACTCGGCATCAAGGGCGCGCAACTCAGCGCTGAAGCTGGCGGCGTTGGCGTTGAACTGCTCCGTGCAGGCGGGCTTGGCGGCGATCAGACCATCCCGGATCGCTTCCACCTGCTGAACGGCCCGCAAGGGATCAAGCCAGATGTGGGGATTGATCGGGCCATGGTCATGGCCGTGATCGTGGCCATGGTCGTGGTCGTGGTCACGGCCGTGGTCGTGGTCACCGCCCGCCTTCTCTGCGGCGTTGGCGAGGGTGGCCACGCCGCTGCTGGTGTCGATCACGCGCAGGGCGCTGTTGTCGGCGCTGGCGATCAGCTTGTCGAGGAACGATTCCAGACCCAGGCCGTTCTTCACCAGCACATCAGCCTTCTGCAGCTTCACCAGATCCGAGGGGGTGGCCTGGAAGTCGTGGGGTCCCACGTTGGTGGGAATCAGCGCCTGCACCGTGGCGCACGCGCCGGCCACCGCTTTGGTGAATTCGGTGATCGGCAGAAAGGTGGTGACCACCTGCAGGTCGGGGCCGGTGTCGGCCACTGGATCCTGGGCGGTTTGGCCGCAGGCGACCAGCAGGGCCGCAGAGGCCAGCACTGCCGCACGGCGCAGAAAGAGACGCATGGCAGGGAACAAGAGCGGGGACCCGGGCACCGGAACGGTCAGAGGGTCGAATTGAGAATGATACTCATTTGGACATCAACACTGGGCCCCAGGTGTGACTTGCGCAAAGCACAAGGCCGCAGGGCACAAGGCACAGGCAGAGGCAAGCGATGCGCACGTTCACGGCGCTCCATAGGATCAGCAGTGATGTGCTGTCGTCCTGGCCATGGCTTCGAAGGCAGCCGTTCCTCTTTCACAGAACGAGAGCCCGCTGAAGCAGAGCCTGCTCAACGCGAAGCAGAGCCATCTGCTCGATCAGCTGCAGGCCGCCGGCCATGAGCTCTCCGGCCAGGATCTGCACGCCCGGCTGCGCGGTACGCCCCACGGCATGGGTCTGGCCACGGTCTACCGGCATCTTCGCCAGCTGCAGCAGCGCGGGCTCGTGCGTTGCCGCCATCTGCCCAGTGGCGAAGCGCTCTACGCCCCCACTGAACGCGACGAGCACCACCTCACCTGCGTCGATTGCGGCCGCACCCTGCCACTGCGGGTCTGCCCCATGCACGACGTACAGCTGCAACCCCAACAACTCGACGGCTTTCAGCTGCTGTTCCACACCCTCGAATTCTTCGGCATCTGCCCCAGCTGCCAGGACCGTCAAGACGCGCCCTGACGGCCATTCAGGTCGCCGCCGCGCAGGGTGTCGCCGCTTGCGCCAAAGGGGGGTCTGTCCCCAACAGCACCATGCCGTGTGACCGGGGGATGCCATCGGGTCAGCACCCTGCACAATCGGTTGTCCCCGCCCCAGAAGCTTCATAAAGAGATCCCGCCTCACCCTGACATTCATTGCTGGGGGGCTGATTGCCGCGACCACGGGCTGCGGCTTCATCCCTGGCTTCCTGCTGCCTCAGAACCCGGGACGCGGCGATGCAAACGAAGAGCGCGACAGCCGCAAGGACCGCGACGACGACCGCGATGGCGGCGAGAACCGCAAAGGGAACGATGACGATGACGACGATGACTGAGTCGGCAGCGCCGGCTTCCACCTGGCTGGACTGGCCGGCAGGAGAACCGGCCGGGATCGTTGATACGTTAGTTGATAACGATTATCCTTCTCAAATCTTCCACCTTGCGCCCCGTCTTCGATGGCCCAGCCCCTGCTTCGCCTGATCGCTCCTGCCGCCCTCGGCCTGCTGGCGCCGCTGGCCCCCGTGGGCGCCAGCGCTGCGGAGCTCAACCTTGAGGGGATCAACCGCTATGCCAGCGGCCACGCCACCGATGGCCTCAGCGCCGACCAGGTCACCAGCATCAATCAGTTTTCTGATGTGCAGCCCACCGAGTGGGCCTATCAGGCGCTCTCGAACCTGATCGAGCGTTACGGCTGCGTGGCCGGCTACCCCGATGGCACCTTCCGCGGCAAGCAGGCCCTCAGCCGCTGGGAAGCCGCCGCCCTGCTGAACGCCTGCCTCGACCGCATCACTGAGGTAACCGACGAGCTGCGCCGCCTGCTCAAGGAATTTGAAGCTGAACTGGCCGTGCTCAAGGGCCGGGTGGATGGCCTTGAAGCCAAGGTGGGCGAGCTGGAAGCCAACCAGTTCTCCACCACCACCAAGCTCAGCGGCCAGGCCACTTTTGTAGTGGGCGCCAATGCCTTCGGCGGCAGTGCCACCAGCTTGAGAGATGCGGCCCGCCAGGAGGTGGGTGCCACCACCTTCACCTACGACCTTCAGCTCAGCTTCGACACCAGCTTCACCGGCAAGGATCTGCTGCGCACGATCCTGCGGGCCGGCAACTTCGGCAGCAGCGCCTTTGGTGGTGCCGGACCCACCGGCAGTCTTTCCACCCTGGAAGTGGCGTTCCAGGAGGACGCGGGTGCTGATGTGGTGGGCATCGACAAGCTCTTTTATCAATTCCCGATCGGCAGCGGCTTCACAGCCACCGTTGGTGGTCGCGTTGGCCAGGAGGACATGCTCGCCCTCTGGCCGAGCGTGTACCCCAGCGACACGATCTTGAACGTGCTCACCCTCAACGGTGCGCCGGCGGCTTACAACAAGAATCTCGGCCCTGGCGCCGGCCTCTGGTGGCAAAACGGCGGCTTCAGTGTGAGCGCCAGCTATGTGGCCGCCAATGGCAACGCCGGCAACCCGAGCGAGGGTGGCATCGGCACCAACGCCAGCGCCGGCACCGGCACCGTGCAGATCGGTTATGCCCAGGACCAGTGGGCCGTGGCTGCGATTTACTCCTACATCCAGTCAGGTGTGGGGGTGTCCGGCACCACGCCGCTCGCTGCCCAGGCCTTCGAAAACGCCGCCGCCCGCACCAATGCCGTGGGCCTCAGCGGCTACTGGCAACCCTCCAGCTCCAGCTGGGTGCCTTCAATCAGTGCGGGCTGGGGCATCAACAGCACCAGCAACGACGGCCAGGAGGTGGACGGGGATGTGCGCACGAGTCAGTCGTGGATGGTGGGGCTGGAGTGGAGCGATGTGTTCGTGAAGGGGAATGCCCTCGGCATGGCGGTGGGTCAGCCGATCTTCGCCACGGCCCTCGAAGGCAGCGACTCCCCCAACGACGGCAACGTTGTGTGGGAATGGTGGTACGAGTTCCAGGTCACCGACAACATCTCGGTGACACCCGCCCTCTTCTATCTGAGCCGGCCCCTGGGCCAGGCCACCCCCTCCGGCGACACCTTCAACCAACTGGGCGGGCTGGTGAAGACCACCTTCAGGTTCTGATTTGGGTGTAATGAGAGTGTGATCTGAGCTCAATGCTCTGAATCGGCGTGTGCCGGTTGGGGTCATTTCAGCAGGGCTTCCTCCCCGGCCCTCACCCCTCACCCCTTACCCCTCACCGCGGCAGCTGGCACTCCAGTTCCTGCAGCCGCGCTTCCAGTGCCTCGATGCGTTCGAGGTAGGTGAGGGCCAGGGCCATGCCGGGCGTGTTGAGGCCGAAGTCGTCGCGCAGGCGGGCGGCGCGGCGGGCCAGGGTGATGGTGCGGGCGTGGAAGCACCAGGAGATACCACTGCCGGCGAGCTGGAACACACCGAACTGGATCAGTTCGCTCACCTCTTCGTGGGCCAGGCCGGAGGCCACCAGCAACTCCTCAAGCGCCACCGGGCTGTCGTCATCGTCGGTGGGAATCAGCGGATCGTCAGCCATGGGTGGGGGCTCCTTCGAACGATGGACGGGGGTTGAACGCGGAGGCTTCGGCCAGCTCGCGGTAGAGCTCCCGTTCGCGATCACCGATCTGCTCCGGCATCACGATCTGGATCACACCGTAAAGATCGCCGGCTCCTTCCTTGCGCCGCGGCAGGCCCTTGCCCGCCAGCCGCAGCTTTTGGCCGTTGCGCATGCCTGGCCGCACGCTCACCCGCGCCGTGCCAGTGAGCGTGGGCAGCTCGATCTCGGCGCCGAGGGCCGCCTCCCAGGGGGCGATCGGCAGCTCCAGGTAGAGGTCGTGGCCCAAGGGGCGAAAGCGGGGGTGGGGCTTGAGCCGGATCTCCAGGAACAGATCACCGGCCGGGCCGCCGCCATGGCCAGGGCCGCCACGGCCCGGCACCCGCAGGCGCTCGCCATCGGCCACACCGCGGGGCACGCGGATCGTGCCGGAGCGGGGCTCTCTTGTCATGCCGCCGTCGGCGCGGCAGCTGGGAACGCTGAGCGTGAACGCCACCTCGCTCCCCTGGGCCGCTTGCTCCAGCGTCAGCTCGGCGATCACCTCGAGGTCCTGGCCGCGGACCGGGAAGCCACCAGCCTGTTGGCCGAAGCCGCCAGTACCGCCGAAACCGCCAGAGCCAGCAAAACCACCAGAGCCGCCGAAGCCCATCTGCTCGAACAGATCGGCCAGATCCACCTCCTGGCCTGCCGGCTGGCTGCCTGGCTGACTGCCTTGCCGGTTGCCCTCTCGCCAGAAGCGGCTCTCCCAGTCCGGCGGTGGGCTGAACTCCTCGCCACTGCGGTGGCGGCCCAGGTCGTCGTAGGCCTGGCGCTTCTCGGGATCAGACAGGGTCTGGTAGGCCTCGCTGATCTCCTTGAAGCGCTCCTCGGCGCCGGGCTCCTTGGCCACGTCCGGGTGGGTGCGGCGGGCCAGGCGCCGGTAGGCCTTTTTGATCGCGTCGCCATCGGCGTCGCGCTCCAGCTCCAGGGCGGCGTAATAGTCCTTGAACTTCATCGTCGCCGGGCCTCCGAACAGAGCTGCGCCTGGAGGGCGGCCGCCCGCACAGGCGACCCGCACGGGGCTCCCCCTCACCCTGCCACGCCTGCCCGTGATGACACGCAGCGGCGGCTTGCTGGGCGCCGGCGCCAGCCGTTTCGCAACGCTCAGGCGTCAAACTGGGCGCATCAGCTCCGCCCTGGCCACCATCGCCATGACCAGCACCGCCACCGATCTCCGCGCCGACGGCCCTGCGACGGTGCCCATCCCCGCCGCGCCGGAGGCCAGCATCACCGGCCTGCCAGTGACGATCCTCACCGGCTTTCTCGGTGCCGGCAAAACCACCCTGCTCAACCACATCCTCAGCAATCAGGACGGCATCAAGACCGCTGTGCTGGTCAATGAGTTCGGCGAGATCGGCATTGACAACGATCTGATCATCGCCACCGGCGAAGACATGGTGGAGCTCAGCAACGGCTGCATTTGCTGCTCGATCAACGGCGAGTTGCTGGAGGCGGTGGAGCGCATCCTCGATCGCCCCGATCCGGTCGACTACCTGGTGGTGGAAACCACCGGACTCGCCGATCCGCTGCCGGTGGCGATGACCTTCCTCGGCAGCGAGCTGCGCGACACCACCCGGCTCGATTCGATCATCACCTTGATCGATGCCGAGAACTTCGACGACTCCACCATGGCGAGCGAAGTGGGGCGCGCCCAGGTGATCTATGGCGACATCCTGCTGCTCAATAAAACCGATCTGGTGGCGGAGGAGCGGCTTGTGGAGGTGGAGTCACGCCTGCGCGACCTGAAGAAAGATGCCCGCATCCTGCGCTCGGTGGGCGGGCAGGTGCCGCTGCCACTGCTGCTGAGCGTGGGGCTGTTCGAATCCGACAGGGTGGTGGCGGAGCAGGCCGGTGAGGCCAAGGCGCACAACCACGATCACGATCACGATCACGATCACGATCACGATCACGATCATCACGCCCATGCCCATGGCGATGCCGTCCATGCCGCCGACCACCTGGCGATCGAAGGCTTCACCTCGCTCTCCTTTGCCGCCGAAGGGCCCTTCTCACTGCGCAAGTTTCAGAACTTCCTCGACAACCAGATGCCGGCCGGGGTGTTCCGGGCCAAGGGGATCCTCTGGTTCAGCGAAAGCGAGCGGCGCCATGTGTTCCACCTGGCCGGCAAGCGCTTCTCGATCGACGACACCGACTGGAAAGGGCCGCGCAAGAATCAGCTGGTGCTGATCGGCAAGGAGCTCGATCACGACAAACTGCGCCGTCAGCTGCGCGCCTGCGTGGCCAGCGGCGCCACCGGCAAGGGCTTTTCCTGATCAGGCCCGCACTGAAGCCCGCCAAAGGCCCTGAACCGGCCTTCACTGGATCGAAAGGCCCTGCATCCAAAAGTTGCCGTTGAACCCCCAGGCGGCTGGGCTGGCTTCATACTGGCCCCGCAGTGGTTTGCCGGTGTGCACCCCGGTGAGGCAACGAGGAAAGTCCGGTGCCAGCATCACGCCTCTTCCGAAGGCATGGTTCTCAGTCCGGCGCTGTCCCGCAGCTGTGATGGGACCTGTCAGATGGCAGTCCCTCAGCCAGAACGCTCGCCCCTGCTCTTCCCCCTTCAATCCCCGGCGCGGACCGGAGTCCACCATGCCCTTTCCATTCCTCAAATCATCGTCAGGCCGTGATCTGGCCCTGACCGGCTGCGCCGGTCTTGGCCTCAGCCTGCTGGGCGCGCTGCCCGCCACCGCCCACCAGCTGGCTGGCGCCGGCCTGGCCAGCGGCTTCAACCATCCCCTCACCGGCCTCGACCACCTCTTCCTGCTGGTGGGCGTAGGTGCGGCGGCGTCGTTCGTGAGCGCCCAGCTGCTGCTGTTCGCCCTGGGCGGTGCGGTGATCGGTGCCCTCTTCGGCGTCAGCGGCGGCGGCCTGCCCGTGGCCGAGCTGCTGGCGGCATTGGCGGTTTCTGGCCTGGGTGTGCTGATCCTGATGAGCCGTCGCTCGGGTCATCCCCCCTCCATCCCCGCGGCCGGCACGCTGGTGGCCACGGCGGTGGCGATCCACGCGATGCTGCACGGCCATGAGGCCAGCGGTGCCAGCAGCTGGTGGGCAGGAGCCCTGCTGGCCTCGGGCCTCACCGTGGGCGTCACCTTCCTGTTGCTGCGCCGGATCGGCACCGCCTGGACGCTGTGCCTCGCTGTGCTCCTCACCGTTGTTGGAGCCTTCCTGGCGCTGGGTCCGATCGGCGGCCTGCTGGCCGGTGCCGGTGCAGGAGCTGCCTGAGCAGCGGCCCAATCGCAGTCATCGACACAGTTCGCCCTCCGGATCTGGCTAACCTTTCGGGATACCGGATGGGTGTCATGGTCGAACTTCTGCTCTTCACCGGCGTCGTGGCGCTGTTCGGCCTCGCCTTCTGGCTCACCACCGACTCCGACGACGACAATTCCGGCGGCGGCCTGATGCAGCCCGCCCTGGTTCCAATCCGGGTCAGGCCCAGCCGCTGACCGCCACCAAGCTCAGTCGCTGACCACTATCCGGCCTCCCTGGCGGCCGGACTTTTCAGCCCATCTCCGCGATACAATCGGAGTCCAATCGAACAGCAATCCACCTGTTGTTCCATTCACTTGACCAGTGATCAACTGATCGCTTGCTCAAGACTTGCCTCTGGTTACAGCGCTTGATCGCTGGGTTCCTGATTGCCTCAAGGCTCAGGCACTCCAGCCAGCCAACTGAACAACAGCCTGGCGAACCACCGATCAACACGTTCTGATCAACGCCGCCAATCGCTCACGTTTCGATCAGCAAATTCCATCAATTCGGCCTGATCTGTTC
>ERZ887849.2188-NODE-2188-length-16603-cov-8.034506_pt1 | contig 16603 bp, 12 predicted proteins | sample MGYA00521267_ERZ887849 | MGnify/ENA primary metagenome ERZ887849 (study PRJEB32303, sample SAMEA104408601) | aquatic metagenome | biome: Brackish water; feature: Pelagic; material: water | place: Baltic Sea | collected 2014-06-06T16:11:00 | depth 2,863 m ... | reverse complement strand
TTTTTAATTTCGGCGTAGAGCAATCGCTTAGATGAAAACCCAAGTACATTTTTAAATAATTTCTGCCGCTCTTTTTGAAGTAAAGCAGAGTAATAGGTTTTCAAGACATCCTGAATTAGCGCTTCCACAACAACTGCTGTATTTCCTTTCGATTGTACTTCAAGTTGCTCCAATCTTTGTTTACTCATTTTCACCTGCCAACCGCTAAACAAATTCATATTGGCCACCAGATTAGGATTGAATCCTTGGTTTAAAATAACTCCCGGTGTGAAGGTAAAAGGGTTATTGGTGTTATCTTGAATGGCGTTGTTTTGTCCAATCTGCAACGTAACGGTAGGAAAAAGTCCAGCCTCACTCCACGAATTATTCATCTCGGCAATCTCTTCTTGTTTTTCGCTAATGAGAATATCGTAGTTGTTTTTCAAAGCTTCAAATACTGCTTGCTGAGCCGTCAGCTGTCCAAACGAACATGCTGAAAACAAAACGCAGAAAAATGAACTTGCGACTATTTTTTTAATGAATTTCACTCTTTTTTCTTTGAAATTTAATGACTGGTTCTACATCCAAACGAGTAACTTTTTCGCCCGTCCAAATCCTTGTTCTGGTTTTTCCAAATCCATTCCAGAACATAATGGCCGAAGGGTAGAAAAATAAAATAAATATCGTTCCAAACAAGACGCCGAACGCAATAGATGAGGCCATTGGAATCAAAAATTGGGCTTGCATACTAGTTTCAGCTATCATGGGTAAAAGACCAGCGACCGTTGTAACCGAAGTTAAAAGTATAGGTCTAAAACGAGAACTAGCCGCTTCGAGAGCTGCCTTTCGTACCGTATAACCTTCTAGCAAAAGTGAATTGTATCGATCTAAAAAGACGATGGCATCGTTTACCAAAACTCCCGTTAAGGCAATCATTCCGAAAACGGAAAGAATGGAGACCGGAATTCCAATTAATCCATGGCCGAGAATGGCACCGGCAATTCCAGCTGGAATAACGAGCATAATCAAGAAGGATTGTCTAACATTATTGAAGTGCAAAGAAATTACGATAAACATAATGACCAAGGCCACTATTGCCACGTACATCATGGAACTGCCTGTTTTCTGACTTCGTTCAAATTGTCCCAAGGACACGGTTTGAATTTGAGGGAAGACTTGTTTTACTTTCTTAACGGTTTTTTCTCGAATATCAGAGTTGATTTCAGCCACTTTGTCTGGATCGGTACATTCTGCATCTACTTTGATAATACGTTGACCATTGCGGCGCTTCAAACTTTCTGGAGCTCTGCCCAAATCAAAATCACACAGCTCTTTCAATGGAATAGTCAATCCTTGCGCAGAACGAATGCGCATGTTTTCTAAATCAGACAGGCTATTTCTGTCCTCTTTCGTGAAACGGACCCACACTTTTACTTCGTCCGTTCCGATAATTACACGTTGGGCTTCCGACCCAAAAAATCCTTGACGAATTTGTGTTAACACTTCATTTTTAGTTATTCCATAAATCTCTGCCTGAGGGCGCATGTTTAAATACACCTCAAAACGACCTGGTGGCATATTGTCTTTCACGTTAAAAACGCCCGGAATTGCTTTCAATTCACTTTTGAACAATTCCTTCGCTTCGAGCAAAGCGTTCTCATCCGATGAAGTCAATCCCATTTCGATTTCTTTTCCAAAACGATTGAATCCTCCAACGTTGATGTTTTGTGCTAATTTCCCTTCTTCTGTTGCATTAATTCTGCGGTTCACTCGAGCCATCAATGTATCAGCAGGAGTACTGGAACCTTCGTTGTTCAAGAAAACCATCAACGATCCTGTGTGGTTCCCGACTTGTCCCAAATTTGAGGTAAAACCTATGTTAGACGTAGAATATCGAACAAGCGAGTCGCCTTTTTCTTTGATAATTCTTTCGTTTTCCTCTTTCAGAATCTCGCTGGCAACTTCAATGAATTTTTCTGTTTTCTGTATGTTATCGCCCGGCTTGTACGCCGCTTCTACATTGAAGAAATCAGGTGGAATATCAGGGAAGAAGGTGAAACCAATGGTTTTGGTTACCATCATACCAATTGTTATAACCGTGATTAATAAAGGAACGAAAAAAGTCAGATTGTACATTTTAAAATTCTTCCCTACGAAAGTTTCTACGGCTGTTTTGAAAAAATTGTCGCGAACGTATTTTATACCCTTGTCAGCATTTCCACGAACTATTTTTTCTAACGGAGAATTAGAAAAACCTTGCATGAACAAATAGCCTCCCACTGCAAATAGTCCGAAAGGAAACAGCAGAGTCAATAAGCTTAAATCTACCAACGACATTAAATAACTGCCTAGCCAAATAACGAATATAGCAACGGCGAATAATAGCAATCCAGTTCTGATGGAATATTTGGGTTCTTTTGGCTCTGAGAGAATGGTTTTGTGTCCAAGGTGAGCCGGTAAAATGATAAACGCTTCGATCAAACTAAAGGCCAAACAAGCGAGAACTACGAAAGCCATTTCGCGCATCACTTCTAGTCCTTCTACATATAAAAGAACAGAAAACGCAACCATTGTTGTCAGAACAGAAGAGAAGACGGAAGGCAAAACTTCCATCGTTCCATCGAGTGCAGCTTGTTTTGCTGTTTTCCCTCTTTCAAAGTGAGAATAAATATTTTCGGCAATTACAATTCCATCATCGACTAGAATCCCGACAACCAAGATCATTCCGAAAAGAGAAATCATATTGATGGACATGCCGTAAACGGAACCAATGATGAACATGCCTAAAAAGGAAAAAGGAATTCCAAAGGCTACCCATGCAGATAGTTTAATATTCAAAAAGATGCCGAGAAAAATCAAAACCAAAATCAACCCCATCAATCCATTTCCGGTGAGTAAATCGATACGCTGGTTCAGCATTCCATTGAATTCGAATAAAATAACGAACTCATGATCCGGATTTTCTTTGTTGAATTTCTCCTTGTACTTGTGCAGCTCACTTGTGATTTTTGAAATATCCTGAAGCGGTGTTTTTTCAATTTGAAACGAGACCGAAGGTTTTCCATTGTATTCGGAATGCTGTGAATTTTCACTATAACCGATTTGAACATCAGCGATGTCGCCAACAACGATTTTTTCACCCGTACGCGTCGTTCGAATAATGATTTCGTCGATTTCCTCCGCTGTCGTACCTCGATTATTCGAACGAATACTCATTTCTTGAACTCCACCTCGGATTAGCCCAGCCGTCAAATCCAAGTTTTTCGAAGCAATGGCTGTGCTAACTTCCTGAATCGACATTCCATACCGCAAAAGGTCATTCTCTCTTACATTGATGGCAATTTCTTTCTCAGGGAACCCATTTTTTCGAATTTCGGTAATTTCTTTTGTGTTGAGTAGATCGCGTTCCACTTTCGAGGCTAAATCTGTTAATTCGTTTGCTCGTGCATTCTCAGTCTTTGCAGCAATTCCAATAAATGCAGCGGTACTTCCCATTCCGCCTGATTTTATACGTGTGATTATAGGACGTTCAGATCCTTGGGGAAAACTACTTATTGAATTGACAGTGTTTTCTACTTCCGACAACAATTCTTCAATGTCCGTGTCTTGAAATGCTTTAATAGAAACGTTGGCGGTGTTTTCCGCTGAGGTTGAATTAATTTCATCGATACCGTCGATACCTTTTACAGCTTGCTCAATTTTAATGGTAACTCCTTCTTCCATTTCCGATGGAGATGCACCGGAATAGAATACATTAATGTTGATCGTTTTGGGGTCCAATTCAGGAAAAAAGGACTTTCTCATCATCACAATTGAGAAGATTCCAAAGATGAGAACCAACACAATAAATGCATTTCCCCAAATGGGATGTACAAGAAAGAAATTGATGAATTTCCGCATATCTATCGTGTTATTCCTTTAAATGTTTTTCCTTTTTTGTAGACTTCTATCTTGTCAAGAATCACATTTTGACCATCCTTCAATCCGGAGATGTAAACCGAATCAGGTTTCGTTCCGACGATCGTAATGCTTTTTGAAAGGACTTTCCCGTTTTCAAGGATACTTACCTTATTGTCTGTTACCGCCAATCTCGGTACGGTAATACTTTCAGAAATACTTTTTTGATTGATGGCGGCATTCAAAAATAACCCATTGTAAATTTTATGTCCAGAAACTGGGCGAATATTGTAATACACATCAATTGATTGCGTTTGCTGGTTGATCACATCTGAGATACGGTTTATCGTTCCCGTCCCAATCATTAATCCATCTGAATTATGGAAAACAACACTTCCTGTTTTTTGGTAATTGGCAATGTTTTCAATCGAAATAGGAACTTTTATTTCAAAATCATTTGTTTTGGCAATTCGCGCCAATCTTGTGCCCGGATTCGCGATAGCTCCTGGTTCAGCATACGTTTCAATCACTGTTCCTGAAAATGGAGCAACGTAAATGTATTTTTCCATTCTCGCTTCTTGACTTCTGATGTTGTAATACTCGGCAAGAACGCCACGGGATGTCATAAACATCTTTTCCTTTGTAGAATTTATTGAAGGTAGACTAGGAAGCATTTTGGATACTTGAATAGACTCATTAAACTTCAGCCATTTGTTCAATTCGGCAGGAAAATCCAATTCAATATCAGGCAAAGCCGAAACAACCAAATTAGATAATTGGGTTTTTCTAGCGCTAAGGGAATAGAATGCTTCATCATTATTTACTCTGTAAAGTATCTGTCCTTTGCTAAAGTTAACACCGGGTTTCATCAAAATTTGACCTTTTTCTAATTTTCCCTGAACCTCAACGGCCACATCAATTTCAGATATTGGAGTTACTTGTCCATAAGAGATAATCTGTAATTCTTTTTCTTCGTTTTTTACTTTTCGAATCGGAACATAAACATTAGTAGCTTCTCCTTTTGTTGCCTTCTCTACCGGTTTTTTCTTAGCAGCAATTGCGAAGAATATAAGTGCAAAAATGACCAAAAGAGAGCCAAGAATGATAATTTGATTGCGTTTCATTGAGATTTTTTTCGAGCTACAAAAGTAAACATTGACGGGGAGAATAAAACGTTAAAAAAAATTATATTCGCCAGATAAACTAATAACAAGAAACAGAATAAACCCAGGCTTTGTTTAATTATGTTAATATCCATGATTTTTCATGTTGAAAACTACGTTGATAAAGAGAATACTATCGGAGGGAAACGGCTCCCATCAAGTCGTATCTTTGTTTAACGCTCAACTTTCGATATGCTGAACACCATACTAAAACGACGAATCAACGAAGACCAACTTTCTAACCTGTTTGTAAACATGTTGTTGGATTCAGTTGACAATAGCTATGATGAAATAGCGAGTTTGATTAAGGACGACTTTGCTTTTGTCACACCACCGAATATTGAGTCATTCGGAATGGATCATTTAATTTTGATCGTTTTTGGCGCCAATATGACTTTAGCCCAAAATGTTCTAGATGTTGAACCTGCTGCGGAATTACAGAAATTGGTCATTAAAAAATTAGCAACGGTTTTTGACAAGACACCTGCTGAATTTGCTCCGTTGTTAAGTGATTACCAGAAATTCGTGAATCATATTAATTATCCATCGAAGAATTTGGTATACGGTATGTCCAAAGCTATTTTCTCGAAATACGAATTGGCTCAATACCAAGACGAATACTTCAGACAACTAAAAGAGCCGAATCCAATTTTTCTGCAACGTTTCAACGAGATTACAGAGCTTTTCCTGTGGGATTGGGACGCGTTTTTCAAAAAATACAGACTATAAAAAAATCAGAAGTAAAAATTAAGAAATAAGAAGTGTCAAAATCTTTAAGCTTTTTCACACTTCCTCCTTCTTATTTCTTAATTTATTACTTCTAATTTCACTACTTTTGCGAAATGAAGACCAAAACATTAAAGAAAAATAAGGTCAATGTTGTCACTTTGGGCTGTTCGAAAAATATTTTCGATTCAGAAGTCCTGATGGCACAATTGCATGCGAACAATTTCGAGGTTGAACATGAATCTACTAGCGATGACTCTGAAATAGTAATCATCAATACTTGTGGGTTCATCGATAATGCGAAAGAAGAATCGATCAATACTATTGTTCAATATGCAAATGCAAAAGCAGCTGGTTTTGTGGACAAGGTGTATGTGACGGGTTGTTTGTCACAGCGATACAAGGACGATTTGGAGAAAGAAATCCCTGAAGTGGATGCCTATTTTGGAACTCGTGAACTTCCTCGTTTGTTAAAAACATTGAAGGCTGATTACAAACATGAATTGGTTGGTGAGCGATTGTTGACTACGCCCAATCACTTTGCATACTTCAAAATTGCGGAAGGTTGTGATCGTCCGTGTTCCTTTTGTGCGATACCTTTAATGCGTGGAAAACACGTTTCTACTCCGATTGAAGATTTGGTGACTCAAGCGGAAAGTTTGGCTGCCAAAGGTGTGAAAGAATTGATGTTGATTGCTCAAGATTTAACGTATTACGGTTTAGATATTTACAAGAAAAGAGCATTAGCAGATTTATTAGAAGCATTGTCTGATGTAGAAGGAATCGATTGGATTAAATTGCATTACGCATTCCCTTCGGGCTTCCCGATGGATGTTTTGGAGGTGATGAAACGTAAACCGAATATTTGTAATTATCTGGATATGCCACTTCAACATGGTTCTACAAGTATGTTGAAAGCCATGCGTCGCGGAATTACAAGAGAAAAAACGGAAGATTTGGTCAATGACATTAGAGCAGCTGTTCCCGGCATTGCTATCCGAACAACGTTGATTGCAGGTTACCCAGGTGAAACAGAGGGAGATTTTCAAGAAATGTATGAATTCGTCGAAAAGATGCGATTCGAACGTTTAGGGATTTTCACCTATTCGCATGAGGAGAACACACATGCTTATGATTTCGAAGATGATGTGCCTGAAAAAACCAAGAAAGAAAGAGCGGATAAAATAATGGAACTTCAATCCGATATTAGCTATTCGTTAAATCAAGAAAAAATTGGTAAAACTTTCAAAGTACTTTTCGATAGAGCAGAAGGTGATTATTTCATTGGGCGAACTGAATTTGATTCCCCAGAAGTCGACAATGAAGTTTTAGTGAAAAAATCAGAAGCGTTTGTTCGATTAGGAGATTTTGCTGAAGTGGAAATTACATCCGCTGACCATTACGATTTGTATGGTGAAGTAGTAGATTGATAGTTGAATATTGGTTTCAAAACTTCTAGTGATTTGAAAATGATAAAACTTCTTTCCCTTTTTTTAGTTCTAGTATTGTTCGCTTGTTCTAGTAATCCGGATCAAATCACGAACAAAAAGACTGAAGGTTTATACGATACAAAGGACTCGGAAGACTCAAAAAATACCGAGCTGTATGAAATCTTGTTTGAAAAAGACAGCCTGCTTTTTCAAATTGGGTTCAATAAAATAGACACTTCGCAAGTTTCAGCCATGACTGCAATGGACTTCGAGTTTTATCACGACGAACACGGAATTACCGAAACGAAACAAGATTTCATAAAAAGTATTGCTAGTATTGAAGGTTTACCTTTTAAAACTTGGCGAATCTTGAAAAAAGAATCCATGGAAGTATTTCCACTTTGTACAGATAATAAACAAAAGTTATACGGTGCAATTCAAAATGGGATCCACGATTTCTATCAACAAGAAAAAGGGGAGAAGGCAAGAAAAACGAACACGGCAAAATTCACACATCTTTGGATTATTGAAGATGGGGATTGGAAACTAAAGCGGGTTCTCAGTTATGATCATCAAATTCCAAAATAAAAAAAGGTGTTTCATTTAAGAAACACCTTTTTTAAATCCTTAATTTAATATTAATCCTTAATTCGCTCAACGTAAACACCCGTTCGCGTATCCACTTTTATTTTTTCGCCAGTATCGATAAACAAAGGAACTCTAATTTCAGCTCCAGTCGCAATCGTTGCTGGTTTCATGGTATTCGTCGCTGTATCACCTTTTATTCCGGGCTCTGTGTAAGTTACTTCCGATTCAATGTGCATTGGAAGATCAACAACCAAAGGCATTTCCTCTTCCGCATGGAAAAGAATATTACACATCATTCCCTCTTGTAAGAACTCTGGTTTTTCAACCATCGGTTTTGGGATACTCACTTGTTCGTAGGTGTCCTTATTCATGAAAATGAAATAATCAGGTTCCTCATAAAGATACTGATAATCACGATTTTCGATTCGAACAATTTCAATTTTATGACCCGCTGAAAAAGTATTATCCAACACTTTTCCGGTTTCAATAACTTTCATTTTTGTACGAACAAAAGCAGGACCTTTTCCTGGTTTTACGTGCTGAAACTCGGTAATTTGACACAATTTCCCATTGAAATTGATACAAAGTCCATTTTTTATATCTGAAGTATTTGCCATTTCTGTTTTTTAAGTCCAACAAATTTAGAGAATTAATCCGAAAAGAGAGAAAGCAGGATACTATTCGTTATATTTCGACTCAAAATGTGCAAATTTGTTTTATGGAGTGGCATGATTTTATGAATTTTGAATTGTTGAAAGTTGGGAGTCCCAAAGATCCTTACATAATGCAAGTCTGGAACATTTTGTTGACCGTTTTGGTTCTATTGAGCACAATTGTTCTTTTATATGTAATTCGAAGAGTTGTCGAACGACCGAAATCATTCTTAAGCCACATCGACAAAAAGCGTCGTCATTCAATATACCTTCTAGCCAAATATTTCACTTGGGTTATCTCCATAGTTCTGATGATAGAATCGCTCGGGTTTGGTGTTACCATCCTTCTCGGAGCTTCGGCCGCATTATTGGTTGGAATTGGTTTTGGTTTACAAACTATTTTTGCAGACCTAATTTCAGGATTTTTTCTCCTTTTTGAAGGAACAATAAAAATTGGTGATGTGGTTGAATCTGATGATGGGTTAATCGGTAAAGTCAGTGAAATCAACCTTAGAAGTTCTGAAATAATAACACGAGACAATGTGGTCGTTATCATTCCCAATAGCAAATTTGTTTCAGAACGGGTTATAAATTGGAGTCACAATGCAGACAGTGTGCGATTTATGGTGGATATTGGAGTTGCTTATGGAACGGATGTTGAAAAGGTGATTGATGTATTGCTAAGCGTAATGAAAGGTCATAAATTCATTGAAAAGTCACCAGAACCTTTCGTTCGGTTTAAAAATTTCGGTGATTCATCTTTGGATTTTCAATTGTTCTTTTGGACCCAAGATGTTTTTACTGTTGAAAATTTGAAATCGGATATTCGTCGAATTATTTACCGACGTTTGAAAGAAGAAGGCATCACTATTCCTTTTCCTCAAAGAGATATTCATATTATTTCGGATAACAAGAAATAGAATATACAATTATTTTCTTTTTAACGTTCTATTGTCCATGAGATCTCACTTCTTGTTCTTTCTCCTTTTTTATTTATAGACAATTCTTTTTTTTATCCCTAAAATTTACGACATTTACTTATCGACTTCACACTGTGAGTGTAAGAAAGTCGTAGTTCGTTTATTCGAACGCCCATGTAGATTAAAATTTGGAGGTTAAAATCTTACATTAAGGAGAGTCTCAAGATTTCAATGGCGGGCCGTAAACCTTTCAAGGTAAAGAACTATCTTTCAGCGGATTACAAAGATTTCTGGCAATTCTAAACCTGTTTTCTGAAGCTTCCAGAAACTGTACTGCATGGGTTTTTTTTCTTTTTTTCATTATGGTAGAATACAACGAGTGCCGTGAAGACAAAGCTTTAAAAGAGCTACGTCCCGAATTATTTATTATTGACGAAGGTTCGAAAACAGAGATCGAAACCTTTCAGAATGAAACGCTAAGACCTATTCTTAAGCTTCAGCATAATCTTTTGATGGATTTCATTCAAGCCCAACCCAATTTTGATGCGGTGCAGAAATACAAGGATAAACGAGTTGTTTTTTTTGAAAGAATTCGAATTTATTTGCAACAGCCGCTATTAAAAGGAATTTTGTTAGGGATGATTCTTGGTTATCTCACCTCTGACGAATTGCAGATTTTCAATCAGAATAGCAAGGAGTATAAAAAGAGAATACATCAAATGCTTATCCAGCGGTTTTCGGAATCACTATAAAAAAAGCCTATCACAATATTGCAATAGGCTTTCAAATGTTTTGAGTGCTTGTAATTAGTTCACGATTTTGTCGTACTGTGCTTGAAAATCATCATCATCTTCAAACCAAGGTGCAACTTTATTCATTAATTCCTTTGCTTTTTCTAGCTGTTTCCCAGAGATCATCGCCTCGGCAGTTTGAATAACACCGTGTTTAAGAAGAGCGATATCAGCAACGGCCCAATCTTCAATTGAAGTCACGTCTTCTAATTCATTGTTCGCTAATTTCCAAGCAGCGTTTGCACCACTTTTATCCGAATTTCTGTATTTACAAGCTCCATCCATGAAGTTCATTCCAGCAGGATTTCGAGCAATTTTTTTGTATTTGATATTCCATCCGAATGCTTTTCGGTAATCACCAACGCTAATGTCATTTAAAATACGTTCTACACAAGCCATACTGAATTCGTCAATAAATTCGTCGTGTTCAGCTTGAACTTCTCCGTCCTCATCATATTTAAAACATTTTCCCAAATACCCGAGGCCATCCTTGAAGGCATTTTTGAAATTTTCATTATCGCTTCCTGAAATATCGATACCATAAAGTGCTTTTGTCATCCAGAGGTAGACGAATGGGTTCTTTTTCGTATCGTCTTTATCCATGTATTTTTCACATTGACGAACTAACCTCTCGTAATCGTAATCGGCGTTCAATATTTTTAAATCATCGAAATCTGGTGCTTGAGCTTGTGCCCCGAAGGATAAAAATATTCCTACAAAGAGGATTAATAATGCTTTCATTTGTTTTTGTTTTATTGTTTTGAATGGAGAAGGACAACATTCGTGCCTAAACCTAGTCTTACTCCAAAAATATGGAATAAAATCGTCTATTTAGCACTTTCTATGAGTAAATCTAAAATCTCAATGGCTGCCCTGGATATTTTTGTGCCTGGCCCAAAGACTCCAAAAACCCCTGCATCGAACAAGAAATCATAATCTTGTTTCGGAATTACTCCTCCGGCGATAACCATAATATCTTCACGTCCCATTGCTTTTAATTCAGCAATAACTTGCGGAACTAGCGTTTTATGACCAGCAGCAAGACTAGACACGCCAAGTATATGAACATCATTTTCAATAGCTTGTTTGGCCGCTTCTTTTGGTGTTTGAAATAACGGACCTATATCAACGTCAAAACCAATGTCGGCGAATGAAGTAGCAATTACCTTGGCACCTCTGTCGTGTCCATCTTGTCCCATTTTTGCCACCATGATGCGTGGTCTTCTTCCCTCCAAAGTACTGAATTCGTTTGCCAATTCTCGAGCCTTTTCAAAATCTTTGTCCTTCATAGCTTCTGTTGAATAAACACCACTTATTGAGCGAATGGTGGCTTGGTATCGACCGAACGTTTTTTCCATAGCTTGCGTTATTTCGCCTAGTGTCGCTCGCTCTCTTGCACAATCCACCGCCAATTCCAAAAGATTTCCTGAGCCATCTTTCGCCGAGTTTTCTAATCGTTTTAGTGATGCTTGTGTTTTTGTCTCATCACGATTGGCGCGCAAAACATTCAATCGTTCGATTTGTGAATCTCGAACGGCAGAATTATCTACCTCCAAGATTTCCATATCGCTTTCTTTCTCCAATTGGAAGCGATTCACCCCCACGATTATATCCTTATTCGAATCAATTTTAGCTTGTTTTCTTGCAGCTGCTTCTTCGATTCTCATTTTCGGAACACCTGATTCAATCGCTTTTGCCATGCCCCCCAGTTCTTCGACTTCTTCAATTAGTTTCCAAGCTTCAGTCACCAATTCTTCGGTTAATTTCTCGACATAATAACTACCGCCGTATGGATCGATAAAATCTGTGATACCTGTTTCTTGTTGCAAATAAATCTGCGTATTTCGTGCAATTCGAGCAGAAAAATCAGTCGGTAAAGCTATCGCTTCGTCTAAGGCATTCGTGTGCAAAGATTGTGTTCCACCAAGAGCTGCTGCTAATGCTTCAATGCATGTTCGTGCTACATTGTTGAATGGATCTTGCTCGGTGAGTGACCAGCCAGAAGTTTGACAATGCGTCCGCAAAGCCAATGATTTTTCGCTTTCTGGTTTGAATTGATTCACCAATTTTGCCCAAAGCAAACGTCCGGCGCGCAATTTGGCAATTTCCATGTGATGATTCATCCCTATGGCCCAGAAGAAACTCAAGCGTGGAGCGAAAGTATCAATCGGTATTTCTGCTTTGATTCCTGCTCTTAAATATTCCAAGCCATCGGCCAAAGTGTAAGCCAACTCAATTGCAGCGGTCGCTCCGGCTTCTTGCATATGATAACCCGAAATAGAAATCGAGTTAAACTTGGGCATGTGTTTCGAAGTGTATTCGAATATATCCGCAATAATCCGCATGGATGGAGCAGGAGGATAGATGTAGGTGTTTCGCACCATAAACTCCTTGAGTATGTCATTTTGAATCGTACCAGACAATTTACTAATATCAACTCCTTGTTCTTCAGCAGCAATGATATAAAAGGCCATAATTGGAACTACAGCACCATTCATTGTCATAGAAACAGACATTTCATCCAACGGAATTTGATCGAATAAGATCTTCATGTCGGCAATGCTGTCGATAGCAACTCCGGCTTTTCCGACGTCGCCCTGTACACGTTCATGATCGGAATCATATCCACGGTGCGTAGCTAAATCAAAAGCGACAGAAAGCCCTTTTTGTCCCGCTGCTAAATTTCTTCTGTAAAAAGCATTGGAATCTTCTGCAGTTGAAAAACCAGCATATTGACGAATAGTCCACGGCCGAATAGCGTACATACTTGCATACGGTCCGCGTAAAAAGGGCGAAACACCTGCGCCAAATTTACGGTGCTCCGTATTCTCGATATCTTTTGATGTATAATAATTTTTCAGGGAAATTTTTTCAGCCGTGTCGAAAATAACTTCTTGCTTCGAAGAATTACTCTCTATTGTTTTGGGACTAATATATTGAAAGTCTATTCTTTTCATGCCAAGTGTTTTTCAAGAATTAATGCTTCTAGGCCTAAATATTGGGGAAGCTCAAGCCAATGATTTTCCTTTTCACCCGGGTTCGGGTATTTGTTCACGCCAATTAGAATTCTTTCGGATGAATGAAATGCTTCGATGCGTTTTTTTGCTGTTTCAACTACACTTTTAATCAAGGTTTCATTTTTATCGGAAGTTGTAAAGCTGCCAATGTTTTCAACTCTCTGAAACAATTTCCAGGCGTTCTCTTCCATTTTGATCGTTAAATCTTCTATGCTAAAACTGCCGCCAAGAGGATCAATTACTTTGTCCATGTAGCTTTCTTCTTTCAAGATGTTCGAAATATTCAATGCCATTCTATTGCTCAATTCCGATTCCTTGGTTTGAGCGAATTCGTCATAGGAGCGGACGATAAGTTCATTTACTCCACCCAAAACAGCCGACATTGCTTCCGTCGTTTGTCGTAATAAATTGGTGTATGGATCTTTCACTGATTTGTTTACGAATCCAGTTTGTGCATAGATATAACAAGCGTAACTAAAATTTTCTTTTGGAGAATAGGCTTCAATAACATTTGCCCACAGTTTTCTAAATACTCTGAATTTTGTAGTTTCGACGAAGTATTTGGCACCAATTCCGAAGTAAAAACGAATCATGGCTGATGCTTCATCAATTGAAAAACCAGATTCCATCAATCGATGAATATATTCGTGTCCCATGGAAAGTGCAAAGGCGATTTCTTCCGTTGCATTTCCTCCACATTGATGTACTCCGTAAGCATTTACTTTGAAAAACACCTGTCCGGCCTGATGGGGTTGAGGAACATATATTTCTGTGTTACTGCCAATTGGATCATTCAAGAATATCAATGGCTTTATCGAAAATTCTGGAAATGCCAGAGTTAATCTTTTGACTTGATCTGCATCCAAGGTTTCAAATTGCGATTCGATGAAATCGAGTTCTATGTTTTCGAAAAGTGCCGACCACAAAATTGCTTTTTTCTGAAGCACGAATGTTAGAGAAGTCGCACCTTGTTCTAATGCTTCTAGCGCCATTTTATTCGCGATTTTTTCGTCCTTGACTTCTATCCGTTTTCCAATTTGCCAATCGTTATTTCTAGAGCGAGCGGCTCGTGTATAATTGACTCTAGCAGAATCTGCACTTGGTTTATTGGCGTATTTTGAATACGATAAACCTTCAATTTCATCTTTTTGAATCAATTTATTGGTAAACGACAAACCTTTCAGTTCGTGTTCTACTTTGGATTTCCATTCTTCAATGGATTGGGGAGAAAATTCATCAAACAGTTTCATTCGCTTCGTTTACTTTTTGTTGTTTAATCTGATCAAGTCTTCCAGTTGATTTTAGAAATACATGAGTGGAAATGACAGTTGCTAAAACAGGGGCAATTGCTAATCCGACGATGGGAATATAGTACAATCCCATGAAAATGATTCCCGTTACTAAGGTAGGTAAAAAATATTTTTTGCAAAAGCGAAAACTTCCGCCCAAACCTATTTCATACCTTTCCAAACTGTAATCATAAAAGGCAAAACCATAGAAGAAGGAGGCGCTTAAAAAGAAAACCTTTGGGTTCAGGACTTGAAGGCTGAATATCCACGCGAAAATTGCCCAAACACCCATAAACAGGAATTCAAAAAAAACCGCGATAATAACCACAAAAATCATTCGAATAAAGTCGTTAAAAAAGCGAATAAAGTCAAATCCTACAGCCTTTCCTGTAAGTTCGGTGTCTACTGCTTCGGATAGAAAAGTATTCACTGGAGAAAGCACGGTCAGAATGAAAAATATAGCAATTTGTTTGAAAATAAATTCGAGTACAGTTCCTGTGCCTGAAACAATACTGTTCCACCAACCATTGCTCTCACCTTCGCCAATAAAACCATGTGCCCATGTTTCTAAGTACCAAAAACCTAACGCAATTAAAAGTCCTGGGATAAAATACAGTAAGAATTTGCCCTTAGAAAACTGTTGTAAAGCCCATTGAAATGCGGTGAAATGATGTCCTATGGTTTTCATCAATTGATAATTTTAACGAAAATACAAATTTTGAGAAGTTAAAAGATGCCATTCATCGAAGGGATATGCGTTTTACCGAATAAATTACACAAAAGCCTTCGTCAAATAATAGAGCAAACCGTACATCGCAAAAACACCAATAATGAATGTCCCCAAAGACTTATATCCTTTTTTGCTCCAATACCAATAATTAATGGCGGCAAGGACAAAAGCTGGTGCGACAAGCGCTAAAGGAAAAGGAATGCCAAAAACCATTTTTATTTAGTCGAGTTGGGATGTTTAAACTTACATATTGACTGTTGACCGAAGCGCAAATTGGTCAATGGTCAACGTTAATGGTCAATGTTATTTAATCACATCCGCTTTTTTCTGCGCAGCATCCATCAAATCATCAGCCTTATTATTGGCGGCAGATTCAATTTTGGAAGCTTTCTCGTCAGCGTCTTTTTTCAATTTGTTTCCAGCCAACTCAGCGGCTTTTTTCTTGATTGGATTGTTGCCTGCTTCAGCAACTAATTTATCAATCTTAGAATTGGCAGCAGCTCTAGCCGCATCTGCTTGTTTCTTACCTTCCGCTCTTATTTTGTCTGCTTGAACTTTTGCATCATCCATGATGGCCTGTTTCTTCGCATTCAAATCTTCTCGAACTTCGATTACTTTGTCTTTTATGACAGTTTTAACGGAATCTTTGGCCGTATTCAGTAAGTCTGTTCCTATTTTAATTAGTTTATCCTTCACACTTCCAGTCGCTTTCATAATCGCTTCTTTGAAATCTGTCGTAATTTTTGGATCGTTCACTTTCCCTAGCACTTTTACAGTTACTGGAATGAAATCGGGCAAGGCAGCAACATTCAATTTTGGAGTAAGTGAATTCAGTTTCGCAATTCCTTGTTCAGCTTTAGCCAGTAAAGATTTTGGCAGTTCACTCTTCGGAACCATCATTTTGATATCGTAGTTGATGTCTTGTTCAAAAGAACTATAGCCTGAAATTTCTGATTCTATTTTCCCAAGTTTTGTAACGAATGGTTTCGATAAATTCACTTTCCCATCTTTAAATTGGAAGAATGTTTTTAAATCCTTGATTGTTTGGGTTGCGATATTGTCCATCTTCAATGACTCGCCTAATTTCTCCAAAGGTTTGAATCCCGTAATTTTCACAGTACTTGTAAACAAATCTCCTCCGCCAGTCAGTGAACTATAAATTGGTTCTAAAGATGGCTGCAACAAAGTGTTCATGTTGAAATTGGTTGAAATTTTGCCCTGGGTGTATTTAGCGATCGGAGCCAACTTGTCTATTGTAATAAAATTAGCAGCTAATTGTTGAATATCTATTTCTTTTAAACTGAATCCAAAATCAAGTTTGGGCTGATTCGGATTCGCTGAATTATAATTTCCTTTTAACCCAACTGTTCCACCTAAAGTATTTAAGGTGATATTGTCTAAAATGGCTTCTTCGTCTTTC
>ERZ887849.2178-NODE-2178-length-16651-cov-7.372319_pt1 | contig 16651 bp, 26 predicted proteins | sample MGYA00521267_ERZ887849 | MGnify/ENA primary metagenome ERZ887849 (study PRJEB32303, sample SAMEA104408601) | aquatic metagenome | biome: Brackish water; feature: Pelagic; material: water | place: Baltic Sea | collected 2014-06-06T16:11:00 | depth 2,863 m ... | reverse complement strand
CTCTCGATAAACAGCCCAGCGACTGCGACTGTGCATCTCCACAGCCATGGTGAAGGTGGGTTCCGCTGCCCGTTCGAGCACCGTTTTCTGACTGCGACGACGGCGAGCCTCATCATCGCCAAGGGTGACGGATTCAATGCCGCCAACTAGATCACACAAAGTGGGATTTTTGATCAAATTGGACAGGGCATTTCCGTGCGCTGTCGCCACCAAGGTCACACCCCGTTCAGCAATCGTGCGGGCTGCACGCGCCTCCAACTCGGTACCGATTTCATCAATGACGATCACTTCGGGCATGTGGTTTTCCACGGCCTCGATCATCACGTGATGCTGAAGCTCTGGTCGAGCCACCTGCATGCGCCGCGCTCGACCAATCGCTGGATGAGGGATATCACCATCCCCGGCAATTTCATTGCTGGTATCGATCACCACGACACGCTTACCCAGGTCATCCGCGAGCACACGAGCGATCTCGCGCAAAGCAGTGGTTTTACCGACCCCAGGCCGGCCCATGAGAAGCAAGGAGTCACCGCTATCGAGAAGATCGCGCACCATCTCCACCGTCCCAAACACAGCGCGCCCAACGCGGCAGGTCAGGCCCACCACTTCACCTCGACGATTACGAATGGCACTGATGCGATGCAAGGTTCGCTCAATACCCGCCCTGTTGTCGGAACCAAACTCACCAAGACGTTCCACCATCGCCTTCAGATCAGCACGCGTAATGCTGCTGTCTCCAAGAGGGATCGACCAACCGGAATAACGGGCTTCTGGAAGACGTCCAAGGTCGAGGACAACCTCAAGGAGTTGGTCTCTCGACTCCGGCGAAGCCAACGAGGCTTGGAGCTCTGCAGGAAGCAAAGAGACGAGTCGGTTTAAGTCGTCGGTAATGCGCTCGGTCGTCATGGCTCACTCGCCCATCAGTCGGACCAAAAACAGTCATAGCAAGTGGAACACGGGGTCGGTGTTCGATCAGCTACGCCTCAACCAGGGCGTAATCAATGTGCGCGCAGCTTGAAGAGACTGAGCCCAGCCATCCGGCCAATCGCGCAAGCGAGATCCTTGGTCTTGCGCAGCTTGAAAAAAGGGCTGAACGAGCGTTCTAGCCACACCACCAAAAGCAACACCAGCAGGTCCAATCGACCCGCCTTGGCATGGGAGCAAACCAAGTGTTGCTGTGTTGGTCCCACCAGCCAACTGCAATGGCCCAGGCGGTGCTAGGGGCTGAATCTGCTCCCAAAGGCCAACGGCCGAACGAGCAGTTCCAACCCCAAGATCTCCGCTCATCGGACGGCCATCTAGTTGCCAAAGCGGGCGTTGCTGGTATGCACGCAAGGCCTGATGGCGCTGCCACAGTTCTTTGGAAAGCGACTCCACCGTGACCTGATGGCCTTCAAGTCCACAACTCACGGACAGCCGCTTCAAGGGAACATCAGCGAGACGAACCTGTTCAAGGGTGGCCTGAAAAGCATTCAAGCGCCCTGGAGCCGTGTGTATTTCCAATGCATCCGGACGCAAGTCGTGAAGAAGGGGAGCCAAGTCATTCAGACCCACTCGACGATCCAAGGATTCGATCAATTGAGGTGGGCATGCCGGCCAACAGCGACCGCACCCATAGCAAAGCCGTTCATCAACCCCAACCGTCGCTCGGATGGCATCGGCTGGACACACCCGTTCGCAAGGCCGTGAACAATCGGGGGGACAAAGGCCTGGATCGAAAACCGCCTTACGGAAATGGGCATCATTTCCATCGCTCACACTCACCATCAACCAAGGGCGGCGCCCAGTACGCTCCCAGGCCCAATCCAATCCGTCGCGGGCAGCACGCACAACGGCAGCATCAGCGGCCACGTCCACGCAATGAACACCTGCAACTGAAAAGAGCGCACACAGATCCCCAATCGAGGCCAAGTCTTGATTGCTGGCGCCACAAATCAACTTCACCCATGAGCCCTTGGCCAGAGCAAGCTCACCGGCATCCGCTCCCTGAAGAGCCGTTTTAACGGTGCAATTCAGTTGCTCAGCAGCTCCTTCATCGGTTGCCAGCGAAGACTTCGAGCGCCACCCATCTCCACAACCACTTTCAAACGAGGCTCTCGGCGACAAAGATCACATAGAGCCGACAATTCAGAGCGAGATAACACCTGGCCTTCAAGAAGCCAAAGCGCAACAGGCTTTGAGCCAAGCATCGCCTCACCGAGCAGTGGCATCACCTCTTGGACCTCGCCCACAGCGGCACCACGGCCAACGCTTTGATGCCCGAGATGGGGCGGACGGATTCCATGCTTTTGAAACAAAAACACCTCGGGGTCGCCCAAACCGCGGGCAGACGAAAGCTGCGTGCGATAGCCAGCTCCACGCAATCGCCTTAGCAACCGAGTTTCGGCTCCCCCTTCAAGGGGCGCGAAGACTGCCATGCAACCTGCTGACTCCAGCTCACGGCGGAAACCACGACCAGACAGCAGCAGCGGCATGAAATTGGATCGAATGACGAGATTCTGGCAGTTAATCGCCGCCAATTAATAACTTGATCGCAATGCTGTAGTGTCTTTGTTTGCACTGTTGAGCTGTGCCCGTCCGCTAGCCGGGCCTCCAGATCACAGAGCAGGTTCGGCGTTTGCGCCGGATCCTTAGGCCAGCGCAGTCTTACCAATTCATTGGTGGTACTGCCGAGAAACTCACCGAGCAAACCATTGCACGGAAAGTCTCAGCCAGCTGATTCGCTCGCTAGCTCCAATCCGGCTTCTTTTCCGCCACTGGCGAAAGGATGACGGTCATGACTGCGTTAATACGATCAGCGCCCTCTCAGGCCTCTTCATTCCTTAGTGAATAAGCGGTTGTTCACGCTGGCGTTCTTACCTCCATGTCTATCGGCATTCTTGGGAAGAAATTGGGCATGTCCCAGTTCTTCGATGAGCAAGGCAAATCCGTCCCGGTCACATTGATCGAGGCGGGTCCTTGCCGTATCACCCAGCTCAAAAGTTCAGAAACTGACGGCTATCAAGCCGTACAGATCGGCTTTGGCGAGATTCGCGAAAAGCTGATCAATAAACCAGCGAAAGGTCATCTCGCTAAATCTGGCGAAGACCTCGTTCGCCACCTAATTGAGTACCGCGTCGACGATCTCGACGGGATTCAATTAGGTGGAGCGGTCACCGTTGGTGACTTTGCGGCTGGTCAAAAAGTAGACGTCAGTGGCGACACCATGGGTCGTGGCTTTGCTGGTCTGCAAAAGCGCCATGGTTTTAGTCGTGGTCCAATGACGCACGGCTCCAAAAATCATCGCCAACCCGGTTCGATCGGTGCCGGCACAACGCCAGGCAGGATTTATCCAGGCAAACGGATGTCCGGCCGCTACGGCGGCAAAAAAATCACCACGCGTGGTTTGACGATCCTGAAAATCGACAGTGATCGCAACCTTCTCGTTGTGAAAGGTTCTGTTCCTGGAAAACCAGGTTCATTACTGAACATCCGTCCCGCAAACCGGGTGGGCGCCAAGCCCGCTAAAGGAGGTAAGTGATGGCTAATTGCATCGTTCGCGATTGGCAGGGTAAAGAGGCTGGCAAGGCAAGCCTTGACTTAAAGGTTGCCAAAGAGACCAGTGCCCTTGACCTGATGCATCGCGCTGTGCTGCGTCAGCAGGCTCACAGTCGCCAAGGCACCGCAAGCACCCTCACCCGTTCAGAGGTGAGAGGTGGTGGACGCAAGCCCTACAAACAAAAAGGTACGGGCCGTGCACGCCAGGGCTCTGTTCGCACCCCACTCCGTCCAGGTGGTGGCATCATTTTTGGACCCAAGCCCAGGTCCTACAACCTTGCAATGAACCGCAAGGAACGTCGCTCAGCCCTTCGTACCGCTCTCATGGCGCGTATTGAGGATCTCGTGGTGGTGAAGGATTTCGCGACCACGCTGACGACTCCCAAGACCAAAGAGATCATCGACGCTCTGGCGAGGCTTGACGTTTCCGCCACGAGCAAGGTTTTGATCATCCTCATCCAACCTTCCGAAGCGGTGCAACGCTCCATTCGGAATTTGGAAACGGTGAAGCTGATCGCAGCCGACCAACTCAACGTCTTCGATCTGCTCCACGCCAACAAGCTGGTGGTGGGCGAGGACGCTCTCGCAAAGATTCAGGAGGTCTACGGCGATGACTGAGCGCTTCACCGGACGTCTGGCCGATGTGATCCGCCGCCCGCTGATCACTGAAAAGGCCACCCGTGCTCTGGAACAAAACCAGTACACATTCGAGGTGGACCATCGAGCCGCCAAGCCCGACATCAAGGCTGCAGTCGAACAGCTCTTCGATGTCAAGGTCACGGGCATCAGCACCATGAATCCTCCTCGCAGGAGTCGTCGTATCGGCCGTTTTGCCGGTAAACGCGCTCAAGTGAAGAAAGCAGTGGTGCGCCTGGCCGAGGGCAACTCCATCCAACTCTTCCCTGAGTCCTGAGGGGGCTGAATCGTTATGGCAATTCGTACTTTCCGCCCCTACACCCCCGGTACCAGAACCCGGGTAGTCACAGACTTCAGTGAAGTCACCGGCCGCAAGCCGGAACGCTCCTTGGTGGTGTCCAAACACCGCCGCAAAGGACGCAACAATCGCGGTGTGATCACCTGCCGTCATCGCGGCGGTGGTCACAAACGCCTTTATCGCTTGGTCGACTTCCGTCGCAACAAGCATGGTGTTACCGCCAAAGTGGCCGCGATTCATTACGACCCCCACCGCAATGCGCGGTTGGCCCTTCTCTTCTACGCCGATGGCGAGAAGCGCTACATCCTCGCCCCGGCTGGGATCAGCATCGGCCAAACGGTGGTGTCAGGCCCTGAGGCACCGATCGAGGTCGGCAATGCCATGCCGCTCTCAGCCGTTCCCCTTGGTTCCAGTGTTCATTGCGTCGAGCTTTATGCCGGACGCGGTGGTCAGATGGTCCGTACCGCAGGAGCGAGTGCTCAGGTCATGGCCAAAGAGGGCGATTACGTCGCCCTCAAGCTCCCCTCCACAGAGGTACGCCTCGTGAGGCGTGAGTGCTTCGCCACTCTTGGCGAAGTTGGCAATGCCGAAATTCGCAACACCAGCTTGGGTAAAGCTGGTCGCCGCCGTTGGCTGGGGCGTCGTCCCCAGGTCCGAGGCAGCGTGATGAACCCTTGCGATCACCCTCATGGTGGTGGTGAAGGCCGTGCTCCTATTGGGCGCTCGGGTCCTGTCACTCCATGGGGCAAACCCGCTCTTGGCCTAAAAACCCGCAAGCGGAACAAGCCCAGCAACAAGTTCGTCCTCCGGAAACGTCGCAAGACGTCCAAGCGGAGCCGTGGCGGACGCGATTCCTGATGTCACTTACCGCTTTGCAGTTCGCTTAATCCGCCATGGGACGTTCTCTCAAAAAAGGCCCATTTATTGCTGACAGCCTTCTTCGCAAGGTTGAAAAGCAAAACGCTGCTGACGACAAGTCAGTCATCAAAACGTGGTCCAGGGCCTCCACGATTTTGCCGATGATGATCGGCCACACCATTGCCGTTCATAACGGCAGATCCCACGTTCCAGTCTTCGTGACTGAGCAAATGGTGGGGCACAAATTGGGTGAATTCGCACCCACACGCACCTTTAAGGGCCACATCAAAGATAAGAAAGGAGGCCGCTGAGACCATGACAACGTCATCCCCAACGGCAACCACTGCCCAAGCGCACGGCCGCTTCATCCGCGGCTCCGTCTCCAAGGTGCGTCGTGTACTCGATCAAATCCGTGGCCGCACTTACCGCGACGCGCTGATCATGCTCGAGTTCATGCCCTACCGCTCCACCGGTCCGATCACGAAAGTGCTTCGCTCCGCTGTAGCCAATGCTGAACACAACCTTGGACTTGACCCAGCAACCTTGGTCATTTCCCAGGCCACCGCTGACATGGGTCCATCCATGAAGCGGTATCGGCCCCGCGCTCAAGGTCGCGCCTTCGCGATCAAAAAACAGACCTGCCACATCAGCATTGCTGTGGCAGCTCAGACCGACTCCTGACCCCCCGAGCACACCGTCTGAATGGGAAACAAAATCCATCCAACCGGCTACCGCCTGGGGATCACCCAGGAGCACCGGTCACGCTGGTACGCATCCAGCAAAAATTATCCAGCCCTCCTGCAAGAGGACGATCGGATTCGCAAGTTCATTCACAAGAAGTACGGCTCAGCCGGCATCAGCGATGTGCTGATCGCTCGGAAAGCTGATCAACTTGAGGTTGAGCTCAAAACAGCACGCCCCGGTGTGCTGGTTGGCCGTCAAGGCAGCGGAATCGAAGATCTGCGCAGCGGCATTCAAAAGACCGTTGGTGATTCGAGCCGTCAGGTTCGGATCAACGTGGTTGAAGTAGAGCGTGTGGATGCAGACGCTTTCCTTCTTGCTGAGTACATCGCTCAGCAACTTGAGAAACGCGTGGCCTTCCGCCGCACCATCCGCATGGCCGTTCAGCGCGCTCAGCGAGCCGGCGTCCTTGGCCTGAAAATCCAAGTCAGCGGACGCCTGAATGGTGCCGAAATCGCCCGTACAGAATGGACGCGTGAAGGACGTGTGCCCTTGCACACCCTTCGCGCCGAAATTGATTACGCAACCAAAGTGGCCAGTACGACTTATGGCGTTCTGGGCATCAAGGTTTGGGTCTTTAAGGGAGAAGTTTTGAGCGACGACTCCCAGCAGCAGATCCCGGTGGGAGCCAATCCCCGCCGTCGGGGCGGTCGTAGGCCCCAACAGTTCGAAGACCGCTCAAACGAGGGTTGAACCGGAGGCCTAAATCATGCTGAGTCCAAAAAGAGTCAAATTCCGCAAACAACAGCGAGGCCGCATGCGCGGTGTCGCAACCAGAGGCAACACCATTGCCTTTGGTGAATTTGGTTTGCAAGCCCAAGAGTGCGGCTGGATTACTTCGCGTCAAATCGAAGCCAGCCGACGTGCCATGACCCGCTACGTCAAACGTGGCGGAAAAATCTGGATTCGAATCTTTCCTGATAAGCCCGTCACCATGCGTGCCGCCGAAACCCGTATGGGTTCTGGTAAGGGCAACCCAGAGTTCTGGGTTGCTGTGATCAAGCCAGGCAGGATTCTGTTCGAGATGGGCGGTGAGGAAATCACCCCTGAAATTGCAAAGGAAGCGATGCGCCTCGCGCAATACAAGCTTCCTGTCAAAACAAAGTTCATCTCTCTCGATGAACAGGAACAGCCAGCCGGCACTAAGGCTGCTGCCTCTTCAACCGTGGAGTCCTGACCATGGCACGTCCTACAGCAACAGATCTGCGCCAATTGTCTGACGCAGATGTCACCGAACAAATCGACGGCCTTCGCCGCGAATTGTTCGAACTCCGATTCCAGCAGGCCACTCGCCAGCTGGGCAACACGCACCGCTTCAAGGAGAGCCGTCTCAAACTGGCTCAGTTGCTGACGGTGCAATCGGAGCGCAAGCGCTCCGCTGCTTCCTGATCCTTAAGGAGAACCTTCCATGGCACTCAAAGAAAGGGTCGGCACCGTCGTCAGCGACAAGATGGACAAAACGGTGGTTGTGGCGGTCGAGAACCGCTTCCCCCACCCCATCTATCAAAAGACGGTCAGCCGCACCACCCGCTACAAAGCCCACGACGAAGACAACGCTTGTCGCGTTGGTGACCGTGTCCGGATTACCGAGACGCGTCCACTGAGCCGCCACAAGCGCTGGGCGATTGCTGAAGTTCTCAGTAAGAGCCCAAAAGCTGAGGAGGTGTCCAAGTGATTCAGCAGGAAAGCTTCCTCACCGTTGCTGACAACAGTGGCGCCAAACGGATCCAATGCATTCGTGTTCTCGGCACCAATCGTCGCTACGCGCACGTTGGTGATGTCATCGTGGCCACCGTCAAGGATGCGATGCCCAACATGGGCGTCAAAAAGTCAGACATCGTCAAAGCCGTCGTGGTTCGGACCAAAGCCACCATGCGTCGCGATACGGGTAACTCCATTCGTTTTGATGACAACGCAGCCGTGATCATCAACGACGACAAAAATCCAAAAGGCACTCGTGTCTTTGGACCGGTTGCCCGTGAATTGCGGGAACGCAGTTTCACCAAAATCGTGTCCCTCGCTCCGGAGGTGATCTGAAATGGCTACCGCAACATCCAAAGCAGCCCCAGCTGAGCGCATCAAGATGCGCCTTCGTAAAGGCGACACCGTTCAGGTGATTGCCGGCAAAGACAAAGGCAAAACAGGAGAAGTCCTGCGCACCTTGCCAGACGTAAACCGGGTGATCGTGGAGGGACTCAATATGAGAACCCGTCACGTGAAGCCCACACAAGAAGGCGAAACTGGACGAATTGTCACTGAAGAAGCATCACTCCATGCTTCCAACGTGATGTTTTATTCCACAGCCAAAAAGGTTGCCAGTCGCATTGAACTGATTACCGAAAAAGACGGCAGCAAAAAGCGCCGCCTCAAGAAAACAGGCGAAGTGATCGACTGATCACCTCAATTGCTCTTCTGACAAAGCCCAGAAGTCCTTTCCCCCAGCCATGTCACTAAAACAGCGCTATCGGGAGACCATTCAGCCAAAATTGCTGAAAGACTTGAGTCTCTCCAACATTCATGAAGTTCCCAAGGTGCTGAAAGTCACCGTTAACCGCGGACTCGGCGAAGCAGCCACCAATGCAAAGTCTCTCGAGGCTTCGGTGAACGAATTGGCCCAAATCACAGGCCAAAAAGTTGTCATCACCAGAGCCAAGAAAGCCATTGCAGCTTTCAAAATCCGCCAGGGAATGCCGATTGGATGTGCTGTCACCCTCCGAGGTGATCGCATGTATGCGTTCCTAGAACGCTTCATCAACTTGGCGCTGCCCCGCATTCGGGATTTTCGAGGCGTCAGCCCGAAAAGTTTTGATGGCCGTGGGAATTACACCGTGGGAGTTAGAGAGCAAATCATCTTCCCTGAAATCTCCTTCGACAAGATCGATGCCATCAGAGGCATGGACATCACAATTGTGACGTCTGCCCGCACGGATGAAGAGGGCCGGGCCCTCCTCCGCGAGATGGGAATGCCATTCCGCAGCAACTGAGCCCCCCTCGGAAACCACTATGGCTAATCACGACCCAATTTCCGACATGCTCACTCGCATCCGCAATGCGAGTGAAAAACGTCACGAGTCCACAAAAGTTCCAGCTTCTCGCATGTCCCGCAGCATTGCCAAAGTGCTGCAACAAGAGGGATTTATCGCTGAAATCAGCGAGCAAGGCGAGGGCATTCGCACCGAATTGGTGCTGGAGCTCAAGTACAGCGGCAAACACCGCCAACCCACCATTCGCTCCATGCAACGGGTCAGTAAGCCTGGCCTTCGCATTTACAAAAACACGCGCGGCCTGCCCAAGGTCCTCGGAGGACTAGGGGTAGCCATCATCTCCACCTCCAAAGGAGTGATGAGCGACCGCGACGCCCGCAAGCAAGGCGTGGGCGGCGAAGTGCTCTGCTACGTCTATTGACCCGGAACCTGAACCATGTCACGTATTGGTAAAAACCCAGTCCCCATTCCCGACAAGGTGAATGTCACACTCGACGGTCTCGCCGTCACAGTGAAGGGACCCAAGGGTGAGCTCAAGCGCACCCTTCCTATTGGTGTAAGTGTCAGCCAGGTGGATAACTCCATCGTGGTGGCACCAACCAGCACAAAACGCACATCCCGTGAACGCCACGGTCTTTGCAGAACTCTCGTCTCCAACATGGTGATCGGAGTCAGCGAGGGTTACTCCAAAAAGCTGGAGATCGTTGGCGTGGGCTCAAGAGCCCAGGTCAAAGGCAAAACCCTTGTGGTGAGCGCTGGCTACAGCCACCCCGTTGAAATGGTGCCCCCTGAAGGCATCACTTTCACGGTTGAGAACAACACCAACGTCACCGTTTCAGGCACCGACAAGGAATTGGTTGGCAATGAAGCCGCCAAGATCCGCGCCATTCGTCCTCCCGAGCCCTACAAAGGCAAAGGGATTAAATATGCGGGCGAACGCATCCTGCGTAAGGCAGGCAAGTCGGGCAAGAAGTAATTCCCTGCCAGACACCCTTCAGCTTTACCAACCATGTCGATCCTTTCCCGCAAACAGCAAACCCAGAAACGCCACAGGCGTCTGCGTCGCCATCTCAGTGGCACTGCCGATCGTCCCAGACTGGCCGTGTTTCGCTCCAACAGTCACATCTACGCTCAGTTGATCGACGACGAAGCTCAGAGCACTCTGTGTTCTGCTTCAACCCTCGATAAAGATCTGCGATCCAGCCTCAAAGCTGATGGCAGTAGCTGTGATGCGTCAGTTGCCGTTGGCGACTTAGTGGCCAAACGTGCCATTGCCAAAGGCATTCAACAAGTTGTCTTCGACCGAGGCGGCAACCTGTACCACGGCCGGGTGAAAGCCCTTGCCGATGCCGCCCGGGAAGCGGGCCTTCAGTTCTGATCCTGCTCTCACTATGACGACCGAACCCAACAACCAGACCACCTCCAACGACGTGCCATCGGCTTCTGACGTTCCGGCAGCAGCTGAAGGTCAGGGCCAACAACAGGAGCAGCGCCGCGGCGGTGGCGGCGGCGGCGGTCGCGGTGACCGTCGCGGCGGTCGCGGCGACCGTCGCCGCGGTCAAGAACGTGATTCCGAATGGCAAGAGCGCGTTGTGCAGATCCGAAGGGTCTCCAAAACTGTCAAAGGCGGCAAAAAGATGAGCTTTCGCGCCATCGTTGTTGTCGGCAATGAGCGCGGTCAGGTCGGCGTTGGTGTCGGCAAGGCCGGCGATGTCATCGGTGCCGTACGCAAAGGCGTGGCCGATGCCAAAAAGCACCTGGTGAAAGTGCCTCTGACTCGCCACAACTCGATCCCGACTCTGTCGAATGGTCGTGAAGGCGCAGCAAGTGTTCTCATCCGCCCAGCAGCTCCTGGTACTGGTGTAATTGCCGGTGGATCCATCCGCACAGTGCTCGAGCTCGCAGGCATTAAAAATGTCTTAGCGAAACGCCTAGGAAGTAAAACTCCTCTCAATAATGCTCGGGCTGCCATGGTGGCCCTACAACTGCTCCGCACTCACAAGGAGACAGCCAAGGAACGGGGGATCTCCCTCGAGCAGATCTACTCCTGATTTCCTCCCATGACTCTCAGACTCGAATCTCTTAAACCCAATAAAGGTGCTCGTCGGCGCAAATTGCGTAAGGGACGTGGCATTGCAGCTGGTCAAGGTGCCAGCTGTGGTTTCGGCATGCGCGGACAAAAGTCCCGCTCAGGTCGTCCCACCCGCCCTGGATTTGAAGGCGGTCAGATGCCGCTTTACCGCCGGGTGCCGAAGCTCAAGCACTTCACCCTGGTCAATCCGAAGTCATTCACCGTCCTCAATGTGAGTGCCATGAATGACATCAAGGCAGGCAGCACAGTCAATCTCGACTCGCTTGTCAAAGACGGCATTGTGACCAGTCCTAGGAGTCCTCTCAAGATTCTTGGCAACGGTGAACTCAAAGCAAAGCTCACCGTTCAGGCTGCTGCCTTTACAGCCTCTGCACGCGCCAAAATTGAAGCTGCCGGTGGGACCTGTGAGGTTCTCGACTGATCTCGCCCATACGATCTGCTTCGCGCAGATCTAAGGTCTGAGCCGTCCCACTGGATTCCGATCCGGGGACGGCTTTGCTGCATCAGCCCCATTCTTTTCTTCCTTCTCCATGCTTGTCAGTCGGGGACGTAACCCCAGCGCCACTGAAGTGATTACCCAGTTGGTGCAGAACCCTGAGCTGCGCGGCCGGGTTCTCACAACGTTGGGGCTGCTCATGCTTGTCCGTTTGGGGATCTACATCCCCATGCCTGGGATCGATCGTGTTGCTTTTGAGCAATTTATTGAGCAGGGCGGAACACTCATTGGTTTCCTTGACATCTTTACTGGCGGCGGAATCTCCACGCTTGGCGTTTTTGCACTGGGCATCCTGCCGTTCATCAACGCCTCAATCATTATTCAATTGCTTACAGCCTCGCTCCCTCAGCTCGAGGACTTACAGAAAAACGAAGGCGAAGCAGGGCGTCGCAAAATTGCCCAAATCACCCGCTACGTGGCGTTGGGATGGGGAACGGTCCAGAGCGTCATATTTGCGATGATTCTTCGCCAATACGCCGTCGAGGGATTAAGCGACGTCGTCTTTGTCGTGCAGACAGCGCTGGCGTTGGTCACTGGCTCGATGATTGTGATGTGGCTCAGTGAGGTCATCACAGAACGAGGCATCGGACAAGGAGCATCCCTTGTGATCTTTCTGAATATCGTTGCCACCCTGCCGAAGGCATTGGGTTCAACGATTGAGAAGGCTCAGACGGGAGACCGGGGAGATGTCGTCGGAATCATTGTCCTGGTCTTGGTGTTCCTGATCACAATTGTTGGAATCATCTTTGTCCAGGAGGGTGCAAGACGTTTACCTATCGTCAGCGCCAAGCGCCAGGTAGGAGGTACAGCGCTCCTCCCTAGTCGTCAGAGTTATCTCCCCCTCAAGCTCAATGCCGGTGGAGTGATGCCAATTATTTTCGCGTCAGCCCTCATCTTTTTGCCGATCACAGTCGCGAACGTCACCAATAATCCACTTCTGATTCGAGCAGCGAGTGCCTTAAATCCGAGCGCAGCCAATCCATGGCCATACGCGATCGTGTTTTTCTCCCTGATTTTGGGATTCGCCTATTTCTATTCGTCGCTTTCCCTCAACCCGAGTGACATCGCCACCAACCTCAAACGAGGCGGGGTGGCTATCCCAGGAGTGAGACCCGGAAGTGCAACAGCGGCCTATCTAGAAGGAGTCAAAAATAGATTGACTCTTCTTGGCGGACTTTTCCTCGGCGCTGTGGCCATTATTCCCTCAGCCGTTGAAAGGGCCACAGGAGTGACAACCTTCCAAGGGCTTGGAGCCACCTCACTTCTGATCCTGGTAGGTGTCGCCATCGACACCGCCAAGCAGGTTCAGACCTACGTGATCTCGCAGCGTTACGAGGGACTCGTTCGCCAATAAGCATCCCACCAGTCAACCCAATTTCCATGAAACAACGACTGCTTTTTTTAGGCCCTCCCGGCGCTGGTAAAGGAACCCAAGCGGCACTTTTATGTGATCGTCATGGCTTGCGTCACCTCTCAACCGGCGACCTCCTTCGAGCGGAAGTCTCTGCTGGAACCGAACTTGGCAAACAAGCCGAAACCGTGATGAATCGCGGTGAGCTTGTAACCGACTCACTCGTACTCGCCATCGTGAAAGCTCAGCTCGGAGCGCTGAATGGCCAAGGATGGCTGTTGGATGGATTCCCCCGCAATGTTGCACAGGCAGAAGCGCTCGATCCACTGCTCCAAGAGCTCAACCAACCCATCGAAGCCGTGGTGCTCCTTGCCCTGGATGATGCTGTCCTCATCGAACGTTTGCTCTCGAGGGGGCGTGACGACGACAACGAAGCCGTGATCCGCAATCGACTCGTGGTCTACGCAGACAAAACAGAGCCCCTGATTGAGCATTACCGACAACGCGGTTTGCTCCAATCGGTGGAAGCCCATGGCAGCATCGAGGCGATCACCGATCGCATCGAAGGTGTTCTTGCCTAGGTCGCTGTGTTAAATTCGCTGTTTGGAATTTTGGAGAGCCACACCCCATGAAGGTGCGCGCCTCGGTCAAGAAAATGTGTGAAAAGTGCCGGGTGATTCGTCGCCACGGCCGGGTGATGGTGATTTGCCCAAACCCTAAGCACAAGCAGCGCCAGGGATGATCCCTAGCTCCACACTCTGACCGCATCATTCGCTGCCGAAAGGCGGCAACTGTCCCCCCTCGATTATTTGCTCAGTGGCAAGGATTGCTGGTGTTGACATTCCCCGCGACAAGCGGATCGAAGTCGCACTTACTTACATCTACGGAATCGGCTCAACTCGGGCCAAGACCATCCTCACCAAGGCCGGAGTCAGCCCTGACATCCGCGTTAAGGATTTAGAGGACAACGATGTGCAGAAATTGCGCAACGCCACTGATTCCTTCACAATCGAGGGAGATCTGCGGCGACAAGAGGGCATGGCCCTTAAGCGCCTGCAGGACATTGGTTGCCTGCGTGGTCGTCGTCATCGGATGAGCCTTCCAGTGCGCGGTCAACGCACCCGCACCAACGCCCGTACCCGCCGTGGCGCAAGGAAGACCGTGGCCGGCAAGAAGAAATAAGCCTGCCCGATTCAATCGGTCTCTCTCTTCATTCATTACAGCCCTACCCCCCTCAGGCTCTAGCCCATGGCCAAGCCAGCAAAAAAATCAGGCCCCAAGAAGGCCAAGCGCAACGTCCCCAACGGCGTTGCCCACATTCAAAGCACGTTTAACAACACGATCGTGTCGATTACCGACACCACTGGAGAAGTTATCTCCTGGTCATCTGCTGGAGCCAGTGGGTTTAAAGGGGCTCGCAAAGGCACACCTTTTGCTGCTCAGACAGCTGCAGAAGCAGCAGCTCGCCGCGCTCTCGAGCAAGGCATGCGCCAAATTGAAGTTCTTGTCCGTGGACCAGGTTCAGGACGGGAAACAGCTATTCGCGCCCTCCAAGTTGCTGGCCTGGAGATCACCCTGATCCGCGACGTCACTCCCCTACCCCACAACGGGTGCCGCCGCTCTAAGCGGCGGCGTGTCTGAAGATCTCAGCGAATTAGTCCAGGCCCACCTCACTCTCTCCGCTTCAGCCCGTGTTGCAATACCAGATCGACCGTATCGAGCATCAGATCACAGATGATCGCTCGCAGACCGGTGTTTTTCTCATCGGCCCACTCGAGCGTGGTCAAGCAACGACTCTCGGGAACTCCCTACGAAGGATGCTCATGGGCAACCTCGAGGGCACAGCAGTCACCGCAGTGCGCATTGCTGGTGTTAATCACGAGTACGCCACCATTCCTGGTGTGCGCGAAGACGTGCTTGACATTCTTCTCAACTGCAAGCAGCTCACTGTTAACAGTCGTACAGATGAGCTGGAAATCGGCCGTCTGATCGTCTCTGGGCCCGCAACAGTTAAAGCCAAGGATCTGCAGTTTTCATCACAAGTTCAAGTGGTGGATGGTGAGCGTCAGATTGCCACTGTCAGCGAGGGGCACAGCCTCGAGCTGGAAGTTCACGTTGAGCGCGGCGTTGGTTATCGCCCCGTTGATCGCCACAATGAAGACACCAGTGCAATCGATCTTCTCCAGATCGATGCCGTGTTTATGCCTGTTCACCGCGTGAATTTCACGACGGACGAAACAGCCGTTGCGGAGGGTGGATCGGCTCGCGAACGACTCCGCATGGAAGTTGTTACCGATGGGTCAATGACCCCTGATGACGCGATTGCACAGGCTGCCAATCAGCTCATTGAGCTGTTCCAGCCCCTAGCCACCGTCACCATGGTGGAAGAGCCAGGATTAGAGCCTGAACCTTCTGCTGAAGCTCAAATTCCACTGGAAGAGCTTAATCTTTCTGTCCGGGCTTACAACTGTCTTAAGCGCGCACAGGTGAATTCAGTCTCTGACCTGATGGGTTTCAGTTACGAAGATCTTCTCGAGATCAAAAACTTCGGCTCGAAGTCTGCGGATGAAGTGATCGAAGCTCTCGAGCGCATCGGCATTTCGATCCCCCAAAGTCGCACTAGCGTCTGATCCTTACATCCTTCAGTTTTTTCTCTTAGAACCATGCGCCACCAATGTCGAGTTCCCTTGCTGGGCCGCCCGGCTGACCAACGCAAGGCGTTGCTTCGCGGACTCACAACACAACTCATCCGCGAAGGCAGGGTGACGACAACCAAAGCGCGAGCAAAAGCTCTGCGTGATGAAGCCGAGCGGATGATCACGTTGGCAAAGAACGGCAGTCTTGCCTCAAGGCGTCGCGTGCTGGGCTACGTCTATGACAAGCAGTTGGTGCATGCCCTGTTTGATAAGGCTCCAACGCGTTATGGGGATCGCAACGGCGGCTACACCCGCATCACCCGCACGGTGCCCCGTCGTGGTGACAATGCTGAAATGGCCATTATCGAGCTGGTCTGATTCATTCAATCAGCACAGCTTCATCCTTGTTGCCTGTGGTGCAAAATCCCTCGTCTGAGGCTGAAAGCCCAATTCTTCAAAGAATTGCGATCAGCTTGCAGTACGAGGGATCTTTTTTTTGTGGTTGGCAACGTCAGACCCAGGGTCGTGGTCAGAGCGTGCAGGCAGTCCTGGAAAAAGCGATTGCGGCACTCGATCCGTACCGCCCCATTAAGGCAATTGCAGCTGGAAGAACAGACGCCGGTGTCCATGCCTCAGGGCAAGTGGTGCACTTTGACTGCAACGGTCCGATACCAGCCAGTCGATGGGCACCAGCGCTCAACGGGCGCCTTCCTTCAAGCATCCGCGTGAGAGAAGCAATCCAACGTCCCCTGAGCTGGCATGCCTGCTATTCAGCAAGCTATCGCCGATATCGATACACGATTTACAACGGACGTCGTCCCAATTTATTTTTAGCTCCCTGGAGCTGGCATCGATACCACAGACGACTTGATGAGCAAGCGATGGCACAAGCGCTCTTGGCGTTAATAGGAGAACATGATTTTGCGGCCTTTCAACGCGCAGGCAGTCGCCGATCTCACTCAAGAACCACCATCCAAGACGTCAATATTGAACGTGACGGAGATCTCTTGAGCGTTGAGATT
>ERZ887849.2177-NODE-2177-length-16655-cov-10.052831_pt1 | contig 16655 bp, 19 predicted proteins | sample MGYA00521267_ERZ887849 | MGnify/ENA primary metagenome ERZ887849 (study PRJEB32303, sample SAMEA104408601) | aquatic metagenome | biome: Brackish water; feature: Pelagic; material: water | place: Baltic Sea | collected 2014-06-06T16:11:00 | depth 2,863 m ... | reverse complement strand
TTTTTGATAGCTGAAGCCAGATCCATTAAGGATTCCGTAAAGTCTCTGCTATGATTTTTAGGCCAAATAAATTCAAGTATTTCCTCTATTTGTTTATGACTTAGATTAGTACCATATAGGCCTGAAAAAAGTCTTTGAATGTTAATATCAACAGGTGTGTCAGGTATATTATAACCTATAGTTCTAATAGCTGAAGATGTGTAACTTCCTACTCCTGGTAAATTCATCAAAAGGTTTTTTTTGCTTGGAATTTTAAATTGATAAGCTGTATTTATGATATTAACAGTATTCCATAAATTTCTTGCTCTTCGATAATACCCAAGTCCAGACCAATAAACTAATAATTCTTTTTCAGAAGATTTTGCAAATGACTTAAAGTCAGGATATTTTTTAATGAATAATGGGAATTTTTTTTCAACAGTGCCAACAGTGGTTTGTTGAAGCATAATTTCAGAAATATAAGTAGTGTAAGGTGATCTTTTTTTCCTCCAAATTAACTTTCTATTATTTTTTTTAAACCATAGTAATATCTCTTTAGTAAAATGTCTTTTTTTAAGAAATTCAGCAAATTGGATGATGTCGCTTTTCATTTAGTTAATCACCTTAATAAAAAAAAATTAAAATTAAACCTACTTCTTATTCAAGATTGGGAAAAGATCGTAGGAAGTGAATTAACTTATAAGTCAAATTTAAAAAACATAGCCTATGACCAAAAATCTGATTCTTGCTCAATTGAGATAGCCTGTGACCCTTCTATAGTTTTAGAACTGAGGTCTCAACTCCCCGAAATAATATTAAGAATGGAGCAAAGCTTAGGCATAAAAGTGAAAAAGCTCAATTTTTTTCAGGATATTTTTGAAAATCAATTAAAAAAAAATACATCAAATGACGAAAATGATGTAGGAAGATCAAAAAATACTAATAAATCAGAATTAAATGATATAAAAGATAATGAGGTGAGTTCAATTTTCGAAAGAATTAACTCATCAATTAAAAATGAAAAAAAATAGCATCATATTAATAATCCAAATTTTTTTAATTGGTTCATTATATGCCGAAGAATTTAATTATAAGGACTTTATAAAGGGTGAAATCCCTCTCATAACCTCTGAAAATCCTAATGCGGTAGACATTATAGAATTTTCTTCTTTTACTTGTTCGCACTGTAGGGATTTTCATAATATAAGTTTGCCAGAAATTAAGAATTCTGAAATTATCTCCAATATTAATTATTATATAATTGATTTTCCTTTAGATTATTTTGCTTTTTATGCATCAAGAATTGCTAGTTGTATTGGGAATAATAGGTCTACATTTACTGATATTGTTTATGATCAACAGGATGTATGGAAAAAATTATACAAAAACTCAGATCCTGAAAGTAGTTTTGAGGTAGAAGATAGCCTTATCAATTACGCTATTCAATTAGGTCATTCGGAGAATGAATTACTTCAATGTATTGAAGGTGAAGAAATGCAAAATAAGCTATTAGGCAAGCAAATTGAAGCTCAGGAAAAATTTAAAATTGAGTCAACACCTACATTTTTAATTAATGGTGAAAAATTTTTAGGAAATCAGTCTGGATCAAAATTTATAGAAATAATAAAAAAAAAATTAAAAAAATAAATTGTTAAACTTAGAAAAATTATCAATTAAAGGGTTTAAATCTTTCGTAGAGCCAACTGAAATTGAAATTAAACCTGGATTAACTGGAATAGTTGGTCCTAATGGATGCGGAAAATCTAATATTGTCGAAGCAATTAGATTTGGGTTAGGTGAAGTTTCGGCTAAACAATTGAGAGGTAAAGAAATTGATGATTTAATTTTTGCCGGAACCGATAATAGGCCTTCGTGGAATCTTGCAGAAGTAAGTCTTCATTTAAATATTGAGGGGACAACTTCAGAAAAAAAATATGAAGCTAAAGAAATTGAAATCAATAGAAAAATTTATAGAGGTGAAGGGTCAAGCTCTTTTATTAATGGTAAAGAGGTAAGATTAAAGGATGTTCAGTTATTGTTTGCAGATGCATCTACTTCAGCTAGATCTACTTCTATAGTTAGCCAAGGTAGAATTGGCGCAATCACTCAAGCAAAACCTGAAGATAGAAGGATGGTTTTAGAGGAAGCTGCAGGTATTTTAGGTCTACAGGCAAGAAGACATGAAGCTGAACTCAAAATCAAAAGCGCAGAAAGTAATCTCTTAAGAGTTGAGGATGTTATTAAAACTTATGAGGAACAATTAACTATCCTAAAGAAACAATCCAAAGAAGCCGAAAGATTTAGAAGCATATCAACACTTATTAAAAATGCAGAGGCATCTGTTTTTTATGTAAAAAGAGAAACGGTCAATAAACTCATTGAAGAATTAGAGGCTGAGAAAAAAGAAATAGAATTTAGAGTTAACGATCAAAAAAATGAAGTATTAAGAAATAACACTTTGTATGAAGATCTAAAAATAATAATACCTCCCATGAGGGAAAAATCATACTCACTTAATTCTGAATTAGAAAGACTCGATATGTCGATTGAAAATTTAAAACAAGAAGAATTAAGATTTGAAGAGCATAAAAGTAATTTAGAGTATCGTCTAAGTCAGTTACAAAAAGATCTAAATGGTGAAATTTCTCAAAAGAATGATACTCAATTCAAGATAGAACAGATTAATAAAGAATATGAAGAACTGAGTAGTAAGGAATTTAAAGAAGGCGTTAGCGACGATTCAAAAGATCGATCCGACAAGAGTCTTTTAAATCAGATTGGTTTTAAAAAAGATTATGAAAAAGTTGTTGCGGCCATCTTTGGAAAAGAGCTACTTGCAGCTCTAGAAAATGATGGTGTCTTTTATTGGTCAGTAAAAAATGACTTAATTCCATCAACTAAATTTAATTTTCCTTGCACGATTGCAAGCGAAGTAATTAAAGGACCTAATCAAATTCTAAATAAACTTAGTTATATAGCTATTGTAGATCATCAAGATAAAGGTGAGGAGTTTTCAAAAGAACTATTACCCGGCCAGGCTATTGTAGATTTTTCAGGAAATTTTTGGAGATGGGATGGTTTATTTATATCAAACGATTACGAGCAAAATATATCTTCCATTATAACTGAGCTAAAAGAAAAAAGACTTAATGATTTAAAAAAACAAATGAATGAGTGGAAAGGAATCTTAGATTTAACCAGTCAGAAAATTAAGAACTTAAATGAAAGAATTAGCACTACTCAACAGGAAGTTGACCTTTCAGGTTCTAGTCCTGAAAATATTGAAGAAAAAAGACAATTTATTTTAAATAAAGTACAGGAACTTAGATTAGAAAAAAATACCTTTGATAATGAATTACAAAAAGAAGAGATTTTACTTGAATCCTTATCTAAAGAACTCCGCAATACTGAGCAAAATTTTTCTATCATCAAAGAAGGTATGATTAGAAAAGAATCTGAAATTCAAAATCAAAAAAATCTTTTAGCTCAATTAGCATCTAATTGCCTGGATAAAATTGGTATTGACCTTATAAATTTAGAAAATGAAATACCTGACTTTAAAAAAGACACCAATTTAGAAACTGCTGAAAATAGAGTATCGAGACTTTATTCAGAGAGAGAAAGAATTGGTGCTGTAAATTTATTAGCTGAAGAAGAATATTCTAATCTTCGGACAAAAGTAGATGAAACCATTAAAGATAAAAATGATATTCAAGAATCAATTGAAAAAATTAACACAGCTATTAATAAAATTAACAAAGAAGGTATCGATCGTCTAAAAGATGCTTTTAAAATTGTAAATGAAAACTTCGAAAGATTATTTACAAAACTTTTTGGTGGAGGAAAAGCCTATCTTAAATTAGTACAAAATGACGAAGACCCTTTAAATTCTGGTTTAGAAATTTATGCCAGCCCTCCAGGTAAAAAAATGCAAAATATTAATTTACTTTCTGGTGGCGAGCAGGCTTTAACTGCAATTTCATTATTATTTGCTGTATTTATCGCCAATCCTTCTCCTTTTTGTATTTTAGATGAAGTAGATGCTCCTCTAGATGATAATAATGTCGATAGATACTGTAGTATGGTTGAAGAAATTTCCGAGATGGTTAAAACTAAATTTATAATTATAACTCATAACAGAATGACAATGTCTAGAGTAGATAGACTCTATGGTGTCACCATGCCGGAACAGGGAGTTTCACAACTAGTATCTGTTGAACTTGAAGAAGCAATACAATATGCCGAATGATCAAAAAGACTTAAAAGGTCTTAGTTTTGCATATAGAATCTCAAGTGAACTAATTGCAGCTTTAATTGTTGGTGTTCTTGTTGGCTTATTTTTAGATAAAGTCTTGGATACTAAGCCAATTTTCTTAATAGTATTGATAATATTGGGTTTTTTAGCGGGATTATTAAATATTTACAGGCTCATAAGTCGCATAGAAAAAAAGCAATAAAATTGTTTATATAGCGCATGTCTAAAGGTGATAGTCCGTTAAAACAGTTTGAAATTAAGCCAATAATCGACTTAGAATTATTTGGATACGATGTCTCTTTTACTAATTCAGCACTATGGATGACAGTCACAACTATTCTTATCCTTGGTTTTTTTTCACTTCCTTTTCTAAAATCAAGAAAAACTAATTCAGTTGAGGATCTTTATCCGTCAAGAATACAAGTAGCGGCAGAATTAGGATTTAATTTTATTGCTAGCTTAATTCAAGATACAGTTGGAAAAGAAGGTAAAAAATTCTTCCCATTGGTTTTTTCTCTTTTTATGTTTATTTTATTTGGAAATCTTTTAGGCATGATCCCATACAGCTTCACTTTTACAAGCCATGTGATAGTTACCTTTGCTCTGGCATTAGGTGTATTTATATTTGTCACAGTTCTAGGCTTTGTTAAGCATGGAATAAAATTTTTCGGTTTTTTTGTAATACCAGGATTACCTTGGTATATGCTACCTTTACTTATACCTATTGAAATAATTTCATACCTTTCTAGACCGATAAGTTTATCGGTACGACTATTTGCAAATATGCTTGCAGGCCACACTCTTTTAAAAGTTTTTGCTGGTTTTGTATCCGCTTTAGGGATTTTAGGTATATTGCCACTAGTTTTTATTGTTGCTTTAACAGGTTTAGAAATATTAATAGCTTTTTTGCAAGCTTATGTTTTTGCTATATTAACATGCTTGTATATTAATGATGCGTTACACTTACATTAGATTTACTTTAAGGAGGTAAATATGGAACTAGAAGGACTTAAATACTTAGGAGCAGGCCTAGCGGTTATCGGTGTTATCGGTGCAGGTATAGGAATTGGAAATGTTTTTGCAGCTTTTATTACTGCTGTAGGAAGAAATCCAGCTGCTAGAAATGAAGTATTCACTATGACAATGCTTGGATTTGCTTTAGTTGAGGCTATTGCACTTTTTGCACTTGTTATTGCTTTAGTGATTTTATTTGCATAATAAATGCCACAACTAGAACAAACAGAATTTTTCTTATCTCAGCTTTTTTGGCTGGTGGTATTATTCGTAATACTTTTTTTAGTACTTACCTATTTTACACTTCCTAAAATAAGAGCTTTTTTGAACAAGAGGGATGTATTTATTAATGAACATCTTTCCAAGCAAGACAAGCTTATCAAAAAAGCTGAGGGGTTAATTCAAGAATATGAGATGAAGATTATAAAAGCAAAAGAAGAGGCAAATTCAATAATCAATAATGCAAAATCTCAAGCGATAGAAGAAAGTGAAAAATTACTAAAAATAACTGAAGATAAAATCAAACAACAGATTAAAGAAACTGAAGAAAAAATTAATAAAGAGAAAAAAAACGCGCTTAATGAACTAGAAAAAGAAATTAGTGTTAGCGCAAATTTGTTTATCTCTAAAATAACTAATCAACCCTTAGAAAATATTAAAATTTCATGATAAATCACTTGTTAGAAGATCCTAAATTTTGGCTTTTAGTAAGTTTTATAATATTTGTTATTGTAATGATAAAGCCATTCAAAAAATTTATGATTGGTGGATTAGATAATAAAATTGAAGAAATAAAGCAAAATATTAATCTATCTTTGGAAAGCTTCACAATTGCAGAAAAAAAAATGAATGAAGCTACAAAATCAACAGAAGATCTAGAATTTAAAATTACTGAAATGCTCAATAATGCTAAATTACAAGCTGAAGGAATGTCTAAAACTATAATTGAAAAAAATGAGAGTCTTATCACCTCTAAAGAAAAAAATTCTATTGAAAGAATAAAACAAATTGAACTAGCTACTATCCAAGCTATTAAATCCCAAGCTTCTATTAAGTTAAATCAGGTATTGATTGGCTATTTTGAAAATATGCCGGATGAAACAAAAAAAATCATCTTAAAAAATAGAATAGATGAACTTCATCAAATTCAGTAATTTTAATTTATCGCTGAAAAAATTCTTAATCCATTAGAGTAGTCAGAAAATTTAAGAACAACTGAAGTATAAGATTGAAGGTCTACTTTATTCAAGTAAGGGCTATTAATCTTAGTATTCCATTTAATATCATTATTAAAACTCACTTCGGTTGATTGAGAATAGATTTTTAAAGTCTCTTCCCTATCAGTTATAAATAATAAAGCGTTGAATTGACCTTCATATAACTCATAATCAGGGGCATTAGATAGCTGATAACTATTGGTAATTTCAATATACGCGTTTATTGGGTCATCTAACATACGATAACAATTCAATTCTGAGTTATTTAAGATAGATATCATGGAATTATTTTCAAATAATACAGAATTAGCTTCAGAAATAAGAAAATGCTTAGGGCAGTCTAATTGTTGAATTACTGTCTTATCTTCCTTTAAAGAACAACCTAAAATAAATTGTGATATTATAATAATTAAAATGATAATTTTGTGCATTATGGTAAAAGTAATTATTAAGTAATAAATGGAAAAATCAATCAATATTAATGTTCACGTAGCTGAATACAGAGGCTTTTGCGCTGGAGTAGATAGAGCAATTGAAATGGTAGAAAAAAGTTTATTAAAATATGGAACTCCAGTTTATGTAAGACACGAAATAGTTCACAATAAATATGTAGTAGAAGGACTTAAAAAAAAAGGTGTTATATTTGTTGAATCACTTGCAGATATCCCTAAAAATACTAAAGCGCCTGTCATTTTTTCAGCACACGGAGTCAGTAAAGAGGTATTATTATCTGCAAAAAATTTGAAATTATTTCACCTAGATGCAACATGTCCACTAGTAACCAAGATTCATCGTGAAGTTGAAATACTAGAAAAAGATGAGTTTAAAATTATTATGATTGGACATAAGTACCATCCAGAAGTAATAGGAACTATTGGGCAAACTGATAACAATGAAAATATAATATTGGTTGAAAACATAGAAGACGTGAAAAAATTACAACTTGATAAAAATCAAAAAATTGCTTATGTAACACAAACAACATTATCAGTCTTTGATACTGAAGGTATTGTTAAAGCAATAAAAAATAAATTTCCAAATGTGGTTGAACCTAAAAAATCAGATATATGTTATGCTACATCTAATAGGCAGCTATCCGTTCAAGAATTAGCTAAAAAAGTAGATTCGTTTTATGTGATTGGTGCTAATAACTCTTCAAATTCTATAAGGCTAGTTGAAACAGCAAAATTATTTGGGTCTAAGATTTCGCAGCTCGTCGAAAATATTGATGATTTTGATTTTACAACTTTGAAAAATTTTAAAAATATTGGTTTAACTGCAAGTGCATCGGCTCCTGAAGAGCTAATTAAAAAATTTGTTATGAAATTGAGAGAGCATTACACAATTACTATAAATGATCAGAAGATACCTGAGAATGTTAAATTCAAAGTACCAAATTTTTTAAATTAATGGCTATATATACAGATATTAAAAGAGAGGAAGCTCAAACAATATTTAGTAAAATAGGTAAAATTAAGACTCTAGAAGGAATCCAGGAAGGGGTAGAGAATACTAATTACAAAGTAATTCTAGAAAATGAAAGTAAATATATCCTTACTATATTTGAAAAAAGAACAAAGAAAGAAGATTTACCATTTTTTAATCAGTCCATGTTGGAGTTTAAAAAAAATGGAATTCCTTGTCCTACTGCTATCGAAATAGATAGAAATAGCATATTTAATATTCATAATAAAAATTGTTCTATATATAGTTTTTTAGAAGGTAGACCTATAGAGAATATTAATGATACTGCATTAATCTCTTTATCTGCAGTGATAGCAAAATTACATGATGTTGGGAGAATAACGCAGCTCAAAAGAGAAAATACAATGCTTATGACATCATGGAATTACATATTAAATAAATTTAAAGATTTTAATAATCATAAATTTGTTCAAGAAATTAAATTAGTTTCAGATTGCATATATGAAATACAAGATTTATTTCCAAAAGATTTAGAAAAAGCTTTAATACATGCAGATTTATTTCCTGATAATATATTTTTTGAAAAAAATAAAGTTTCTGGAATAATAGATTTTTTCTTTACATGCCAAGATACTGTTGTTTATGATTTATCAACATTAATTAACTCTTGGTTTTTTCATCAAGATTTTGAAGAAGGTAATTGCATTATATTTTTGAATAACTATTTAAATAGTACAAATTTAACAAAAAATGAAAAAGAATATTTTAATTTTTATTTGAAGGTGAGTGCTATTAGATTTTTTCTCACAAGATTACATGATATGTATTTTAATACTTCAGGAGAAGTGATACATAAAGATCCTATGGAATTTTTCAATATTCTTAGATTTCATCAAAAAAATAATTTAAAAGAATTAATTTGATTAAAATATACACAGATGGCTCATGTTTAGGAAACCCCGGTACTGGAGGTTGGGCCTACTCCTTAAAGCTTAACAACAAAGACATTGCTCATTATGGTTATGAAAAAGAAACTACTAATAATAGAATGGAATTAACTGCAGCAATTAAAGCATTAGAATTTCTAAAAGACTATGAAGGAGAAATAACTGTCATTACTGATAGTAACTATTTAAAAGATGGTATTAGCACTTGGATTACAAATTGGAAAAAAAATAATTGGAAAACTGCAAATAAGAATTCTGTTAAAAATCAAGATTTATGGGTAATTTTAGATCAATTAACAATTCACAAAAAAGTAAAGTGGGATTGGGTAAAGGGTCATAGCATTAATAAATCCAATAATGCTGTTGATGAGCTTGCAAGAAATGCTGCAGAGAATTTAATTCAATCTTTTTGAAATTGATTCTAAAGTTTCTAAATTTTCAATTGGACCAATTGCAGAAACAGTAATAGCCGATTTAATAATATTTAACCTTGCCTTCTCTAAATCTTCTAAAGTTACGGCATTAATTTTTTCCATTCTCTCTTCTTGTGGAATTACACGATCAAATAACAACTGTTGAGTCGCATTACCTTGAGCTCTTCTAGAAGTGCTCTCATTTCCCATTAATAGCGAAGATTTAAATAATGCTTTTGCTCTTTGTAGTTCTTCAGGTGCAAAAGTATTAGCATCAATACTTAATTGATCGCAAAGTACAGGAATTAGTTCTTTTATTTCTTTAGATCCTGTTCCTGCATAAATGCCAAAGCTACCTGTATCGGTATAAGACGATGAGAAACTTGAAATTGAATAAACTAATCCTCTTTTTTCTCTTATTTCTTGAAATAGTCTAGAAGACATACCTGAGCCAAGTACCGCTGAATATACAGATGTCGAATAATAGAGGTCTGAAAAATAATCAACGCCATCAAATCCCAAGACAAGATTAACTTGCTCTAGATCTTTATTTTGTCTGTAATCTCCGCCAACATATTTAGAATTTTCTGCAAAATTATTTTTACCTTTTGGTAAATGATTAAACTTATCTTCAACTAAATTGATAACCTCTTCTTCATTGAAATTACCAGAAACAGAAAAAACCATCTTTTCAGGATTATAAAAATCATTCATAAAACCATTGACCTCTTCTCTTTTTATATTTTTGATAATATCAGCAGTTCCTAGAATAGATCTTCCCATAGGTTGATTTGGATAAGCTGTCTCTTGCCACTTATCAAAAACTAAATCATCAGGTGTATCAAGATACATCCCAATTTCTTGAAGTATAACGCCCCTCTCTCTATCCAATTCTTTTGGATCAAAAGATGAAAATTGCATAATGTCACTTATAATATCTACTGATGTTTTGATGTCTTCTTTTAATACCTTCATGTGATAAGCTGTAATTTCTCTAGACGTGTAAGCATTGACATGTCCACCAATCATCTCGACTTCATCAGAAATTTGTTTTGCAGTTCTATTTTTTGTACCCTTAAATGCCATATGTTCCAATAAATGAGCCACACCATTATTTGCACTTGTTTCGTTTCTAGCTCCAACATAAACCCACATACCAACACAAACAGTCTCAACAGAACTAACGTAATCAGTTAGTACAGTAATACCATTTTTAAGTTTTTTAAGATTGGGCATTTTCGATAATGTATTTTTTAAAGAGATCATAGTCATTATCTAAAATGTCATACCTCTCAGAATTCATAAAATTCAGGGTTTTATCAAACACTGAGCTATCTTCCCCTATTGATTCTTTAACTGTTTCTTGGAATTTCACTGGATGCGCGCAAGCAAGTGAACATATATTTTTAAAGTTTAATGATCTGGCTACTGAAACACCTACAGCTGTATGAGGGTCTAAAATCACTTGGTTTACCTCGTAAGTTTTTTTAATTTCCTCTACAACCTGTAAAGAAGTGGCCATTCCAGATTTAAAAAACTGTTGTATTTTTTTATGGATCTCTTCTTCTATTAGAAAATCATTGCTTTTTTTTGTAATATTAGAAAATAATTCCTTGGTTTTTTCAGGACCAATAAAATCATAAATTAATCTTTCAAAATTACTTGAAATAACTATATCCATACTAGGGCTATTGGTTTTCAATACTTTTTTGATAGATAAATCATTACCAGAAATAAATCGATGCAGAATATTATTTTCATTAGTTGCAATTACAAGATCTTCAATAGGGAAACCCATTTTTTTTAATATATAGGCTGCATAAATATTACCAAAATTACCAGTTGGTACAACAAAACTTGAAAAATTATTATTACTTAATGCCCATGCGTAATAAATAGTTTGAGGTAAAATTCTAAACCAATTAATAGAATTCACAGCTGTAAATGATTGATTTTTTGTTAAATCAATATCATTAAAAGCTCTTTTAACTATTGATTGGCAATCATCAAAAGACCCCTCAAGTGCAATATTAAATACATTATCACTTCCAGTTGTAGTCATTTGTTTTCTTTGAAATTGAGAAGTGCCTTTATGGGGATGTAAGATACAAATTTTGATATTTTTTAAATTTTGAAAAGCATGAATAGCAGCGGAACCAGTATCGCCGGATGTAGCTCCAATAACAACTAATGATTGATTATTTTTTTTTAAATAGAATTCATACATTTTTGCCAATAAACACATTGCGTAATCTTTAAAGGCTAATGTAGGTCCATGAAAAAGATTCAAAAGAGTGATGTCACCTAAGTCTGTTGTTGAAGTGACACCCTCATCAAATTTTTCATAAGCTTGCTCAATCATTATTTTTATTTCACTAGAAGTGAATAAATCTAAAAGAAATTTTTCTAGGATAATAAAGGCTATAGATTTAAAATCTTTATTTTTAAGAGATAATATCTCCTCATGAGTAAATTTAGGGAATTCTTTAGGGACAAAAAGACCTCCATCAGGAGCTAAACCTAAATTTAAAACCTGCTCAGAAGTATAGGTTTCATTGTCATTTCTAGTGCTTACATACTCCATAAAATTATACTTTAAATCTTTCTTTAAGATGTTTCACTAAATAGTTTGGATTAAGTTCTTCTTTAGAAATTTTACTTAGCACATCGGACATGCTGTACTCAGAGCCATATTGATGAATATTATCAGTTAACCATTGGGACACTTCTCCCATATTTTGACTATTAGGATTGGAATTAAATTCATTATATTTTGGATAATTATATTTTAATTGAGAAGCCATCATAGCACCTGTGGCATAAGTAGGGAAATAACCGTACATTCCTTCAAACCAATGAATATCCTGTAAAACACCTTCACTATCATTGGATATATTAATACCTAGCATTTCTTTATACATCTTATTCCAAATTTCTCGGATATCTATTAAGTCAAGATTTTCAGAAAAGATCATTTTTTCAATTTCATAGCGAATATAAATGTGAATAGGATAAGAAAACTCATCCGAACTTACTCTAATTGGATTAATTCTAATTGAATGATAATTTTCTTTAAACAACTCAAATAAGTCATCTTTATTTGAGAAATTTTTTATTAATAATTCAAAAAAATTTAAGGATTTAAATATATGATTTTCAAAAAACAACGACTGACTTTCATGAAAGGTCAAACTACGTGATTGGCCTATAGGTTGATATAGATTTTCTTTAGGTCGGTTCTGCTCATATAAACCATGACCAGATTCATGGAATAATGCAGATAAAGATTCAAAAACATTTTTTTCAAATCGGGTGGTAATTCTAATATCATCATTAGCACCTCCACAAAAAGGGTGATTAGATAGATCTATTCTCCCTCTCTTAAAATCAAATCTCAACGCCTTCATAAAATACTTCATATTTTCTAGTAAGTCTGAATTCTTAATATTAATTTTAGGTATTCTAGTATTTGTAATTTTATCAGCTTCAGAGTAAGTGGGGATTATATTTTCTCGAATGACTGAAAATAATTTATCAATTTGAGAGGAGGATAAATCAATATCATATTTATTAATAAGTGAATCGTATGGTGATTTACCAGATTTAACTGATAATTGTTTTGATTCCTCTATAGTCAATGAGAGAACATCGTTAAAAGCCTTACTAACAATAGAAATATCATTTTTTTCTTTTGCGAGCCGCCAGAACTGTTCGCATTCAATTTTTTTTCTTGTAAGCTTTTCTTTTAATAGAGGATCTACTGAATTTTCTTGATTAATGATTTCCTTCATTAAATTAAAGTTTTTTTTGTCATGCGCAGACAAATCAGCAATCCTGACATTATTAATCAAACTATCCAGTTCATCATTTCTTAAAGTTGTATCTGTCAATCTACTTAAAACAGCCAACTGTTCAGACCTGGATTGGGAACTATTTTGAGGTAGATATGTTGCGTTATCCCAAAAAAGAATTCCGCCTATATCATTTAAAGTATAGTACTCTTGAAATATTTTTTTTAATTCATCCATTTTATTTTCTTCTACTTACAATTAACATAATTAAACTTGTTAAGCTCAATAAATACCATGTTAATAGGTACTGCAAATGACTGTTTCTAAGTAGTGTTTTTGGATTAACAAAATAATTATTTATAGAAGTTTCAGCAATAACAAAATATTGATCTAGTTTAATCTTATCTAAAAAATAAACTTCCAAGTCGTTAATTGCAGGATAATACCATTCATTTTTTTTTAAGTTATTTAATGGTGTAAAATGTGGCTTTTTCTTATAAAAATTTCTTAAATAAATATTCAAATTCTTCTTTTTATCAATTCGACTAAATATTTTATCGATATTTATCTGGTCATCACTTTTAGTCCAACCCGCATTAATTACTGTCATCAAACTACCCTCTTTATAGACGGGGAAATATAAATGAAACCCCACATTCCCATTATAAGTTTTGGATTGAATAAATATTGGTTTGTTAGAAATATTATAATTATCTGACAAGATTACACTTGTTAGTTCAGGATAAATTTCAATTTCATCAAATGAAAAGGGTTTATTAATTGATTTTTCGATATTGTTAATTAAATCATTTTTCCAATTTAGTCTTTGATACTGCCAAGTTCCCAATAAAAAAGTTAAACAGAATGCAAAGATAAAAAAAAAAGATAATGAATTTTTTTTACTCAATGGTGTTGAAATTTTTTAAAAATAAAAAAAGATTTAATCTTTTTTATAATATAAATTGAAGAAAAGAGAATAATCACAGGCCATAAAATTATATGAAATAAGTATGATGGTTGGTAATTAAATTCTATAAATATAGCAAGAGGTATAACTGAAAAACCCAAAATAAAAATTGCAAAAACTGAAGGTCCATCACCGCAGTCATGATTAATTAAATCTAATTGACAGCTTTCACATGAATTATTTACGGTTAAACCCGAAGAATATAACTCACCCACTCCACACTTAGGGCATTTACTTTTTAAAACGGTATTTAAAAGAGAGGGGTTTATTTATCCACCCCACCAATAAACACTGATATATAAAAAGAGCCATACGACATCGACAAAATGCCAATACCATGCAGCAGCCTCAAATCCAAAGTGTCTTTCGGGTGTTAGGTGATTTTTTTGAGCTCTTAATAAACATACAAATAGGAAAATTGTCCCGATTAATACATGAAAGCCGTGAAAACCTGTTGCCATATAGAATGTTGATGGGTATATACCATCAGTAAATCCAAATTGTGCGTGATGATATTCATAAGCCTGTAAAAGACTAAAGAATACTCCTAGCGCCACAGTAATTTTTAAAGCTTTAATCGCTTCTTTCATATTACCTTCTCTAACTTCGTGGTGTGCCCAGGTGCATGTAGTTCCTGAAAGTAAGAGTATTAAGGTATTTAAATAAGGAATATCTAGGGGGTCAAATGTTTCTATTCCTTCAGGAGGCCAAATACCTATTCCAAAAGTACCTGAAAAAACTTCCTTATAATCTTGAATAAAAGCTTTAGGCAAAAGACTCGCATCAAAGAATGCCCAAAAGAATGCCACAAAAAACATTACTTCAGAAGTAATAAATAGAGCCATTCCATATCGAAGACCAATTTCTGTAATTGAATTATGAACTTTTAAAACAGTACTTTCTTTAACTATGTCTCTCCACCACATAAACATCGTCATAAGAATTGATATAAACCCTAATACAACAGGCCATACCATTCCGTAGTGCATATAAAGTATCGCTCCTGCCACTAAAAAAAGTGTTGAAAACGCACCAATAAAAGGCCAGGGACTTGGATTGACGAGATGAAACTTGTGCTTCTGCTTTGAGTCTTGAAAAACTAAATCTACCATAATTAAATTGATTTCAATCTATTTTGGGGAAAAAGGTATATGACAAAGTGACATTCCTCACATTTCTAGCTTCCGGATCATCTTTAATCAAAGGGTCGATATAGAATGTAACAGGAAATTCAGCAATCTCTCCCGGATTTAAAGGTTGGTCTAGGAAGCAGAAACACTCAATTTTACTTAGATAAGGGCCTATTTTAGGGGGCAATACATTAAATACCGAAGTACCTGTTACCTGAACATTAGCATTATTTTTAGCTTTAAAAATAACACTATATTTTTTACCTTCATTAATAGACATTTTTTGAGGTGCATCAAAAAGCCAATCTAAACCCTCAGCTACCTCAGCATCAAATCTTACATTAAATTTTAATGAGGAGTTATTATCGGATGAATAGGTATTATCGATTTGATTAGAATTAAATCCCTGAAAACCAGTTACCTGACAAAACATTTTATATAGAGGAACAGAAAAATAAACTAAGGACATCATAGTGATTACAATGATGGATAAAAAAATTAAGGTTTTCTGTTTATTATTAATGGTCAAGCAAAACCAGATTTAATTCTAAGAATAGTGAAAAGATAGAAAAATATAATTACCATTACTAAAATGAGAAGCATTCGTTTATTTTTTTTTTTAATATTTTTCATTTAATTTATTAACTTATCAATTACAGCAACAAAAAATATTAAAAACAAATAAAGGATTGAATATCCAAATAATTTTATTGCATCTTTTTTTGGATTTTTAGAAATATTTAAAACATAAAGCTTATAAATAAAGTAGCCGTTTAATATATTGGAAGTTATAAAATAAAATAATCCGTTATAGTCAAAAATAAATAAAGCATTTGCACTCAAGACCATGAGGACTGTATAAAAATTCATTAATTTAAAAGTCGATTTAAAGCCATGGATTACCGGATACATTGGCACACTAGCTTTAGAATAATCATCATTTCTATAAATTGCTAATGCCCAAGAATGAGGGGGAGTCCATAAAAAAATAATTAAACACATGATGACTGAATTCCAAATACCAACTTCTGAAATGCTTATCCAGGCTATTACAGGAGGTAAAGCTCCTGCAAGTCCTCCTATTACAATATTTTGAGGAGTATTAGATTTTAATAAAACTGTATATAGGTAGGAATAATAAATAATCGTAAAAGCTAAAAGGCTTGAAGCATATATATTTGTAAAAAAAAATAATCCAGCAACTGAAACAACAGAAAAAACTAGTCCAATAACAAGTGCTGCATTAGGAGAGAAACCTCCTGAGGGTATAGGTCTCAATTTAGTTCTTTCCATTTTTTTATCAATCCCCCTATCATGCCACATATTTAAAATAGCGGCTCCCGAGGCTCCCATAGCTATTAAAATTAAAGATATAGCCTTAATGAAAAAACTTTTATCAGAAGGAGCTATTATCATTGCACATAAAGCTGTGAATATTACTAGCGAGATAACTCCAGGCTTTATTAGTATGTATAAGTGAAGAAAAAAATTCTTAATATTAGTTAATATTATTAAAG
>ERZ887849.2164-NODE-2164-length-16714-cov-8.789183_pt1 | contig 16714 bp, 15 predicted proteins | sample MGYA00521267_ERZ887849 | MGnify/ENA primary metagenome ERZ887849 (study PRJEB32303, sample SAMEA104408601) | aquatic metagenome | biome: Brackish water; feature: Pelagic; material: water | place: Baltic Sea | collected 2014-06-06T16:11:00 | depth 2,863 m ... | reverse complement strand
CCAGATGAGCCTCCATCGCCTGTAAAAAACGCCTGAAACTGGCATCGATGATGGGCGCCGTTGTATCGTTAGAGCCCACTACGTACAAACGAGAAACCTGGCGCTCGGTGGCCATAGTTTTCACTTGCTTGAGCATATCTGAGGGCAAATTCACGCCATAGCTCAGTGGCAATAAAGTCCCTGCGTTATCTGCATCAGTTTCAAAGTGCCACCGGTAGTGAAACATATACTTGGTAACCCACTCGTCACCAAAGTCTTCCAGCAAATAATCGATAAAGGCCAGCGCCGGGTCACCGGGGAGAACTGAGCGCTCAGGGCTCATCGCTTCCAGTCGCCTGATAATCGGTGTGGAATCGGTCACAGCCTTCATGCCGCCACTTTCATCCGGAAATAGAAAAGTGGGCAGCAATAGTGGTTTAGGCAACTCCAGCCCCATCGCGGGAAGAATCACCTCTGGCTGCCCCCAGGTAATTTTGTAGGGAATAGCCCGGTAGCGCAGCAGTGATACCATCTTGCGTGTATACGGTGAGCCGATCGCGCCAATTAGCTGTACTTTTTCCGTCTCTGTCTTTTTCATTACATGTTCTTCCTGGCAAATGTTTTCATCGTTTTACTTTTTTTCTGATCAACTAGGCTTCGCTATTTCTTCACTTCAAACAACAACACCGGTTTCATAGCGCTGTAAGATATTCCTGAGCGTTCGACTGATCCGCGTCTGCTGCCGAATCATCTCAATCTTGGGCCAGGTACAGCGTTCACCCGAGGCGATCAACTTTTTCACCTGCTTCTCCCCGGGGAAGCCGAGCAAATTTTTGGGGTTGATCAAGCGATAATCGGGCAGAATGTTGATGTCGCCCACGTAGTTCTGGTTGATGATCGAGCGCATCAGGCTGGTGGCCTGGGTGACCGCCCCATTTTTCTTATCCGCCCGGTCAATAATCAGGGTGACTGCGTTGAACCATTCGCGGGTAGCGCGCAAACCCGCGCTCCGCAGCAGCCCACGCGCAGTTTGTTTGCGGAGCCCGTCGGTCACAAAGGGCAGCACAGCGGGATTGGTCTGGCTGACAATGTAATGATTGACACCATACAGCCGCGCCAACCGCTTGGCTGGCATGTCGTCACTCACAGAACCGTCTACCCAGCGCCGCGACGGCAGGTAGCTCTTGGTCTGGCCATCGTCGTCCAATGCCTGCAGGGTCACCGGTGGAAATATACCCGGCACGGCGGCAGAGGCCATTACAGCACTGCGCATCAACACGGTGGGCGAGGTCGTGGCGTTAAGAAGACGCGATGTCTGGTGCGTTTCCGCGGGGGCGATAGAAACGTTCATCGCCCTGCCGGTTTTTTCAAACGCCTTCTGGAACGTCAGGTCATCAGGAAGAAACTGACTCAGGTTCTCCTCCATATCGGCCGGGTCAGTGGTACCCCCGCCCTTGGAGGATTCAGGCATTAGTTCGAGAAATGCCTCGGGGTCTGTCAACTCGCGCAACTCATCGTTTGTGTGGCTGCAGACAATACTGCCGACGATGGAACCACCACTGGAGCCCGACATGACGGTGGGGAGCAGGTCCGCCTGCAACAACGCTCGCGCAACCCCCACATGGAAAAACATCAGTGATCCGGAACCACCCATCATGAACGCGGAGTGGCCAAAGCAATGGCTGGCCCGGCGGAAGAAGTCGAGCTTTTCATCCGGGCTAATCTCGCCACTGTCCTCGTCGGCTAGATGTTCCAGGGTATGGACGATTTCTTCGATGTAGTCCTCTATCAAAATTTTGGTGCCTGAAAGCGCATGGCCATATAAGCCGGCCCGACCCATGCCGCCCATATTGCCGTGTATGCCCTCGTTCAAGGTGAACAACAGTCCGCGATTGTCGTGTCTCGATTTCAGGCTGCGCAGTCGATCGAGGCGCGTGCGGATGGAAACATAATCATATTGCTGGCTGTGCTCCCGCTGGCGCCATCGGTCCAGACCCTTGCGCTGGTCGTGTGCCGCGGCTAGTTCAAGCCACTCCTGGTAGCTCTGGGCGCCTTTCAGCGCCCGCCTGGTCTGTATCTGTGTCACTATTCCCATCTGCTACTCCTTCAGCTCAAACAACAATATCCAGCGCCATGCTGGCCAACGGCCCCACCATGTCGCCGGCATCGCGCGCCGATGCGTTGGAGGCGTTCCCCTGGGTTGCGCGCTTGGCGACACCCTGGGTAATCGCCGCCACTCGGAAGAACGCAAAGGCCAGGAAAAAGTTCCAGTCCTCTATGCGTTCGATCCCCATATGCTGGCAATACATCTCTATGTATTCTTCTTCGCTGGGTAGGCCGAGCTTGGGTAGATCGAGCCCAGCCAGGCCGGCACGTGCCATCTGCTGTTGCCCGCTGGCCGGCAAACGCATAAACATACATTGATAGGCGAGATCCGCGCAGGGATGACCGAGGGTGGACAGTTCCCAGTCGAGTGTCGCGATCACCCGACTGTTGTCTTTGGCGAACATGAGGTTATCCAGGCGAAAATCACCGTGCACCAGCGCAACCCGGCCATCGTCTGCGGGCATATTCGAGTTCAGCCATGCAATCAGTTGATCCATTGCGTCGATCTTGGCCAGTTCCGATGCACGGTACTGCTTCGTCCATATCCCCAACTGCCGCTCAAAATAGTTCCCCGGCCGCCCGTAGTCCGCAAGCCCCGCAGCTTCGATATCAACACGGTGAATGCTGGCAAGTGTTTTAACCATCTGCTCATACATCGCTGTTCGGGTATCGCGATCCTCTATCTCCCCCAGAGCGGGATTCCAATAGACATTACCGTCGCAAAATTCCATCAGGTAGAACATGGAACCAATCACCGAGGGGTCCTCACATAAGTGATAGACCTCGGCGACGGGCACCTCTGTCTCTTTCAGGGCAGCCAGTACGCGAAATTCCCTGTCGACCGCATGGGCAGACTTGAGCAACTTACCGGGCGGCTGCCGGCGTAGAACATAGCTTCCAGAATTCGCGTCGATTCTGAACGTGGGATTCGATTGACCACCCGGGAATTTACTGGCCGTGAGCGGGCCCTTGAATCCCGGCACTGCCGCCTCCAGGTACTTCGCCAAAAAGGTCTCGTCAAGAGCTTCTACGGACGACATTTCTTCACCTCAATTTAAAATGATCTCCCGGCAATCAGCTGGACAGCGTCACAGGCCCCTGAAAACTTCCATTCGCTTTGAAAAACCAGGCGTGCGCGGGATTAGGCAGATGTATAACCGTTCTGTGTGCAAATTGCTGTTTCCGCAGGGTCCAGCCCGCAGGCATGGCGGACAGGTCAGGAGCCTGATCTGATTTTGCGGCAATAACCGGGACATATTCCGTGCCGTCAGGAGCGCACAATACATCGATCTCCCGGCCAGCTTCGAAAATCAGCGAATGGTGCTTGTCCACTAACACGTAAAGTGGACCGCCTTCCTTATCCAGTAGCTGTTTAATCGGGCCATCCTCATCGGGTGCTTTAGCACCTTCTGGTGGGTTCGCGCAGTGAAACCAGCGTAGTCCGGCAATATCGCGTTCAGAAACGGGACCATCTTCGTCGGCTCCAGGGGATCTGCGAAAGTAGTGCTCATCCATGACCCCCGTTCCAACGCCGATTTTTACCAAGGTCTCCGGTAGATCGAGCGCATTGTAGGCTTCCTTGCTGATCGGCAAGTAGGTCTGCCATACGGTGCCCGATTCAAGGTCAAGGATTTCTCCGTGTGGTTGCTGACAACCTACGGGAAAGTTTTTCTTTGGTACGTTTGTCATGTCAGGGCATTTCTATCTATGTAAGGACGAGTTGCAACAAGGCCGCCGCAAGCGCCAGGGCCATGGCCACCGTCACGCGCGGGGAGGCGTACAAGCCCATCTGAGTCTGCGTGGGAAAGGAGATTGTCTGCTTCAACGCGGCAACCTTGTACTTGTGCAGGTCCTGGAATTTCGCGCTCGCCAGCGACAGTTCAATGATGTCTCTACGGCTGCGGTAACGAATCAGCCCCGCCCCGTGCCAGCCAGGGTCGGGCGGTGTGTTCCAGGCATCCAGGTAACCACCCACAGCACGACCCGCAATCACGGGATGTCCCGCGCGGCGTATCACCTGCCCCATAAATGGCTTGAAATATTCCTGGATTATCGACTCAGCCTGCGCGTCACACCCCGTGTCGGGATGCTTCATCGGCGAGGGATTGTACTGAAGCAGGTTCATCATGATGAATTCCTTACCGTCGTCCTCCTCCAGAAACTTGCGCATAACAGCCACATCCACGCCTTCAGCATCATCACGCTGTTCAAACAGCCGCGTATATTCCTCAACCTCCTTAGCCGTCAGCGGCTTACGCAGGCCGTCGTACCAAAGTCGAAAGACCACATAGACCAGTAATGTTGTCACCCAGATTGAAAGAGCCATGACGCAGCATCCTCTATATGAATTCTCGCAAGGTGAGCCAAACCAACCCAACAAATCCGAATAAGCCGGGTGAGTCGATCAGCTGTACTTGCTATAGACAAAACACATTGTGGCATTTATAGTGCCACTATGTAAAGCCTTGAAGCATTAAAGCTTCGAAGACTAACAAACGAGCGACAAGAAAAGGGATTGAAGACAATGAAGGTAAAAGACAAAATTGCTGTCGTCACCGGTGCCGGTAGCGGCATAGGCCGGGCCCTGGTGGAGAAGTTTGTCAGTGAGGGCGCCAGACAAGTGGTAGCCGTCGATATTAACGCCGCCAACGCCCAGCAAACCGCTGATGATAATGGCTGTATCGCCATGACAGCCGATGTTTCTCGTGACGAAGACATCAAGCGCGTTATTGAAGACACAGAAAACGACATTGGCCCCATCGACCTGTTCTGCAGCAATGCCGGTGTTGGCATGGGCTTGAATGAACAATCGCCTGACCGGGAGTGGCAAATGAGCTGGGACATCAACGTGATGTCACATGTGTACGCCGCTCGCCATCTGGTACCGCGCATGACAGAACGCGGTGGTGGCTACTTTCTCAATACCGCGTCAGCCGCCGGCCTGCTGAATCAAATTGGTGGTGCCGCCTACGGTGTTAGCAAACATGCCGCCGTTGGTTTTGGTGAGTGGCTGGCCCTCACTTATGCACACCAGGGCATCAAAGTTTCAATGCTTTGCCCACAGGCGGTCAAAACAGCCATGACTGTGCAAGACGATGAAGCCGATGGTGCGAGCGCAACGAAAGCGGCAGCAGGTGACGGCATGATGGAGCCCGAAGAATTGGCAGATATCGTGGTAGAAGGCTTGGAGCGAGAATCTTTCCTGATCCTGACCCACCCCGAGGTGGAGACCTATATGCAGCGCAAAACCGCTGACTACGATCGCTGGATCAAAGGCATGAACCGGCTTCATCTTTCATTAACAGGGGAGTAAAGGCAGTAATTCTCAGGCAGTAACAGATACAAACTACCCTGCCCCGGTTTCAACTACGGCGCTGTCATCAGCGCCTTAATCATATCGTAGACAATATCGATACTGGCCTCGACACTCTGGTGCTGGTGCTCACGGAGCCGTTGCCACGCTTCAAAGGAGGCGGCAGTATCCACTGCTTCACGACGATGAGGTGATAGCGACTTCAACTCGGGCAGCCAATCCTCAAGGTCTTTGCGCAATCGATGGTTATCCCGATCATAACTCTTGCGCAAGACCTCAGAATTCCACCTGTTGATCTGCATTGCACGAAAAAAATTGCCCTGATCTTCATAGGCAACGGCATGCTGCTCAACGGCATGCAGAAGCCGCTCCCTGAACGAGCCTGCGCGGTTGCCGCTGGCAAATTGGGCTGCGCCTTGTGAGGTTGTTCGCTCGTCCAGAGCAGCACGAAGGCCTTCCATGTCCCCGAAATGACGAAATATCCCTCGCAGACCAACGCCGGCCCGCTGCGCAATTTCCTGAGAAGAGGGTGCCAGATTCCCTTCCGCGATAAGATCATAGGCAGCATCCAACAGTGCTTGTCGGTTACGCTCTCCCCGTGTAGTCCGGCCATCTATTGCTTGTTCACTGGACACTATACTTTTCCTATCGATATCTGACTTCATACTCCGGATACCAGCATAACATATAGAGGCATGGTCAGCGCCTATATTGCGCGTGGGGATCGAGGCGATCGAGACGACAAGCCTATCAATTCCCTTCTACCAAGGCATCAGCCATTGGGCCAAACCACCTCTGTTTCAATGTTTTGAAAATGCCCGGCTCTTTGGTGGCCAGTTGGGTGGCCAGCACCTTCGCCTCAGCGAGTAAGTCTTGCTCTGACGCTTTGCCATCTGCAATACCAACGGCAATAGCCTCATCTGCAGTATAACGCTTGCCGGTCAGCAAAGCGTCCCTGGCTGTGTTGGGAGTCAGCTTGCCTTCCAGTATACCCATCATAGCTGGGGGGATGGGTACGCCCACATCCACTTCAGAGACACTGAACCAACCGCGATCCTCACGCATAACGCGATAATCGCAGGACAAGGCCAAAAAGGCGCCACCGGCAAAGGCATGGCCATTCATCGCCGCCACGGTTGGACAGGGCAATACCAACAACCGCTGATGAATCTCCATCATCTGTTTGGAGAATGTCGCCATCTCGCCCTCTCCCAATTGCACCAGCACTTCGAGGTTGAGCCCATTACAGAAAAACTTGCCCTCGCCAATGAGTACAAGTGCAGCGCCCTGGCCGCAATCCGCCTCCACAGTATCGAGAATGTCCAACATTCGTGCCTGCCAGTCGAGGCAAATAGTGTTCTGGTCGTTATTCATCGTAACCAGATGGATTTCTCCGTCTTTTTTATAGTCGATCATCGTTGCTCCTAAATTTCTTACAGCAATTATCATTCAAGCTCTATGAATATCTGTGAAGTCTCAGGAAGCCACAGATATTGACACAGTAAATGTCGGCCATTATAGTGACACCATTACTGCCACTTTGTAAAGCTCTCTGAGTTTTACCCACTTTTAACAAAGGGATATAAGCAATGAAAACTGTACCGAAGAATGAAATGATGAGCACAGTCGGCATGAAGCTGGAGCCAAGCGAATGGATAGAACTCTCACAACAGCGCATTAACGAATTTGCCGACTGTACTGAAGATCATCAGTTTATCCATGTCGATGAAGTTAAAGCCAAAGAGACACCCTTCGGCGGCACGATTGCGCATGGATTTCTCACGCTTTCCCTGCTCGCAGGTTTAATAGAAAAAATCGGCATAACGCCAGAAAACACGGTCATGGGAATGAATTACGGATTTGACAAGGTCCGTTTTCTGGCCCCGGTTAAGTCCGGAAAGCGCGTGCGCATGGTAGGCGAAGTACTGAAAGTGGATCAAAAAGACGAAAACCGCTTCCTGACAACATTTAGCGTATCTATCGAAATCGAAGGTGAAGACACACCAGCCCTTATTGCGGAATTTTTGTTGATGTCATTCACCGGATAATCACACCAAAACGACCTCGTCCGATTGATAAGGGCGAGGCACTGCACAGGTTTTCAAACAGCGAATAAACTGAAATATCAACAGGCTGTGATAAGCCGAAACAGGACTGAGAGATGATCGAGTCGTTATTTTCCATGCAAGACAAAATCTGTGTTGTCACCGGCGGTAGTCGTGGGTTGGGTTCATACATGGCGCAAGGCTTTCTGGAAGCCGGTGCCAAGCGCGTCTACATCACCGCTCGTAAAGCCGAAGCCTGTATCAGCGCCGCGGAAGAACTCAGCCAGTACGGCGAATGTATTGCCATCCCCGGCGATATCGCGACCTCTGAAGGCTTGCAGAATCTTATTGCCGAGTTAACGTCTCGTGAGCAACATATAGATGTGTTGGTGAATAATGCGGGCGCTGGTTGGGGCGCGCCTTTTGGTCAGTTCCCGGAGAAAGGCTGGGACAAGACCATGGATGTCAATGCAAAAACCCCGTTCTTTTTGATTCAAGCTCTGGCCCCATTGCTAAAGGCAAATGCCAGCGCCGACAACACCGCCAGTATTATCAATATTGGCTCTATTGCCGGCATGGTAGGTAACGCTGTCGATAACTTTAGTTATGCAGTGTCCAAAGCAGCCATCCACCAGCTCACCCGTGTGCTATCAACTGAGCTGGCCAAAGACCATATTCGTGTCAATGCCATTGCCCCCGGCCGCTTCTATTCAAAAATGACTGAGTTTCTGAGTAACGACCAGGAAGCCTTTGAAGAAGAGCTGCAAACCATCCCCATGCGCCGCTGGGGTAAAGCGACCGATATTGCCGGTGTCGCTATTATGCTGGCTTCACCGGCAGGTGCCTTTATTACCGGCCAGATTATTCCGGTTGATGGCGGCACCTCAGTGGTAAATTGACAGGTAAATTGACACCTACTTAACAGTTACCTAGGCCCGACATATGTTACGAAAAATACTCATTGCAATCAGTGTTCTGATCTCAATACCCGTGTTGTTGTTTCTTACCGCGTGGCTTTATCCGCGTCCCGTCGACACCACTCCACCTTGGGTGTTTGAAAGTGATGGTAGTGAACTGAACTATTGTGAACTTCCCGAACTCGACGGTTCAGGGCTGATGGCCAATGATATCCCCCGCGCCTACACACCGGGTTGCGGTTACACGCAGTATCCTCAACCTATTTTGCGCGGCTGCACTGAACCCTTACCGGATGGCGCACAAGATCTTCGCGGCCTATGGCAAAGCGTTGACCCCAGATTGCCCGACCATGTGGAGCGTTTTGAGCAATGTGGTGATCGTGTCGTCATAACGACCCTCGGGATCATACATGACCATACCTCGACAAAATCGTCCTTCGATGTTGGGCCAAGTGACATCGGCCCATGGACGTTTTGCCTGCGCACGTCGCATGCGACCACCGTGTGGGAAAACAACAAGCTGCACTTCAAGGCGTTTGGCGGCCCAACCGTAGTCACGCGTTTTATCGAAGAGGGCGTTTACCAGTGGACGCATCCTCGTTTCGGTCATATCAAAATGAAACGCATCTGCGAGGTGCCAGAACACGCCCGCTCCTTTGACCGCAGCCATGCACTTTGATTTTAAACTTATGGAGGTATGGGCGTGAAGTTTCGGACAGTTATATCGGGAGTAGTAGGAGCGCTGGTGGGCGTTGTTGCAGGCTTTTGGGCTGCCTCCCAATATCTTGGGCCTAAGGCACCACTGGTACCCGCAGGTGCCAGTAGTGAAATCCAGCAGGCCATCCAAGCAGCAGGGCCTGTCAATGTGGCAGCGCTCAAACTAATGCGGCCACAGACGGATTCACAGTGGGCGATGTTAAAGAAGCGGGTCGCTACCAGTCTATCTACGACCTTCGAAGAGATGGCGTTAGAGCTGGATGTTGCGGTAGAACGGGACCTTATTGCAGGCGTTCCCGTGCATTGGTTGACGTCAAAAAAAGAGCGTCATTCACCGGCAAAAGTGCTTTTTGTTTACATCCACGGGGGAGCCTATGTCTTTATGGGCGGTGATGATGGCGCAAGAGAAGCGGCAATAATCACCGCGGCCTCGGGTATCGACGCACTTTCAATCGACTACCGTATGCCGCCAGATCATCCGCACCCCGCCGCAGTTGATGACGTCCAGCGGGTATACGCAGAATTGTTAAAACGTTATCCCGCCAATGCGATTGTTATGGGAGGGACTTCCGCCGGTGGCGGTCTGACCTTGGCTGCGGTGCACGGATTGAAGGCCGCAGGTTTACCGGTACCCGCTGCTCTCTACCTGGGTACACCCTGGGCAGATTTGACCAAAAGCGGTGACAGTCTTTATACGCTAGAGGGTATCGACCGAAACCTGGGCACCTACGACGGCATCCTCGGCGCGGCGGCAATGCTTTACGCCGGGGATACCCCGTTGACGGACCCACTACTGTCTCCAATCTATGGTGATTTCAATGGTTTCCCACCGAGCTATTTAGTCACAGGCACTCGCGATCTGTTTCTCAGCGACACGGTCCGGGTCGCGCAGAAATTGCGGGCTGTCGGGGTCGAGGTTCAGCTCAATGTATTTGAAGGGCTGTCACACGCAGAATATGTCACTGCAAACGATTCACCCGAGCATCGCCAAGCCTATCAGGGGTTGACGATGTTTATGAAAAAAGCACTTGAACAGAACTGACATTAGTTGTCCTGGAATATTATCCGGGGTAATAAATTGGCAGGCTGCTCTTTATTGGTTTAGCAAAAAGCCACGAAACTAAAGATTAATTAGCAATAGGAGAAAACAAATGGCAGCTCTAACAGAGATGGTCGATTACACAGTAGAAGATGGCGTGGCAGTGCTCACCCTTAATAACCCTCCGGTCAATGCCCTGAGTCACGGCGTTAGGCTGGGCCTACTGAAGGGTGTTGAAAAAGCCCAGGAAGACGAAAGCGCTAGCGCCATTGTGATTTACTGCGAAGGAAGTACTTTTATCGCCGGTGCCGATATCACGGAGTTTGCTACCGGCCCTAAAGACCCTCAACTCGACGAAGTGCTGGTTGCTCTGGAAGACAGCGGTAAGCCTACAGTGGCTGCTATTCACGGCACAGCTCTCGGTGGCGGTCTGGAAACCGCTATGGCTTGTCATTATCGCGTAGCTGTAGCCAGCGCAAAATGTGGCCTACCCGAAGTAAATTTGGGCCTGTTACCTGGCGGGGGCGGCACCCAGCGCCTGCCGCGACTGGTAGGCGTGGAGAAAGCCCTCGAAATGGTCACCTCCGGTCAGCCCATTAGCGCCGCGGAAGCACATCAGTTGGGTCTGGTCGATGACGTCTTCGATGGTGATTTGCGCGCTGCTGCTGTGACTTACGCCAAAATTGCCGCGCAGGGCGGCGAGCACCCCAGAGTTCGCGACAATGACGAGAAATTGCTGGCGGCTCGCGAAATGCCCCAGATATTCGATATGGCCCGGGGCATGATTGCCAAACGTGCCCGTGGTTTTCTTGCCCCTGAGTACAATATCCGCTGTATTGAAGCGGCGGTTAACCTGCCCTTTGACGAGGGTCTGAAAGAAGAACGCAAACTGTTTATGGAGCTGTTGATGGGGCCCCAGGCGCAAGCTCAGCAGTACTTCTTTTTTGCACAGCGCCAGTCCAGCAAGATTCCCGGCATTGGCAAGGATGTGGCCGAGCGGCCTATCAACAAAGTCGGCGTAATCGGCGCAGGCCTGATGGGTGGCGGCATCGCCATGAATATGGCCAATGTGGGCATTCCAGTTACTATTGTAGAAACCAAACAGGAGGCACTGGATCGAGGTCTCGGTGCTATCCGCAAGAACTACGAAAACACCGCAAAAAAAGGCCGTCTCAGCGCCGAACAGGTAGAAACCCGCTGCGGCCTTATTCAGGGTACACTGGCCATTGAAGATCTGGCTGACTGCGATTTGGTCATCGAAGCCGTGTTCGAGAATATGGCGGTGAAGAAAGAGATTTTCGCCAACCTTGATCGAGTCACCAAACCGGGAACCATTCTCGCCTCTAACACCTCGGCGCTGGATCTCAATGAAATCGCCTCTGCTACCAACCGCCCTGAGGATGTGATCGGTCTGCACTTCTTCTCCCCCGCCAACGTGATGAAACTGCTGGAAGTGGTACGCGGTGACAAGACGGCTGACGACGTGATTAAAACCGCAATGGCCTTTGCCAAGCGCATCAAAAAAGTGGCGGCGTTGTCGGGTGTCTGCCCCGGCTTTATTGGCAACCGGATTCTCTATTTCCGCCAGCATCAGGCAATGACGCTGGGCCTCGAAGGTGCGCATTACGCCCAGGTGGACAAAGTGCTTTACGACTTCGGTTTCCCCATGGGCCCGTTTGCCATGTGGGATCTTGCCGGCCTGGAGCTCAATTGGGACAAAAACAACTCCAAGCCGGACACCAGTGTCACTGATCGTCTGTGCGAGAACGGTGAAATTGGCCAGAAGAGTGGGCGAGGATTTTACGAGTACGACGAAAAACGCAAACCTGTCGTTCGCGATTCGACCACCGAAATATTCAGTGAGGTCGCCGCCAATCTTGGCGTAAGCCAACGCGATATCAACGACGAAGAGATACTGGACCGGCTGCTGCTGCCAATGATCAATGAAGGGGCAAAAATCCTTGACGAGGGTATTGCAGTACGCGCCAGCGACATCGACGTGGTCTATGTCTACGGCTATGGCTGGCCAGTCTATCGCGGTGGCCCTATGCATTACGCCAACAAACTTGGCCTAGACAAAGTGCTGGAAAAACTGCGCCACTATCAGAAACAGTCCGGCGATGACTTCTGGGCGCCGAGCCCCTATCTGGTGAAACTGGCCGAGGCGGGTGGGCAGTTTCAATAACCCCCCTCCCCGGTTTTGAACCACCAACCCAAAGGCTGAACGTTGCTTGAACCTAAGCAGCGCTCAGCCAGAACGTATAAAAGACTTGGAAAACAAAAATGACTGACTACAAAGCACCATTACGCGACATTCGATTTGTCGCCGATGAACTATGGGACTACGACAAACACTACCAATCACTTTCCGGCACCGAGGACGTTAATTCCGAACTGCGTGATGCGATTCTTGAGGAGGCCGCCAAGTTTGCCGAGCAGGTGATTGCCCCCTTACGTCGCAGCGGTGATGAAGAGGGCTGCACCTGGAGCGAAGACGGCGTAACCACGCCAAGCGGTTTCAAAGAAGCCTACAAGCAGTTTATCGATGGCGGCTGGTGCGGTCTGTCAATGCCCGAGGAGTTCGGTGGCCAGGCACTCCCTGCATCACTCGAATTGATGACTAGTGAGCTGATCGCCGAAGCAAACCACTCCTGGTCCGCGTATCCGGGCCTCAGCGCCGGCGCTCGTGAAACCGTGTTGGCCCACGGCACGGAAGAACAGCAGCAGACCTATCTGCCAAAGCTTACTTCCGGCGAATGGTCCGGCACCATGTGCCTGACCGAACCCCAATGCGGTAGTGACCTGAGTTTCTTGCGCACCAGGGCAAATCCCAATAGCGATGGCAGTTACTCCATTACCGGTACCAAAATTTTTATCAGCGCTGGCGAGCACGACTTAACCGACAATATTATTCATATTGTTCTGGCACGCCTGCCGGATGCACCTCCAGGCACCAAGGGAATATCCCTGTTTATCGTGCCCAAGTTTATTCCAAACGCACAGGGTGAGGTAGGCCCACGCAACGGCGTCAGCTGTGGTTCCATCGAACACAAGATGGGTATTCACGCCCAGGCCACCTGCGTACTGAACTTTGATGGCGCCACTGGCTACCTCATCGGCGAAGAGAATAAAGGCCTCAAGTGCATGTTCACCTTTATGAACAACGCCCGCCTGGGGACTGCCGGTCAGGGCCTTAACCATGCAGAGGTGGCATTGCAAGGCGCGTTGTCCTACGCCCTGGAACGCGAAGCCGGCCGCTCGCTGACCGGTGTTAAGTCTCCGGATCGCCCAGCCGACAAATTGATCGTACACCCCGATGTTCGCAAAATGCTGCTCACCATTCGCGCGTTCTCCGAGGCCCACCGGGCGCTGTACCTGTTCCTGGCCCAACAGGCGGACAAGGAACAGCGCGGCACAGAAGAACAGAAGCGCGAAGGCGCTGAACTGATGGCCTTGCTTACCCCGATTGCCAAGGGCTTTATGACCGAGACCGGCCTGGAAGCCGCCAGTATTGGCGTACAGGTTTACGGCGGGCACGGTTTTATCCGCGAATGGGGTATGGAACAGAACCTGCGCGATGCGCGTATCTCCACGCTCTATGAAGGCACCACCGGCATTCAGGCACTGGATCTGCTCGGCCGAAAGATCATGGGCGATGGCGGTGCCATGTTTGGCCGCTTTGCGAAACGAGTCGCTACAGACTGCGCCGAAATGGACCCAACCTACGCCAGTCAGATACAGCAAAAGCTGGCTGAATGGGGTGAGCTGGCCACATCGATTGGCGGTAAAGGCATGAAGAACCCGGATGAAATTGGCGCTGCGTCGGTAGATTTCCTGATGTACTCCGGCTACGTCATTCACGCCTGGCTGTGGGGCAAGATGGGAACTCTGGCGAAAGCCAAACTGGCCGAAGGTGATGATGTTTTCTATCGCGCCAAGGTGGCAACAGCGGACTTCTACTTCGCTAAGATTTTACCCCGCACAGAAACTCATAAGGTAGGTATTGAAATCGGCGGCGAGTCGTTGATGAGCCTGAGTGACAGTGATTTCGAAGCGCTGGCCGAACTGTAGTGCAATGGGGTCAGGCCACGATAACGCTTGAGAGCTAAAACGTGGTCTGTCCCCCTAAGGAAATAGAAATGAAAACGCTGAGAACTCCCGACGAACGATTCGACAACCTACCTGACTATCCATTTGCTCCGCACTATCTGGAAGTTGATGATACGGAAGGTGGGCACCTGCGAATTCATTACGTTGACGAAGGGCCTGAGAATGCAGTGCCGGTCGTGTTATTCCACGGAGAACCAGCCTGGTCATACCTATACCGTAAAATGATTCCCGTTTTGGTTCAGGCGGGCTTCCGAGTGCTGGCCCCTGATCTGGTGGGGTTTGGTAAATCCGATAAGCCAACTGAAAAAACCGACTACAGCGTAGAGCGACACATCACCTACATGCGCTCCTGGATGCAGCAGCTTGACCTGCAGAACGTCACCTTTTTCGGGCAGGATTGGGGGAGCCTAATCGGACTGTGTGTATGCGCTTTCGAACAAGACCGGATAGACAGAATCATGTTGGCAAACGGTGGTTTACCCGATCCGAGGAACCTTCAAAAGATGTTTCAGGCCGGGGCTCAATCTCCGGACGCTATGGCATTCGCCAAATGGCATCAATGGATCTCGCAGCGGGAAGATTTACCAACAGGGAAAATCATGGCGAATGAGGTACCGGACCTCAAAATCGAAGGGTTCGGTTGCGCGTCATTGTCTCAGGGGGAAAAAGCCGCATACGATGCACCGTTTCCTGATTCAAGTTACCAGGCAGGCGCCTTGGTTTTTCCACTACTGGCGCTGAATTCACCAAAACAGGTTGATCAGTTCCCGTTTTTTGCTGAGGCCTGGGAAATATATGACAACTGGGAAAAGCCTTTTCTGACTGCGTACGGAAAAGCAGATCCGATACTGGGATGGTTCGATAGAGTTTTCCAGGAGTGTGTCCCAGGGGCTAAGGGTCAGCCACATAGCGAGTTTTCTGATGGAATCCATTTCATACAGGAACAGTATGGACAGGAATTAGCAGAGATAATGGTGAAATTCATCGGGACTGCTTAAAGCGACAGGGACAGACCACGATAAATGCCGCTCAAGGGCTAAAACGTGGGCTGTCACCATTTACCTATTTCGGAACATTCAAAATTGACCACGGAATATATGAATCGTGACTATAGAAAAATATAAATTTGAATGGAAAGTCGGCCTTATTTTTTTAATCCTTTGCCTGGTGTTTATTACCTGGTATAGCGGCATGTTGAACGGAGGCAAGCTTACCAAGAATGATGTTGAGCAATATCTCACACAAATCGATAAAAACCTGAACTGGCCAGAAGAAGTCAAGCAGCCTATGTTGCAACGCATGCGTTCATGGGGAGAAGCGGACGATGGCAAGCAATTCTTTATGCTGAATATGATGCGCTTTCGCGATCAAGTCTATCAATATCCAGGTGCAATAAAGGGATTCTCAGGAACAGCCAAGGAAGCCGATGATATATACGGACACGAGACTACAGATGAATTGGTTCTGCTGGCCGGCCACCCAATACTTTGGGGTGACGTTCAAAGTGCGAATATTACATCTGATATTCACGGTCCAAATTTTGATAACTGGAATCGCATTGGTGTAGTGCGCTATCCAAATCGTCGCGCCTTTTTTGAGCTAATGGCCAGCGAGGGCTATGGAGAAACGGCAGCCTATAAATTAGTGGGCTCACACACATACCTGATACCTGTTTCCAGTGACAATGTGTACCCAGATTTGCGTTTACCGGTATCTGCTGGGTTTATTGTTACCTTTCTTTTTATTGCATGGCGTCGCAGTCTAATAGGCAAGGCTTGACAATGAAGGCACAGTACACCGTTTATAAGTCGGACATTTCGTACTTCAGCGGCAAACTGGAAGCTTATTTGCGCTACAAAAATATCCCTCACGCACTGGTAGATATCGATCAAAGTAAGCTGACCATGCTGGGGCAAAAAACCGGCATAATGAAAATGCCGGCGATAGAAATGGCGGATGGTAATTGGCTTTTCGATACCACTCCTACGATCCAGTATTTAGAGCAACAACACCCGCAAAATCCGGTTTTGCCCGATGATCAGGCCTTGCGTTTTCTGGCGCTATTGATTGAAGACTATAGCGATGAATGGTTATGGCGGCCGGCCATGTGGTGGCGCTGGGTGCCTAAAGTCTCCCGCGCCGCACTGGGCCGACGCATTGCGAGCTCAATGATGACGGATTCCATCCTATCCATTCCACTCGGCTTTCTCACCGGCCGCCGCCAACTGAAGGAATGGATCTGGGGTGACGGTGTTGATCAACACAATTCTAACCAGGTTCGTGACATGCTCTATAGAGAGCTGGAGTTTTTAGAACCCCTGCTGGCACAACAACCCTTTATTTTGGGCTCACACCCCTCGGTGGCAGACCTGGGATATTTTGGCTCAATGTTTCGCCATTTTGGCAATGATCCGATTTCTGGCGAAGTCATGCGCCGGCAAGGCCCCAACACCTGCGAATGGTTGGCGCGGATGTGGAACGCCAAACC
>ERZ887849.2162-NODE-2162-length-16730-cov-74.493313_pt1 | contig 16730 bp, 12 predicted proteins | sample MGYA00521267_ERZ887849 | MGnify/ENA primary metagenome ERZ887849 (study PRJEB32303, sample SAMEA104408601) | aquatic metagenome | biome: Brackish water; feature: Pelagic; material: water | place: Baltic Sea | collected 2014-06-06T16:11:00 | depth 2,863 m ... | reverse complement strand
GCAGTAAATCCGGATTTTCCCAAATATTTCTGTTACCATGTTTTTTTTTCGGACCATCCAAAATGGCCTCGGACAAAATGGACATTTTTCATTTTGGGGGCAAAATAATGATTACAAAAAACCCATTTTACCCCTCGTGTTTTTGCCTTGTATTTTATCAAAACAAAAATAATGGAAAATATCGGTTTTTGTTACGACTAGGTAAGCCAATGATTAAAATGATTAGTAAAAACGAGGAGCACCGATTTGTTATATAAAAAGTGACAAAGTGAGTATGTCGTTAAAAAATTATGGTAAGGCGGAAGGTTGCTCGTTTTTCCTCGTTATGGGTTTTTTTTCGGTGATTTGGGTATTTCATTATAATTGCATTATAACCCGTAACAAATTGGTATATATTACGTGATATTTTACGATGTCTGGTGCGAACATGCGCAATTTTTATCAGTATTTTTGCCATGACGGACCAGAATGCTACCACTATGTGTAACAAATTGTATATTATATAATTACATAGGTAATACAAGGTAACCGGCGACTTTTTTTGTCAGATTCTCATTGGACTTTTCAGAAATGGACAAAAATTTTTGTCCATTTTCAAAATGTTTTACAACTTATTTTCTAAAAAAAGTGAAAAAATCACTTCTTACCATAATGCAGTAAAACTGGATTTTCCCAAATATTTCTGTTACCATGTTTTTTTTTCGGACCCTCCGACCCGGCCCTGGAAAAATGGACATTTTTCTCAGACATGCTAATTTATGCTAACCAAATCTTGCAAGGATTTTCGTCAATATATACTTACCATATTATGTAATATATATTATGTATATTGTTCTGTATTTGGCTGCAGTAAGTGCGAAAATGTCCCAAAATGCTAACAAATCTTGCAAAAAAATGCATTACCAATATGATTTAAATTGCATCAGGTGTTCTCTAATAATTAAACCATAATGGTGTTATTTACAAAAACGAGCAATGAGTAATAATGAGTTGGCTGCATAAAATGTTTTACGATATTATTATATCACCATTGTAAGTAATATACTTAATATATTGTATAGAAAACCCAAAATGGACAAAAATTGACAATCCGCAAATATACACATTCATAATTCGTATTGCTTGATGATACGTGTGATATATACCTCACATACAAATACATAGGTAATACAAGGTAACCGGCGACTTTTTTTGCAAGATTCTCATTGGACTTTTCAGAAATGGACAAAAATTTTTGTCCATTTTCAAAATGTTTTACAACTTATTTTCTAAAAAAAGTGAAAAAATCACTTCTTACCATAATGCAGTAAATCCGGATTTTCCCAAATATTTCTGTTACCATGTTTTTTTTTCGGACCATCCAAAATGGCCTCGGACAAAATGGACATTTTTCATTTTGGGGGCAAAATAATGATTACAAAAAACCCATTTTACCCCTCGTGTTTTTGCCTTGTATTTTATCAAAACAAAAATAATGGAAAATATCGGTTTTTGTTACGACTAGGTAAGCCAATGATTAAAATGATTAGTAAAAACGAGGAGCACCATTTTGTTATATAAAAAGTCACAATACACATCAATGTATAAAAAGTTATGGTAAGGTGGAAGGTTGCTCGTTTTTCCTCGTTATGGGTTTTTTTTCATTGAATTGGGTATTTCACTATAGTAGCATTATAATCAGTAACAAACTGGTATATATTACGTGATATTTTACGATGTATGGTGCGAACAAACGCAGTTTTTATCAGTATTTTTGTCATTTCTGGCTATATTATTACCGATATACGTAACAATTTGTATATTATATGATTACATAGGTAATACAAGGTAACCGGCGACTTTTTTTGCAAGATTCTCATTGGACTTTTCAGAAATGGACAAAAATTTTTGTCCATTTTCAAAATGTTTTACAACTTATTTTCTAAAAAAAGTGAAAAAATCACTTCTTACCATAATGCAGTAAATCCGGATTTTCCCAAATATTTCTGTTACCATGTTTTTTTTTCGGACCCTCCGAACCGGCCCTGGAAAAATGGACATTTTTGCCAAGGGGATGATTGTTTTTAGAGAAAAAACCCATAGGTATAATGACATATACTATCATCTGCTATATAAGATTGACAATAATTATATTATTATATATTTTTCGCACGGGTAGGTGTCAATGATTATTTATGATGACAATTTTACCCATTACCGTAATATGATGCGATACAATGATTATTGTAATACCGACATTACCATGGAAGGTTGAATATAATCATCAAAATACCGAGCTTTAGGGGTTTTTTTTCAAATAAAAATAGTATATTATATAATAGGATGGACACCATATATGAGTGCAAATTATGCGAGTATATAACCGATAAAAAAATTAATTATTCGCGGCACCTAGTTTCACGTAGACACTTATTGCAAACATCGCAAATTACACGATATGAGTGCGATCAATGTAGGTTTATTACACATAATAGGAAAGATTATAACCGGCATTTACTCACACGTAAACATGTAATCCAAATAAGTAATATGAATAATGGATATACATGTGAATTATGTAACAAAGCGTTTAAATACCGTCAAAATCTGAATCGTCATAAACAATCGTGCTCGGTTACGAATATGGCAGTTGTACCGATATCGGACACGAACGACCAAATCGTTACCATGTTAGAGCGACAACAAGGCGTTATAAATGAATTGGTTACTAAAGTAGAAGAGAATGGAGCAATGACGAATATCACAAACAACAATACTACCAACAATAATAACAAGTTCAATCTCAATATATTTTTGAACGAGACCTGTAAAGATGCAATGTCAATCGAAGACTTCATGAATAATTTGAATATCCAAATAGAAGACATTGAATATATGGGCAATCACGGTTACGTGGAAGGTATGACGCATATCATAATGGATAGACTCAACGCACTTGATATAACAGAGCGCCCGTTTCATTGCACCGACGTGAAGCGAGAAACAATGCATATAAAACGGCAAGATACCTGGCGAAAAGACATTGACGACGAACAAATAAAGCACTTTGTAACAATCGTGTCCAGTTTGAATTACCGTAAATTACCGGATTGGAGAGTGCAACACCCCCAATGCTTGGATATTACTCATCCCGATTTCGAATATCATTTGCATTTACTCGGGAGGGTGTTAGATGGGTATCAAAATAGCAACTTGGATAAACGCGTAATAAAAAATCTTGCTAAACATACGGCCATTAATCGCCAAACTTACATGAAATTGGGCAAAAAAAAGAATTGATATGTAAAAATGTTCTCATCTACATATCAAATCAACGAAGAAGTTTCAATAACATCAAATCGTTATACGGGTATAGCATATACAAATCATATGTGATCAATGTTACACCTACCAATATCAATAGGTTTTTTGTCAATTCTTTACTACTATTCAACCCGAAATATAGCATAACGTGAAATGGTATGTCAATCAATCTTGTATAAGGTTTATCTGTTTTACTACACTGTTTTCCAGAATACATGGTAATTATGCAGTCACTTAACAACAACCATGTAATTATAATGCCGCTCATCAAAATCAAATGAAGTTCATAATAACCGTGTAAAAACGGTGTTAATCCAAATATCATTATAACGTGATGAACTAATATAGATAGCACACCCAAAATGCTATGGGAACAGTCTTTGATACTCGTATCAAAATATATTTGAATCAATATCAATACAAAAAATAGTTTTGTATACACGTCCATTTACAATATGGCTACAAAAAACATAAATACAAATGCGAAAAATACAAATGTAAAATACAAATATTTGTAAAACAATGTAAAAGGAACAATACAATATTTCCATCATGTCTTCTTTTGCAGAAGGGCGCCCGACCGCATATTCCGAGTTCATCGCAAACAACTATGTTTCAACCTGGAAAACAACAATCGGCGCCGGAGACGTAGACGCATGTCTCCAAACTATTACAGATATTGCAGCATTCAGCTCGCAAAAACAAATGTGGGCGGAACCATATATTTTACAAGTATTGCCTGACTTGTTGGAATGTATATCGCATCACAAATTGGGCAAATCGGCGACAGAATGCTGTCAAACGATTTTGTCCAATCTCAACGTGCAAAGTGTAAAGACTGTAATCGAACTAATTTATACGTCGTTCGGTTCCATGAAATGGCAAACCAAGTGTGGCGGATTAGTATTATTGGCCTCGTTGGCTACGCAAAATAGACCAACCGAAGGATTATCAATCAACGTGACTGACGTTGTGAAACAGAACTTATACCATATTATTTTGAAACTTATTGAAGTCGCAAACGACGTAAAGCGCGAAGTAAAACTTAAGACGCGAGAAGCATTCCACGAACTGTGTTCAACTATCGACAATGTAGACATTATGAAAATCATTCCCGATGTTATCCAAGCATATATGGAACCAGTAAAGCATACTGAATCGGCGTTGAATAAACTGGTCGCAACGTCGTTTATCAACGACGTGGATTCGTCCACACTTGCACTGTTAGTACCAATTCTAACAAAGGGTATGCGTGAGCGTAAGGTCGCGTCCAAGCGTTGTTCGGCGCTCGTCATTGGAAACATGTGTAAATTGGTGAATGACCCCAGAACCGCGGCACTTTTCTACCCGGTATTGAAACCAGTATTGGAGCGCGGAATAGAAGAAATCGCGGTCGAAGAGGTCCGCAATGTATGTAATACGTCCTTGGAAACTCTACAGCGCGTTTCGTCAGAGGCGGCAACCATTAGCGATGCAGTTATGACAAAAGACGAATTAATCGCATATATCAAACCCCGTGTGGAAAAACATACACAAGATGCAGTCATTATCCAGCACATGGCGGCATGTTGTGAAGAATTGGTCCAAACGAATACCCGCTCTCCCGAACAGTGGAAGCAGTGTGTGGCACCCTATATGCAGTGTTTTATTGCTGACGAAGCCGTATTGCAAGAAATTGTTACGGCGATCCACCAAGAAGGCACGAAGAACCTCACTCCCGACCGCGTGGACCCAGAAGACGAAGAAGAAGATTTATGTAACGCCCAGTTTTCATTGGCATACGGAACCCGCGTATTATTGCATCAAACCCCGTTTCGCGTGAAAATCGGTCGCAAATATGGTTTGGTCGGTCCAAACGGCGCGGGTAAATCCACATTGATGAAGTCCATTGCCGGCGGAAATCTACATGGTTTCCCCGAACATTTGGTCACTGTATATGTAGAATGCGAAATTATCGGAGAAAAGGCGGATATGACCGTATTGGACTACATAATGACGGATGAAAAGGTGAAACAATGCGGTTGCACGGAAGAATCCGTGAAAGAAATGCTGACAACCATGGGGTTCGGTGTTTCGCGAACGGCTGCTGCGATTGACGCGGGCGTAAGCACGTTATCGGGTGGTTGGAGAATGAAGTTGGCGCTTTCGCGAGCAATGTTGTTGAACCCCGATATGCTTTTGTTGGATGAGCCTACAAATCATTTGGACCAGTTTGCAGTGAAGTGGTTGATCGATTATTTGATTGATTTGAAGTCATGCACGTGTCTTCTGGTTTCACACGATACCAAGTTCTTAGACGCGGTATGCACAAATATTATCCACTATGAAAATCTCAAACTGAAGAGCTATCGCGGTAATCTGTCCGATTTTGTGAAACAAAAGCCCGAAGCAAAGGCCTATTATGAGCTGTCGAGTGATATGGTGGCATTCAGTTTCCCCGAACCAGGTCAATTGGAGGGTGTCAAATCGCTTACAAAGGCGGTTTTGAAAGCGAAAAACATTTTTTTCCAATATCCTACTGCACCATTGCCGCAATTGGTGGATGTATCGATTCAATGCTCATTGGCATCCCGAGTTGCGGTTGTGGGTGTAAATGGCGCGGGAAAGTCTACATTGGTAAAACTGATGGTCGGTGAGTTGGAGCCCGATCAAGGAACCATTGACCGCCACCCCAATTTACGTGTCGCCTATGTTGCCCAGCATGCATTCGCCCATATTGAGGACCATTTGGAGAAAACGCCGGTAGAATACATTATGTGGCGGTATCGCGGCGGTCGCGACAAGGAAATGGTGCAAAAGGATTCGGTTACTATGACACAAGAAGAGATTGAGGCCATACGCAAGAAGGCCAAAGAAGAGAAGAGTGGTATAGTGGAAGAAATCAAGGCGCGCCGAACGGGTAAGCGTGAACACGAATATGAAATCATATGGGAAGGAATTGGTATGGAAGACAGTTGGCACACCCGCACGGAACTCTTACAAATGGGTTATAAGAAGTTGTTGGACGAGAAAGACGAGCAAATTGCGATGGAGTCCATGTTGGGTCAGCGTAAATTGACTACAGGTGAGATCCAGAAACACTTTGACGGATTCGGATTAGAACCCCAATTCGCACAACACACCAAAATGGGAGCATTGTCGGGTGGACAGAAGGTGAAAGTGGTACTGGGAGCGGGTCTATGGAACTTGCCGCATTTGGTTATTTTGGACGAGCCTACCAATTTCTTGGATCGCGATTCGTTGGGCGCACTTGCTTCCGCAATCAAAGAGTTCAAGGGTGGTATTTTTATGATTTCACACAATGCCGAGTTTTATGAAGCACTGTGTCCGGAAAAATGGATATTGGAATCGGGTCGTCTTACAGTGATGGGTGCCGAGTGGATGGAAGAAGTTGAAAAAGCACGTAAAAAGGCGGAAAAGTTGGCCAAGCGGGGGTTGTCTTTCATGAACGGACAAGAAGAAGAAAAGAAGGACGCTTTGGGAAATACTATCAAAACTGAATCGGGAGGACCTAAACCCGAGGAGCTTAGTCGTGCCGATAAGAAAAAGTTGATGAAACAGCGAAAGGAAATGCTGAAAAACGGTGAAGATACATACGATATCGACCAATTATTGGGTCTATAAAAAACTCGGATAAAAAACTCGGATAAAAAACTCAAATCAAAAAATAGGAATATAAAATAATATCGCGTGAAATTATTATATATTCTCGTCGAACATGGTATATTATGGATATAATTTTACCAACATTAATTCGGGAGGTCTAGGCGCAATCATACATTCCGTGTTGCTAGCCAAAAAGTATGCGAATGAAAATCATTTGGATTTAGTTTTCGAAGAAGAAGGCTACGATATTCCAAGATTGAATGGCAGTGTAAATGACCATCCGTCAATAGAAACCAAGACGTGGCATTCCTATTTCAAGTCATTTGATATCATGAAACAGTCTGAATGTAACGGTAGTTGGCCAATATATTTACCGGATACGACTGACAACAAAGCCGACCGAACCGTGTATAAGAACATTTTACAAAAAGAAATATGGCAAATGCACGACCATATCGCAAATGAAATAGATGCGTTGGTATGTAAAACCCCATTTGAACCGTCAACTGATGCAGTATTGCATGTTCGTAGGACAGACAAAGTAACCGAGAACCCGGAAATCGTCCCACTCGAAGTGATTATCCGCGATTGTGAACGCGTGATAAATAGAGAACCTGATATCAAACGCCTTTATATTTGCACCGATGACCCATCAATATGTGTTGAAATACGAGAACATTTTGCAAAAAAACAATTCCCCGTCGTATGGGATACAACCGAAACGGAAGAACCATTACAATTATTACGATGGAGTGGAAAATTGGACAAATTAACCGCACAAGAAGAGACGATGAACGCATTTAAAAATATATTTATTATGCGCGATGCCAAGTATTTGATTGGCGGCAGAATGTCGTATTTTTTCCGCATAGGTGAGTTATTACGTGACGACGACAATGTGGTGAATACGCAAGACAACGATACATTCGGTATTGCGCCATATATCAAAGAAACGTATTTGGTTAGACCACACAAGCCCAAACGTTTTACAAACTTTGTAAATAAACAACTTAATCTTTTATCATATCAAAAAGAGTATATTGAGAACCCACATGTAATTATTCACGATTTTATTGATAAAAACGTGGCCAATATATTAGAAAACGCACTGTCAAAGTATAAATGGTGGTCATATTCTATGTTGCCGACCCAAATGTATGGGTGGAAAAAACCGCTTATAACAACGGACGCTGATACATTTAATAATGAGAAGGGATTATGCGAAAATAGTTTAGACGCGGGACATTTTGCATATAGGTTCTCGCGACAATACGGCATTCATTTCAAAACGTGCGAATGTGTAACATGTTGTTTATATGATACATTATCAAGCTGGCCTTTTATCAGTCTACTGGAAACACTCACTGGTAAATATAAGTTGGTGGCGGGAGAAATCATAATCAGTCGGTTTGAAAAGGGCGATTTCTTGTCGGTTCATCATGATATTGGAAAGGGAGACATTGCACTGACACTGTCGTTTACAAAGGATTGGAACCCATCATATGGTGGCATATTGCATTTTTGCGATAAAGACGGTAATATACATAAGTCAAATGTTCCACAATTAGGAACTGCATGCATATTCGATGTAATCGATGGAAAAACAGACCATTTTGTATCACAAGTCGCGGTGAACAAAGACCGATTTATGGTGACCGCGTGGTATTCATCGATATTGTAAAACAAACATGATTGAAAAGACATAGAATAAACGCGATAAATACATGAACGAATGATTTTAAACCCGTTATTAATAAAACAGCTAATAACCACTGTAATTGCGCCACATGGAATGACTGATTTGATACATGCAAAGCTATATAATACGACGGATGCTCTGTATACAATCAATTCCGTCAATTTCGGGGCTACGTTGCTTTTGGAAAGCGCACATGTGCCATATGTATTGGATATCGCGTTCATTATCAGTTCTATTATCCATTTTCGTCATGATATGCCAAAGTATAAAGGCGTGGATCCGATGTGGATTTCGGCCATATTCGTCGCGCTCACCGTGACATTTCAAGTGGATTTATTTATGGCCTTCATGGTGGCAGTGCACGTGCCCAACCATTACAAAATGAATTGGAAGTTCATAGAAACCGATGTTCCAAATAACGTGGCATTATTGTTATTATCTACACTGGTGTTCTCTCAATTTACCGGATTGCCGGATGATATATTGTTTTCGCCGTTTTTGATGGATATTAGTAAGGGTTTCATCATAAGTCACATATTATACGAAGAAACGTGTATACATTCGCCGAAAAAATTGCAATAAGTTCTCAACTGTTGATTACAAATGTAAATAATATAATACAAATTGTAAACTGCATATTCGGTAATAATATTTGTTTAGAACAAAATCATCAATGATAATATAGACATCATTGATGATTTCAGCGCGCTATAATTATATTGTTCACTCGTTATTGGTCGAAAATTACAATCTGCGATGTAAATATGCGGAATGTCATGAGAAAATGGAGGCAATGGAAGCGAACGAGAAACTGTTGATGGATTTCATACAGACAAACTATGACATGTCGGGGGAATATGTCAAATCATATGACGGATCGGGTAACATGTTATCATGTATACATATGGACGCATCGGGCGATTTCATACCATGCGTATTACCACCAACCGACGACAAAAATGAGGACGACTACCAATGGCAACCCGTGATTATCGAGCCAATGTCGTTTTTTACTACCCAACAATACGATTGTAGTATGAGTGAATACGATTGTAGTATGGCGAGTTCTCACATGAAATAACAAACTAAAAAATGAGTTAGATATAAGAACTGTATTATAATAAACGTTATGAATAATCAAGACTATATTACAGGAATAGATGATTTGAATAAAATGTTAGACCTTAACCGCCAAAATAGTCACAAAGAACCGTGGAATAAGTTGGACAAGGGTACTCGAATGAAAAAGCTAAAAGAATACGCCCAACATTTCGGGGAAGAACACAAGAAAACCGCAAAAGAAGTGAAACAATTATATACTTTTTTCGTCCAATGTGTGGAAAAGAACCGATTGAACCGAACAAAAGATGTGGTATATGACCGGAAAACAATGAAAATTACGGATATTCCTGGTCTGTTTTTCAAAACAGGTTCTCAAACATATACTTTGAAGAGTCTAGAAACAAATCGCGTATCTGCACTGAGTTCTTTAACACCCCGAAGAACGAACAAGAATAAGTCGGCATTGAAAATCAAAGAAGATGTTCCAACTGAAGTATTAGATATAACTAGCGAAGAAACATAGAAATAATATGATATGTAATACAATACAAAATGCGTGCATCACTGTTAAATAAACTTTTTCAACATGTATTATCGATATCCGCCACACATGGTATCGACGAATCGCATGGTATGATGCATGCAATGAACACCTTGCATTTTGCACGAGAATTATTTAACAGCGAACGAACATATCGTCCAAATCTGCGCGAGCACGAAGACGTCATATACACGTCGGCTATTATGCACGATATGTGTGATAAAAAATACATGGACGAAGAAACCGGATTTGAACAGTTCAAGCCGCTGTTGATATCGGAGTTGGCCCCCGACGACGTGGATGCTATTGAAAAAATCGTGAAAACAATGTCATATTCCAAAGTGAAAGAAAACGGATTTCCATACATGGGGGCATATCAATCGGCATATCATATTGTCCGCGAAGCCGATTTATTGGGGGCATATGATTTTGATCGGTCCATGATATATCATTTGCACAATACAACTCCTGATATAGAACAAGCATTCCAAAACGCGTGTGAAATATTTGACAATCGTGTTTTGAAACACAATGACGATGAACTATTTGTAACTGAAAGTGGTCGTAGAATGTCACTGCAGTTGCACCAATTGTCGTTGATCCGCCGCGCATCGTGGCAAGAACTACTATCGGGTAAGCGACGGAAATTGTAACGTTACTCCGACTAAAAAATACTGCGGTAAAACAACATATAGATTATTTACGAATAATCTATATGGCAATTACGGTTACAACGTGCGGAAGCTCGGAATATACACCGAGCGATGAAGAAAGCACACTCGTAACCAGCATATCTTTAGTAACAACAATATCATTTAATAGTGACGATACTGCGAATGTATCTACTTGTGCAAGTGTGGAGAGTGCATTTTCTGAACCCGATAAACCCACTCTGCAAGAATGGTGTGAAAATATGAATGAAATTGACATACTTGACATACAAGAGTGCATATATTCGTTAGTTGACGAATACAGCGAACACCGATTGATATATTTATTCAAAGAGGATTTTTATGACAACATGTGTTCTTTCATATGCGATATTCTGTTGCCGAGTATTTGCGAAATCATTAATAATGATTATGAAGATGATACAGATGCAGATGCATATGATGAATTGAGAACATTCATCGAAATGGAAATAGAAAATTACAAATATTTTAGCAAATTCCCCCCGCGCAGTGAAAAAACCACCCCGGGCGTAGATACAGATGACGAATTAACGTGGAAAATAGCGGGATTGATTGCCGTCCCGCAACCCGAACAAAGGACCGACGCGTGGTATGCAGCAAGACACAATATGTTATCTGCAAGCACATTATGGAAAGTTGTCGGCAGCGATGCACAAAAGAACAGTTTGATATATGAAAAATGCAAACCACTCGAAGTTCGGTCGTCGGGGTTTTGTAATACGGCTTCTGCAATGCATTGGGGCGTAAAATACGAACCATTGACGGTAATGATATACGAGGCGAAACATAATACGAAAATCGGGGAGTTCGGGTGTATCAAGCATCCAAAATATGATTATATAGGGGCATCGCCCGACGGCATTGTGGTGACCCAAGATAGTCCGTTGTATGGTCGTATGATTGAAATTAAGAACATTGTGAACCGCGACATAACTGGGCGACCTAAGCAAGAATATTGGGTACAAACACAGATCCAAATGGAAGCGTGCGATTTGAATGAATGTGATTTTGTAGAAACCCGGTTTAAAGAATACGAGAACCAAGCGAAGTTTATGCTTGATACAACTGTCGAATATAAAGGCGTGATTCTAGTATTTATTGAACACGGTTCAGATGGCGTTGCGCCGCATTACGTGTATAAACCGTTTGACATTGGAAATACACAAGACGAAATCGGCGAATGGATGGAAGAACAAAAAAACTTGGAAAGACCGAAGAACCGCGTATTATTAGACGTTCACTATTGGTATTTGGACGAATATTCGTGTGTTCTGGTCCGCCGAAATAGACAATGGTTTAACGAATGCTTGCCGTATGTAACCGAACTATGGAACACGATTGTAAAAGAACGCGTAGATGGGTACGAGCACCGAGCAGCTAGGAAACGAACTCCTAAAAAACCTATATTTCCAGTTGAAGAAGCAATCCATGTGGTGCAAGACGACATATCCAAATCGTATATGATTCAGAATATGCCGCTGCAAAATACCATCAATATGGTCCGCATCGACGAACACGGTAATGTATTGTAGTTCACCAAATATCTATAACAAAACGAAAAATGATATAGATATTTTTCTAGTGTAATACTAATAGTTTATCTCATTATGGATAACAAGTTAGACATTACCACTGACGACGAAGAAATGTTCGTTACGAAACGTGGTGGCAAACAAGAAGTCGTGTCTTTTGACAAGATTTTACGTCGTATTCGTGTATTAGGACAAGAGGCGAATATCAAAATCAATTACACGGCCTTGGTAATGAAGGTGATTGACCAATTGTATAATGGTATTTCCACAGCAAAGATTGACGAATTGACCGCGGAACAATGTGCGTCACTATCGTCCACCCACCCGGATTACAATATATTAGCGGGTCGCATTACTGTTTCGAACCACATGAAGAACACGGAAGCATCGTTTTCAAAAGTAATGAACGTGTTGTATAATTTCAAAGATAAGCACGACAAGCATTCACCGATTGTCACCAAAGAGTTCATTGATATTGTTAACGAAAATGCAGAAATGTTGGACGCATTGTGCGATTATAATCGCGATTATTTGATCGAGTTCTTCGGGTTCAAGACATTGGAGCGTGCTTATTTGATGAAAGTGAACCGTAAAATCGTGGAGCGTCCGCAACACATGTGGCTGCGCGTTAGTATCGGTATTCACTGGTCTAATATGGACCGCGTAAAGGAAACCTACGATTTGATGTCACAGAAATATTTCACGCACGCTACACCCACGCTGTTCAATGCGGGGACACCCCACCCACAGCTGTCGTCGTGCTATTTATTGGCGATGGAAAAAGACAGTATCGAAGGTATTTATAATACACTGAAAGACTGTGCTCTTATTTCCAAGTGGGCGGGCGGTATCGGCTTACATATCCATAATGTTCGTGCATCGGGTAGCCATATTCGCGGAACGAACGGTATGTCAAACGGCATTGTTCCCATGCTGAAAGTGTTTAATAACACGGCCAAATACGTGGACCAATGTGTGCATCCCGAGACGATTATTTACACGAAGGGTGGACCCATTCAAATCCGTGATGTTGTTCCTGGTATCACCAAAGTATTTAATAAAACGGGTGGATATGAGGTCGTGCAAAAGGTATTGGAGCATAGTTATAATGCCGAAATGTTGCGAATTTCGTTTTGTGACCCGGCGGTCCCGTGTTTGTTTGTGACTCCAGAACACCCAATCAAGTCTATTTTGGCATCGGATGTAAACAATAACAAAACGTATTCATGGAACGATGCAAAGGACTTGCAACACGCCGACATGATTGCATTTCCCGTGCCGACATATACGAAGGACCATCCCGGTCTTACGGAAGAAATCTGCGAAATATACGGTATTATTTTGTCGGGATTGGAGGGGACCAACTATACTACGGTGAGTGTCCGCTCTGATGTAGAGCGCTTGCGGAAGTTGAAATCATTCTTGGATACGTGGTATGTTCCGCACAAATACAACATTTTATCGGGTGAAAACCAAATTACGTGGGAACCGAACGTCAATTTGCCCTTTTGCAAGAGTGATTTCATTTGCTCTCGCTCGTCAAAGGGATTCAACGGAGAAGTGCATTGTATTGGCAAGCGTTGGCTGCATTTGCCCACCCATAAAGTAAATGCAATTTTGAATGGTATTGGAAAGCGAACATTGGACCGAATTGAGACCGAACTCGGGTTCTTGCGATTGCGCGCGCAAGTTGTATCGTCAACCGCCAATTCCTTTTTCAAATACAATACACTGTTTTCACAAATAGACACGATTACTAGTATTCCGTATAATGGCGTTGTATATGATTTGCAAATGGGCAACGAACACAACTATTTATTGCAAACCGGGCTAGTTCACAATGGCGGCGGCAAGAGAAACGGGAGTTTCGCAATTTATTTGGAACCATGGCATGCGGATATTGAGATTTTCTTGCAAATGCGTAAGAACCATGGTGACGAAGAATTGAAGGCCCGCGATTTATTTTATGCTCTATGGATGCCCGACTTGTTCATGCAGCGCGTAAAGGACAACAAGAACTGGACGCTAATGTGTCCCGACGAATGCCCGGGGTTGGCCGACGTTCATAGTGAAGCATTTGTAGAGTTATACGAGAAATACGAGTCGCTCGGTAAGGGACGTAAAACCATGTTGGCACGCGATCTATGGTTCCAAATCTTGGACGCACAAATGGAAACCGGAACACCATATTTGTTGTACAAGGATTCAGCCAATCGAAAATCGAACCAGCAAAATCTCGGCACCATCAAGTCGTCCAATTTATGTAGCGAGATTATTGAATATTCCGATGAAAATGAGACGGCGGTGTGTAACTTGGCAAGTATTGCGCTGCCCGCGTTCATTGACAAGTCGGACCCGGCGAAACCGACGTTTGATCACGCCAAGTTGCACGAAATCGTGAAAGTTGTGACATATAACTTGAACCGCATCATCGATGTGAACTTTTATCCAACGGAGAAGACCCGTCGTAGTAATATGCGTCATCGTCCAATCGGTATTGGTGTGCAAGGATTGGCCGACGTGTTTATGTTGATGAACTTGTCGTTTTCCGGAAACGAGGCGCGCATATTGAACAAGCGTATTTTTGAAACCATTTATCACGGTGCGGTGGAATGTTCGTGTGAAATGGCCAAGACCGAGGGCAAATACGAGACGTTTGACGGTTCCCCTGCGAGCGAGGGCAGACTACAGTTTGATTTATGGGATGCGGATATGAAGGACTCGCAATATGATTGGGCGAACTTGAAAATGGACGTTCAAAATCACGGATTGCGCAATTCGCTATTGTTAGCACCCATGCCCACCGCGTCTACATCGCAAATATTGGGATATAATGAGTGCATTGAGCCTATTACAAGCAACATTTACAATCGCCGAACCATTGCGGGGGAGTTCATCATGGCGAACAAATATTTGATGCACGATTTATTGAAAATCAACATGTGGAATGATAGCGTGAAAAATAGTATTATTGCAAACAATGGAAGCATTCAGCATTTAGATAAGGTTCCGGTGGAAATCCGCGAAAAATACAAGACGGTCTGGGAAATGCCGATGAGAGACTTGATCGACATGTCAGCAGACCGCGGAGCATTCATTTGTCAGAGCCAGAGTTTGAACTTGTGGTTAGAAGACCCGAATTACAACTCGCTTACGTCTATGCATTTTTATTCGTGGTCAAAGGGATTGAAGACGGGTATTTATTATTTGCGCCGTAGAGCACGACACCAAGCCCAACAGTTTACGATCGAGCCAGATGCCAAGGTCGTGAATAATGACGAGCCAGAAATATGCGAAATGTGTTCGTCGTAGAAAAAATCTGCATTTAGTGTATATGCCGGCGGATATTATCAAATTAAATAAAGAACTATTCAATGAAGACCAAGAAGGCGAACCTGTGTATGTATTTGTATTAGCACACGGAGGATATGATAAAGACTACAAAAAAGTGAAAATAGACGATAAAATATTGTTGTCGACGGCGTGTAATTACATACGCGCAGTTGGGGGTTTTATATTGGAACCGGTATTCAAATACATTTCTCGCTTGAATAAAGAGGGGGAGTTGGACAAATTATGGGCGTCAGGTAGCCGTAAGTTTGAAAATGACATCAATAAATTGGATTTGGTACAAGAATATACGTTTAATTATGGCGAAACGGATAATTTGGCATTGACATTCAACAATGATGATTTGCTGAATTGGGGAATATATATATTGAATAATAATACAGGCGCATGGGAAAGACAAAAAGCGAAATATCACGTATCGGAATATAAAAACGTCCGCGTAACGGAAACGAGCCCTGGTATTCCAACGGAATATTTGCATTTGAGCGATATTGTGGAGTTTTTCAAATCAAAGAAACTCAATGCGCGTATAATAGTGGGGTCTTGTCGAGTATCGGGTAGCCCGAGCAATTATAAAATACATAGACGGGGATATGCATCATTTAGGGAAGCCGAACAGAAGAAATATCCATATCAGGTCAAAGATTCGGCCGATTTTGAAGCGGACAAAATACCGGAAATATTCAAGAGTTTACGCATTGACGACATAGATGCCGATATAGATGCAATCGAAACTAAAATGAAGAACGTTGCGATTGGTGAAAAGAAGCCTACGCGAAAGCGCAAACGTTCTACGAGTGCAGATAGTAAGAAAACCCGCAAGCGCCAAATGGGTAACGACCAAACAAAAGATAGCAAAACAAACGGCAGCAAAAAAACAAAAGATAGCAAAACAAAAGATAGCAAAACAAAAGATAGCAAAACAAAAGATAGCAAAACAAAAG
>ERZ887849.2159-NODE-2159-length-16761-cov-8.354902_pt1 | contig 16761 bp, 19 predicted proteins | sample MGYA00521267_ERZ887849 | MGnify/ENA primary metagenome ERZ887849 (study PRJEB32303, sample SAMEA104408601) | aquatic metagenome | biome: Brackish water; feature: Pelagic; material: water | place: Baltic Sea | collected 2014-06-06T16:11:00 | depth 2,863 m ... | reverse complement strand
GGTAACCCCCAGGACGAGCCCGATATTCGCAATATTCGACCCCAGTGCGTTGCCAATGGCCAGAGCCCCGGCATTGGTCAGTGCGGCGGTGAGTGAAACGAGAATTTCCGGTGCCGATGTACCGATTGACACGATCGTTAGCCCGATGATGATCGGCGACATGCCCAGGTTGGCTGCAATTGAGGCGGCACCCGCAATGAAGACATCGGCACTCCAGATGAGAATCACAAAGCCGATGACGATGGCGGCCGTTGCTAACAGCATAAAATGGCAAATCCTGTTAAAGTGGAGGGCTGCAGAGTCGTTGAACTGTAGGCACCATTGCGATGTCGAAAGCAGCTACGGTGTTCGTGATACGAGCTTTGCAAGGGCGCAGTATACAGAGCGCCGGCCAGCATGTAATGACATTCAAGGAATCGGTATGACGCAATTGCTGCAATGGGCTGCCACTTTTTTCCTGGTGGTAACAGTTAACGTTCAGGCTGCCGAGTCGGCAGCATCTATAGGGCCTCACGAGGTGGTGCGGGTAGCCACAAACCAGGTGATGTCCGCGGTGACCGATGCGGAGGGCTATATGGATAGCGAGCCTGAACGCTTCTATGACAGCTTGGAAGATATTCTGGATGGTGTGGTGGATTTTCGCGGTTTTGCGCGGGGCATTATGGGGCCCTACGCCAGCACTGAACGCTATCGCGCTCTGGATGCCGCAGGCCGTGATCAACTCCGAGAACAGTTGGAACGCTTCACCGAAGTGATGCGTAAAGGCCTCGTGCGCACCTATGGCAAGGGCCTGATAGCCTTCGGTGGCTCACGCATTGAAGTGCCCGATTTGAGTGAAAGCGAAGCCTCCGGGCCTCGCGTGGCGGTGCGTCAGCTTATCTACAGCAACGCTGCAGAGCCTTACGTGCTGGTGTATCACATGGGGCGCGACAGAGACGACAGCTGGAAGTTGCGCAATTTGGTGATCGAGAATGTCAACCTGGGCGAAATTTATCGTAACCAGTTTGAAGCTGCTGCGCGTAAGCATGATGGCAACCTCGACTCAGTGATTGCCGAGTGGGCCACGGTTGGCATCGAGGGTTGAGCTGTAAGTGGTGCAGCGTGTAGCGTGCACTGGTTAGAGTTCTCGCCACTATGCGGATATTCGCCTAGAATGCTCCGCGTAATATGGTTTTGGTCAGTTTTTGGGGAATAATATGATGGACGCGGCAACCGTAACGGCGCTGCTGGAAGCTCATTTGCAAGGCTGCCAGGTGCAGGTTGATGGCGCTGGCAACCGCTATGACATTAACGTCGTAGGTACTGTGTTCGAGGGCAAGCGCCCGGTTCAATGCCAACAGCTTGTGTACGCCGGCTTGGCTGAGCAAATTGCCAACGGCAGCATTCACGCGGTGAATATCCGCACCTTTACCCCCGAACAATGGGCTGCGGGCGCTTGAGCTCGTTTGGCAGGAGTATTTAGTGGATAAGTTGGCCATTCGCGGCGGGCATCGCCTGCAGGGCGAGCTGCGTATTTCTGGTGCTAAAAATGCGGCGCTGCCGATTCTCGCCGCTACGCTGTTAACAGACGAGCGGGTCACTATCAGTAACCTGCCGCACCTGCATGACATCACCACCATGATCGAGCTGCTGGGCTGCATGGGAGTGAAACTCACGCTAGACGACAAAATGGGTGTCGAAGTCGATGCCAGTGATGTTACCGAGTTTTCTGCGCCTTATGAGTTGGTCAAGACCATGCGAGCTTCAATACTCGTGTTGGGCCCGATGGTGGCGCGGTTTGGACGGGCACATGTATCGTTTCCCGGGGGTTGCGCAATTGGCAGCCGCCCGGTCGACCTGCATCTGAAAGGCCTCGAGGCGATGGGCGCGCAGATCACAGTCGATGGCGGTTACATCAATGCTGAGGTGACGGGCCGCCTGAAGGGCGCACGCATTGTGATGGAAACTGTGACCGTAGGTGGCACCGAGAACATCATGATGGCCGCCACGCTAGCTTCCGGGCGTACTGTGATTGAAAACGCTGCCCGCGAGCCGGAAGTTGTGGATCTCGCCGAGTGTTTGATCGCCATGGGGGCTCAGATCTCCGGGCACGGCTCCGATACGATTACCATCGTCGGCGTCGAGCGCCTGCACGGATGTGATTACCGAGTGATGCCCGACCGTATCGAAACCGGTACCTATCTGGTAGCAGCGGCCGCTACGGGTGGTAGCCTGATGTTGCGCGATACCTGCCCGCACACGCTGGAAGTGGTGTTGGCGAAGCTCGAGGATGCGGGCGCGTTAATCGAGCAGGGTGAAGATTGGGTGTCGCTGGACATGCAGGGGCAGCGCCCGCGCGCCGTGAGTATCAAAACCGCGCCTTATCCGGGCTTTCCGACCGACATGCAGGCGCAGTTCACGGCAATGAATGCAATCGCTGAAGGCACTGCGACCGTTACTGAAACCGTGTTCGAAAACCGCCTCGTCCAGACACACGAAATGAATCGTATGGGCGCACACATCGTTATCGAAGGTAATACCGCCATTATCACCGGCCAGCCCGGTTTGCAGGGCGCGCCGGTGATGGCCAGCGACTTGCGGGCGTCTGCCAGCCTGGTGATTGCCGCGCTGGTTGCTCAGGGCGAGACCATTATCGATCGTATCTACCATATCGATCGTGGCTACGAGCGCATTGAAGAGAAGTTGCAAGCACTGGGGGCGGACATCCGCCGCCTGTCCAGCTGAGGTCACCATGCGGCAGCCCTTGACTCTGGCCCTGACCAAAGGCCGAATCCTGCAAGAAACCTTGCCCCTGCTAGCCAAGGCCGGCATTGAGCCGCTCGAGGACATCCATAGTAGCCGCAAGTTGATTTTTGCCACCTCCCGCGACGATATTCAGCTGGTGGTCATTCGGGGTACCGATGTGCCCACGTATGTCCGTCACGGCGCCGCGGACCTGGGCGTAGTGGGTAAGGACATTCTGCTTGAGCATGGAGCGGAGGGCCTTTACGAGCCCCTGGATTTGGGGATAGCCCGCTGTCGCTTGATGACCGCGGGGCCGGTGGGCTGGGCACCATCAGGCGCACGTGTGCGGGTTGCCACCAAGTTTGTGAATATCGCTCGACGCCACTTTGCGGCGCAGGGTGTCCACGCCGACGTCATCAAACTGTACGGCGCAATGGAGTTGGCACCGATGATGAATCTGGCGGATTTGATTGTGGATATTGTCGACACGGGCAACACCCTGCGTGCCAACGGCATGGAGCCGATTGATGAAATTGCCTGCATCAGTTCCCGGTTGATCGTTAACAAGGCGTCGATGCGCGGTCATTATCGGGTCATTCAGGACATCACCAGCCGTTTGGCGCAAGCCGCTGCAGGGGGTTGATATGCAGCGCATGGACACTCGCGATGCGGATTTTGACCAGCGCCTGGAAACTCTGACCGCTTGGGATGAGGCGCTCGACGCGTCCGTTGAAGCGGCGGTTACAGGAATTCTTGCGGATGTGCGCGCAAGAGGTGATAGCGCCCTGCTGGAATATACAGCGCGGTTTGACCAGCTAACCTTGCCTCAAGCGGCTGATCTGGAAGTCCCCCCCGAGCGTTTGCAGCAGGCACTGGCTGCGATCTCTCCGCTGCAGCGCTCTGCACTGGAGCAGGCCGCGGCGAGAGTGCGCAGCTACCATGAGCATCAGCACCAAGCGAGTTGGCAGTACCTCGACAGCGAAGGTAATTTGCTCGGCCAAAAAATTACGCCGCTTGATCGCGTGGGTATTTATGTCCCTGGCGGCAAGGCAAGCTACCCCTCTTCGGTGCTCATGAACGCACTGCCGGCGCAGGTTGCAGGTGTAGGTGAAATCATCATGGTGGTGCCGGCCCCTGGCGGCGAACTTAATGACCTTGTACTGGCGGCAGCGGCCATCGCCGGAGTTGATCGTGTATTCACTGTAGGCGGTGCGCAGGCGGTGGCAGCGCTGGCATACGGTACCTCTACGGTGCCCGCGGTCGACAAAATTGTCGGCCCCGGCAATATCTATGTAGCAACAGCCAAGCGCCAGGTGTTTGGCCGGGTTGGCATCGACATGATTGCCGGACCTTCTGAAATACTCGTGATCTGCGATGGGTCTACCGACCCTGACTGGGTTGCCATGGATCTGTTTTCTCAGGCTGAGCATGACGAAAATGCCCAAGCCATTCTGCTGTGCCCGGATGCGGCCTATATCGAACGCGTTGCTGAGAGTATTGAGCGCCTGCTGCCCTCCATGGAGCGGGCGAGTATTATTCGCGCCTCCCTGGCGGGCCGCGGTGCGTTGGTGTTGACGCGAGATATAGCGGAGGCGGTGGCCTTGAGTAACCGGCTTGCTCCAGAGCATTTGGAGTTGTCTGTCGAGGATCCTGAAGCGCTGTTGCCGGATATACGACACGCCGGCGCCATCTTTATGGGCGCCTACACATCGGAAAGCCTCGGCGACTACTGCGCCGGGCCGAACCATGTGTTGCCAACGTCGCGCACCGCACGCTTCTTTTCACCGCTGGGTGTTTACGACTTCCAAAAGCGCAGTTCGTTAATAATGTGCAGTGAGGCTGGGGTTCAGTCGCTGGGCCGCATCGCCTCAACGCTTGCGCGTGGCGAGCAGCTCACTGCCCATGCTCGCAGTGCAGAGTTGCGTCTGCGCGAGACGGACTAGCGCTCACGTTAATCAAGGGTCGAGCCGGTTTATTAACGTCGGCTTGATGACAGGTTAGAGGGTCGGCGAGTGGCGCAGCGTGCCGACAATCGCCCGCAGGTCAATCGACTGCTGGCCGCGCTGCACGGTAATATCAATATTGTCTCCAGGCCTTAGCTGCGCGATACGGTGCATGGTAATGCGGCCGTCTTGTACCGGTTCCCCGTCGATATGGGTGATGATGTCGCGAACCTGAATTCCGGCGCGCTGTGCGGGGCTGTCTTGCGCCATCGCGGTAACCTCAAGCAACTGCATGCCAGGCTGGCGCTCATTCAACCCTCTCACCGGCGCCACGCTAACGCCAAGCCAGCCGCGAATCACCTCCCCGTACCGAATCAGGTCTTCCATCACAAATAAGGCCATGTTGACCGGTGTGGCGAGGCTGATGCCGATGCCTGTAGGGGTGCCTCGAGATTGATCAGCGCCGGTATAAATGAGCGTGTTGATGCCTAGTAGCTCGCCACGCGCATTGACCAGAGCACCCCCGGAGTTACCCAAGTGAATAATAGCATCGGTCTGAATATAGTCCTCGTAAGCAGACAGCTGCAAGCCATAGCGGCCCAGTGCAGAGACAATGCCTTGGGTGACCGAGTGGCCGAAACCCAGGGGATTGCCGATAGCCAGTACGATATCCCCAACGCGTGCAATGTCCGAGTTCCCCAGTGTAATCGGCTGCAGGTCGGGCAGGTTGATCTTGAGAACCGCCAGATCGGTAGCGGGGTCAGTGCCTATCACCACTGCATTGGCCGAACGGCCGTCCTGTAACAACACCTGAATCGCGTCGGCTTCGTGAATAACGTGATTATTGGTGAGAATATGTCCCTCCGCACTCATGATCACGCCGGAACCCAGGGACCGCTCAATACGCTGGCGCTCTGCAGGGGGAGGGTTGGATAGTGCGCTGAACACGTCTGCGGGCAGCGGGTTGCTGCGCGAGGTGATCAGTTTGGCGGTGTAAATGTTGACAACGGCGGGCGTTGCACTGCGTACGGCCGCCGCGTAACTCATCACTGGGTCGCCATTTGCTGTTATTGCAACGCGCGGCAATACCCAGCGGTCAAGAATTAGCAGCGCTGCCAGAAGGCCGGCAATGACGGGCCAGATAAAAAAGCGCAGGCTGTTGAGCATAAGGAAAGCGGCCGTGTGTTGTATCGCCCGGCCATTGTATATGATGGCCTGCCCGACCACAGCCACGAAACCTGACAAATCCCCGGATTTCAGCCTATGCCTGTCGCGCTTAACGACCTTCTTGCTTATTTGCTCCTTATGGGAGAAGTGTCAGAGCCCAAAGTGCACATGGCGCGTGAACAGCCCATTCATTTCGCCGCAGCGGGGCATCACGCCACCGAACGTTTGGTGTGCAGGCGTTGGGCGAACACCCGGCGGGCGGCCCGATTTGATCCGTAACACCATTTTTTTGACATTGATAACCGGGTCAGTTGCTTGCCTGAGTAAGCAGCAAACACGGCCGGGCTTTGCTGTCGGTAAATCGCGGTAAGCTAGCTCTCCTCGACGGGCTGCCGTTTGCGCTCGATGCCAAATTCCTCATTCAACATGCCCTTTTCGCTGGGCGAGGTTTTCGGTGCATAGTCGAGCGGGGGCTGGATTTGTGCAAGATGCGCAGGAATTTCGGTGTCGTCCTTACTGCCCCCTTGTAGCCGTTCCAATGCGACAGGCCCTTTCTCTTGGCACAACGCTTCTGCGCCTGAGGCGAGATGATTGTGGACATTGCGGTAGCTGTCGGTGAGCGCGTTGAGCAGGCCTGCTGTTTGGGAAAAGTGCTCCACGACTTCATTTTCGTAGGCTCGCTTGTCTTGAGTCATCTGGTCCAGCTTGCGTTCAGTGTCACGCAGGCGCTGGCCATCGGCGGACAAACGTCGGCCCAACAACAGGCCAATAGCACCGCCAAGAAGTAGAGCGATAACGCCGATGGTGATCAGAATAGTCAGACTGTACACGTGGATACCTCATTGCTGTCTCTCATGCGAGTGCAGTATACCGCAAACGGGCGCTGACTCTAGCGAGCGCTGCTAAAGCGTTGCCAATGTGGCGTTGCATGGATAAAGTGGTACGCCAAGTTTTCCCCACTAGAGGCCGTACCCCGGCGTGAACAAACCTCAACAGAATCCGTGGCAGCGCTATCAGGCGGATCTGCAGTCACCTGGTTTTTCTCATGATCTTGCGCAAGAGGCCGCGGTGCGTCTGTTGCAGGACGTGTTTGACAGGCTTCTGCGGCGAGAGGAGCACGGTACGCGATGGTGGCAGCGATGGCGGCGTCATCCCCTCGCTCCCGAGCAGGGGCTGTATTTATGGGGCGGTGTGGGCCGCGGCAAAACCTATTTGATGGATACTTTTTTTGAGTGCCTGCCGCTGAAGGCCAAGCTGCGAGTGCACTTTCACCGTTTCATGCAGCGTGTGCACGCGGATCTCCGGCAGCTGGCAGGCAAGAAAAATCCCCTGGAGCACGTTGCGGATAGAATCGCTGCTGAAGCCAAAGTGGTCTGTTTTGACGAGTTCTTCGTTACCGACATCGCTGATGCCATGATCCTTGGCGGCCTCATGGAAGCCTTGTTTGCGCGTGGTGTTACTCTGGTGGCTACGTCGAATATCGTGCCCGCACGCCTATACGAAAACGGGCTTCAGCGGCAGCGATTTTTGCCCGCGATTGCGCTGATCGAGCAGCATACCCGTGTGGTGAATGTTGACGCGGGCGTCGATTACCGCTTGCGCACGCTGGAAAAAGCCGAGCTGTATCACTATCCGTTGGATGGCGGCGCGGATGTTAGCCTGCGCCAGAGCTTTGAGCGGCTGGCCCCGCACGCGGCACGTGAAGGCGAAAGCCTGCAAGTCAATGGGCGCGATATTCGCACTCGCAGTGTTGCCGACGACGTTGTCTGGTTTGATTTTGCCGAGTTGTGCCTCGGGCCGAGGTCGCAGAACGACTATATTGAACTCGCCCGTGAATTCCACGCGGTAATACTGTCGGGGGTGCCTGCGCTGGGTGCTGGCAACGACGATGCAGCTCGCCGGTTTATCAATCTGGTCGATGAATTCTACGATCGTAACGTAAAGCTTGTTATGGCTGCTGACAGGCCGCTATTAGACCTGTATGATGGCGCTCGCCTGCGGTTCGAGTTTCAGCGCACCGTGTCACGTTTGCAGGAAATGCAGTCTCACGAGTATCTTGCCAGGGAGCATCGTCCCTAGGCGTCGTTGAATCTGTTGGTAATTAGAATTTTTAGCAGTGCTTGAAAAGCTGGGCGCGAAGCAGTAGTATTCGCGCTCTCGAAATTGGAGCCCTCCAAGAGGCGTTTATTCATGAAAACTTTCAGTGCCAAAGCCGAAGATGTGCGCCACGACTGGTTTGTCGTCGACGCCTCAGGCAAAACCCTCGGGCGCCTGTCCAGCGAAATCGCCCGCCGCCTGCGCGGCAAGCACAAGGCTGAATTTACTCCCCACGTCGATACCGGTGATTACATCGTGGTGATTAATGCGGAGAAAATTCATGTGACCGGTGCCAAGGCCAAAGATAAGATGTACTACCATCACACCGGGTTTATTGGTGGGATCAAGTCCATCTCGTTTGAGAAGCTTATCGACAAGGCGCCTGAGCGTGTCATCCAGACGGCGGTGAAGGGCATGCTGCCCCGCAACCCGCTGGGTCGTGCCATGTTCAAGAAGCTGAAGGTATACGCGGGCGCAGAGCATCCGCATACCGCGCAGCAGCCGCAAGCATTGAACATTTAACGGAATTATTCCTATGTCAGTAACCCAGTACTACGGAACCGGCCGCCGCAAGACCTCAACGGCGCGTGTTTTCATCAAGACCGGTGGCGGCAACATCACGGTCAACAAGCGCCCTCTCGACCAGTATTTTGGCCGTGAAGTGGCGCGCATGATTGTTCGCCAGCCGCTTGAGTTGGTCGAGCTTGCAGACAAGTTCGACGTGAATGTGACAGTCGAAGGCGGTGGCAGCTTCGGCCAGGCAGGCGCCATCCGTCACGGTATCACTCGCGCACTGATGGACTACGACGAAGCACTGCGTGGCGCACTGCGGCGGGCGGGTTATGTTACCCGCGATGCACGTGAAGTGGAGCGTAAGAAAGTGGGTTTGCGCAAAGCGCGCAAGCGTCCGCAGTACTCCAAGCGCTGAGTGTGCGGTTGGCCGAACGGGCCGGCTGCAGTGTTTCGAGAACGTCCGGTTTGGTTTGCAGGCCGGGCGTTTTTTTGTGCTGAAAAAACAGCCAGTTAGCTGCAATTCCCCCGCTCTTTTTGGGGCTTTATGTTGCCAGCAACGGGCAAACTCATTACTATTTGCAGCATTTTTTGCAAAGTCGTCACCTGCGCTTGGAAACGTCAGTATTCGAGCCGGTAATCAGGAGTAAAGAGCATGAGTAGCGATGGCGTGAACACCGGCAGGAGGCGTTTCCTGACGGCCGCAACGAGCGTAGTCGGCGTTGCGGGCGCGGTAGGTATTGCGGTGCCCTTCGTGGGATCCTGGAACCCCTCAGCCAAGGCCAAGGCCGCTGGTGCGCCTGTCAAGGCCGATATCAGCAAACTGGAGCCGGGCCAGATGGTTGTGGTGGAATGGCGGGGTAAGCCTGTCTACGTTGTTCACCGCACTGAATCTCAGCTCGCTAGCCTGGATCTGTTGACCGGCGAATTGAAAGATCCTGAGTCGTTGGTTTCAAGCCAACCAGACTATATCGAAGGTGCGGCGCGAGCGCTGCGGCCTGAAATGCTGGTGGTTGAAGGCCTGTGTACCCATCTTGGCTGTGCTCCCAAGTTCCGGCCGGAGGTTGGCGCCGCCGATTTGGGTGGCGATGCGTGGCTTGGCGGTTTTTTCTGCCCCTGCCATGGTTCAAAGTTCGATCTGTCCGGGCGTGTCTACGCTGGCGTCCCGGCGTCCACCAATCTGGTGGTGCCGCCGTACTCCTATGAGACTGAGTCGGTTCTGGTTATTGGCGTGGACACGGAGGCAGCCTGATGATCAATATGTTGGTAGGATTGCGCGATTGGGTAGATGAACGCCTGCCGATCATGCGCGCGTGGAATACTCACATGGGCCAATACTACGCGCCTAAGAACTTTAATCTCTGGTATTACTTTGGCTTCCTCTCGTTATTGGTGTTGGTGAATCAGCTGCTTACCGGCATCTGGTTGACGATGAACTACACGCCCAGCGCGGAGGAAGCTTTCGCCTCCGTTGAGTACATCATGCGTGATGTCGATTACGGTTGGATACTGCGTTATATGCATTCCACCGGAGCCTCTGCTTTCTTTGTAGTGGTGTATTTGCACATGTTCCGGGCACTCATCTACGGTTCTTACAAGAAGCCGCGTGAGCTGATCTGGGTGTTCGGTATGCTTATTTTCGTCGTGTTGATGGCCGAAGCCTTCGTAGGCTACGTGCTGCCTTGGGGGCAGATGTCCTACTGGGGTGCGCAGGTGATTATCTCACTGTTCGGCGCTATCCCTGTCGTTGGCGACGACCTGGTGACGTGGATTCGCGGCGACTACCTGATTTCCGGCGTCACGCTGAATCGATTCTTTGCACTGCATGTCGTGGCGCTGCCTATCGTTTTGCTCGCCCTGGTTGTGCTGCACCTGCTGGCTTTGCACGAAGTGGGTTCGAACAACCCTGACGGTGTTGATATCAAGAAAACCAAGGGTCCGGATGGTATTCCGCTCGACGGCGTAGCCTTCCACCCTTACTACACGGTGCACGATCTTCAGGCGATCGGCGTGTTCTTGTTCATCTTCTGTGGCATCATGTTCTTCATGCCGGAAATGGGCGGATTCTTTTTGGAATACGCCAACTTTGAACAAGCTGATGCACTGAAAACTCCGAATCATATCGCCCCCGTGTGGTACTTCACCCCCTTCTATTCGGTGCTGCGTGCAGTGCCGGACAAGTTCTGGGGTTTTATTGCCTTCGCAGCCTCGGTCGCGATTCCGTTCCTGCTACCTTGGTTGGATCGCAACCCGGTTAAATCCTGGCGCTACCGAGGTAACCTGAACAAGGTGATGCTGGTCTTGTTCGTTGCCTGCTTCCTGATCCTCGGTGTGTTGGGTGTGAAGTCGCCCACCCCCGAGCGCACAGTGCTGGCGCAGATTTGTTCAGTGTTCTACTTCGCCTTCTTCCTGCTGATGCCTATTTGGTCCACCTTGGATAAAACCAAGCCAGTGCCAGAACGGGTGACCATGGACGGCGGTATTGGCTTCTGGGGCAGTATTGCTGGCTTGGCGATCATTCTCGCCTTGACTATTCTGCCGCTGAAGGCCGTGGGCGCCGCTGGTGAGTACAACTGCGGTTCCATTCCTTGCGATGAAATCAGCGTGAATCCTCATGACAAGGAATCACTGCAGAATGGCGCCAAGGTTTTTATGAACTATTGTATGGCCTGCCATTCGCTGCAATACGCACGTTATAACCGTACGGCGGCAGATCTGGGTATCCCTGAAGATTTGTTTAGCGAGAACCTGATCTTTGACCCCGCAGTGCGCATTGGGTCGTTGATGGAAAACGCGATGGACGACCGTTTGGCCAAGGTCTGGTTTGGTGCAGCACCGCCAGATTTGACGTTGATTTCACGCGCCCGTCAACCGGAGTGGCTGTATACCTATTTGCGCACGTTTTACCTGGATGAAAGCCGTCCTTACGGCGTGAATAACAAGGTGTTCAAGGATGTGGGCATGCCGCACATCCTGCTTGAGCTGCAGGGTTTGCAAACCTGCGCTATGGGCCCTTCCAAGGCCCATAATGGGGGGGTCCGCCGTGATCCTCTGACGGGCGAGCCGCTGCTGGAAGAGCCCTGCGGTCAGTTCGATCTGGCGCAGGAAGGGTCGATGTCGCCTGAAGAGTTTGATGGCGCGATGTATGATCTGGTGAATTTCCTGGCCTACACCGCTGAGCCGAGCGCCGCTGACCGGCAGCGCATCGGTGTGTATGTTTTGTTGTTCATCGTGCTGTTCTTTATTTTTGCGTGGCTGCTGAATCGCGAATATTGGAAAGACATACACTGATACGCCCCCGGGGCCGGCGTCTTGCCGGCCTCCCTCACTGTTCTGGATTGCACTATGAAACGAGCTGATGACAACGCAATGGGTGTGGTGGCGAAACGATCTTCCATGACCTTTTTTTCCGACAGTACCAGCCAGTATAGCCACCGGGTACGTATCGTACTCGCTGAAAAAGGTGTCACTGTTGATATGATCGAGTCGGACAGCGCTCATCCGCCGGCTGAGCTGGCTGATCTGAATCCTTACAATTCTCTGCCAACGCTGGTTGACCGCGACCTTGTGCTGTATGAATCCAAGGTCATGATGGAGTATCTGGACGAGCGGTTTCCGCACCCCCCGCTGTTGCCGGTGTATCCGGTAGCACGTGCTGAAAGCCGCCTGTATATTCACCGGATTGAAAAAGACTGGTGCTCTCTGGTCGACTCTATTCAGCATTCGCGCAGCGACAATGTAGTGAGCAAAGCGACTAAAGAGCTCCGCGATGGCCTGGTAGGCATTGCACCCATCTTTGCTGAAAAACCGTTTTTCATGAGTGAGGAGTTCACTCTGGTGGATTGTTGTTTGGCCCCTATTTTGTGGCGCCTGCCTTCACTGGGGATTGATGTGCGCCCAGGTAAGCAAACCAAGCCACTATTGGCTTATATGGATGCGCTGTTTGGCCGTGAGTCATTCCAGGAAAGCCTCTCCGAGCAGGAGCGCGAGATGCGCCCTTAGGGCGCTCTGAGCTGAGCCGTGAGCGATGATACTCCCACAATGACCCCGAGCCGCCCGTATATCATGCGGGCCCTGTACGAGTGGATCGTCGATAACGACTGCACGCCGTATTTGCTGGTAGACGCCAAGCGGCCCGGCGTCGAGGTGCCCACGCAGTACGTGAAGGATGGGCAGATTGTGTTGAATATCAGCCCGAGCGCCGTTGTAGAGCTCTTGGTAGGTAATGAGTGGATCAGCTTTAATGGCCGTTTCGGCGGTGCTCCAACCGATATTCTGCTCCCCGTCGGCGCTGTGTTGGGGATTTACGCACGGGAAAATGGGCAAGGCATGGTGTTTGAGCCTGAGATCTCCCCGGAGTCTCCCAGCGATCCGCCAGATACTGGCGGTGGTTCTACCGGCTCAAAGTCGGAGGGGCGCCCGGCGCTAAAAATCGTTAAGTAGCGCCGTGCCCCCGGGAGTATTGCGTTGTATTCAGGGCAGAGTTTCAAACAGCTGCACCACGCGGGTAACGCCGGACACTGAGGCGGCCACGTCAGTTATTCTTAGCGCTTCTTCTTCCGATACCAAGCCCATCAGGTACACCACGCTGTTTTCAGTCACCACCTTGGTGCGAACCCCGGGTGTGTCCATATTGGCCAGCAGCCATGACTTGATCTTGGTGGTAATCCAGGCGTCGCTGGTGCGAACAAGGGCCCCGGTAGGGGCCTCTAAGTCAATTTCGTTATAGATGCGCCTGACCCCTCGTATCTTGCGGACTTCCTCGGCGGCCTGAGCCTTGAGTTCAGGTGTACCGACCTGCCCGGCGAGCAACACAAAACCGTTGTAACTAACGGCAATCAGATGGGCGTCATCAAACGCCGTGTTTGCGGCATGGATGTTGACGATGGCCTTTATCTCGATGCTTTCATCCTCAAGCCGCTGTGCCATGGTACGTTGATCGGGCTGGTCCTCAATCGAATCCGCTTCAACCGTTGCCAGAATACTGCCACAACCGGCGAGTAGCAGGCTGGCGAGGAAGATAAAAAGTGGTGCAATCTGTTTCATGGTCAGTTTCCGTTGTAGTTACCGAACAGGCTGCGGTCAATCAGCTCGCAAAGCAAGTGAATAACCACCGTGTGTAATTCTATCACCCGCGGCCGGCGTGCAGCGGGGCATTGAATCGAGACATCTGTACTCCTGAGCAGCGCGTTGAAAGCGGTCTCTGCGGCATTGGACAACACAACTACCGTGACGTCTCTTTCTTGTGCCGCCTCAACGGCGCGCAGCAGGTTGCCAGCCACAGTGGCGCTACTGAAACAAACGAGTGTGTCGCCGGGCTGCCCCAAAGCACGTATTTGGCAGGCCCATAGTTCGTCGATGCCCCGTTCACTGGCGATACCAGTGAGGCTTGCGCTGTCTGCTGCCAGCGCAAGCGCGGGCAGCGCGGGGCGATCTTGCTCAATGCCTGCCAGCAACGCCGTGCAGAAAAGTTGGCTCAGGCTGGCATCAACACCATTGCCGCAGGCCATGATTTTCCCTTCCTGCAGCAGTGTGGCGACCAAGCTGGCAGCGGCCCGCTGTATCGGATCGGCCAAGTCGTCTATCGCCATCGCAAGGGCGCTGATCGTTTCTTGAACGGTATCGGCGATAAACCCGTAGTTGTCATCCATGTGCAATATCCGCGGGGTGAAAGTCAGGCGCAAAACGCGGCACGTATCCACTGTGGCGCTGAATCAGCTGCCGATTGTCGCGGGTCAAAGCCAAGCACGTCAAATCGGCAGGAGTTACCTTGCCAGCAGGCATTGCGTTGCAGGAACACGTTTGCAGTGCGCAGCAGCTTTTGTTGTTTGCGGCGGTCCACTGAGGCTGCCGCTGAGGCAAACCGCGGGTTGCTGCGCGAGCGAACCTCGACAAACACGAGCTGCACTCCGTCCAGAGCAATGATGTCGATTTCGCCCACTTTGCAGCGAAAATTACGCTGTAGTATGCGCCAGCCCCGCGCTTGCAGCCAGTGGGCTGCGATGTCTTCATAGTGACGCCCCTGCGTTTGCATGCTGCTGTCCTCCAGTTCCGGAGACAGTGTACGTTAGGGGCGTGCCAGATTGCTGCCATCAAAAACCGCCAAAGCGGGCTCTCGCAACAAGCGCAGGCCCGGATCCAGGCGCAGTAGCCCTGTGTCGCCGCGCAGCAGTGCGTCCGCCCCGGCCTGCAGCTGGGCAAAGCGAGACTGCACCAGCCATGCATCCGCACCCAGTGCATTTAGCCGTGATAAATTGTCACTGCCGGTGTCCCCGGCGGCGATGGCTACGCGCAGCCCCGGGCTACTCCCCAGCAACCACGGTAGCTCAACCAAGTGGGTCCCATTGAGGTCCCGGTCACGCGCGTCGGGAACGCCGATGTAGATACTCGACGTCGCATACACGGGCACCTTGCCTGCGTAGTGAAACGCCAGCAGCGGTTTCAGCGAGCGTGCCTCGGCGGGGGAGTCGGCGAGCAAAAATACGACATCAAAATCTTCTCTGCGACGCGGGGTGAACTCGACATTGGTTGCCAGCATGCTGCGCATGCTTGCTGCCCGCTGCTCACTTGCACTGAGGTTTAAGGCGTTTTTAATGTTGTCGGAATACGCCTCGGCGCTGCTATAGCTTGCGGTGCTCACCACGCTACCGCCCAAGGCGGCCCAGCGCTCGCGCACTATTTCCTCCAGCCGAGCGCCGCGTTCACCCGATGGCCGCAGCACCAATGCTTGTCGAGCGCCCTGGCCGAAAGCCAGCTCGGCAATACGTTGCGCATCATCCTCCGGGGTCAGAGACAGCTGCACCAGTGCGCTCCCGCCTTGGAGCGCTGTGTTGTCCGTGCGGTTCAGCGCCAATATTGGGACTGATCGCTGTGCCATGGCTCCTAGTTCAGTGACCGACTCCTTGCTCAGCGGTCCTATCACGATCTCAGCGCCTTCGGCGACTGCCTGCGCGTAGGCAGCGGTGGCGGATTCGAAGGTTGTGGTGTCAATGAAGCTGATGGCGTGAGCCGTCTCACCCCGAGCGTTGGCGGCAAAGTAATGCGCCAGGTAGCCGTCTTGCACCGCCCGTGCTGCCGGTGCGAGGCGGCCGCTGAGGGGCAGTAGGAGGGCAACCTTGTTCGGCCCCCGAGCCAATTGCGCGATGTACTCCAATCCCCCGGGAAGTGGTGTGGCAGCTGCGTGTGCAGGGTATTGTTCACGCCATTGCAACAGGCCCTCGCGCAAAGCCGCGACGCTTTGCGCGCCCCGATCCAGTAGCGTCAGTTCCAGCCAGCCGCGCCAGTCACCTGGCTCGGACTCCAGCAGTGCCGCTGTCAATTCAGCCTCACTGGCACGGTTCAGATTTTTCCACACGTCCCGGCGCAGCTGCGCATCAGGTGGCTGATTCGCCAGTATATCGGCGCCCAGGCGGGCGCTGGTTAGCCACTCTCCGCCTAGCTGCGCCAACTCCAGGGCGAAGCGCATCTGTTCAGCTTGCAGCGCCTCGGGCGCCGCCCGCAACCCAGAGGCTGTAAGCAGCGCGCGCGTCTGCGAAAGGTCTCCGCGCAGGAATGCGGAACGTGCGAGCAAGAAAGTTTTACGCGCATCGTCCGCCGGTTCAAGGTTCAGCGGCAGCTGCGAGAGGGCTTGGTCTGCTGCCATCCAGTCGAACGTGTCCAAGGCCGCTCTGGCTTCTGTAAACGTGGCGTCCCATCGGCTGGCTGGCATCACTGCAGGCACATCCGGCGTGGCCTCTGGTGCTGCTTCTGCCACTGTATCCATGGCTAGCGGGGGGGCGGGCTCGGGTGGTGCCGTCGTGCACGCGCTGGCCAGTACGACCAGTGCCGCTAACGATAGCCTTTTTGCATAAGCGCAGGGCAAGGTGATTGTGCTCGTCATGGTATCCTTCGGGCTGCAAGGGGATGGTTGCCAGTAGCGGCGCCGTCCAAGCTTGGGTGAATCATACAAGGCCAAGGGTGACCAGTGGAATCCGGACTATATGTTGTTGCCACGCCAATCGGCAACTTGGGAGACATTACAGCGCGTGCGCTGGAAGTGCTGAGGGCCGCAGATCTCATTGCGGCTGAGGATACACGGCATACCTCCCGCTTGCTGCAGCACTTCTCGATTGCCTCGCCCCTGTTTGCTTATCACGAGCACAGCGATGCCCGCGCGCAACAGCGTATTATGGCCTGTATAGCCGGCGGTGGTGTGGTGGCTTTGGTGTCGGATGCGGGTACCCCGCTGATCTCCGACCCGGGTTATCGGCTGGTGCGCGAAGTACAGGAGGCAGGGCACCGTGTAGTGCCATTGCCCGGCCCCTGCGCGGCCATCGCGGCA
>ERZ887849.2157-NODE-2157-length-16779-cov-6.337300_pt1 | contig 16779 bp, 12 predicted proteins | sample MGYA00521267_ERZ887849 | MGnify/ENA primary metagenome ERZ887849 (study PRJEB32303, sample SAMEA104408601) | aquatic metagenome | biome: Brackish water; feature: Pelagic; material: water | place: Baltic Sea | collected 2014-06-06T16:11:00 | depth 2,863 m ... | reverse complement strand
CCGCCAGCCCCAACGGCTGCAGCCGCGCCGCCGCTTCCGGCTCCAGGGGTGCGCCGGGCTCCAGCCGTAACGCCCCCTGGTGGAGCGTCACCTGCTGGTGGCGCCAGGCCGCCCCGTCCGACACGATCCGCTCCACCGCCAGGGCATCGAGCACCTCATGGGCCACCACCACGCCGGCCACCGGCGCCGCCGCCAGTTGCTCGAAGTTGCGCCAACGCACCGGCAGCGGGCAGTGCTGCAGCCGCTGCCGCTGGCGGGCGGCCATGCCGGCATTGGGTTCCACCAGCACCAGTTCGGTGCGGGCGGCCAGCTGGGGCCAGCCGGCCACCAGCGCCTCCGCCAACTGGCCCGCCAGCTGGCCTTCGCCTGGACCTATCTCCACCAGGGCCAAGGGCCGGTTGGCCTCCAGTTGCTGCAGCCACTGGGCCAGCTGGGGGGCCAGCAGGGCGGCAAACTCCGGGCCGAGCGCCGGGGCGGTCACGAAGTCGCCGGTGCGGCCGATGCGCAGGCGGCCGGCTCCGTAAGCGCCGTGGTCGGGGTCGTGCAGGGCCCAGTCCATGTAGGTGCGGAAAGACACGCTGCCGCCGGCCGCGTTAAGACGCTGTTGCAGCCAGAGGGGAACGGACACGGGCAGGCCTGGCGGTAAAGAGAATCGGAACACATTGAACCTGCCGCATGGGCCGTTCCTCCACCTCCCGCTCGCCGGCTTCGCCGTTGCCCCGGCGCCGCTGCGCGGCAGGGCCCTGGCTGGCGCTGCTGGCCGCCCTGCTGTTGTTGTGGCCGCCGGCGCCCGCCTTCGCCGCCGACAACCCGGAGCTGCTGCCCGATCACCCCACGCCGGTGATCGATCTGGCCCGGGCGCTCACCGACGGCCAGCGCGCCGCCCTGGAAGACAAGCTCGACCGCTTTGAGGATTCCAGCGGCTGGAAGTTGCGGGTGCTCACCCAGTACGAGCGCACCCCGGGGCTGGCGGTGAAGCAGTACTGGGATCTCGATGAGCGCAGCGTGCTGCTGGTGGCCGATCCCCGCGGCGGCAACCTGCTGAACTTCAACGTGGGCGATGCCCTGTTCGCGTTGATGCCGCGCACCTTCTGGGTGGAGCTGCAGACGCGCTACGGCAATCAGTTCTATGTGCGCGACAACGGCGAAGACGGGGCGATCGTGGCGGCACTCGGCGCCGTGCAGACCTGCCTGGAGCGCGGCGGCTGCCAGGTGGTGCCCGGTCTGCCGCAGGAGCAATGGCTGCTCACCTTCTGCACCTCAGTGCTGGGTGGCTTGATCGTGGGCTTCGCCGCCTATCCGCGCAAGGAAGAGGACACCGTGGCCTGGAGCTGGGTGCTGCTGCTCTCGCCGCTGTGGGTGATGCTGTTTGTGGTGTTTGGTCTCGGCCCGGTGGTGACCCGCACCTCCGACCTGCTGCCGGTGCTGCGCAACAGCCTTGGCTTCCTCGGCAGCTCCCTGGCCGCCTACTTCATCGCCCAGCGCACGGTGGGCAAACCCCCGGTTGGTGATGCGGGCGGGTGAGCGCTCAGGGGGTGGGCTTCACCTGCTCCAGCGCGCAGGAGAGGCTGTCGTTGTCGCAGAGGGGCGGTGGCGTCGGCACGACGGCCACTTCGGTGCGCAGGCTGAGCGAGGCGCGCAGCTCGGCCAGGTTGATGTCGTAGAAGCGGCGCAGCTCATCGAAGCGCTTGACCGGCTGGCCGTAGAAGCTGCGGCCTGCCAGGGTTGGGAACGAGGCCCATTCCGGTGCCAGCCGGGCGGCCAGCTGCGGGGTGAACACGCCACTGTCGGCTTTTTGCAGGGCGCCGCGGCGCTGGATCAGGAAGATGGCCGCTTGATCCTGCACATGGGGCCCGAAACCGTTGAGGCCCATGCGGCTGCTGGCCATGGTCCAGGTGAAGGGCATGAACTGGTAGGCACCGGCGGCGGCACTGGCGTAGCCCGGCGTGCGGTTCACCCGGTTGGGGTGGCGATCCAGCGACGGCATCAGGCTGCCGCCAAACATGATCCAGTAGCCCCGGTCTTCGCCGCGGGCCCAGGTGCCTTCGGCGTAGCGGATCGTGTTCAGCAGCGCCCGCCGTTCGGGGGTGATCACATAGAAACGCGGATCCTGCGGCGCCTCACCGGGGAGTGCCACGGCCAGCGAATGGGGGCCCGTGATGGCCGCCGCCGGCGCTGGGCGGCGGATCTCCTGCCACAGGAACGGTGTTCTGGGCGCGGCAGCGTGGGCAGGAGCCGCCAGGGCGAGAGCGGCTGCCGGCAGCAGCAGGTGGCGGGCAGCAGAACGGAGAGTGCGCAAAACGAGTGTCGGAGTGAAGAGGAAATCGAAAACGTTGTGGCGAAACCCAGCAGGAATGTGCCGGTAACCAGAAGAAAACAGACAAAAGATTGTTGTTGCTGCTACAAGTTCTGATTTGGATTAAAATTCTGTGAAGTTGCTGAGAGGTGCTCCTGAGCCTTGACGATGTGGCTCAGATGGGCACGGAAGTTTCTTGTTTTGGAACCGTCGTAGGGAAGGATGAATCCATCGCGGCGGGTTTGGTTCGGCACAATGTGACAAACGCCAACAACCATCCACAGCTTATTTGTGCCAATCGCACAACCGTCTACCCGTTATCTTGAGGCGCCGCACGGTTCTGATCACTGTCGGACACTGAGGTTTTTGCTGCTCCAATCAATCTGCGCTGGTTGATCAGATCTGCTGATTGAAGCCGCAACGTAGTGAATGACACCAGAACGGCTGCGGCGCAATGCTCCCCAGCCATTGCCGCTTTTTTTCAAGCCGCCATCCTTTCGGCCAGCTGCACCAACAGCGCCGCCGCCTGCTCGGCTCCACGGCTTGCCAGCAGGCCGTCGCTGGGGGGCAGCAGCGGCTGATCAAGCTGCCAATCGCCGGCCAGCAGCTGCGGCTGGCTCAAGAGCCGGTGCTGGCCATGGCGCCGCAGCCAGCCCTCCAGCACCGCCGCTTCGGCAAAGCCGTGGCGCTCCACCAGGTGCAGCCCGGTGCCCTGGGACAGCGCCTCACAGAAGGTGCTGTAGCCGGCCTTGCTGATCTGGCGCCCGCACAGCCGCATCAGCTCCAGGGGCCGCACGTCTGCCGGCAGCAGGTGCACATTCGGCGCTGCCGCGGCGCTGGCGTCGGTGCTCACGAAGCTCCAGCCAGGCCAGCGGCCATAGGGCTCAGGACCCAGCGCAAAGCCCAGCCCACCGAAGCTCACCAGCACGCAGCGCTCCCGCTCGGCCGGCAAGCCCAGCCGTTGCCGCAATGCCTCCGCCTCCAGTTGCGGCGCTGCTGCCGTCAGGTCCACCGCCGTCTCCGGCAGGCCCCAGTCCATCGCCATCGAGAACGGACAGCGGATCACATGGGTGCCGCGGCGGTAGTCGTGCTGGAAGCGCTCGGCCCAGCCCAGGAAGGGGCCGCCCATCGGCGCATAGATGTCGTCCCAGCCGAAGTTGCCCATCCACACCAGCGGCCGCTGCAGCAATGCCGCCAGCTGCGCCGCCGCCGGCGGCACATCGCCCAGCAGCAGCACCGGCTCTCCCTGCTGCTGCAGCCACTGCGCCTCCGCCTCCAGCAGCGGCGGCAGCGCGGCCGCCACGGCCTCCAAGGCCGCCAGGGTGGCGCTGCCATCGACGCCGAGCGCATCGGCCTGAATCGCGCCCACATCCCAGCGCAGCGGGCGGTGCTCAAACGGCACCCCCGCGAAGGCCAGCTGCAGGAAGGCTGGCGGCAGCGCAGTGGAGAGCACCAGGCGCCAGCTGGGCCGCAGTGCCGCCAGGGCGAGCAGGACCGAGGCCACCCGGGAGCCGTGGCCGTAGCCGTGGCCGCTCACGCAGGCGTAGATCAGCACGGCACCGCCAGTGGTTGCTCCACCAGCAGCTGTTCGTAGAGCAGTTCACCGCCCGGGTGGTACCAGCGGTGGCTGGCCCGCCGCAGGCGGCCGTCCACCAGCTCCACCCAGGAGAAGTGGCGCAGGGCGCGGCCCTCCTGATCGACGCCGTGGCGCGGCACGCAGGCGCTGTTGAGATAGGCGGTGCCGCTGCGGTCGATCACAAAGCTGCGGCGCAGGCCGCGGCCGCGCTTGAGCGCGTGGTGCATGTGGCCGAACACCACCAGCGGCACCGGACGGTGGCGGCGGATGCGCTCGATCGCCAGGGTCAGGTCCTGGTCGCCCCAGTCGCAGGCGGGCGGTTTCCAGTCACGGCCGCAGGGATCCTGGGCCTCACTGCCCAGACCGGCCGGCCCGCTGTGGGCCAGCAGCACCAGCGGCAGAGCCGGATCGGCCGCCAGGGCGGCGTTGGTGATGCGCTGCGCCGAATCGTCGGCGCTCATCGGGCCCCAGAGCGCCTGCACCGCCTGCGAGAGATGGAAGCCGCCGCCGGCGCTGCCGGGCCGGGCACCTACCACCGCCAGCCCCGGGGGTTGCAGTTGCCGCAGGGCCCAGCCGCAATGGCGCTCGCCCAGCAGCTCGATCTGGCGCCGCAGGCAGCGGCCGCTGGCATCTCGGCCGGCGTCGTGGTTGCCGAGGATGCAGGCCAGGGGCAACTCCAGCCGCGCCAGGCTGGCGGCGATGCGCTCCTGGCCATCGCTGAGATCGCCCACCACAAGCACCGCATCCGGGGCGAGCCGGTGCAGCAGGGCCACATCGCTGGCATCCCATTGCCCGTGCAGGTCGCCGGCGATCGCAATGCGCATGCGGGCCGGGCCCCCGTCCCTAGGGTGGTGTCATCTTGCCCCAGATGCTTTCTGGGCGGCGACCGCGACACCCTCCACTCCGGCCATCGACACCGTCACCACCAGCCCGCTGAGCGCCAGCCCTACCGCTGGCAGCCTGTTAAGCGCCGGCCCTGTTCCCGCCCGGCACGCGCTGCCGCAGGCGATCCGCGAGCTGGCCAGCCAGCGGCGGGCTGTGATCCTGGCGCACTATTACCAGAACGCTGAAATCCAGGACATCGCTGATGTGATCGGCGATTCACTCGAGCTCTCCCGCCGCGCCGCCAACACCGACGCCGATGTGATCGTGTTCTGCGGCGTTCACTTCATGGCCGAAACCGCCAAGATCCTCAACCCCGTTAAAACAGTGCTGCTGCCCGATCTCGACGCGGGCTGTTCCCTGGCCGATGCCTGCCCCGCCGAAGCCTTCGCCGCCTTCCGCGCCCAGCATCCACACCATTACGTGGTGAGCTACATCAACTGTTCGGCCGCGGTGAAGGCGCAGAGCGACCTGATCTGCACCAGCAGCAATGCCGTGAGCCTGGTGCAGCAGTTGCCCGCCGACCGGCCGATCCTGTTCGCGCCGGATCAGAACCTGGGCCGCTGGGTGGCGCGCCAGAGCGGCCGTGAGCTCACCCTCTGGCCGGGCAGCTGCATCGTGCACGAAACCTTCAGCGAGCAGGCGCTGCTGAAGCTGCGGCTCGACCATCCCGGCGCCGAGGTGATCGCCCACCCGGAATGCCTGCCCAACATGCTGGATCTGGCCGATTTCATCGGCTCCACCAGCAAGCTGCTGCACCGCGCCGAAACCAGCGACGCCACGGCTTTCATTGTGCTCACTGAGCCGGGCATCCTGCACCAGATGCGCCTGAAGTTGCCGCACAAAACCTTCCATGAGGTGCCCGGGCAGGACGGCTGCAGCTGCAATGCCTGCCCTTACATGCGCCTGAACACGCTCGAAAAGCTGTGGCATTGCCTCGCCACCCTGGAGCCGGCGATCGAGCTCGATGAAGCGGTGCGCACCCGGGCACTGCTGCCGATCCAACGCATGCTCGAGATGAGCCGCTGAGCCGGGCCCCTTGCTGCCGCCGGGCGCCCTGATCCAGCACACCCCCCAGGGGCTCTATTGCCCGGCCGCCGACGCCTGGATCGATCCCTGGCGGCCGGTGCCGCGCGCCCTGATCACCCACGCCCACGCCGACCACGCCCGGCCCGGCAGCCAGGTGTATTGGGCGGTGGGCAGCGCCGCCGGCGTGCTGCGCCAGCGGCTGGGCCAGGGCATTGATCTGCGCGCGGTGGCCTACGGCCAGGAGCTGCGCCTCGGTGACGCCACCGTGTCGTTTCACAGCGCCGGCCACGTGCTGGGTTCGGCCCAGGTGCGGATCAGCGCCGGTGGTGAAACCTGGCTGATCAGCGGCGATTACAAGCGCGATGCCGACCCCAGCTGCGTGCCGTTCGAGCCCGTTGCCGCCGATGTGCTGATCACCGAAGCCACCTTCGGCCTGCCGGTGTACCGCTGGCGGCCGGGCCAGGAGGTGGCCGCCGAGATCGCCGCCTGGTGGAAGCAGGCGCCGGAGCGGCCCTCGCTTCTGTTCTGCTATGCCTTCGGCAAGGCCCAGCGCTTGCTGGCGGAGCTGCACCAGCTCGGCCTGAATGAGGAGGTGCTGCTGCACGGTGCCGTGCAGACCCTGATGGCGCCCTACCGCGAGCAGGGCATCGCCATGCCGCCCACCCGGCCCGCCAGTGAGCTGCCCCGCAGTGAGCCGTTGGCGGGCCGGCTGGTGCTGGCGCCCCCGTCGGCGCACCGTTCGGTGTGGATGAAGCGGTTCAAGGCTCCCCAGACCGGCTTCGTGAGCGGCTGGATGGCGGTGCGCGGTGCGCGGCGGCGCCGCGGCTACGAGCGGGGTTTCGTGCTCAGCGACCACGCCGACTGGAACGGCCTGCTCACCACCGTGCGCCAGAGCCAGGCCCGGCAGGTGTACGTGACCCACGGCCAGGGCGACGTGCTGGCCCGCTACCTGCGCGAGGTGGAAGGCATCAGCGCCGAGCCGCTCAGCGGCGGCTTCGCAGCGGAGCGGGGGATGGAGGGGGAAGATCTGGACGAGAGGCAGAAGCCGGAGGGGCAAGAGGCGCCGCTGGAGAAGGCTGGCGAGGAGACTCCCGGTTGAATGCTCATCTGATGCATCAGGTCATTCACGCCATGCGCAGCGCGATCACGGCACGGGGCCAGAGGGTGGTGCCGGCACCGACCCGGGAGCGTTTCCGGCGCGGACCCTCCACCCGCCTGGACGGGATGGCCTGATCTCCCCTGCTCCTCCCGCCCCGTGCACGCCTTCTGCAACCTGTTTGAGTGCCTGGATCGCAGCAGCGGCACCAAGGCGCGCGTGGCGGCGCTGGCGGCTTATTTCAGCGAGGCGCCGGCGGCCGATGCGGCCTGGGCGTTGCAGTTGCTGCTCGGCAAGCGGCGCCGGCGGCTGCTCACCGGGCGGCGGCTGCGGGAGGTCTGCCTGGGGGCGGCGGGGCTGCCGGAGTGGCTGTTCGACGCCTGCCACGCCCAGGTGGGGGATTCGGCGGAAACGATCGCTTTGCTGTTGCCGGAATTAAACCTGCCGGCTCAAGAGCCGCTGGATCTGCCCCTGCATCAGTGGATGGCGGAGCGGCTGCCGGCACTGGCCGCCCTGGAGGGCGAGGCGCAGGCCCAGGCGGTGCTGCAGATCTGGGCGTCCCTGCCGCCGCCGCAGGTGTTCGTGTTCAACAAACTGCTGAGTGGCGGCTTCCGGGTGGGAGTGTCCACCGGCCTGGTCACCCGCGCCCTGGCCGTGGTGAGCGAGCTGGAGGAGGCGGAGCTGGCCCATCGGCTGATGGGCGGATTCGAGCCCAGTGCCGCCGCCTTCACCGCCCTGCTGTGCCCCACCGCCGGCAGTGAGGCCGCGCCGATCAGCCGGCCCTATCCCTTTTTCCTGGCCAGTCCGCTGGAGCCGGAGCGGCTGCAGGCAGACGACCCGGCTCAGTGGCGCGCCGAGTGGAAATGGGATGGCATCCGCGGCCAGCTGATCCGCCGCGCCGGCACCACCTTTCTCTGGAGCCGCGGCGAAGAGCTGGTGAACGACAGCTTCCCGGAGCTGGTGGCCCTGGGCGATGCCCTGCCGGACGGCACCGTGCTCGATGGCGAGGTGATCGTGTGGCCGGCGGCGGCAGAGCGCCCGCTTGGCTTTGCGGCCCTGCAACGGCGCCTGGGGCGCCGCAGCGCGAGCCGCGCGCTGCGTGAGGCCTGCCCGGCCGCCTTCGTGGCCTACGACCTGCTGGAAGCGGGCGGCCGCGACCAACGCCTGCAGCCCCTGGCGGCGCGGCTGCAGGCCCTGGGCCAGCTCAGCGCCGCGGTGCAGGCAGGGGCCGCAGACACCATCAAGGGGTGCCTGCGCTTGTCAGCGGGGCTGCCGTTAGAGAGCTGGGAGGCGCTGGAGCCGCTACGCAGCCAGGCGCGCCAGGCCGGCGCCGAGGGGTTGATGCTCAAGCGGCTGGATTCGCCGTATCTGGCGGGCCGCAAGCGGGGCCACTGGTGGAAACACAAGCTCGAACCGATGGAGCTCGATGCGGTGCTGCTCTACGCCCAGGCGGGCAGCGGCCGCCGCGCCAACCTGTTCACCGACTACACCTTCGGGGTGTGGGCCACGGCAGGCCTGGAACCAGCTGCTGGATCAGTGGACCCGGAACCGGCAGCTGGTGACTCGGTGCGCATTGAACCGTCAGCAGCAGAGAGCCGCCCGCGCCAGCTGGTGACCTTCGCCAAGGCCTATTCCGGCCTCAGTGATGCCGAGATCACGGCTCTCGACCGCTGGATCCGCCGCCACACCACCGAACGCTTCGGACCGGTGCGGGCGGTGGAGCCGTTGCAGGTGTTCACCCTCGGCTTTGAAGGCATCCAGCGCTCGAGCCGGCACCGCAGCGGTGTGGCCGTGCGCTTCCCGCGCATCCTGCGCTGGCGCCAGGACAAACCCGCCGCTGAGGCCGACACCCTCGCCGCTGCCGAAGCCCTGCTCGAGGACGGCTGATCGCAACGCCGCCCCTTTGGGATAACCGGGTTGGGGCCGCAGCGGCGGGGCGGCAGGGGCGATCACTTGGCGGTGCCGGGTCCGCGCCCCTGAAACCCCGACCAGCTCTGGCGCCATCAGGCAGCTCCCAGCGGGCGCGCACCACCAGCTTCACCAGGCCCGGCCCGCCCAGTGGCAGGCGCAACGCTGCCACCCCGGCCGCATGGGTGGCCGCATCGGTGGCGCCGCCCGCTCGGCCTGCTCCCGGGGAGTCCCTACCCTGACGGCGAAGGCGTGACGGGGTCATGGTCAAACCGCTGCTCCAGTTGCTGCTGACGGTTGGCTGGACGTTTCTGGGGGTCATCCTCATCTACGGCGGCCTGCTGCTGTTCGATCGCCTCTCGCCGATCGACTACCGCAACGAGATCCGCAAGGGCAACACCGCCGCCGGCCTGGTGCTGGGCGCTGTGATCCTGGCGATCGCCGCCGTGGTGGTGGCCGTGCTCTCCAGCTGACGGGCGGCGCGTCTTGGCCAGCCGCACCGGCGCCTCGCTTCGCCCGATCGAAGACTGGTTCCGGCACCAGGGCTGGCGGCCGATGCCGTTTCAACGCCAGTGCTGGAAGGCCTGCCTGGAGGGCCGCGACGGCCTGATCCAGGTGCCCACCGGCGCCGGCAAGACCTACGCCGCCGTGATGGGGCCCATCGCCCGCATGCTGGCGTGCCCCGGTGCGGGCGTGCGGCTGCTTTATCTCACGCCGCTGCGGGCGCTGAGTCGCGATCTGGCCCTGGCGATCCGCGCGCCGATCGAGGCGATGGACTGGCCGTTGCGGGTGGGCATCCGCAACGGCGACACCGCCAGCGCCGAACGCAGTCGCCAGCTGCGCCAGCCGCCCCAGATCCTGATCACCACGCCGGAATCGCTGTCGGTGCTGCTGGCAGGCGCCAAGGCCACCGAGCTGTTCGGCAGCCTGGAAACGGTGGTGCTGGATGAATGGCACGAGCTGATGGGCAGCAAGCGCGGCAGCCAGTGCGAGCTGTGCCTCAGCTGGTTGCGCCGGCTGCGGCCGGGCCTGCGCACCTGGGCGATCAGCGCCACGATCGGCAACCTGGAGGAGGCGGCGCGCGCGGCGGTGGGGGCAACGGCTCCGCCGCCGTTGATCGTCACCGCCAAGCTGCGCCGCCACACCGAGATCCGCAGCCTGCTGCCCGAGCAGATCGACGGCTTCCCCTGGGCGGGACACCTGGGCCTGCGAATGTACGAGGAGCTGGTGGCGGCGCTCGATCCGGCCGTCTCCACGCTGCTGTTCACCAACACCCGCAACCAGTCGGAGCGGTGGCATCAGTGCCTGCGGTACGCCTGCCCGGAGATGGAGGGGGCGCTGGCGCTGCACCACGGCTCGATCGACCGGGCCGAACGGGAGGCGATCGAAGCGGGGGTGAAGGCGGGCGGGATCCGCTGGGTGGTGTGCACCAGCTCGCTCGACCTGGGCGTTGACTTTCAGCCGGTGGAGCGGGTGGTGCAGATCGGCAGCGCCAAGAACCTGGCGCGGCTGCTGCAACGGGCGGGCCGCTCCGCCCACTGCCCCGGCGGCACCTCCCAGGTGCTGTTCATGCCCACCAACGCCCTGGAACTGCTGGAGGTGAGCGCGATGCGACGCGGGCTGAAGGCGGGCCTGGTGGAACGGCGCCGGCCGCCGCAGGCCCCCCTCGATGTGCTGCTCCAGCACCTCACCACCCTGGCCTGTGGGCCGGGTTTTGAGCCGGAGCAGGAGCTGGTCAACGTGCGCAGCGCCTGGAGCTACCGCCAGCTCAGCGACGACGACTGGCAGTGGTGTCTGCGCTTCCTCGAACACGGCGGCGACTGCCTCGGCGCCTATCCCCGCTACCGCAAGCTCGAACGCACGCCGGCAGAGCAGGAGCACCCAGAAGCTCCCTTCCGCTTTCGGGTGCGCGAGACCGTCATTGCCCGCCTGCACCGCCTCAACATCGGCACGATCACCGCCAGCCGTTCGATCACGGTGAAGGTGGTGCGGGGCGCCACGCTCGGCCATGTGGAGGAGGGATTCGTGAGCCGGCTCAAGCCCGGAGATGTGTTTTTCTTCGCCGGCCGCCAGCTGGAGTTCGTGCGCCTGCGCGACATGACCGCCCTGGTGAAGGCCAGCACCCGCAAGAGCACATTGGTGCCGGCCTGGGCCGGTGGGCAGATGGCCCTTTCCGATCTGCTCAGCGAACACCTGCGCCAGGAGGTCGACCGCTGCGCCCGGGCCCTGGCGGCCAGTGACCGCACCGGTACTCACCCATCAGCCAGCCCCGATCCGTCGGGCCCCGATCCGGTGGGCCCCGCCACGCTCGACACCGCTGAGCTGCGCGCCCTGGAGCCGCTGCTGCGGCGCCAGCACGAGCTGTCGGCGTTGCCGCGCGCGCACGAGTTTCTGGTGGAGATCACCCGCAGCCGTGAGGGCAGCCACCTCTACGCCTATCCCTTTGAAGGGCGTTTTGTGCACGAGGGCCTTGGCTTCCTCTGGGCCGGCCGCCTGGCGCGGCTGCAGGCGGGCACCATCACGGTGTCGGTGAACGATTACGGCTTCGAGCTGCTGGCCCCGCGCGGCTATCCCTTCGCCGCGCTGTTCGAGCAGGCCGGCGAGGCGCTGCTGGACGCGGCGGGGCTGCAGGACGACCTGGAGCGCACGATCAACCTCTCGGAGCTGTGCCGCCGCCGCTTTCGCGCCATCGCCCAGGTGAGCGGCCTGGTGCTGAACGGCTTTCCCGGCCAGAACAAAACCGGCGGCCAACTGCAGATCAGCGCCAGCCTGTTGTTTGATGTGTTCCAGCAGCACGAACCGGCCAACCGCCTGCTGGCCCAGGCACGCCGCGAGGTGCTCGATGAGCAGCTGGAACTGGGCCGCCTGCAGGCCGCACTCACGCGTCTGCGGGCCAGCGAGCTGCGCCTCGAGCTCACGCCACGCCCGGGGCCGTTCGCCTTTCCGCTGCTGGCGGAGCGGCTCAACAACCGCATGAGCAATGAATCGGTGCTGACCCGGTTGGAGCGGCTGATGGCGGAGGCCAGGCGGGCGGAGGGGATCTGATCCGCACTGGACGGACTACGTACGCTGGGGCAACGCCGCACCTGCTTGTGAAGCGACTGATCTACTGGCTGATGGGTGATCGGGCTGGCCGTGTGGTGGTGGGCAGTTGGCGCTGGCTATGGGGGCGTCCGGTGGAATCCGGCGGCCAGATCGCCGTGGCCGTGGCCGAGGAATCCCTGCAGTCGATGCAGCTTTCCGTGCAGAAACTCGCCCAGGCGGTGGCGATGCAGGTGGGCGCCTATGAGCGGGCCAAGAAGAAATATCAGGCGAAAACAATCGAGCTCAGCACCTACGAAAAGCAGGCCGCGCTGGCCCAGAAGGCCGGCCAGATCGACGGCGCCAAGCTGGCGATGGGCCGCGCCATCCAGATCGAGAAGCTTTTGCCCGCTCTCGAGCAGCAGGTGCAGCAGGCCGAGGCTTATGTCGCTGCCTCCAAGGACAAGCTCAACCGGGAGCGCCTCAAGCTCGAGCACTACAAGAGCGACATGCAGAACATGAAGGATCTGGCAGAGGTGAACGCCGCGCTCGAATCGATCGCCCAGGTCAACAACGACTTCGACATCGGCTCCGCCCGCTCCTCCTTTGAGCAGGCCAAGAACGCGGTGGAGGGGCGCAATCTGCGCAACGCCGCCCTCGCCGAACTCAGCGAAAATCCCCAGGAAAAGCTCACGGCCGATCTGGAGCAGCTCTCGCTCGATGCGGAGGTCACCCAGCGGCTGCAGGCCCTTGAGGCCGCCCCCCTGCCCCAGTTCGAAGACAGGCAACCATGAACGAAGACAAATCAGCGGGCAAGCGCAGCGGCCCACCGCCGATCGTTTACATCTTGGTGCTGTTGATCGGTGCTGGCGCGCTCTGGAATGGCCGTAACCAGCTGCTCGGCCTGCTGGGCTCCCCTCCTTCGCTGCCCGGCCTGCCGCAGGGGCTGCCCAGCCTGCCGGGGCAGAACCCTCAGGCGTCTGCTTTTCCGCCCCCCACCGCCGTGCCGGCCGGCACCGCCATCAGCATCGATGGCTCCACCAGCATGGTGTTGATCAACGAAGCCCTCAAGGCCGGCTTCATGGCAGCGTTCCCTGGCACCGAGGTGAGCACCGCCGCGGTCGGCACCGATAACGGCATCCAGGCGCTGCTGGGCGGATCCGTCACCCTGGCGGCCATCTCGCGGCCGCTTTCGCAGGAGGAGCAGGCCCGGGGGCTGAGGGCCGTGCCGGTGGCCGACGACCGGATCGCCCTGGTGGTAGGCATCGACAACCCCTTCCGCCGTGGCCTCTCCCGCAGCCAGGCGGTGCAGATCTTCCGCGGCGAGATCATCAACTGGGCCACCCTCGGCGGCGCCAATCAGGCCATCCGGGTGCTGAACCGCCCCAGCGTGAGCGGCACCCATTCGGCCTTCCGCGCCCTGGTGCTGGAGGGCCAGCCCTTCGGCAGCGGCCCCACCATCACCACCATGGAGCGCGACGCCACCACGCCGATGCTGCGCCTGCTCGGCACTGATGGCATCGGCTACGCCACCTTCGCCCAGGTGGCCGATCAGCAGACGGTGCGGGTGGTGCCGATCGATGGCAGCACCCCGGAAGCGCAGGATTACCCCTTCAAGCGTCCCCTGCTTTACGCCTACCGCGAGCCGGCGGGTCCCGCCGTCCAGGCCTTTCTTGGCTATGCCCTCTCGCCCCAGGGCACCGCCGCGATCGCGGCCGGCGTGAAGGGCCCCTGAATCAGGTGCTCTGCCTTTCAGCTGATCAAGGTGCTGCGCCCTTCAGCTCTCGCCTGAGGGCTGGGCTTCCAGCTGGCTGCCGATTCCCAGCCGCCGCAGCTCATCGTGCAAGCGTTCGGCGGGCTCGCGGTCGAGCGGCGCGGTGAGGGCCTCGCCTTCCGCCAGCAGCCCGGTGATCTCCCCTGGCGCGCAGCCCAGCCAGCGGGCCAGGCACTGCTGCAGCTCGAAACGCGCGTCGCCCTCCACCCCGTGTTGCACGCGCAGCCGCAACCGCCAGCCCGGCGGCACGGCGTCGCCGCGCTCGATCTGGCGCAACCCCGCCAGCGTGGTCAACACCAGCAAGCCATCGCCCGCGGCGAGCACCAGATCGCAGGCCGGCAGCTCGATCACCGTGGCGCTGCCGCGGCGGCGCAGGGACACGGCCGTCACGCCATAGCCCTGCTCCAAGCGGGCGATGGTGCGGCCGAGCAGGGTGTCGCCGGGTGCGATGCGATAGCGCACCAGCAGCAGGTGGTGGCCGCCGATGCCCACCACCCCTTCCACCCGTTCCCCGAAGGCAGTGGCCACCAGGGCGTCAGCGGCCAGGTCCACCGCTGAGATCACCGTGACTCCGCCCAGCAGCTGCCCCAGCCTGGGTGCCGCCGCCAGGGCATGGGCCAGCACCGCCAGCCGCGCCTCGGGCCAGCGCCGCTGCAGCGCCAGGGCAGCTTCCAGATTCGCCAACAGATCGGGGGAGAGCAGACCCACCGCCGACACCCTGCTTCCCCGGAGGGCGGTCAGAGCCGCATCGACGCTCTCATAGATTGGGGTGCCAGCGTCCTGGCCCTCCCACTCCTCACCCGGCTGCACCCGCACCACCGGCAACATCTGGCGCTGGAGGGTGTGCGCCACGCCACGGGCGAGGTTGGCGCCTTCCACCAGCAACACCGGCCGCAGCCCCCGCCGCAGCCGGGCGGGGCGTCTGCGCACGAGGCGATCGCGCAGCAGCCGTTCCAGCAGCACGGCCACCAGGGCCGACGTGAGCAGGGTGCCCACCAGCGAGTAGAGCAGCGTGCCGGTGATCAGCCAGCCGCTGGCCTCCGCCAGGCCGGCGCCGCCATCGAGCAGCACGTTGACTGGATCGACGTATTCCCCCTTGAGCAGGGCAAGGGTGACGAACATCCCCTGCCGCCAGCTGCCCGGCTGCGAAAACAGCTGCGGGCCGATCACCAGCAGCAGGCCCAGGGCACCCATGGCCAGCCACTGCGCCCGTGAACGGCGGGCGAACGGCGCCAGTATCCGCCGTGGCAGCGCGAAAACCCCCGCCGCCGCTTCAGAGTGATGGCCGGCGGCAGTGGGCGCCACCCCGAGCGGGTGCAAGGACCCCGGCGTGAGCAGCAGATCGCTCCTACCGCCCCCGGCTTGCTCGGGGAGATGGACCGGTCGCTGCCAGCGAGGGTCCTGCCGGGGCCCTTCCACCAGGTGATACAGCTGTCCGTCGGCTTCGAAGCTGGCGGCGGCTACGCCCGGGCGCAGCGCGCCGCTGATCGCACCGGTGGCCAGCAAGGCCGGATCCACCACCGCCAGACCGGGCAGGCGGGCCTCCAGCAGCGCCCCCAGGCTGGCCTGTCGGCTGGAGGATCGCAGCACGATCGTGGCGTCGGGGTTGAGCAGGCGGCACTGCAGCGCCGCTTCCACGTTCACCGAGCCATCGGAACTGAGCAGCAGCACGGCGCGCGCCCGGTGCAGCCCGGCCCGCTGCAGGTCGCCAGGCTGGCGCATGTCGCCTTGTAGCAGCCCGGCGCCAAGCCGCTGCCGCAGGGAGGGATCGAGCCAGCTGGGCGGTTGCAGATCCAGCCCCGCCAGGGGCACATCGAAGCTGAGCAGGCGGCTCAGGCAGGCCTGGCCCAGCGAGCCGAGGCCACACACCAGCACCAGAGCGGCCTGGGCGTCCACCGCTGTCGCCTGGCCGGGGCAGCCGGCGTCTCCGTCCTCGGATGGGCCGCTCACGCTCGCCGCCAGGGAGGACCTCCATCATCAGCGGGGCTGACCGCGAAATGTGACGGCTTCCGAAGCTCAACCGTGTGTTGAAGAGCCCTTAACCAGCCACCGACAGCGTGAAAGGATTCCACGCCCGTCAGCCATGTCAGGACCGCAGACGCCGAGCCTGGCGCCCTCCCGTTCCGACCTGCCCCTGCCGGCCAGCTACGGCGACCCGCAACGCAATGGGCTGAGCGCGGCCGATCTGGTCGACGGCATGACCGAGCACCTCTTTTACACATTGGGCCGGCAGGCCAGGGGCGCCAGCCACCACGACCTCTACATGGCGCTCAGCTACGCCGTACGCGACCGGCTGATGACCCGCCACCTCGCTTACAAGCACGAGCTGCGGCAGCGGCGGCCCAAGGCGGTGGCTTACCTCTCGGCAGAGTTCCTGATCGGCCCGCAGCTGGGCAACAACCTGCTGATGCTGGGCATCGCCGAGCAGGCCCGTGAAGCCCTGCGACGCTTCGGAATCGACGATCTGGACACGGTGCTCGATGTGGAGGAGGAGCCGGGTCTGGGCAATGGCGGGCTGGGGCGCCTGGCGGCCTGTTACATGGAGTCGCTGGCCAGCCTGGAGATCCCCGCCACCGGCTACGGCATCCGCTACGAGTTCGGCATCTTTGATCAGCTGATCGAAAACGGCTGGCAGGTGGAGATCACCGACGGCTGGCTGAAAGGAGGCTGGCCCTGGGAATTGATCCAACCCGAGCGCAGCTGCAGGGTGGGTTTTGGCGGCCACACCGAACAGATCCGCGACGAACGCGGGGAGTTGCGGCATCGCTGGGTGCCTGCTGAAGCGGTCATCGGCATTCCCCACGATGTGCCGGTGCTGGGCTTTCGCGTCAACAGCTGCAACCGGCTGCGGCTCTGGCGCGCCGGCGCCGCCGAAGACTTCGATTTCCATGCCTTCAACCGCGGCGATTACTACGGCGCGGTGGAGCAGAAAGTGGGCTCGGAAACGCTCTCCAAGGTGTTGTATCCCAACGACGGCAGTGATGCTGGACGGCGGCTGCGCCTGCGGCAGCAGGCCTTCTTCGTGAGCTGTTCCCTGCAGGACATGCTGCGCAGCCTCATGCTGCGTGGCATCCCGATCGAGGCCTTCGCCGAGCACTGGGCCGTGCAGCTCAATGACACCCATCCGGCGATCGCCGTGGCCGAGCTGATGCGGCTGCTGGTGGATGAGCGGGAGCTGGGCTGGGACGCGGCCTGGG
>ERZ887849.2142-NODE-2142-length-16838-cov-12.022702_pt1 | contig 16838 bp, 26 predicted proteins | sample MGYA00521267_ERZ887849 | MGnify/ENA primary metagenome ERZ887849 (study PRJEB32303, sample SAMEA104408601) | aquatic metagenome | biome: Brackish water; feature: Pelagic; material: water | place: Baltic Sea | collected 2014-06-06T16:11:00 | depth 2,863 m ... | reverse complement strand
CGAGTACTTTAAGAGTGGTGATGAATGGCATCTAAATAAGGCACAAGAACTCAGAATATATGTTGCTGAGTTGAAGGAATGGATACATAAAACTGAAAGAAGATTATGACTGACCCAGTATGGAGTGTAAATATATTAATAAGTATTGGACTGATTGGGACTATTTGGTGTATCTACAAAATTCTTAACTGGGATAATGAAGAGAATAATTCTTCCGATACTCATACTCATTAGATTACTGACTAATGATGGTTTCTTTAACGAGAACCGAAACATCAAAATAAAACAGCAACCCGGTGAGATTATTAGGTTTATAAAAAGACCTGCGAAGAAAGGTAGGAAGTTATTTTTTAGACCACAAGGCCCCTTCGGCAATTCTTCTTCTCAGTAATCCTTTCTCTACATTAGTTCCTGGATTACAATAAAGTTTAAGTGTCTCCGGAACTTTATCCCATTCCTTATTCTTCAAGACCCGCGTAATACTATTGAAATCAGAACTACCATAAAAACCAGCACCCAAGTTATATGCGAAACTCAAAAGGCACCCTTGTTGATTTTCATTCATTTCACTCCAGTAAGGTATTTTTTGAAGAGCAGGTAGAAAAAACTCACGACGAAGTTGAAAGTATAAGAGATCGTCTGCTTCTTCTTGAGTGATGATATTACCAATCATAAAACGAGAACCATCTTTCCTGCGAGTGCTTCCCCATCCTATAGTGATTGGTAATTTTCCAGTAAGAGGATCATAATATGCCTTGAGATGACAACCTTCAAATTCTTTGATAAGTTTTATTCCTGCTTCTGGAATTCCTTCAAGTGTTGGTTCCACCTTTTCATTACGATAAATTCTTGCAAACTCATCTAAAAGTTCTTTATGTACTGATGCCTGAAGAAATTCCCAAGCACGATTTTGATGCTCTAGGTCTTTATGATTCTTTACGGCATCTATGAATTTGATAGTCATTTGAAGGTACGACCCCAACCAGTCTTATCTTTTCCTTTCTCTAACCAACGGAGTTGTAAATCCGACTTCTTATATACGGCACCTTTACCATTCGTGACTGCTCCAGTGTATCCATCGTTCAGAGAACCATAAGGGTCATTCACAACATAGTCATCACCCTTCTTACCAATCACTACAAGCATGTGCCCGCCAGTAGGAGAAGATAAAGTGCCGCGATGGAGTATCCCAATAACAACGGGTCTCCCAGCAGACAACTCACGGTCAAGGTCAGCAAACCCAAGATTATACCTAAACTGAGAACTAATTCCGTAAGAAGCAAGAACTTTGGTCTGAACTGAATGGTCAGTTGTATCACCGATTGCGAATACTTTTTGAACATAAGTATCATCACCTTTTGCTCCTACTAAAGTTCCAGGTTTAAAATACTCAAGACACATAGCACAGGCAGAACTATTGCAAGTACGATTAGCGTCTCTATAATTATCTGTCTGAGGATAGTAGGGAACATTTAGAATTCCAGGAATTACTACTTCTATTTTTGTTCTGAAAATCTTTACCCAATTAGCAGTGTCCTCCATTAGGTCTGGAGATTTACTCACCAAATCCACTTCAAGTTGCTCTACTGCCGCAACGTGTTTTGGGTTCTTTGGGTCATAATGTAGAAAGAAGTTGTGAAGGTCTATTCTCATTACTCACTCTCTTACAATGTAATTTATTTATTATCGAGAATACTGATTAATCTTATCAAGTAACATATTCAAGTATTGGTCTGCAAGTGCTTTTGGGTCTGAAGTGTAACCGATATGTTCGTTCTGAAGTTTTTGCTTCAACTTCAGTACTTGATATTCCATTTCTTCTTTGGTCAATTGTCCGCGAGGCATATAAAAAATCCTACTCTCCATATTTAGAGAGAAGGATTAATGTTATTATTTTTTATTTGAGAGTTTCAATACAGTTAATAGTATTGTCGATATTAATACTCCACAGAATATTGAGATAATATCAGAAGTCAAAACACTCCGGGAAGAATTTGACCGGTAGTCAAGTAAGTGCCTACGGCAATTACGAAGCCTAGCATCGCAAGTCTTCCGTTAAGAATTTCTGCTTCAGGTGTAAATCCAAATTTCATTTTGTTTCTCCTTAGTAAGTGTCGGAAAGTTGATTGATAGAGTGTGCAAGAAGCACAAGAAAAGCAATAATCGTTACAGTAAAAATAAGTTCACTCATCAGATTACACCAAAGAAGAGGTGCCCCGTAAGAGCATATGAAACAACTGCGGCAACAAATCCTAGCATAGCAAATCTTCCATTCAGTTTTTCTGCTCTCTCTGCATAAGTCTCAAGTGCATAACGCTCTACATCGGTTGGAGACACATACATTTCAGGTTCCTTTGCGAACAGGTTTTGTTGCCCGTGCTCATTGGTCGTAACGGTCATCGTAGTTTCATTAAGAACTATATCATTATATAGGAAACATAAAGAAAAGTCAAGGTCTCCCCTGACTTAATTTGTTAGGTTTTACTGACCAATCCGCTTTACGGCAATCCTTGATTTGTTAAGAATACTACCAGCAAGAGGAACATAACCCAAGTCATCAGCAATCAATTGTGCCTTAGAACTCAGAGCATAATTGAGTGCCTTTTGAATATCACTTGCTTTCCTAGCACCATTTCCAGTCTTATAGGCAAGAACCCAAGTCAGAGTGGAGATAGGATAGGCACCAGAGGCAGAAGGATTAGGATTTTCTCCCGCAAGATTACTATCAAGAGTAATACTGTTCAGAGCAATAGCACCAGATTTAGCAGTAGGAAGAACAAACTGCCCTGCCTTATTTTGAATTGCCGCTGCCTGAAGTTTATTTGCTTTTACAAATCCAGTATTCACATAACCAATAGAACCGGGAGTGGTCTTAACAGTACCAGAAACACCTTCGTTTCCTTTACCACCAATACCAACAGGCCATTTTACTGACTTACCTTCACCAACTTTACTCTTCCACTGAGGAGAGAATGCAGAAAGTGAATTAGTAAATGCAAAGGTGGTTCCAGAACCATCAGAACGATGAACAACACGAACTGGACCAGCAGCACAACCAAGTTGTTTCCAATCTTTGATAGTTCCCAAGAAGATGTCTACAACCTGCTTCTGAGTGAGTTTCAGAGTACATCCAGGTTTGTTATAGGCAACGGCAATTGTTCCGCCCACCATCGGGATTTGAACCACGCCACGTTTTACCTTAGCAATTTCGGATGCCTTGATAGGTTCATCAGTTGCACCGAAATCAACTGTTCCTGTAATATATTGACGGACACCAGCACCAGAACCGACTGACTGATAATTTACACGATTACCAGTTGCAGTAGCATAATCTTGGAACCATCGTTGGTAGATGGGTGCAGGAAAGGTAGCACCTGCTCCATTCAAAGTTGGTCCAGCAATTACGGCAACGGGAGCAGCAACGAGACCAACAGCAATAAGATTTTTGAGTTTCATAAAAATTGAATAACTACAAAGTAATTGTAATGGAAAAGAAAATTTAAATCAACTAAGGTTTGGTTAAGAGTAACCTTAACCATTAGGATTTACTGATTTCCACTTGGTTCAGTTACTCTTCCCAAATAAGGATTATAATCCATTAATTGGTCAATAACTATTTGAGATCCCATTTGTTGCCAGAAATTTAAAATTCCATCATGACTATTTCTATGAAAAGTTTCAATATGTTCTGGATGGATAGATGATCCAAGTTCGATTTTATATAGAAGTAATGGTGTTGCGTAAGTGACTCCAGAATTATAAATTAAATCATCTGCAACGGGCCTAGGCCTAACTCCATTATCAAGTTTATATTTTTCACCACGAATATGATTTTTAATTAGTTTTTCTGCATGATGACGAGTAATCACATAGCAGGCAGTGGAGAACTCATTTACAAACCTAGTATGAATAGGAACTGAAATATCTCCAGTAGAAATAATAGCAAGTTGAATTACATCCCAAGCATAAGGAGATCTAGAGATAAAGTCTTCCCAAGTAAAATTCCAATACCTAGCAATATCAATATCACAATCATCTTCCATAATAATAGCATATGGACTATCAGATGTATCCATCCAATGCTTAATAGCCTTAAGATGAGAAGTAACACAACCAATCTCACCAGAAGTTAAAGTTTCAGGATATCTCCCAAATATAATATCACTTAAATCATCATTACGGCCATCAAATGCAGAGATACGAGTATAGTTTTCTATCTCCCAATACTTAAATTGGTTCTCCATATATTCTTTCCTTTCTGGTTGCCCATCAAGGTTTAAGTAATATATGGGCCCAAAGTTTTTAAGTTTATATAAAGATTTATTTTTGTCCACGAATCCACTCCTCTAGGTTTGCAATAGGTTCCCATCCAAAGGTCTTACGGAACTTTTGATTGTTTGCAAGACTCAATCTAGTTTCTCCTGCACGAGGAGCAATATTTATTTTATCACTAGAAATCATACGAGAAATTTGATTAATAGAATAATTATTTCCGGTTCCAATATTATAAACTTGACCGAATGCTTCATTATCAACTTCCATGGTTGCTGCTAAAATATTAGCATTTACAACATCACCAACATAAGTAAAGTCTCTACGCTGATTTCCATCGCCTACAATTGTTAGAGATTCTCCTGCTGCTCTCTGGCGAAGGAAAATACCGATTACAGGTGCATACTGACCTTTCAAAGGTTGCCTCTCACCATAAACATTAAAGTATCTGAAAATAACTGTGGGAAGACCGTAAAGTTCAGTGTACATCTTACAAAGTTTTTCGCCCGAAACTTTAGACACTGAATAGGGATTCAGACAGTCATCTGGTTGGGTTTCTATATTTGCTGGTTCATTACGCCCATAAGCAGACGATGTAGAAGAATACATTACACGCTTCACACCTGCCTCCCTAGCACACTGGAGGACCGTACAGGTGCCTACAGTGTTGATTCTGACTGCCTCAATAGGATTCAGAATAGCAGGTTGAATACGTGCTTCTGCTGCAAGATGAAAGACATAATCTACGCCATCATACAACTCACGAGTAAGGTTATAATCCGCAATATCATACTTATAGTTTTTTGATTCTGTATTCCAGTAAAAATGTTCGTGAGCATCGGAATATTCGTTATCTATTACAATAACTTCGTGCCCCAATCTAAGCAATTTATCTACAAGATTAGATCCAATAAATCCTGCGCCGCCTGTAACTAGTGATTTCATCAGTATAATGCTGTTGGTTTCCAGTATAATTTGTTATAATTAATTAATTCTTGTGATGGGTATGAAGACAATTTATTGTCCGTACCAGTTGAACTTGTTTGATAAAATAATGGATCATTAAATGCATAAACATTATAATATCTCTGAATTTCAGCAAATCCAATATCTTGATGATCTACAATATGAGAAGAATTTATAGATATTTTACTACACAATGAAGCATACTCTTTAGAAATATAAAGAATAGAATGTGCTCCTAACATATTATAAACCCTGACTAATTCATCGTCAACTTTTTCATACTGAACGCAAGGACCGGAATGAGAATTCATCCTTCCCCAAGAAGAAATGCCAAGATAAACTGCATCGGCATCATCAGGAATTTCAATTATAGATTTAAAATTTTTAACCCTACAATCATCTTCAAAAATAATAAAAGGAACATCAACTTCATTAAGAGAATTAAAATGCGAAAGTGAGCATCCTGCTAAATGTCTTTCAGGAAACTCAGATGCTTCAATTCTAATAATTGTTTCGAATCCAAGATCCGAAAGCATACTATACATATATTCATTCTTCTCATTATCTTTCTGCAGATTGATATAAATTGCAGGAATTTTTCTAAGATCTAATTTCATTATGATTCTTTAACAAAGCAATAATTTTGGGTTTATATTGTAAGTGCCTACCAAGTTCTGGTTCTGGATAACAATATTCTGGGCTAAGTTCTAGTGTCGGGGGATTATCTATCATGTAACGATTCATATGGCTTTCATCATGCCATATAGACACAATACCATTATCTAAATCTTTGTTCACTCGATCAGCAATGACTTCAGACATTTCAATGAATTTACTAGTTTTACCTCCATTGAACCCACCAGCATAATATGCTTTTCCCTCATCGTAAGGAATATATGCTAAAGACTTTGAATTTCTTTCATAACTAAACTGATTTGGCGATTCCCAAATTTTATAAAAATGTTTAGTTGCTACAAGGTCTCCCAAAACTTCAGATCCAACGAGACTATCAATTCGCATATCTACATCAAAGTAAAAACAATAGTCATGCTGAAGAATAAACTCTTTTTCTTGCATGAAATAGTTATATCTTTTTAATGTAGGCATTGGCCATGGTTCATGACCAATGTTACATACTCTCACATTATCTGAAGTTTCACACTTATGGTCAGTAAATAGAAGGCAAGTCTTTTCACAATCTGGAAGAAACATATCTTCTAGATTATCGTATAGTTGTTGAACGAAGTTAATATACTTATTTGTCGCAATAGTCAATATACATATTTTCATTTTTTAAAATCTTCTTGAATAAAAATTGTATTGATATGATCTTTATATACTGCGATATATCCCATGGAATGAATCTTATCCCGTAAAGATTTATGAACAGCCACATGATCTTCATACTTTTGAAATGATTCATGCTCGTCTTCAAGTTCAACGATCATCATTTTTGGTTTCCATTTTTGAAGATCAAAAGAATTAAATACGTCATGTTCTTTTCCTTCAACATCAACACCCAAAATATCAAATCCAGGTTGAACATCAAAATGTTCTAAGAGAGAGTCGAGTTTCATCTGCTCACATTTACCTTTAGAAAACGGAATATGCTGAGCCCAATCAATTTCAGAGTATCTTTGAACTTGCTCTGGATCTGATGTAGTTAGTGGGCCTCCAACAAAAAGATCAATTTCACCTTCTTCTACTCCTATAGAACATTGAACGACTGTAACATCATTATTTTTATGTCTATTCATACAGGCATTATAGTGAGATTCGACTGGTTCAACATATATGCCGCCCCAACCATGATCTGCTAAGCAAGAAGTATTTGAAAAAGATTCTCCATCAAAGGCCCCAACTTCTACAAAGAATCCCTTTGAAGGGTATCCAAAATACTTCATGTAGATTGAGTTTAGGTCATTGACCTGACATGTTTTAGAAACGTTGTACATTAATTTAATCCTTATTTGTTTTTAATATAAAAAGCATCTCCCCAAGTAGTTCCAGAAAGATCTGTTTCTACTCTAGAAAATCCATAGGTTGATAGAAATTTATCCAATTCATCTACATGGGGTGCATTTTCATATACTTCCTCTACATTAATTTCAGTATAAACATAATCAATGTTATTTAAAGTGTTTTCAGATCCACGTAGAACTTCAAGTTCATAACCTTGAACATCAATGTTTATAAAATTAAAGTCGGAAATATCGATTTCTGCATCATCTAGACGAATCATTTTTACTGTTTCCTTTCTAGGAAATTTAATTCCTGGATACTGTTCCAAAACAATCTTTGGTTTTAAAACAGAACTACACATTCCCCCATGATCACTCACATACATTTCAACTTCCTTTTCTTCATTCCCTAGAGCATATGGAAATATTTGTATGTTTGCTTTATTCGCATAACCAGATAGATTGTCTTCAAGTATTTCTAGACTGTTTGATAAAGGTTCGAAAAATATAAGGTTAGGTACATTGTGTTCAATATAGTCTTTTATTTCTTCTCCATAATGTGCTCCAATATGAAGCACACCGCGAACGTTCATATTGTATTTTTGATATAAATTAGTTAAATTTATTAACATAATATTTTTAATAATGTATTTACAGATGCTTTATAAGATAAATTTTCTTCCACATATTTTTGTGGATTATACCTATCTATATTAGCATAAAATTTTTCAAATGTCTCTTCCATTTCAGATATATTATAAAACTTTTCACCACAAACTTCAGACCAATATGGAACAGATGTTGCAGGAACTTTATATAATTCTCCCTGATCATTCCAATATTCTAAATCCCAAACTAATAATGGAACATTCAAATCCATTATTTCTTGAACTGCTATTCCTTGACTTTCAGTTCCATTTAAAAGAAAGCAAAATTTAGATTGACTTGCTAACAACTCCATATCAGATTCAGAATAATCACCATATGAAATAATATTATATGTTAAATTTTTAGATTTTAGAAAATTTTCAACTTTATATAATTCTTGCGGAGATCTTCTTTTAAAGTATACTAAACAATCATATTTAATATTTCTGTTTAGATTAGAGTGTTTAATTCCAACTGGCCAAACATCGACGTTATTAAAATTGAATTTTTCAATCGCTAATGTTTTTACCCAATTAGAAGGAACAATAAGAGATTTGTATCTTTCAGGATGATGAGATAGTTCCTTTACGTGCTCATCGAAAAACCAAACTTGTGGACCAATGATACAGTTTTCTAAGGTCAGTTCAGAATGCTTTAAATATCCTCTATAATCATAATGAATAATAAAATTATACTTATACTTTTCAACATTTATAGAGTAAGGAACATTTTCTTGATCTAAACTATTAAAAAGATTATCTATTACTTTACGAGGCCCATTCATTCTAGAAGATCCGCCCCAATATCCAGGATCATAAAATAAGTTAATCATAAGCTTTCAAGAACAAATTCTATCATAGTATTTAATCCAGTTTCCCTTTCTTTACTACTCATACTTTTTCCTCCAAGTAAATGATCAGAAACCGTATTTACGGATAAAGATTTCTTATTATTTTTCATAGCAATAGAGTATAATACATGAGTTTCCATATCTACGGCAAGAATACCAAGATCAATTAAGGGTTTGAACCAATTGATATTTGGTTGATAAAAATAATCATTCGATACAATTGATCCAACATGACAATTAGGATATACATCCATAAAACTCTTCAATAAGGTATAATCACAACAAGGCGATATAGTAACACTAGGAACAAGATTTGAAGTCATAGAACTATCAGTTGATGCTGTTAATGCTACTACAATATCTCCTATTCTTAAATTTGGATTTATACCTCCACAACTACCAACACGAATGATTGAATTTACATCATAAAAATTGTATAGTTCGTGAGCGTAAATACCTATACTAGGTTGGCCCATTCCGCTAGCTTGAACAGACACTTCTTTTCCTTTATATTTTCCACTATAACCTAAACAATTCCTAATTGCATTTACACAGACAACATCAGTTAAAAAATTTTCTGCAATATATTTTGCTCTTAGAGGGTCACCAGGCATCAATACTATGGGATAATAATCTCCCAATTTTGCTTCAATATGCGGGGTCATTTATTACGAGTCCATAAATTTCTTTCCAATTTTTAACGCGAGTTCCATTCCATTGTTTATTATAGTCATGATCCATTATAACACTTATTAGCCCGGCTTTCAACCCAGATTCAGCATTCCTAACAGAATCTTCTATCCAATAATATTTTTTTTCTTTATACCTATCGATTAAATATTGTTCTTTGCCTATATTATAATCTAATCCACAATCGATAAAATCAAATACGTCTCCAAAAATATGAATTAAATTTTTTTCTCTAAGGTTTTGAGCATACTTATCTTTATCTAAAGAACTAATAACTTCAAATTTCCACTCCAAAACATTTAATTTAGTTATATATTCTACAGAATCTTTATATGCAGGAATAAATCCAATACATCCAGACTCATTAAATTTTTTAATTTGTCTAGTAGCATCATCTTCAGATATACCATATCTTAATGCTTGTCCGTAATGGTGGTTAGTATTCTCAATTCTTTTATATCCTTGTTCGCCCATCCATATATCGAACGCATACGCCCAATCAAGTAAAACTCCATCACAATCAACAATTATTTTTTTAGTCATTGATTTTAATAAACTTATAAATCTGATCCCAAGTTCCTAAATCAATATATTCATCTACTTCAATTGCTTTAGAATTATAAATTGGAGTATTTTTAATTTCATCAACCAGTAACCGATGATTAAGAGTTGATTTTTCCATAAATTCTATACAAGAATCAAACACTCTTTTACGAAAAGCAAAAGCGCACCAAAAAGCATTAAATTTTTCAAAATCTTCTTGAGGTTTATCTTCATAATCAAGTACTTGATTACCTTCAGAAATAGAAAGAGCACCTTTTGTTTTTAACATCTCCGCAGACCGTTCTCTTTTAAAAAAGAAAGTAAATCCAGTTTCATTTAGACTATTATTTACTAAATCAAGAATGTCTTCAGAAGTTTTTAATTTTAAAAAAGTATCTGGAAGGAGAATTAGGTTTTTTTCACCAAATAAATGCTTAGCACTTTTAATTGACCCAGTATATTCAGTTTCTATTGGATTAAAATAAGTAAATGAAATATTAAATCTATGTTTATATCTACTCAGATACTTTACGAGATCCGTTTTATTTTCATTTAAAGTAATTACAAACTGAACATCCTTTCTTCCATAGTTTGCAAATAAATCAAAGCTATAATCAATAAGAGACTTATGCTTTTCTATGGAAAAAATTTCCTTTGAGTATGGAAGAGAGAGGCGAGTTCCTTCTCCAGCACATGGTAGTATTACTGTTAGATCAGGCATCTAAAATCTCCCAATTTGGTAGATACAAATCTACAGTATCTTTAGTTTCTAATTCACCAGAAAACCACTTTTTAGGTGCTATAGTTTTTTTACTATTAGACAACCAAGAACCCCACCAACTAAAAGAACTATTAGCAATAATATGATAATCACAAAAACTCATTAAGCACAAATCCATTTTTGTATCATTAGTTTCTGAAATTAAAAATCTATCAGATTCAAAAAGTTCTTGAGATGCACACCAATCAGGATCATCAGAAAAAATAATAACTGGTATATTTTTATTTAAAAGATCTAAAGATTTTTCGTAATATTCAAGCGATTGAACTGGATGTGCCGAACTATTTACATAATCACCTCTTCTAATGTGAAGGGATATAACTTCAGTATGAGGAAATACCATATCATACTTTTCTCTTGATACATCAAAAATTTCCGACTTAAATGTAAAGTCTTTTCGAATTTCATCTTCAATATGCTTAAAATATTTTTCTGTCTGAAAATATCCAATCAAGTCAGTATTTTCATCACAATTATTAAATAATTCTTGGTCGAAGGAAAATGTAGATTCGACTACAGATTTATTGTTAGACAATATTCCAATATTTAATTCAGATAATATAAAACAATCATATAAATTTGTATCCGAATTATTTACTAAATGATCGTTAATTCCAAAAATTTCTTTTGGAGGAATGCACCATTCTAAACTTCTATTTTTAGCGATGCCCTTGAGTGCGGCAAACTGAAACATTTGATTTGCAAGTCTACCTAAATTTCCTAACCTATTAAAAGATAACATAGTTGTGAGATAATTAAACGAATTAATAATTGGGACAGGGGCAAATTAGTTTTTCTAGTTCCTGATTTCCCATATAATATTCTCTTTGCAGTTTTTCAATATTAGTCCATGGATTTAAAGTAGAACCAACATCTAAATAAGTATTATTTTTGTTATTTTTCCATAATTTATGTACAAGAATGTTTGCAAAAGATCCTGCAGCAAACAAAAATAATTTATCTTTACAATTTTGTTCGAGAATAATTTCAGGCAAATCTCTGTTAAGAATCCAAGCATTATATTCTATTGGATAAAACTTCTCTACTTTAAAAGGAAGATTATCTAAATTAGCATTTTTATGGGTTACTAAATGAATATCTCTTTCTTTATATAAAGAAATATAATGTTTTTTATAAAATTCATAATTTGAATTTACAAAAATATTCGCATAAGTAATATTACTATATGGTTGCTTTGAATACTCAATAGTATCTTTATAGCAAGGACATATGGCTACATAATAATCAGGATGGCGATAGGTTAAAGAATCAGATAATTCTTTTCTAACAATATTAAAAATTGAATCATTACCATTAGTAATCCACTCACCATTCGCAGCAGGTATAGTATCCCCTTTTATAGCCGCCCATTCACCATCAGCAAATTTGCCTAAAGCAAATTTTTCATTCTTTACTATTTTTTTATAGAAAAAATTAATTTCTTTTTCGTAATCTTTCATTTTTTTCTTTTCTATATTTAAATTCTATCATAGGAATATCCCATAGTAAAGCTTTAACAAACTCTACGGGAAGAAATAAAAATTTAATAATTTTTTTTATCATATTGGGCCCCAACCATAGGTTAAATTATACTTATCAGGAAAATTGTCTTTAGTAAAAGTATACTGAACATTTTTAGAAGTTTGATTTATTTCTAATGTATTAATCCACTTATTTTTATTAATTTCATTTAAAAATAAATTAGTAGTATATTTATGCTTTAATGAGTAAATATACAAATCTTTAGTTAGTGTATAATTAAAATTTCTATGCTTTAATTCTTCCAACAAAACATAAGTTATTAAATTTTCCGAATGCACTGGATGCATAATATTTAAACATACTTCCATCAATGAAGTAATTAATCCAACGTTACCTGAAAAATAATAATCAATAAAGTACCCAACGCTTCCTCGGTGCCATCCAAATGAATTAAAACAACTTTTATCAGTAATATCTAAAAGAGACTCTATATCTATTAGCATGTCCGATCTTATCTTAATACCATAATCATATTGATTTTGTTTAAGATAATTAAATCCATTTAAAGTTGAGGTAAATTGATATTTAGCTCTTTGTCTTGTCCAAGATTCGTGTTCAGATAGTCCAACATTTTCTTCATCCGAATAAGTAGGAAGATTGTCGGTAATTAAGATTACATTTTTTAGATTAGATAAGTAATCTAAATTATCTTTTGGTTCAGAATTCCATGTTGACCATACACAAAAATAATCTTTGTAATAATCACACATTTCTTTACAATAAGTTGTTGGGCCCTGAATCACTATTGGACTACTCATTTATTTTTTACAGACAGCAATATAGTATCCATTATGCCAGTCACTATTTTCTAAAACATGAGGAGTTGGATAAACAACATCTACACCATTGCTAGTTCTAATTTGCATTGAATATAAAATACTAATATTTAATTCTTCAATTGCTTTTTCAGTTCCATTTCTTGGTCTTGGATCATTCCAATCATCAACAATTAAAATAAATGTATCATCAAGAGAAGGTAAAGCATATGATAAAGCATCATATTGATCATCTTCTTCATGAGGCCCATCAAAAAAATAAATATTGAACTTACCTAAAGTTGAATAATCAACATTTCTAAAATCATTTTCTTCCAAATGAACATGATTTTTTTCTTCGTTAATACATTTTTCAATATTTGTATAAAATTCTTGTCTAACATCTCCAAATTGAGACCAATTATCAATACAAGTAGAACTTACATTGTTATCGTAAATTGCAGAAGTGGCAGTTGATCCTTTCCATGATCCAATCTCAAGATATCTTGGATCATCTAATTTCTCAATCAAATTATTAATAAAATGCCTATACCTTTTTCCAGACATTCCATTTAATGTTAAAATCCACTCAGGAAGTTTACTTTCATCTTTTATAGACTTTTCATAAGATTCTTGAATATACTTTGATATCTTTAATCTTTTATTACCAACAATTTCGACAAAAGGTTCAAATGGAGTTGCATTAGTTAAGTTCATAAGATTGATCCTTGTAAATAATTATTTCTTTGATTGAAAAGTGTAAATCCATTTTTGACGCAATGAGAAAGATATTTTTTCATTTCACCTGTACCAACAGTAATATTTGCTGTGGCATAATGATCCCCTCCATACTCAACTGCTTTCAAACTACTCCACAATGTTTTATCATCTTTGGGGTGTGGAGGAACATAAGTTTTTAAGTTAGTGTATTTTTGAATCATATGAGAAAAATGAATGTCTTCTCCGCAGAGCATAGTCCAATACTCTTCAGGCAACTCTCTCCAAAATACTGACAAAAGATCTCTAGAAAAAAACCAAGAATGTCCAACAATATCTACCTCAACTGGTTCATCATTGTTTCCGGCACACATGGGATTAGAATCCCATCCAAATCTTGTATATTTTCCGTCAGAGAGTGTGTCTAATTCATAATTTTCATTTTTAAATCGCAATCCAATTCCACCCAAAAGTCCCGGATGTGTTTCATAGGTATTTAAATTATTTTCCAACCATCTACTACCAGGAATAGTGTCATCATCTAAAACACAAATATAATCTGATTTTGCATTTAAAGCAAAAGCAAATCTAGCCCATACGCCATAATTATAGTTACTTAAAGCAGAATTAAGAGTATTATAAGTATCTTCGTCATATTCAAATGTATCTACAGTATTCTGCCAGTAAAATATTTCTTTAACAGGAACTGATTGATTTTTTATAGCATTAACTTGCTCTTTTAAATTTGATCTTTTATATCCGTTTAAAACTACTGTAATAGATTTGTTCATACTAAACTTTTTTTAATTTGTTCATTAATCCAATTATAAGTAATAGCAATTCCTTCATGAAGAGGCAAAGAATAATTCCAGTTTAAATTTTCACGAATCAAATCATTATTCGAATTTCTTCCCCTAACACCTGTAGGTCCATCAACATACTTAATTGAAACTTCTTTATTTTGCACTTTTGCAACAAGTTCTACCAATTGATTTATTGTCACCATTTCTTCAGATCCGATGTTAACAGGGCCAAAGAAATGACAATTTTTCATGAGGCGACGAGTTGCTTCAATACACTCATCAATATAAAGAAATGATCGTGTTTGTTTTCCATCTCCCCAAATTTCAATTTCACCACCTTCCAAAGGAAGTTTAGCTACTTTTCTGCAAATTGCTGCTGGTGATTTTTCTCTTCCACCATCCCAAGTACCTTCAGGTCCAAAAATATTATGATATCTAGCAATACAAATATCCATATTATAATTTTTTTTATACGCCAGATAAAGACGCTCTGAGAATAATTTTTCCCACCCATATTCAGAATCTGGATTTGCTGGATATGCTGAATCTTCAGAGCAGTTTGGATTATTAGGATCTAATTGATTATACTCAGGATACATACAAGCAGAACTGGAATAAAAGATTTTAGTTTCTCCTCCCTTTTCATGTTTGTCTAAGATTAAATCTAATTTTCTTTGTTCTTCCAAAACATTCAGATTAATAGTTGCCGAATTATGCATAATACCAGCATCATTTTCGCCAGTAAAGACAAATCCAGCCCCACCCATATCAGCTGCAAATTGATAAATTTCATCAAACCCATCAATTAAATGTTCCGGAACTTCATTATAGAAATTTCCCAAATATCCTTTAAATTTAAGTACCCTTGATACAAAATTATTATCTCTCAAATCTCCAGTAATAAATTCATTTGCTCTTGTTTGAGAAAATTCTGGATACTTAAGATCTACACCACGAACCCAGTAACCTTCTGATAGTAGTCTTTTAACCATGTGACTTCCAATGAAACCACCAGCACCTAGAACCAGTGCTGTTTTTGTATATTCACTCATAAAATTATTTTAACTCTTCTTATATATTATACTAAAAAAGGAGAGTTTATGCAACTCTCCTTTGTGTATTTTAGACACGCCACTTATTTTTTGACTGGAAATAAGAAACCAGGCGGGAGAGAGTCCCATCCGCACCAGTCGTCATTTATTGCGCCCATACGACAAGGGCATTGAAGGGTCAGTGATGCTTACTTAGTTAGATAGGATTAGCAGCGGAATCAGGACCGACACTTTCTGATTGGACAGATGCGGACACTTGAACCTCCATTTGATCCAGGCGCTGCACAAGAGTCCGTAGGTTCAAGCGGTTTTCGGTGATGCTACTAAGTAGATACAACAGAATCCCAATGTCGGCAATTGAATCAATAATTTCGTAAAATTCGTGAGAATTAAAAGGCATAATTAAGAAAAAAAGAGTAGAGAACTGTAAGAATGGGAGGAGTATATTTAATGACCCCTACTCCCGTTGGGTCAGTTTGGGTTATATTTGACTCCACCAGAGTAAGTTTTAAGACTTTTCAGGTCTCAGGGGGTCCCGACCAGTACTTTTAAAGACTCTCCGTGTCTTCATCATCATAATCCTTAACATAACAAGGGACTCTATCAGGATCTAACCATTTGGCATAATTAAAATCTTCCATAGCAGTTAAACACTGCATTTGATTATCAAACAAATAGATATCATTCCATCGTTTTGTATAATAGTCTTTTTTCTGAAGACGGTAATCAGGTTTGCCGTTGAGTTCAATAATACCCTTTTCAACAAATCGATATTCTTCTTTCTCAAGAAGAACTTTAGATGGTATCATCATGCTTCAACAATTTCAAGATCTTGCACGAGATAATCAATTAAGATTTCATAATTATCAAGAGGATCATCAGAAAAGATGACTCCTTCATTTTGATAGAACTTACGAACTTTTTTGTAAAGTTTCGGATTCTTAACATCAAGATAAAAATCGCCATTCGCAGCAGCACGAAGTGTTTGAAGATCTTTTTTGAATTTAGCAGTGAGAATCATTTGACTTGTTTGTTTACCTGTTTATTATAGAGGTTTAACTAGTGAAAGTCAAGAGAGACACTTTGAGAAGTGTCTTGATGCTCGTCAGGGGAATCTAACCCCTCTTCGGCGCTTTATGAGAACGCTGCATTCGACAGATTGCTAGACGAGCATATATGCTATTCGCAAATAGAGAATAGCAATACGAGTGCCTGGATTCGAACCAGGTCAAAGCCGCTAATCTGGCGGAAAGAGTTT
>ERZ887849.2139-NODE-2139-length-16854-cov-7.758021_pt1 | contig 16854 bp, 16 predicted proteins | sample MGYA00521267_ERZ887849 | MGnify/ENA primary metagenome ERZ887849 (study PRJEB32303, sample SAMEA104408601) | aquatic metagenome | biome: Brackish water; feature: Pelagic; material: water | place: Baltic Sea | collected 2014-06-06T16:11:00 | depth 2,863 m ... | reverse complement strand
CGCACAAAAAGGGCGCACCCGGATGAGTGCGCCTTTGTTTTAAATTCTCGAGAGCTTACCAGCCGAGGCTGCCAGTGATTGCGGACACCGCACATGCGATGAGAACAAGGATGGCGAGGAGGCTGGTAATCATTTTCATGGAATAAGCGGGTCGTTAGATAACGCCGTGCAGCATTATTTCGTCGCCCGGTAGAGATTGTCTCAATTCTGATTTAGTAGCTCCGCCCTTCTCGGCAAGATTTCGGTGTCAAAAATTCTACGCATACATACGTAGGCGAAAATGGCCTCATGCTCACGATTGACTCAGTCGCTAAAACTCCTCTGGCTCTGAGTTCTTAACCCCTTCCGGGATAAACCGCAGCCCTCAACCACGGATTTTATATGACTACCTTTATCATCGCTTCATCACTTCCCGCCGTGGCTGCTGCCTTCTCCGCGTAATTACACGCGATGCGTTTTTTCGTATGTTGGCCGCCCCACGGGCGGCCTTTTTTGTTTCATCCTGACCCACTCCTCGGATTTAAGGATTTACCACCATTCCCTTTCGCCAAACCGGCAACCACCTCTTTTCATAAATGAATCTTTCCTCCCTAGGCTGGGATGACGCCTTTGAAGCGCATTTCGAGCCTTATCAAAATTCAGACTTCCAAGTGGCTCGCGTGATCCGCGCACATAAACACGCCTGTGAAGTGATTGGCCTCAACGGCCCCTTAATCGCTACCTGCACGGGGCGCCTTCTCCACGAAACGCTCACTCATGCCGAACTCCCTGCAGTCGGGGATTGGGTCGTCGTGAAGCCACGCGAAGGTGAAGCCAACGCCGATATTCACGCCGTCCTTCCCCGTCGCACCAAGTTTTCCCGGCGCGCCTCGGGCGATCGCGATATGGAGCAAATCGTCGCGACCAATATCGACACGGTGTTTCTCGTGACCTCCCTGGATGAAAACTACAACCTCCGGCGGATCGAACGCTTCCTCATCACGGCATGGGAAAGTGGGGCAGAACCTGTGGTCGTGCTCAATAAAACTGATCTTCATGACAATCCCGACGAAGCTCTTGCTGAAGTCATCGCCGTCGCACCCGGGGCTCCCGTCATTGCGCTGAGCGCACGTGATTCCATCGGCTTAGAAGCACTCGATCCTTGGCTTAAACCCGGCCGCACGATCGCACTGCTCGGATCGTCCGGGGTCGGGAAATCCACGATCATCAATCGCATCCTTGGCGAAGACATTCAGGACACCGGCGACATCAGCCACGAAAACGGTAAAGGCCGCCACACCACGACGCGACGCGAGCTGTTAGTCGCGCCTTCGGGAGCCCTCGTCATCGATACGCCTGGCATGCGCGAGCTCCAGTTCTGGCAAACCGGGATGACGGCCGTCGAAGATACCTTCGACGATATCCACACTATCACTGGGCAGTGTAAATTTTATGATTGTCGCCACAACGGAGAGCCGGGTTGCGCGGTGCATAGTGCGCTCGAAGCCGGCACGCTCGAAGATACCCGCTGGCAAAGCTACCTGAAGCTCCAACGCGAACAGGCCTTCGCCGACCGCCAAGCCAATGCGAGTCTCGAACGTGCCGCCAATAGTTCTTGGAAAAAAATGTCCCAACTCGCAAAAGAGCGAGCCAACTGGAAAAAGGATCTCTAGGTCGCGGTCAGGAGTGTTCCTCAGGGATTGACGCCCAGTTCGTGCGCTTCTATCGCTTCTCCCATGTTCACAATCATCGGAGGAGACGGTAAGGAATACGGACCGGTAAAACTTCAGCAGGTGAAAAATTGGATCGCGGATGGTCGCGCCAATCTCGACACCAAAGCCAAACGCATCGGCGACGAGGAGTGGAAACGCTTGGGAGATTTTCCGGAAATAAATACCCCGGCTCCCGCTGAGGTCTCGACTGCAGAACCGGCTATTCCCGATCCCAGCGATGGCAAGGGACCACTTAAGGTCGATCCCAAGACTTATGCGGACGATCTGATCGAGCGCGCAATACCACTCGATATTGCCGGCTGCTTCCAACGTGGTTGGGATCTGCTGAAAGCAAATTTTTGGCCCATGGTAGGAGCCTTCGCCGCCATCTTTCTGATCATGATGCTGTTCAGCGTTGTGCCGATCATCAGCCTCTTAACGGGCCTACTATTGACGGGAGTTTTTTATGGAGGCCTCTTCGGCTACTATCTCAAACTCGCGCGAGGCGAGAGCGCAGAGTTGAGCGATATCTTCAATGGGTTTAGCGTAGCCTTCGTGCCTCTGATGCTCGCATCAATGGTCTCACAAGTCCTCACTGGGGTTGGGGTCCTGCTCCTGATTCTCCCGGGGATTTATTTAGCCGTCGCTTACCTCTTTGTCTACATCCTGATTATGGATAAGAAGCTCGAGTTTTGGGCTGCAATGGAAGTCAGCCGTCGGGTCATCACTGCACAATGGTGGCGCCTGTTGGGTCTCGCTTTAATCGGCGTGCTCCTCGCACTGCTCGGAGCCGTCGCCCTGATCATCGGAATGTTTGTGACCATCCCCATCTACATGGTTGCCCTTATCTACGCTTACGAAGACCTCTGCAATCCACCCCGCTCCTGAAGACGGAGCGTTTGGGGGATAAAAGGAAGGCGTGACCTCCATCTATTCGACATTCGCGTATTAAAAAAGTCCTCTACCGCGGGTTGCCCAAACAAAATATCAGCCTCGGCAATATGTGGATCTCGAGCGCCGGCTTGCAGGACATCGGCCGATCGGGTGGCCGCCTAAATGAGCCGATGCTCGCGTGTGCCCTCGATCAGAAGATCGCGCGCCTTGTCGCCAAATTCAGTATTACAATAAATCGTCAAGCTCATCGCTCATTCCTCTTCGGTGAAAGAGCATAGAGCCTGCACGTCGTAATTCGCTTCGCGCAGAAGCTTCGAGCCGCCCAACTCAGGTAAATCAATCACTGCGGCGACTCCCGCAATCACGCCATCGATCGATTCGAAAAGCTTAGTTGCGGCCAGTAACGTCCCACCCGTCGCGATCAGATCGTCGACCACCATAATGCGATCGCCCGGTCGACAAGCATCGGTGTGGATTTCTACGGTCGCCTTACCGTATTCCAAATCGTATTCCTGCGACACTGTGTCGTGCGGCAATTTTCCCTTTTTACGCACTGGCACAAACGGCTTGTGCATTTGGTAAGCCAACGCGCCGCCCAAGATAAATCCCCGCGCATCTACCCCGGCAATCGCATCCACTCCACGTGTTTTACACTTGAGCGAAAACGCCTCTATCATCACGCGAATCGCTTCGGGATCGCTAAACAACGTCGTCACATCGCGAAAGTTCACCCCCGCTTGCGGCCAATCACGCACCGTGCGAACACGAGCTTTAAGAAATGCGGCCAAATCGGAATCGTTCATGGGGATACCTGCATGACGCCTCGCGACCCTCTGTCGCGCAAGCAAATCCTCCTGAATGATACCCCTCACATACCAAGGTCTGTTGCAATTTAGACTGTGTCATGACCAAGAGAGAAGAGACGCGGCCATCCACGATTGAGCAAGTGTGACCGAATGGGTAGACGTGGATTGCCGCAGTCGGCTGCGCCTTCTTCGCAATGACAGTCTATTGATTACGAGCTGTTGGTATCAATCGCCCGTCAACTGCAGCCACACCGCATGAGGATCAGCTGCATTTTGCGGAGTCACCACATACGGTTCCATCGCGTAAAAACGCAGTCGGCCCTCCAGCTCGATCCGTGCATCAATCACGTAGTTTCGGCTCGGTGAGATTCCGCCAAACGGATAGGCCAACGAAAAGGAGATCGGCGAATTACCCGGATTCGAAATACTCTTTTCGCCGAGCACAATTGCGGGGGCTTCCTTTTGGGTCACATCCAGTAAACGCACGGTCATCACTGCCGACGGCGACAACGCGATTCGCACGCGATAGTTCACCGTGCCCGTCAACATCGGCCTCGTATCACTCACCCCGCCACGGTCACTGGCGCAACCCGCGAGCATCAAACCGGCCATCATGATACATCCTGAAAATACGATACTCTTCATAGGGTTTCCTCCGCTGCTAATGCCACCGCACGTAATTCTTCCACTCGATCATTGATCGCCGTCAACAATTCCGTGTGTTCCACCGCCGCCGATTCGTCGGCTCTCACCAAACCAGTGCCGAATGGGGCAGCCTCGGATTTGCGATCGTGCCAGCGGCTCCACGCATAGCCGACCACCGATGTATGCGCGACTGATCGCGCCAACGCGAGCCGGCCACGACGTAACATTCGCTCGATCTTGGTCGGCCCCAACACCCGGCGCGAGCCAGTCGATTCGTAGAAACTATTCTGCGCCCAACAAAAATCTCCCAACATCACTGGCCCTGCAGACACTTCCCCAAGTTCCGTGTAATCGACCAGCGCTACATCGACCGCCGCCGCACACTCGCGTCGCAATCTCGGCGCCACGGGTCCACCCCAACGCGGTCCCAACACCAAATGATTTTCATCCACTTTCCGAATCGCGCTCGTCGTCGTCACAAAATAACGCCGCGCAAATTCCTGCGACCACTGCCCATCATCACGCCGATGCGCCGCCGTCGCGATTCCGTGATCTTCTCTCGTCATCACACGAAGTGCATCCTTGTTCGCCAATTCGGCGCCCCATGCCTTCGCCATCCTCTCCAATTTTCCACCATGCAAGGCCAACGCAAATTCCCATGCCGCATGATAGGCCGCCTTGTTCGGATCCAAACTCAAACAGACCTGCAATAGACCTGGCCGCTTCAACTCAGGACGCGATGGCCAGCTCGGACTAACATCCGTGATCCAACCAAGTAATTCATGATTTTCAATTAATCGCAGACACACCTCGGCCGCCCGCTCTCGAGCATAGTCCCGCCAATCCTTGGAAAACACATCCGGTAATTTCACGCCACCGAGATTCACCGTTTCTTCACCTGAACAAAAATTTACCACCGCCATAAAAGGCAGCCCCTCATCCAGCGCGAGCTGATCGCTGCCGCAGCCTAAAGCATTGAAACCCCACGTGCGTAATCGCGCCGCCGGATCGTGCGTTGCCTCGGCATCGGCCGACACGTTATTCACCGCCTTGGCAAAGAACGGGCGATCCTGCGCATCGATAAACCACCACTGACCCGTCTCGGCTTGGCCGACGCGAAAGTAGCCCGGTTTCCCGCGCACGGTCTCCCCTCTAAAGTCTGGCAACGCGTTGATCGTTGGCGCCATAGAAAAATAACTGTGCAACGCACATCGGAAAATGCAAAGCGCGATTGCCGCACATCCCAGATTGCGATTACCTGCCGCACTATGAGTCCCGACCGCTTTGACGCGCTCCTGAAACGAGTAAGAACACTCCGTGTGGGCATCGTCGGCGATTTTTCACTCGATCGCTATTTCGACATCGATCCCGCCCAGGCCGAGACCTCAATTGAAACCGATCTGCCCGTTTACAACGTGAGCCAAGTGCGATGCCAGCCGGGAGCTGCCGGCAATATCACCGCCAACCTCGCAGCTTATGGCGCCGCTCAACTATATCCCATCGGATACTGTGGTGACGATGGCGAAGGCTTCGAACTGCGCCGCGCACTCACTCGATTGTCCGGCGTCGATCTCACGCATTTCCAGCAAACCCAAGAGCGCCAGACGTTCAGTTATTCGAAACCTCTGCTACATCATCCCGGCCAACCACCCAAAGAGCTTTCCCGACTCGACATCAAGAACCGCACGCCCACGCCCAAATCGGTTGAGGACAAGCTCATCGCCAGCCTGCAAACACTCGCGCCGCAAATCGATGTTCTGATCGTCATGGATCAGGCGGGGGTTCCCGAGATGGGCGCGATCACTCCGAACGTGTTGTCAGCCATCGAGAAAATTCATCGATCACAACCCGCGCTTATCATCATTGCAGATAGCCGCCACGGGCTCACTGATTTTCCGCCCTTCATCTACAAGATGAATGCCACCGAGTTCACCACGCTCACCCATTCTGAGTGTCACTCAATAAGTGACATTCAAACCGGAGCCGCGCGCTTGGCGGAGAGTAATCAACACCCCGTGTTTATCACCATGGCGGAACGGGGAATGATCGGCGCCACACCAGCTGGTGAATCGGCTCACGTGCTCGCGCGCCCTCTGCGCGGCCCGATTGATATCGTGGGAGCTGGCGACACCGTCACCGCGACACTTGCGCTAGCACTCGCGATCGACGCGACCCCGATCGAAAGCATGGAACTCGCCCAAGCCGCCGCCTCTCTCGTCGTGCATCAACTCGGCACGACAGGCACACCCGAGCCTCGCGATTTACGTCAATTACTCTCAACCTGATTTCACCCCTTCAACCTTACCCCATGCTTAAAAATAAAAACGCCGTCGTCACCGGATCCACCAGCGGGATCGGTTTGGGCATCGCGCGAGCTCTCGCTCAACAAGGAGCTCATGTCATGCTCAACGGTTTTAGTGATGCCGCTGAAATCGAAAAAATTCGCGCGGAAATCGCCGACCAACACGGCGTGACCGTTTCCTATCACGGTGCCGATGTGAGCAAGGCCGACGAAGTCGCGGCTCTCATCGCCGCTGCCGAAGCGGAACTCGGTTCCGTCGACATCCTCGTCAACAACGCCGGCATCCAGCACGTCGCGCCCGTCGATGAGTTTCCCGACGAAAAATGGACCGCCATTCAGAACATCATTCTCAACTCCAGCTACCATGCGATCAAAGTCGCCCTGCCCGGCATGAAGACGCGTAATTGGGGCCGCATCATCAATCTCGTCTCTGCCCACGGTCTCGTCGCATCGCCATTTAAATCGGCTTACGTCACCGCCAAACATGGACAAATCGGGCTCACCAAAACTGTCGCGCTCGAAGTCGCCGAAACCGGCATCACCTGCAACGCGATCTGTCCCGGCTACGTGCGCACTCCTCTCGTCGAAGGCCAAATCGAGGCTCAATCAAAAGCGCATAATCTGCCGCACGATAAAGTCATCCGCGACGTGATCCTCGCCGCGCAACCGACGAAACGATTCGTCGAAATCGAAGAAGTTGCCGCCCTCGCGATGTATCTTTGCAGCGATGCGGCTAAATCAATCACCGGCGCATCCATCCCCATCGATGGCGGATGGACAGCACGGTAAAGAGGCGCGACTTATTCAGCCCAAGGATCGAACAGGATCTTAATCGCCTTTTTGTTTTTTAACAGCTCCACGCCTTCCTCGTAACGAGTGAAAGGGAGAGTCTTGGAAACGAGCGATGTCAGATCGAGCTTACCGGCGATCACAAACTTTAGCGCGGTCTCGGCAGCTTTGCGGTTGTGATCTCCGTAACCCATCAACGTCACACCGGGGCCCCACATGTGGCGCGCTCTAAAGGTCACATCCTCGCGCAACACACCAAAGATCGTCACACAACGTTCGGTGCGATCCATCAAGAATTCGATTGAGGCGGGAAAGCCTGTGCAATCGATCGCATCGTCGAGTGACTTCGCACCATAGCGGTCCGCCATCCAAGCTTTCGCGTTAGGTGATGCCGTGCGATCCGCGCCCATCTTTCGCGCAAGGTTACGACGACTCGCCACCATATCGATGCCGACCACTTCTTTCGCGCCATGCGCTTTGGCCAATTGCACGGCCAACAATCCAGCCGGCCCCAGACCGGAAATACCCACGCGGCGTCCTTTGATTCCGCCGAGCTGTGCGAGTTGTTGAAACGAAACCTCTACGCACATCGCCAATTCTAGCGACGCGATCTCTAAAGGAGTGAGTCGCTTAGGAATCTGTAGCAAAGACGCTTCGGGGAAGGTGTTGTATTGTGCGTAGAATCCCGGACGCGGTTGTCCCGTATCCTGCCAAGCGACGACCTTCATCCCCTTCTTGAGCTTCTTGACGCCCTTGCCCACGGCAACAACTTCACCCATCGCCTCATGACCGGGTTGGCCGGGAAAGTAAGGATACTTAAGCGTCATGCCGGGAAACATCGGCACACCATCGAGGATGTGCATATCCCAATGCGGACACGTCGTTACGCCTTCCACGCGAATAAGCACTTCGCCCTTGATAGGCTTCGGTATCGGTAGATCGGTCCAGACCGATTTTCCCGGTTTTTCGATCACTAGGCTTTTCATCGTTTTACTCATGTTCGTTTCCTTATTTTCGAGATGCGGGCCAATCGAGCACTACGCCCAAAGCATTGTCGGTTTTATTCTCAATCACCTTCCAGGCTTCCGCGGCCTGTTCGACCGGGAAGTGATGCGTGATCAAGCCAAGCGTATCCATCTTGCCTTCGGCGATCCACGCCAAGGTCGCGTCGACACGTTCGTAGGTGATGCCTGCGCAAAGATCGAAAGCAAGTTCTTGAAAGCGATAAGTCTGAATCGGCAACAAATCCGCCGTGCCGTAAAAACCAGCCGAGACGACCGTGCCCCCGTGCGCCATAATCGGCAGGTAATCATCGTAGAGGCTCATGTTACCAATCGTATCGACGAGCACTTCAACAGGTCCGTTCGCGATCGCCTTGACCTCTTCGACTCCCGAGCCCTTCACCTTCAAAGTCTCACCCCAACCTCCATTCCGAAATCTATCTAACCGATCGTCATGACGACCGGTTAACACGACACGCGCGCCACGCTGCTTGAGCGCTTGCCCCGTCCAATGACCGACCATCCCATCGCCCACCACGACAGCCAACTGCCCGGGTTTAATACGAGGACGTGTGCCGCAATTATAACCCACCTGTGTGAGCACCGCTCCACTACACGCGACCGGGTCCGCACCTTCTGGTAGCGTGTGCACCTGATTCGCATCGCAGACCGACGGAGAAACATGGCCTCCGTATTCGCAGAACAAACCCTCGAATTGGCTCATCACGGCAAACACACGTTCGCCGAGCGAAAACTTCGTCACATCCGCACCGACATGCGTTACCACACCGACCTTCTGATAACCCGCTACGATTGGAAATGGTAACGGATCGCCCTCGTTCCACGCGGTGTCACCCGACTCACGTTCGCCACGCAGGAAGGATCCTTCGGTGCCGTTGCTGATCCAAGAATGTTCGACATCGATCACGACATCGTTCGGCCCCGGATCGGGACAATCGACTTCGCGATACTCAACTTGATTACGTGCGGTAAAAACAACGGCTTGGCTCTTCATAATAAATAGGGAAACGCAGTCATCCGCGACCGCACGGTGATGTCAAACTCCACTCGCCTTATCGCGCCACGCGATGATCTCATCGAGAGCGGCTGGGTTTTCCACACTGGTAAGGTCACCCGCCGGTTTACCTGAGTAAACCCGCAGAATCATCCCGCGCAGAATCTTTCCTGACCGAGTCTTCGGCAAAGCCGACACCACAAAAACTGCCTTAGGCGCGAGCGGCTTACCCATCTCCTTAGCCACATGCGCGATCAGTTCCGATGTAACGACTTCCGCACCCGGTTTTAGCACCACGAAGCAAACCAGCACCTGTCCTTTCAAATCATCGTGCGCGCCAATCGTCGCCGCTTCACTGACGGCTTCGTGGGAAGTTAATGCGCTTTCCACTTCCGACGGGCCCACGCGTTTTCCCGCGACCTTGATTGTGTCGTCGCTGCGACCGAGCACATACCACGAACTATCCTCATCCTTTCTCGACCAATCACCGTGATACCAGACATCGGGCCAGCGACTGTAATACGTTTCGAGGTAGCGATCATCATCATGCAGAAAACTCTTCGTCATCGAAGGAGACGGTTGCTTGCACACGAGATGGCCCACCGAACCCGTCGGCGCGGGTTCGCCTTCTTCAGTAAAGATATCCACGTCCATCCCAAGAGCCGGACCGCCGAGCGAGCTCGCGTTGAGTGGTGTGAGCGGTGTGCAACTCAGCAGACACCCAAACAATTCGGTGCCGCCGGAAATATTGATCACCGGACAACGCCCGCCGCCCACGTTTTCAAAAAACCAACGATAGCTCGTTTCGTCCCACGGTTCGCCCGTTGATCCCAAGACGCGCAGATTCGACAGATCGTGATCTTTCGGCCCCTTGCCATCTGTCACGCGCATGAACATTCGCACCAACGTCGGCGATGCACAAAAGGTAACCACTTTCAATCGCTCCAACGTGCGCCAAAGTCGGTCGCTGTCCGGAAAATCCGGAGCGCCATCAAACAACACAATCGGCGTGCGATACAGCAGACAGCCCATGATCTCCCACGGTCCCATCATCCATCCGATATCGGTAAACCAGAAGAACGGCTCACCCGCCTGTGCGTTAAATGCATAGCGCAATTCTTTCCCCACCTGCGCGAGGCAACCCGCATGCGTGTGCACAGTGCCCTTCGGCCGACCCGTCGTGCCACTCGTGTAAATGATCATCGACGAATCTTCCGCGGCCATACTCACGCAATCGTTTATCGGCGACGCGCTGTCCAGAAACTCATTCCACTCCGGCAGATCGAAACAGATCACCCGCTGCACGCTCTCAACTTTCTCCGCCACGCCACGCGCGATCTTTCCCGCGGCAACCGTCTTACCGCGCCGCTGCATATGATCGACGGCAAACAACACTTTCGCGGCGCAAGACTCTACGCGCTCGATCACAGCATGCTCACCGTAACCACAAAAAATCGGCACGAAGCGCGCGCCGATTTTGAAACACGCCATCATCACCGCGACCGTTTCCACGCGCATCGGCGCATAAAGTGCCACGCTATCACCCCGCTCGACTCCCATCTTCCGTAGCCCGCCAGCACACGCATCAATCGAAGTTTTCAGCTGAGCAAAAGTAACCTCACGTCGATCCTCCACGGCATCGGAATCTGCTTCATAAAACACCACCACCTCATCGCCATGCCCTTCGCGCACATGTCGATCGATACAGTTGTGCGCGATATTGAGCTCGCCTCCCTCAAACCAGCGTGTCCACGGAAACCCGCGTGATTCATCCTTCACCTTCGTGTAAGGCTTAAACCATTCGATCCCGCTGTCCTTGACCGATTCATCCCAAAACCAAGCCGTATCGCGCACCGAAGCCGCATGCAATTCAGCCTGCGTTTCAAACCCATGCTGGCGCACGAATTTCGCCAAATGTGACTCACGCGTCCACGCGTGGTCTTCAGGTTTCCAAAGGTATTTAGAAGTAGTCATATTTTCACCACAAAGATCACAAAGCGCTCAAAGATGAAAGCCGGCCTTTGTGATCTTCGTGTCCTTAGTGGTTAAATAATTTCAACACACACGGCCATGCCTTCGCCGCCGCCGATGCAGATCGTGGCGACGCCGCGTTTGAGACCTCGCGATTTGAGTGCGTTAATTAGGGTGACGATGATACGCGCGCCGGAACAGCCGATGGGATGGCCAAGGGCGATGGCGCCGCCGTTCACGTTTACTATTTTGGGCGAGATATTAAGTTCGCGCATGAAGGCCATGGGCACGACAGCGAAGGCTTCATTCACTTCCCAAAGATCAACGTCGTCGGTGGTCCAACCAGCGGATGACAACGCGCTTTGCGCGGCCTGCACAGGAGCGGTTGTAAACCAGAGTGGTTCGTGAGCATGTGATCCGAACGCCACGATCTTCGCGATGGGTTGGAGGTCTTTCTCTTTCGCGTGATCGGCGGTGGTGAGCACGAGGGCGGCGGCTCCGTCGTTGATTGAGGAAGCATTGGCCGGAGTAATCGTGCCGTCTGGTTGAAAGGCTGGTTTGAGCCGCGGGATTTTTTCATACCGCACCTTGGTCGGGCCTTCGTCTAGTTCGACTTTGGTGACGTTACCTTTGCGGTCCTTGATTTCGACCGGGGTGATCTCGGCTGTAAAGCGACCTTCTTGCTGAGCAGCATTGGCGCGCTTGAATGATTCGATCGCGTAGGCGTCCTGCTCTTCACGGGTGAAGGTGTATTTCTCAGCGCACTTCTCCGCACAGTTGCCCATGTGGATATCGTTATACGGATCCCAGAGGCCATCGGAGACCAACGAATCGATGACTTGCTGATTACCAATCCGGTAACCGTCGCGTGCCTTGGGCATGAGGTAAGGCGCGAGCGTCATGTTTTCCATACCACCTGTCACAATCACTGAACCCATCCCGGCACTAAGCGCGTGGGCGCCTTGCATGACTGCTTGCATGCCCGAGCCGCAGACTTTGTTCACCGTAACCGTGCGCACGGATTCAGGCAGATCGGCCGCGAGCGCGGCTTGACGGGCCGGAGCCTGGCCTTGCCCGGCTTGAAGCACATTGCCCATTAGCACATCGGAAACATCGGCGGGCGAAATTTTCGCATGAGCGACCGCGCCACGAATCGCCGTCGCTCCAAGTTGGGCGGCAGGGGTGCCGGAATACGCACCTTGAAAACTGCCAAGAGGCGTGCGCTTGGCGGAGAGGATGACTATATCGGACATAAAATGTTTGAGGGGTATTTCTAAATCTTACTCTATCTCCTTATCTTAATCTTTCTCCCCGACAGCTGGAGTTTCCCGCACGGGAGAACGATTAAGATAAAGAGGAATGAGAAAGATGAGGCGATCAGTCGGGGCGCTCAATCGTGAAAGTGTCGCGGGTGGTCGTGTAATCTTCACCACCCATGCGACCAATCAAATCAAGTTTGGTTGAATCAGGTTTGCCATCATCGCCAAACACCTCGTCGCGCACATGGGCAGTCAGGATGCGACCGAAGATCACATTCGCCGCCAGTGGCCCTTCGCCGATATGGACGACTTGATCGAACGCGCACTCAAACGCCACAGGTGCCTCCGCCACTCGCGGTGGACGCACTTTGGTCGATGGCGCGCTCGCAATAGCAAACGCTTCAAACTCGCTCTCGCCATGGGGCAGCATCGCGGCGGTATCACTCATCTTTTGTCCCAGCTCATGTGAGACCAGATTCACCACGAATTCCGGCACCGCTTCGATATTGAGCACGGTGTCTTTCTTGGCTCCATCGCGCGTATTTACCGGCACGAACATCAGCGTGGGTGGATTCGCGCAGACACCTTGGAAAAATGAATAGGGCGCGAGATTCGTTTTCCCATCTGCCGAGATGGTTGAGACCCACGCAATGGGTCGGGGCGTGATCGTGGAGATCATCCATTGATACGAATCGCGAACGGACAAGGAGGAGAAATCCAAGGTCATACTCTCTTGTTAATACTAATGTGCTCTAGAGACCAAGCTGCGATCCCAGCACCACTGATCCACATTCCGGGCTAGCCCAAATAGCGTAAGCCTCTGCTTGATATCTGCGTGATGAAGTCTATAAGTGGAAACATGTTGCGACACTCCACACCTCGTTCACTCGAAGAGGCCGCTATGCGATTGGCGCATTATGAAGACATGTTGGAAGAGGTTCCGTTTGGCCTCCTGCTGCTCGATTGGGACCTGGAACCGATGTGGTTTAACTTTGAAGCAGCTCGCGCCAGCGCCGTTTGGAATTTCGGTGAACGCGAGGCCGCCGCACTCCGCGTGCGCAATGAATTCAAGATCCCCGCCGAGGTAATGACCGTCTGTGAGGAGCTGCGCGACAATCACGATCCTCACGAGCTCCCTCCTCCTGCCAAGATAATCAGTGATGACGCTCGCGGATTGCACGCGCGGATCACGTTGCACTCTCCGGGTCGCGCCGGCCAACAGCTCGCTTTTCATATTCAACTCGACCATCGCTTGCCGCGTGGCGATCGAGATCGGCAGCTTTCACCCGGCGCCGTGGCGATGCTCGCCCGTCTCAGCGAAAGAGAGCGCGAGGTGGCGATGCGAGTGCGCGAAGGTATGCCTACTCTGGAGATCGCGAAAGAACTCAGTCGTAGCCCCCTGACGATCAAGACGCAACTGGCCTCGATCTTCACCAAACTGGAAGTGCATGGTCGCACGAGAATCGCGGCACTGCTGAATCGCTAGGAATTCTTCGCCAATCGTTTTGACCCCACGGCCCGAAGTCGTGCAGTATCAGCAGGAATTGTTAGCCCGTTAACGAATCACGCCATGTCACAACCACATATTCTCATCATCGAAGACGATGTGCCCTACTTAAATATGTTGGGCACGGCACTGGAGTGTGAAGGCTATCGGGGGACTCTCGCTGAAAATGGCAAGGTCAGGTCAAGGCCTTAGCGGTGGAACGAACCAAACGCAAAATCGTGATGCAGATAAACGGATCAAACAGGACCTAAGCGCAGCTGCGCGATCAGCCGTGAACGGGTGCTGACCCCGAGTTTGGTAAGACAGGAGCTGACTTGGTTTTTGACCGTGTAGGCTGATTTCCCCAAGGCCAGGGCTATTTCCTTGTTTGACATACCCTGCAGCAAGCAGGCTACCACCACCTGCTCCGCCGGGGTCAGTTCGGCGAGCGCGATCCCGCCTGTGTTTCCCGCCAACTGCCGCCAGGAGCTCGTCGGTGAAATGGGGATTTTCACGCGGAGTGAATTTAATTCTGTCTGCAGGGATACCATGACAAGGGCGGGGCGAATCAGAAAAAGCTAGACTTACCTATTCGGCACCGACAACCCGGCGGCTTAACGGCACAAAGGAAATCAACGCATGGCCTCGCGCTTCTTGAGGTCTTCGGCACCCTTGGCGATGAGCGCAGGATCAACGTTGATTCCCGCCTTGGCCAAGGCGGCATCCAAGATGACCTCCCCCTTAAGGTAACCGGAGACGAGGGCGGCAATGCGACCGTCGCGATCGATGACAAACTGCTGCGGAATTCCCCCGACTCCATACAACTTTTTTGCGGCCCGTTCAGGTGATTTTTCCTGGGGGTCGTGGCTGAATATGATATCCGGATACTTGGCCTGGTTGCGCAACACCCAAGCCTCAAAGGAAAGCCGCTTGTCGCTGGTGCAGGACGCCAGCACGACGACTCCCTGATCCTTGTAATGAGCCGCCACTTTCTGGGTATGGGGCATTGAGGCAATACAAGGGCCGCACCAGGTCGCCCAAAAATCCAAGATCACAACTTTGCCGCGAAAATCGGAAAGTTTAACTGGATTTCCGGCCAAATCGGTGGCGGGGAAATCCGGTGCTTGCGCACCGATTTGCAGCATTTTGATCTTGTTTTTCGGCACTTGAATCCGTGTCTCCTCGGGGGTGAATATCTTCGCCGGCATGTCCTCGTCGACAAGTTTCACTCCGCCGCGCAAGAGCAAATTCCCCAACGATTCGGCGGTCACACCGCCGGCCCCGACATAAAATCCCAAAAGTTTCCCCTCGGCATCAATCACCACGTTATGCGGCACAGGAGCCATCATTCCCCCGGCCAAACGCATTGGCAGAACCTTGGCATAATATTCCTTGGAAACGGCCTTGAAGGCCTGTTTCTCCTCAGCGCTCATCTGTGCGATCGGTTTCGGACGGGACAATTTGCCCGCCGGATCAAATAGCACCGGGAATGCTATTTTCGGCGCATTCGCTTCATACCAACTATTGAAATCTGTCCTGGTGCCGAATGAACCGAGCCCAACAAAACGGACGTTTTGGTCGCCATATTTCTTAGCCCAGGCTCCCAAGAAGGCCAGTCCATCATCGGAAAGGCCACCTGCAGCCGACCAGATTGTCAGCACCGTGATCTTTCCCGCCATCAAATCGGCGGACGATACCGCCTTGCCCTCGGTCGATTCCGCCGTGAACTCGGGCACCAACGAGCCAGCGAGAAGTTTGCCGTAGCGTTCGTAGAATTTGGGTTTAGGATTCTTCGCTTCCTCTGCGATCGCCGCCGCGCGAGCGGCGGCGTCCTTGGCGTCGGCCAGCAATTGATCTTCTCCGAGGGCGACCACGTGCGCATCAACCTCGATCCCGGCCCGGGCCAACAGGGCTTCAGTTCGCACGTCGCTTTCCTGCGCGGTCGGAACTAAATTACCAACTATCATGCCATCACCATCGATGACAAATTGGGTGGGTATAGCCAACACACCATATAGGCGGCGCGCAATGCGTTCATCATAGTTCACCGAACCCTTTTCAATCGGGTCGAAACCAAATCTCACGTCGGCGTAGCTGGCTTGGTTAACCGTGATCCAATCACGGAAGTTCACCGCCAGATCGCTGGTTCCGGCAGAGAGGACCACGACCTGTTGGCTACGGTATTTTTCGGCTAGCTTTTGGTTCTGGGGCATGGCCGCAAGGCAGGGCGCGGACCAAGGGGCCCAAAAATTCAGCACCACTACCCGGCCTTTGTAATCAGACAGTCGAACTTCGGTCCCCTTGTTATCCCTCAGGGTAAAATTCGGGGCGGTGCTGCCGGAGGCCAATGGCACCGCCAGGACAGTCGCTGGGGTCACCACGTTGGGGGCAGGGCGCGGCATGGCCGGACCAGGGGCTCCGACTGCGACCATGCTCTCGGTTCCGGTCAAAGCAAATGCGAGACCAAGTAAGGTGAACAGACGGTATATGAGATTTTTCATCATCAGGTCATACTAGCACCACGGCAATCCGAGGCGAAGGGTGAAGATAGGCTAGACTGGTATTTAAGCCAATTAAAACGGGCAACTCACTGACAGCTCATAAGTGCGTCCCAGCGGGCTGTGCAGCGCGCCATTGTAGCCAAAAACACTATCGGAAAACGGCGGCTTCTCATTCATGAGATTGCCGATCCCAATCGTGAGCTTGGTCCCCTTTAGATAGTCGCCTATAACTCCGTTCTGAAATTCGTAGCCTCCGCGGATGTCAATGATCCTTTGGGCGGGAATCGCCAATGCGGCTCGGGTGTTCCCCGCCTTGTTGGAACCAAAGCCACTGAGATAATTGACGAAGAGCGAACTGCTCCACGGGCCTTTGGTCCAGAACAGTGACCCGTTTATCCGCCATTTTGGCGGACTCAAGGTATCACCTAGGTCCTCGACCGCTGGTTCACCAGGACGCACATTACGCTCGGATTTAAGTGTATTCGAGGCTCCGC
>ERZ887849.2138-NODE-2138-length-16856-cov-5.630855_pt1 | contig 16856 bp, 14 predicted proteins | sample MGYA00521267_ERZ887849 | MGnify/ENA primary metagenome ERZ887849 (study PRJEB32303, sample SAMEA104408601) | aquatic metagenome | biome: Brackish water; feature: Pelagic; material: water | place: Baltic Sea | collected 2014-06-06T16:11:00 | depth 2,863 m ... | reverse complement strand
TGAACCCAACGATGAACCCAACGATGAACCTAACTCTTCCGCATTCATTTTTGCGCTAGCCGACGCTGCGGCCACCGGTGAGTTAGGACACCGACTCGCCTCAGTTTTGCTGCCCGGCGACCTGGTAATTCTTGAAGGTGATCTGGGAGCCGGCAAGACCACATTGACGCAGGGCATGGGAGCGGGCTTAGGCGTGCGCGGACCCATCACCAGTCCCACGTTCGTCGTGGCTCGTCACCACCGAAATCTCCACGGCGGACCGTCACTGGTTCACGTCGATGTCTATCGGGTGGGCTCATTTGGCGAAGTCGATGATCTAGATCTTGACGACGAGACGGCAGTCACTGTCGTGGAATGGGGTGCCGGCGTTGTGGATCACCTCAGCGATTCGTATCTGCATGTGCTGCTTAAGGTTGATCACGGGGATCTTGGGGAACAGCGCACCGCTGTCGTCACAGGGGTGGGGCAGGGATGGGAACGCCTGCGTAGTCTTTCGTTGTGAATTTGCTCGGGCTGGATACTGCGACGGCCGCGACCGTGGTGGCATTTGGCGGTGAATCAGTCGTGGGGGAGCTGTTGCTGGATCACACCGGGCATGCGCAAGCGATCACCACGTTGATTCATCGTGTACTACAACGTGCTCAGGCAACGCCCGGTGATGTCGATCTTGTTGTGGTGGGAGTTGGTCCGGGGCCGTTTACCGGGTTACGTGTGGGCGTGTCCGCCGGGTTGGCCTGGGGTGCCGTGCGCGGCATTCCGGTGATGGGAGTGTGCACCTTCGATGTCATCGCGGCGGGAGCCCGGCGAAAAATTGCGGAACGCTCAAGGAACGAAATCACTGGTGCGCGCAACAACAGTTCTGGGTGTGTCAGCGTAGTAACACGAGCACGGCGCAAGGAGATTTACTGGGCCCGATACGACGCAGCAGGCCACCGCTTGGCCGGGCCGATCGTCCGAGCGAGCAGTGCACCTTTCGACATTCAGGTGGCAACTGATGAATTTGCTGGGGATGCGATTGCGCAGATCATTGATGCGGGTGCGTTAGACGAGGCCAACCGCCAACGGGTGGCAGACACTAGTGATCTCAGCCGTTTCCCTGATCCCATTGATTTAGTTGGTTTGGTTCAGCAGCGAATAGCGGTGGGGGAACCGCTGCCTGATACTGGCGACTTCGTGGCCGGTCTCGATAGCGCCATCGACATTGGACAGACGACGGAGACACAGATGGCACAGTGGCAGCGCCGCGATCGCGTGCTGTTGCCGGCCCGCCCGCTCTACCTGCGTCGACCCGATGCTGTCCCCATGGCAGAACGTTCATGACCATCACGATGGTTCCGATGCGGTGGTGGCACATTGACCAGGCGGTGGGTATAGATGCGGAGTTGTTCGGCTCAACAGCATGGACGGCCGCGCAGTTTTGGTCGGAGTTGGCGCGCGCAAACCGCTACTACATTGTGTTGGTGAAACCTGATTCAGGTCAACAAGTTCTTGGATATGCCGGAATCGCCATGACAGCACCCGATGCGGACGTGCAAACCATTGCGGTTGCCTCCGCAATTCAGGACCAAGGCTGGGGGCGGAAACTGATCGCCAGGTTGGTGGACATTGCACATCAAGGCGGGTGCCGTCGGTTGATGCTAGAGGTGCGCGATGACAACACGGCGGCACTGCATTTGTATACGCAGCAGGGTTTCATCTCCATTGCGCGTCGATCAAGCTATTACGGGCCCGGTGCCGACGCGATCATTATGGAGCGCGATGTACGTGACGGCCGTGAGTGAGCCATTGGTGTTGGGGATCGAAACATCGTGCGACGAAACCGGCGTGGCATTCGTGCGTGGCCAGCAATTGCTCAGTGATGTCATCGCCACCAGCGTTGATGAACAGGCGCGATTCGGGGGAGTGGTTCCAGAGGTTGCCAGCCGGGCCCATGTGGAGGCGTTAACGGCGACCTTGGAGCAGGCGCGTAGTCGGGCAGGTGTCGCCTGGCACGACATTGATGCGATTGCAGTGACCGCTGGACCCGGGCTCGTGGGCGCGCTGCTGGTGGGAGTCGCTGCAGCCCAGGGGATCGGTGTGGCCCTCGACAAACCGGTATACGGGGTAAACCACCTTGCCTCGCACATCGCGGTGGATCGACTCGTGCACGGAGAGATCCCGCAGCCGTGCATGGCGCTTCTGGTATCGGGTGGGCACACGTCCCTACTGCGGGTAAATGACGTCACGCAGGACATCACGCAGGTGGGGCGCACGCTTGATGATGCTGCGGGCGAAGCCTTCGACAAGGTTGCTCGAATGCTTGGTCTGGCCTTTCCCGGTGGTCCACATATTGATGCCGCGTCGCAGCCCGGTGACCCTGGGTACATTGATTTTCCGCGAGGATTAACCGATGCGGCTAGTGACCGAGAGCACCGCCACGATTTCTCCTTTTCGGGTCTGAAGACGGCCGTATCTCGCTGGGTGGCTGCTGCGAATCGGGAAGGAATCGGTGTACCGATCGCTGATGTTGCCGCCTCCTTCCAGCAGGCGGTGGTTGATGTGTTGATTATGAAGTCGCTGCGAGCATGCGCCGAAGCCAATATCGACACGCTGATCATCGGTGGTGGTGTGGCGGCGAATTCGCGACTTCGCGAACAGGCCATGCGCCGTGGCCATGAAGCCGGGGTAACGGTTCGTATTCCGCCGGCGATCTTGTGTACCGACAACGGCGCGATGGTGGCTTCCTTGGGCAGCGCACTGGTCTCAGCCGGACGCCACCCCACGATCGCCGCCCTATCGCCTGACCTGCTCTACCCTGAAAGTGCCGCCATTTTGGTGGGCTTCGACGCCGATTCGTCCCTGCCCGTGGAGCTGGTGAGCCTTCCCCCACCAGCCCGGTGAGGCTGGTGGGGGAAGGTTCAATCCTGGATCTACAGATCGGCTGGGTTATTCTGGACTAATGAGTCATGCAGGCCCACCGGCATCTGGGCGTAGGAGCAAAAAGAGCGGCAGGTCTGGTTCGCGTACTCCGCTGGTGCTCGTGGGTGTGCCACTTGGCCTGGCCGGACTCGCGCTGGCTATCGCAGCGGTTGCGCCCTCATCGAGCGGAGCCGATGTTGCGGCTGTGCCGGCGGCCACGGTCGCCCCGGCTACCCCGGTTCCTATTGCTGAGGTCGCCGAACCGGCACCCGATGTCGCACCTTCTTCCCCGACTCCAGTTGATGCAACGACGACAACCGGGTCTGAATCCGGGCAATCGGGGCGCAGTGCCATGAACGAGGCCAATCCTGGACTTGACGTGGTGTGGAGGATCGATACGGAAGACCCGGTTTTTTTCATCACCGTTGACGACAACATTCGCGATGAGGCTGTTGCGGCAGCCGGAATGCGTGTGGTGGAAACCAATCAGATCCCGATCACGGCATTTTTGACGACGAATTACATCGACGGAGACACTGACTATTTTCAGCAGGTCACGCGGTTTGGCGGATCCATCCAAAATCACACGGTCACTCACAGCTGGCTTGACCGGCCCGAAACTGATCCGCGCTTTGAATTGTGCACGGCCCAGGACGAACTGCAGGAGCAATTCGGCTCGCGGCCGTGGATGATCCGCCCGCCCTATGGCGCTCCCTATATCGGCGGTAGCAATGAGCCTCGACTAGAGGCTGCGGCTGCCGAATGTGGGGTCAATCGCATCGTGATGTGGAGCGCGGTTGTCGACAACGGCAATGTGTCCTACAACCCCGGTCCGACCCTGCAGGCTGGCGATATCGTCCTGTTCCACTTCTGGGATCCACAGTTCGCCGAGGGCTTGCAGATGATTCTGGACATTGGCGCTGCTAATGGACTGCGTCCGGCCGCCCTTGAGGACTATCTGTAGGAGCCGCGCAGTGGTTGGCACTCGAGTTGACGGAGTGCTAACTGCGGCCTAGTCTAGGGCTAGCACTCCCCGCCTTCGACTGCTAATTTTTTGGTTGGGCGCAGGGGGGATGTGTGAAGGCAAGCAGATCACCCCGGCACCGCGACGACGGAGTGATCGTCATCCATCCAATCATCGTGAAGACCTCGGAGGACAAACCATCGTGTCCGTCTCCATCAAGCCCCTTGAGGATCGCATCCTCGTTCAGACTCTCGAAGCAGAGCAGACCACGGCCTCAGGCCTGGTTATCCCTGACACAGCCAAGGAAAAGCCCCAGGAGGGCAAGGTCTTGGCTGTCGGTCCGGGTCGATTCGACGAAGACGGCGACAAGCGAATTCCCCTAGACATCAAGGTCGGCGACGTCGTGATCTACTCAAAGTACGGCGGCACCGAAGTGAAATACAATAATGAGGAGTACCTCATTCTTTCCGCTCGCGACGTTCTCGCGATCGTCGATAAGTAGCCACATCCACGCGCGCGCCGGGACTGCATTCGTTGCACCCGGCGCGCGCGTGTGATCACCGTGCCTGTTACCCCGTAATTTGTGACCCAGCAGAAGGAAACCAATGTCAAAGATTTTGGAGTTTGACGAGTCCGCTCGCCGCAGCCTAGAGCGCGGCGTCAATGCCCTAGCTGACACCGTCAAGGTGACCCTCGGCCCGCGCGGCCGAAATGTTGTCATCGACAAGAAGTGGGGATCGCCCACCATCACCAACGATGGCGTGACGATTGCTCGCGAAATCGAACTCGAAGACCCGTATGAAAACCTTGGCGCACAGTTGGTCAAAGAGGTTGCCACCAAGACCAACGACATCGCCGGCGATGGCACAACCACCGCGACCGTGCTCGCCCAGGCAATGGTCCACGAAGGGCTACGTCAGGTGACCGCCGGTGCAAACCCGATGGCCCTGAAGCGCGGTATGGACGCAGCAGTGGCGGCCATGTCCGACCGCTTGCGTGAGGTCAGCCGCGAGGTTGATGGCCGCGATGAAATCGCTCAGGTTGCCACCATTTCCTCTCAGGACCCAGAGGTTGGTCAGCTCATTGCCGATGCATTCGACAAGGTGGGCAAGGATGGCGTCATCTCGGTTGAAGAGTCCAGCGTTGCCGAGATGGAACTTGAGTTCACCGAAGGCATGCAGTTCGACAAGGGCTACATCTCGCCCTACTTCGTGACCGACACCGAACGCATGGAAGCAGTGCTAGAAGACGTGTCGATCCTCATCGTTGCAGGCAAAATCTCCAGTGTCGGTGAGTTGCTGCCGCTGCTAGAAAAGGTTGCCCAGACCAGTAAGCCGATGCTCATTATCGCCGAAGATGTTGACGGAGAGGCACTGTCCACGCTCGTGGTCAACCGGATCCGCGGAATCTTCACTTCCTGCGCCGTTAAGGCCCCAGCTTTCGGCGATCGCCGTAAGGCCGTGCAACAAGACATCGCAGTACTCACCGGTGCCCAGGTTGTTTCTGCCGATGTTGGTCTGAAGTTGGACCAGGTCGGCCTTGAAGTACTCGGCCATGCTCGACGCGTGGTAGTCACCAAGGACAACACCACGATTATTGATGGTGGCGGCGACGCTGATGCAGTTAATGGCCGGGTTGATCAGATTCGGTCAGAGATTGAACGGACCGATTCTGATTGGGACCGTGAGAAGTTGCAGGAACGTTTGGCGAAGTTGTCCGGTGGCGTTGTTGTGATCAAGGTTGGTGCGCACACCGAGGTGGAGCTGAAAGAAAAAAAGCACCGGGTTGAAGACGCGGTATCGGCCACTCGAGCGGCTATCGAAGAGGGCATCGTTGCCGGCGGTGGCACCGCACTTGTTCATGCCGCTGCTGCGGTCAACGACCTAAATCTCGAAGGTGACCAAGCTACCGGTGCGCTAATCGTGCAGCGGGCGGCCAGTGAACCACTCCGGTGGATCGCCGACAACGCGGGCATCCAGGGTTACGTCGTGGTGAGCCTCGTATCGGCCATGCCCCCGGGTGAAGGTCTCAACGCGGCCACGGGCAAGTACGAAGACCTCTTCAAGGCTGGTGTGATTGACCCGGTCAAGGTGACTCGGTCGGCACTGGCGAATGCTGCGTCTATCGCGGGCATGCTCCTTACTACGGAGGTGCTCGTCGTAGACAAGCCCGCCGAAGAAGCACCTGCGGCAGACGGCCACGGCCACCACGGCCACAGCCACTAGCGGGTACAGCCACTAGCAAACACATAAGTGAGGCCCTCCACCATGGAAATGGCGGAGGGCCTCACTTATGTCTTTATCGATCCAACGTTGCTAGGGATGCAGCCCTGAGCCCTTCAACTAACCGCGGGGAGACTGCGGTTGCTGCGGTAGTGCGCTTCGCGCTCGTCTTCGCTGAGTCCACCCCACACGCCATAGGGTTCGCGTACTTCAAGGGCGTGTTCGGCGCACTCCACCCGCACCGGGCACCGGCCGCAGATCTCTTTGGCGGCTGCCTCTCGCTTGGCCCGAGCAAGGCCGCGTTCCCCTTCGGGGTGGAAAAAAACGCTGGGATCCTCGCCACGGCAGGCACCTTGCATTTGCCAGTCCCACAGATCAGCGTTGGGGCCGGGGAGGCGAGAGATGTCTGCCATGGTCTTCTCCTTACCTGATGGTGAATCCTGAAGCGGTTTCACCGGATGCCTCCACTATAGAATCGCGTCAGAGGTTGGTCAATATCCATTTATGAGTAACTTTGCCGAAATCGTGTGATCTGCGTCGCATTCGTCAAGGTCGACGTCAACATGCGCTTTGCTCAGAGTCGCCCACAATGGGACAATGGCGGCGAGCGAGGAGGTCCCCCCGCTCAGCCCTGCCCTGCAAGGACAACGTCGAGGACATGTGCCTACCCAGACTTCTAAGCCTGGCCAACTGCGCCCAGGCATGACCGTGTCCGCCGTGGCTCGCCGCCTCGGCGTAGCGCCGGCGACCCTGCGTACCTGGGATCGTCGCTATGGTCTGGGACCCTCACACCATGCAGCAGGGTCTCACCGTCGGTACAGCGAGGTCGATGTTGCCCGGCTGGACCATATGCACCGTCTGGTTCTGGCCGGAATATCACCGGGTGAGGCGGCACGGGCCGCCTTGGATACCCCCCTCGGCGACTCCGACACCGTCAGTGGCACAGGTGTACCCGCAACCGATGCTTCGGTAGAACTTGGCCGGGCCGGCGGTGGCAATGTGGTGGCCATCCCGGGTGGCACTTCCTCGGCTCGAGGCTTAGCCCGCGCCGCCCTGGCCCTGGAACAGGACGCCTGCGAACAGATTATGGACCAGACGATCCAACGCCATGGAATCGTGTGGTCGTGGGATCACCTACTCGTTCCCGTGTTGGTCGCCGTGGGTGAACGCTGGGAACAAACCGGTGTCGGCATTGAGGTCGAACATGTGCTGAGCGAAGCAGTTGAGTCGGTGTTTCGTCGGCGATCCAAAGTCCCCCGCACGCCCTTGAACGCACGCCCGGTCCTGCTGGCGGGAACCGCCCTCGAAACCCACACACTGCCCCTGTGGGCGGTGGCTGCAGGCCTGGCTGAGCGGGGTGTTTCGGCGCGAATGCTGGGTGGGCGAACCCCGGTTTCAGCGCTGGTTGAGGCGATAAAGAGAACCGGGCCGGGTGCGATCCTGCTGTGGTCCCAGTACAGCAAAACTGCGGAACCTGACATGATGTCGCAACTTCCCAACGTCCGTCCGATGCCGCGGGTTTTCTTGGCTGGGCCGGGTTGGAGTCACCACGCTGCCCGCGGGGAGCGTGTGGGTAGCCTCCAAGGTGCGCTCGACGCGTTAGTTCACGCTGTTGGTGGCTGAGGCACGCACATTCGCGCGCGCTGTCATTCTGGGTGCACGGGGCCGCTACCTTTCGTCTTGGGCACTGCTACGTGAGCCGCTTGATGCTCCCGCACTGACTTTGCGGGGCAGCCACCTTCGGCAAATTGGCGCGCCCGGTGCGGCGCAAGAATGTGATGCGCTGGCTTTGGTCCACGCTCGCAGTGGGGTAGACAGCGCCGATGCTGGGCTGGGCTGGGCAGCTGATGCGCTCGCACTGGGCAGAATCGGCCTGGCAGAACAACGTTGGTCGGATGTCTTCGACACAGCCGTTGCGGCAGAGCAACGAACTGCCGTGCGCGCGCACTGGGTGGGCGCTGAGATTTCCCTTGCCCAGGGCGACGTGGCCGGCAGCCTCCGCCACGCGCATGCAGCAGTTGACCTATCTGCCCGGGTGAGTGACCGACACCTGGCGAAATCGCTGATGATCCTAGCCGCTGCAGCTACGGTGGGCGGCGACAATGCGCTGGCCCAGCCTGTCATGGAAAGAGCTGATCACATCATCGAGCAACACCGCTGGCTGAGCTTGTGGTGGCCCTGGACCCTGATTGCCGAGCAGATGCACGGCGTGGCCGAGCGATACAAAGCAGATCGGGCGTGGTGGGCCGTACGGACGATCGCAGCGCATCTACCCGAGGAACTAGCAGCGGCGTGGATGCGGCAGGCTGATGTCCGCCGAATTGGTGAAGTGCTTGGCCGGTACCCTTCGACACATGACTGAGGATGCCGGACTGCCCATGGAGTTTGCCTATCTTGGTCTCACGTTCGACGATGTGCTGCTGCTACCGGCAGAGTCAGACGTGGTGCCCAGTGAAGTCGACACCACGACGCGCCTCAGCCGCAACCTGTCCATAAAGATGCCCCTGGTATCGAGCGCGATGGACACGGTCACCGAATCCCGCATGGCGATCGCCATGGCCCGCCAAGGTGGGGTGGGCATTTTGCACCGCAACCTGTCGATCACTGATCAGGTCGAGCAGGTCGATGTGGTGAAGCGATCTGAAGCCGGAATGGTCAGTCGGCCGGTCGTCTGCCCACCGAGTGCAACCGTGGGTGAGGTTGATGAACTATGCGGTCGCTACCGAATCAGCGGAGTTCCGGTAGTCAACGAACAGGGTCTGCTGCTGGGCATCGTGACAAACAGGGACCTGCGATTCGAAGATGACCGAACCCGCCAGGTGGGTGAGCTGATGACCTCCATGCCGTTGGTCACCGCTCCGGTGGGGGTGGATCCCGCTGATGCACTGGCACTATTGGCGAAGAACAAAATCGAAAAATTGCCGCTCGTGCACGCCGACGGGCGTCTCGGTGGTCTGTTCACGGTGAAAGATTTTGTGAAAGCCGATAAGTACCCACATGCCACCAAAGATGATCACGGACGACTTGTGGTGGGTGCCGCGGTCGGCGTGGGCGAAGACGCCTACCGTCGGGCCCACGAACTTATCGAGGCTGGTGTTGACCTGCTCGTCGTGGACACCGCGCACGGCCATTCGCGGGCGGTGGCTGACACCGTGGCCCTGCTCAAGAAATCCGTTGGCGTAGATATCGTTGCTGGCAATGTGGCCACCACCGGTGGCGCGCAAGCTCTCATTGATGCAGGTGCTGATGGCATCAAGGTCGGTGTTGGTCCGGGGTCCATTTGTACAACCCGGGTTGTCGCAGGCGTGGGCGTCCCGCAGGTGTCAGCGATTCATGCCGCCGCGAAAGCTGCTCGGCCCGTGGGTATTCCGGTCATCGGGGATGGCGGCCTTCAGTTCTCCGGAGACATCGCCAAGGCCCTCGTGGCCGGGGCAGACTCGGTCATGGTGGGTAGCTTATTGGCCGGCTGCGAAGAAGCTCCCGGCGATGTTGTTTTTGTCAACGGCAAGCAGTTCAAGGCGTATCGAGGCATGGGATCACTCGGTGCGATGCAGTCTCGAGGTCAGGGGCGGTCCTACTCAAAGGATCGCTATTTCCAAGACGATGTCCTCAGCGATGACAAGCTTGTCCCCGAAGGTATCGAAGGAATGGTGGCCTATCGCGGGCCGTTATCGGTTGTGGCACACCAACTCATCGGTGGCTTGCGCGCATCTATGGGTTATTCCGGAGCGCAGACCATCGAACAGTTGCATGCCAAAGGCCGGTTCGTGCGCATCACTGCTGCCGGCCTAAAAGAGAGCCATCCCCACGACGTCACGATGACGGTCGAAGCACCCAACTACCATTCGCGCGGCTAAGAAGAGGACCTATCGTGACAAGCATTGAAATTGGTCGAGGCAAGCGTGCGCGTACCGCATATTCTTTCGACGACATCGCAGTGGCACCGAGTCGACGCACGCGCAACGCTGATGAGGTCTCCACTGACTGGCGCATCGACGCATATCGCTTCTCCACGCCCATTCTGGCCGCACCCATGGACTCCGTTGTATCGCCGGCAAGTGCTGCTGAACTCAGTCGCCTCGGCGCCCTTGCGGTGTTGAACCTTGAGGGCTTGTGGACCCGCTACGCCGACCCGCAACCGGTGCTGGAACGGATTCGACAACTGCCCACCCAGGATGTGGTTCGTGGTCTGCAGGAGGCCTATGCCACCGCTCCGGTGGATCCGGAACTCATCGGACAGCGGGTGCAGGAATTGCGTGAATCTGGTGGGACCATTGCCGTTGCGGTGTCCCCGCCTCACGCAGCCGAACTCGCACCGCACGCCGTCGCCGCCGGTATTGAATTGCTAGTTATTCGCGGCACCACGGTGTCCGCTGAGCACGTGTCTGAGCACGGTGAACCACTCAATCTCAAGACCTTTATCTACGATCTAGATGTCCCCGTCATCGTGGGCGGCTGCTCGACCTACCAGGCAGCTCTGCACTTGATGCGCACCGGTGCTGCCGGAGTCCTGGTGGGATTTGGTGGGGGAGCAGCGCACACCACCTCTGATGTGTTGGGCATCCGGGTGCCGATGGCGACAGCGGTAGCGGAAGTGGCCGAGGCGCGTCGTGACTACCTCGATGAGTCCCAGGGCCGGTACGTGCATGTGATCGCTGACGGTTCGGTTGGCTCGAGCGGTTCGCTGGTCAAAGCATTGGCTTGCGGTGCTGATGCGGTCATGATCGGCTCAGTATTTGCTCGGGCCACCGATTCACCCGGTTGCGGTTGGCATTGGGGCGCTGAAGCCTGGCACGGTTCCCTGCCTCGGGGCCAGCGAAAGGATCTGGGCACCGTGGGCACGTTGGAGCAGATTATGCACGGGCCGTCCCATACTTCTGACGGCTCTGCCAATTTGGTGGGTGCTCTTCGCAAGGCAATGGCCACAACCGGATACAGCGATCTGAAGGAATTTCAGCGAGTTGAGGTCATCACCAGTCCGTAGACGTGGACAATGCTGAGTTGTGTCGAGTTCTCGCTGAAGTGTGCCGGGTGCTCAGCGACAATCTGCCCTGAAGCATAGATTAAGCCCATGTCGGAGTCTCCTCACCGCGTGCGCACAGACGGCGCCCTCAACCCGGACCAACGGGCTGGGGCCCTGCGTGAACTGCGAGCGACGACGGCAGCGCAACCACTGGACCTGTTGATCGTGGGCGGGGGAGTGGTCGGCAACGGTGCGGCCCTTGATGCCGCCGCTCGTGGTTTGCGGGTCGGGCTGATTGAAATGCAGGACCTTGCGGCGGGCACGTCGTCTCGGTCGTCTCGACTGGCCCACGGTGGGCTGCGTTACCTAGAGCAGCGGGAGTTCTCCCTGGTCCATGAGGCGCTCACCGAGCGCGGCCTATTGCTCGACCGGCTTGCGCCCCACCTCGTGCGCCCGGTTCCTTTTCTGTTTCCCGTGGCCAAGCATTGGCAACGTCCCTACGTTGCATCAGGAATTCGGCTCTATGACCTGCTGAGCCGGGTAGGTGCATACGGGGGAAGCATGCCGCGGCCGAAAAGTCTGACTCGGGACCAGGCCAAAGCCTTGGCTCCCGATTTAGATTCTGATCACATCGCCGGTGCGGTGCGGTTTCATGACGCGCAGATTGATGACGCTCGCCACACCGTTGCGCTGGCCCGCACCGCGGCGTCCTTTGGTGCGCAGGTGGCTACCCGCGTCATGGCGACCGGACTGCTCTACGAAGAAGATCAGGTGATCGGCGTTATTGCCCGCGACACTTTTGATCCGGAAGGACCATCCCTTAACATTTACGCCCGCTGCGTGGTGGGAGCGGCGGGTGTGTGGACAGATGACCTGATTCATCAGGCCGATGCTCATGCCCCCGGTCGAGTTCAACAGAGCAAGGGTGTTCACCTTGTGGTGCCAGCCTCCGCCATCCGGTCGACAACAGCAATTATTGCTCGCACCGCGGCCAGCGTGCTTTTTCTGCTTCCCTGGGGCAAGTATTGGCTCATCGGCACGACTGATACACCGTGGGGTGCAGGCACTGAGGAGGATGGCGACCCGGCAGAACCCGTGGCCACGAGCACTGACATTGATTACCTGCTTGAGCAAGCGAATCATTGGCTAGCTCGTCCGATCACGCGTAACGACGTGGTGGCAACCTACGCGGGATTGCGCCCACTGCTTGCCGGAGATGGCGAATCTGACGAAACCACCACGCTATCCCGTGAACATTCTGTTTTTCGACCGAGGCCAGGGCTCATCCTCATTGCCGGAGGTAAATACACAACCTATCGCGTGATGGCTTGCGACGTGGTGGACGCAGCCGTTGACTACATCAGCTCCCATGCGCCAACGCCTTTGGTGCCACTGCGCGCGATAGCCGAGTCGACGACGCAGGATATTCCGCTCTCCGGTGCTGACGGCTACGCCGAGGAGTGGGCGCATCGTGCGCAGATCGCTGCGGAGCGGGGAATGACCGTGGAGGCTATTGAAGGTCTCCTGCGCCGTCACGGTGACCGGATGAGTGAGGTATTTGCCGTTATTGACCTCGACCCGACGATGGCGGAACCGTTAAACGACGGTATGCCCTACCTTCGAGCCGAAGTGGTCGTGGCCGTAACGAAAAGTGGAGCCCTCAGCCTGGACGATGTACTCACGCGCCGACTGCGTGTAACGCTGGAAACCGAAGATCACGGGGTTGCCGCCTCTGTTGCCGCAGCCCCGATTATGGCCAAACTCTTGCAATGGAGCCCGGCTCAGCAGGAGGAATCAGTGCGGGAATTTGCGCGAAACACGCTCGCGGCGCGACTGCACGAAACGAGTACGCCATGACCTCGACACGTACGGCTCTGACGTTGCAGGACATGGGTTGGACAGCAGCGACCGCGGCAGAGTTAACGGATCAGTTCAACGGTGGTGAAGCGGGGTACCGCGAGGTGAAGGCACCTTTCACCAACAGTTATTTGTACGCCCTGCCCCTGTCGAGCGATCATGCTGTGGACGAAGCTGTAGCCCGGGCGCGAAGCAGTCAGCTTCGTTGGGCAGCAACAAAAATTACCGAACGCATCGACGTCATGCTGCGCTTTCATGACCTACTCCTTCGCCATCGCGAGGACGTGCTGGACATTATTCAATTTGAGACAGGTAAAGCTCGTCGCGATGCGCTGGAAGAACTGCTGGACGTGTGTGTCGTCACGCAGTACTACGCCCGAACCGCGAAACGACTACTGGCTGACAGGGCTCATCGAGGGGCAATTCCAGTGCTGACCTCGGTGCGGGAGGTTCATCATCCGATCGGGGTGGTAGGAGTGATTGCCCCGTGGAACTACCCGCTGAGTCTGGCGCTGTCCGATGCGGTTCCAGCGATGTTGGCCGGGAATGCGGTGGTGGTGAAACCTGACGTTCAAACCTCCTTGACCGCCGGTTGGTGTCGGCGGCTACTGCGTGAAGCCGGTCTACCCGCCAACGTCTATCAACTCGTGACCGGCGATGGGCCAACGGTAGGTGCGCGGCTGATCGACCAGGTAGACCATGTCATGTTTACTGGTTCGTCAGCGACCGGTCGCATAGTTGCCGCACGGTGTGGCGAGCGCTTGATCAGCGCCACGATGGAGTTGGGCGGCAAGAACGCACTCATCGTGCGAGCCGATGCCCACGTTGGTCGAGCCGCGCGCATTGCCGAGCGCGCGGTCTTCGCCAACTCAGGTCAGTTATGTATTGCGATGGAACGTATTTATGTGGATCGGAAACTGTTCGAACCATTCGTTGAGCAACTGAGAAATCGAGTAGCAGCGTTAAAGATTGGCACCCGTCCGGGCTGGGGCAGTGATCTAGGGCCGTTGATCAACGACACCCATCTGGATCGTGTTTCGGGGCAGGTGGAGCAAGCTTTAGCGGCTGGTGCGACGGTGGTGTCCGGTGGCCAGCGACGACCCGAAATTGGGCCGCTTGTGTACCTTCCCACGCTGCTGACCGACGTCACAGTCGGGATGGACCTGTGCGGCCAGGAGACTTTCGGGCCGGTGGCCTCGATCTACGTCACGAGCGACGATGATCACGCGATTCAGCTTGCCAACGACACCGAGTACGGACTCAATGCATCAATCGTGACCGCCGATGTTGGTCGGGGAAAGGCACTGGCCCGTCGGCTCAACTCCGGATCGGTCAACATTAACGACGGTTATGCCGCCGCCTGGGGGTCGGTGGCTGCGCCCCTCGGTGGGCGGGGAGCATCGGGTTTGGGGGCGCGTCACGGTGTTGCGGGGTTGCTCAATTACACCGAATCACAAACCATTGCTACTCAGCGAATCTGGGGATTTTCCGCCCCTGCCGGGATCTCTGACCGTCGGTGGGCTGATTTGCTCGCGCGATCGGTGCGAATCATGCGACCCTTAGGGCATCGATCGAAGGGAGCATCATGAGTGGGTACGACTACGACGTGTTGATCGTGGGGTCGGGCTTTGGCGGGTCAGTCGCTGCGCTGCGACTGGTGGAAAAGGGTTACCGGGTGGGTGTCATCGAAGCCGGTCGTCGCTTTGACGAGACCAATTACCCCAAAACGTCCTGGCGGTTGAAGTCTTTTCTCTGGGCACCCAAACTCGGCTGCACCGGCCTGCAACGAATCCATGTGCTCAAGGATGTGGTTGTCCTGGCGGGCGCGGGGGTAGGCGGGGGTTCCCTGGTTTATGCCAACACCCTGTATGTGCCCCCGGAGCGGTTCTTCCGCGACCCCCAATGGGCAGATATCACCGATTGGGCGCAGGAGTTAGCGCCCTATTACGATCAGGCAGCTCGCATGTTGGGCGTGGCAGACAACCCCACCATGACGCCAAGCGATCTGGTGATGAAGGCCATTGCTGACGATATGGGAGTGGGCCACACATTCCGAATGACACCGGTGGGTGTCTTTTTCGGTGAAGGTCCCGGAGTTGAATCTGCTGATCCCTACTTCGGCGGCGTCGGTCCCACCCGACGCGGCTGCATCGAGTGTGGCGAATGCATGACGGGGTGTCGGCACAACGCGAAGAACACGCTGCCCAAGAACTACCTCGGTCTGGCTGAAGCTGCTGGAGCGGTTGTTCATCCGCTGACCACCGTGCGCGGCATTGAGCCGCGAGAGGGTGGGGGATACACGGTAGACACGGTGCGTACCGGTTCTTGGTCAAAGCGCGGACGTACATTCAGCGCGGAGCATGTCATCATGGCGGCAGGAACCTACAACACGCAGAAGTTGTTGCACCGCATGAAAGATCAGGGCAGCCTCCCGCGTCTCTCCCGAACCCTCGGCCGATTATCGCGCACGAACTCCGAGTCGATTCTTGGCGCTGTTGCGCGAACTGCCGACACTGATTACACCCAGGGCGTTGCTATTACCTCCAGTTTTTACCCGGACGAAAACACCCACGTTGAGCCGGTTCGCTACGGCAAGGGATCTAACTCCATGGGGCTGCTGCAGTCGGTGTTGACCGTGCCACGTGATGGTGAACCGCGGTGGCGCACGTGGACGAAAGAATTGTGGCATCAGCGGGGAGAAGCAGCCGCGCTGCTCAATGTGCGTCGCTGGAGTGAGCGTGCCGTGATCTCACTGGTGATGCAGCCGGTCGACAACTCCCTCACCCTCACTGGCAAACGCGGTCGGCTGGGACGTTGGCGTCTGACCACCAAGCAGGATGAATCTAACCCGGCACCCACCTACATTCCAGCCTCGGCTGAGGTTGTCCACCGCATTGCACAAAAGATCGATGGCGTCGCCGGCAGTAATGCTTTTGACAATCTCGATGCTGTTCTCACCGCGCACTTTGTGGGCGGTTGCGCGATCGGCGCCGATACAGACAGCGGCGTCGTCGATGCTTACCATCGGGCCTTTGGCCATCCTGGGCTGCACATCGTGGACGGTTCGGCAATCACGGCCAACCTCGGCGTGAATCCATCGTTGACGATCACCGCACAGGCTGAGCGGGCCATGGCACTGTGGCCCAATAAGGGTGAAACAGACCAGCGCCCAGAGGTCGGGGCGCCGTATCAACGCGTGACTGCGGTGATGCCGAAGAACCCGGTCGTGCCCGAACATGCCCCTGCGGCGCTGCGACTACCGATCGTAGAAGTGCGCTAGCAACGCGCAGGGGTCAGATCGACTCAGATGCCGCCAGCGGTAAGAACCGCTCGCTTGGTGATCACTCGCGCCAGATGCTCGCGATAGTCGGCTGCGGCGTGTAAATCGCTCGTGGCTCGAGTGCCATCGGCGGCCGACGCTGCTGCGTCGCCTACCGCTTTCACCGTGGCGTCAGCGCCGCTGAGTGCGGTCTCCACCGACGATGCCCGGACCGGGCTTGGAGCCATATTGGTCAGACCGATGCGAGCGGCGGTGATGTTGCCATTGCTGCGATGGACAGCAGCGGCAACACCAACGATCGCCCACCCCTGTGCGGTGCGTTGAAACTTTTCATAGTGGTAGCCCCAGCCAGCACCTAGTTTGGGCAGAGTGACGGAAACCAGAATTTCGTCCTCCGCCATCGACGTGGTGAAGTAGTCGGTGAAAAAATCAGCCGCTGCGATATCGCGTGACCCATTCGGGCCGGTCACGCTCAGCACGCCATCAAGGGCGAGAGCAACGGCAGGGAGATCCCCGGCCGGATCGGCATGAGCTAGTGCGCCGCCGAGCGTGCCGCGATGACGGATGGCAGGATCTGCCACCGTCGCCGTGGCCATTGCCAACAGGGGAGAGTGTTCTTTCACGATGGGGCTATTCATTACATCGTGATGGGTAGTGCCTGCACCGATCACG
>ERZ887849.2130-NODE-2130-length-16906-cov-92.090914_pt1 | contig 16906 bp, 15 predicted proteins | sample MGYA00521267_ERZ887849 | MGnify/ENA primary metagenome ERZ887849 (study PRJEB32303, sample SAMEA104408601) | aquatic metagenome | biome: Brackish water; feature: Pelagic; material: water | place: Baltic Sea | collected 2014-06-06T16:11:00 | depth 2,863 m ... | reverse complement strand
GAGAGTTCTATTATGGAGCTTCATACGCGCCCGAAGGTAAACCGTATTCGTTTGGCATAAAATATTCAGATAATGATACCAATGACACAGGCCTTTCAGAAAATATAGAATATACAGCTTCTTATGATATGTTTTCAATAGCTTATGGTGATTTTGATACATCAAGAACTTATACAAATGTTTCTGTTGCAAAAGAATATGCAGGAATTGAATTTGCACTAACCTACACAGATGTAGACTGGGATGCAGCTTCAACAGCAAGAAGCAATTTTACAGTTTTGTCACTATCCAAAGGATTTTAATTAATCTTAAATAAAATCGATTAAGCCTCTAAAAACCCCGGGTTTTAAATCTGGGGTTTTTTTAATTCCCAAACTATTTGACTACTATTCAATAATAATATTTTTCTAATTTTTTGTCATGCGAACTTATAATTTAAGTCTTGCTTTATTTTTTTTTGATTCACTTTTTGCTTTGACTCTCACAAGTTAGTTTTTTTGTTTACTAGAGCCCATATGTTTTTGCATGTGGGATCTACTTTGCTATTAGGATAACAATAACACCAATCGCAAATACTATAATTCCAATTATTTCAATTAATCTAATTTTTTCTTTAAAATAATATCTGGAGGATATATAGCTAAACAATAATTCAACTTGTCCAACCGCACGCACAATCGCCGCTTGCATTAAAGTAAATACATAAAACCACGATAGCGTTGTTATGAACCCACAAAATCCTGTTGCAATACATTGTTTTTTATTTTGATATATTTTTTTAAACTGTTCTTTTTCAAAAAGAAAAATATAAATTGTTAAAATAAAAGTTTGAATCGAGACCCCAAAAAACAAAGTACTTAAAGCCATTTCAAAACTAGACTTTAGGTCTATTAAGCTTAATGCTGCTGCTCTGAAAGCCACTACACTTAAAGCTAATAAAAAACCGCAGGCCAATCCCACTAAAGTAGATTTTGATAATAGATTTTTAAAAATAACATTACGATCTTTAGTGGAAAATATAAATACTCCAATTGTAGAAATAACAATACCTACAATAGTCCAAAAATTAAATCTATCATGCAAAATAATAATTTCGAGGATTGCAATTTGAACCACTTCCGTTTTACTCAAAGTTGTTCCAATTATAAAATTAGAAAATTGAAAAGAATACAAAAGAAGAAAAGTAAAAAAAATTTGTGAGACCGCAGCTAAAAAAATATAAAATAAAAAATTATCTTGCTGAATCGTAAAACGCATCATCTCAAAGTTTTGAAAATAAGAAAAATATAAAATGGCAGCAAACGGTAGGCAAAAAGCAAATCGTACGTAAGTGGATGCAACCAGGGATATGTCTTTATTGAGATTTTTTTGTAGACCCGATCTTAAATTTTGAAAAAAAGCCGCAAATATTGTGATTAATATCCAGTTCATCTATTTTGCCTATTGAGCTTTCATTACTTAAGACTTTAAATTTATTAAAATATATAATCTTTATTTATGAGCTCGGATATAAAAAATTTTTCTAAAAAAAATATTTCCAAAATGGATCCACAAGAAATCGAGGAGTGGATCCAGTCTCTAGAAGGAGTGGTGCAAAGAGAAGGTAAGAAGGGTGCTAAAGAAATTTTAGAGGCAATTGAGCAAAGAGCAAAAGAGTTAAGGATTTTATATGAGCCACTTCCTTATTCTCTTTATCGAAATACAGTAGCCTTAGAAGAGCAGGGAATTTATCCAGGCGATCTTGAGATTGAGGAAAAAATAACCGCAATCCTAAGGTGGAATGCTCTAGCAATGGTAATGCGAGCGAATGAAAAATATGGAGAAGTAGGAGGCCATATAGCAAGCTATGCATCCTGTGCAGAAATATTTGAAGTAGGATTTAATCATTTTTTTAAAGGAGGAGATAACGCTGATTTGGTATTTTATCAGCCCCACTCTTCAACAGGCGTTTATGCTAGAGCTTTTCTTGAAGGTAGGCTGTCTAAAGACCAGTTAGAAAATTACAGACACGAAGCAAATGGTGGAGGACTTTCTTCTTATTGTCATCCTTATTTAATGCCAGACTTCTGGAGCTTCCCAACTGGATCTATGGGAATTGGTCCTATTAGTTCTATCTACCAGGCAAGATTTATGAGGTATCTAGAAAATAGAAATTTATTAAAAACAGACAAGCACGTTTGGGGAGTGTTTGGAGATGGAGAAATGGATGAGCCGGAAAGTCAAGGAGCCTTATCCTTTGCTGCAAGAGAAAAACTAGACAATTTAACTTTTATTGTTAATTGCAATTTACAAAGATTAGATGGACCTGTTCGAGGCAATGGTCAAATTATACAAGAATTGGAATCTCTTTTTAAAGCCGCAGGCTGGAATGTCATTAAGGTATTGTGGGGATCGGAATGGGACCGATTGTTTGCTCTTGATAAAAAACATTTATTATTAAAACGTTTTGCTGAAACAGTGGATGGAAAATATCAAACGTTAGGTGCAAGAGATGGCGCCTATAATATAAAAAATTTTTTTGGAGAAGATCCAGAAGTTATGGAGCTAGTGTCTCATATGTCAGATGAAGATATCGATGCGCTTAAAAGAGGAGGGCATGATCTTAAAAAGTTATATGCAGCTTACAATCAGGCAATTCATACAAAAGGAAAGCCCTCTGTTATTTTAGCCAAAACCAAAAAAGGTTACGGAATGGGGAAAGCAGGCGAGTCCCAAATGACTGCACACCAAGCAAAAAAGCTAGATTTTGAGGCGTTAAAAGTCTTTCGAGACAAATTTTCCCTACCCATGAATGATCATGATATTGAAAATTTAAAATTTTATAAGCCAGAAGAAGGCTCTCAAGAAATCCAATATTTAAAGAACAAAAGAGCTAAGTTGGGAGGATTTATTCCTCAAAGAAAATTTACAGAAGTTTCTATTAAGATTCCTCCTGTTGAAAAATATGCACAATTTGCTTTTGACGGAAGTGACAGGCTCGTTTCTACTACCATGAATATTACAAGACTATTAAGTGGATTGCTAAGAAATAAAGAGATTGGACCAAGATTAGTTCCTATTGTTGCAGATGAAGCTCGGACTTTTGGAATGGCAAATTTATTTCAACAAGTAGGTATCTATTCCCCAGAGGGACAACTTTATGAACCGGAAGATGCAAGTACCATCATGTCTTATAAGGAATCTAAAGATGGACAGTTATTAGAAGAAGGAATCAACGAAGCGGGAGCTCTCTCCTCTTGGGTTGCAGCTGCCACCTCTTATTCCAATCATAGTTTTCCCATGTTGCCTTTCTATATTTTTTATTCAATGTTTGGATTTCAAAGGGTGGGAGATTTAATATGGGCTGCAGCAGATCAAATGCCAAGAGGCTTTCTTATTGGAGCAACAGCAGGAAGAACAACCTTATCGGGAGAAGGGTTGCAACATCAAGATGGATCTAGTCAAATTATAGCCTCTACCGTTCCTAACTTAAAATCTTATGATCCTTGTTTTGCTTATGAGCTTGCAACAGTTTTTGACTATGGAGCAAGACGAATGATGGAAGAGTGTAAAAATGAATTTTATTATATCACAGTAGGAAATGAAAAATATGCTAATCCTAAAGCGCCCAAAAATATACAAGAACAAATTATTCAAGGTGGTTATTTATTTGAAAAACATGAAGGAGAAATAAATATTAATCTACTAGGATCGGGACCAATTTTGAGAGAAAGTATTGAAGCTGCCAAAATTTTAAAAAAAGATTTTAATATTGGAAGTCATGTTTATAGCATTACTAGTTTTACAGAATTATCTAAACAAGCAAGAGAAGTTGAACGATCAAACCGATTAACTGCAATTGAAAAAAAAGAAAAAAACTTTGTCCAAAAATTAATTAATAACGAGGATCCAATCATTGCAAGCAGTGATTACACAAGAGCTTACCCTCAATTAATTGGTTCCTATTTGTCCAACTCTTTTGTAGCATTAGGAACAGATGGTTTTGGTAGAAGTGATACCAGAGAAAATCTTAGAAAATTTTTTGAAATAGATAAATTTCAAATTGTAATTGCAGCATTAGATGCTCTTTGTGATCAAGGCAAAATTCCTAAATCAGTACTCAAGTCTGCACTTAAAAAGTACAACATAAATGTCAATTCTGAGCATCCTTGGAATAAATAATCCAACTTGTATTTCCGCTCAAAGTAAGATTATATCGAGAAAACAATTTATAGGGGATACAATGAAAAAAATTAAACAATTAGTATTAGCTTCTGTTTTAGTTTTATTTACATCTGCAGTTTTTGCAGAAACTAAAATGAGAATTACTCTTCAACTTCCCTTAAAAGCCCATTTAGGTCAAAACCTTTTGGTTTTTAAGAAAGAATTGGAGAAACGATCAGATATCAAAGTTGAAATCTACGATTCTGCTCAACTTTATAAAGATAAAGAAGTTCCACAAGCTGTAGGCTCAGGAGCAATTGAGGCAGGCGTGGCATCACTTACAAGGTTTGCAGGTACAAACCCGGAGGTAGATGTTTTTTATTTGCCATTCTTATTTGATTCAGAAAAGAAAATTAGAAAAGCAACTGAATCTGGATCTAAAATTAGACAAGTGTTAGACCCAGCAATTTCAAAAACAGGAGCTGTGCCATTATACTATCAGGCATATGGTTCTGCTGTGATGTTATCTAACGGAACACCGATGAACACTCCAGCTGCTTTTAAAAATAAAAAAATAAGAGTATTTGGAAAAACACTAGGAGCATTTGTTAGCTCTCTTGGTGCTAAGCCTGCTTTAATTTCAGGATCAGAACAATATTTAGCTTACCAAAGAGGAACTGTAGATGCTGGAATGACAGGTGTGTCTGGAGTTAAATCTAGAAAACTTTATCAAGTGATGGATACTTTAACCGTAACTAATCATGGTGATATTGAGTTTGTACTTGTAGCTAATCAAAAATGGTTAAACTCATTAACTATGAAGCAAAGAAAAGCAGTAACCGAGGCATCAAAAGTTGCAGAAAAAGCAGTTAGAGATGACATGTCTGGAATAGAAGCCAGAGCTTACAAGGAAGCAAAAGATAATGGAATGAAGATAGTAAAATTATCTGGTGCTGAACTTAAAGCGTTAAAAAAAGCTTCTTCTTCAGTAATCACTGATTACATCAAAAGAACTGGTGGAAAAGGTGGAGTTGGAGATAAGTTAGTTACAGCAGCTAAAAAACTTTAATATAAGATCTATCAAGCCCTGCGTTATTATTAATAGCGTAGGGCTTGTTGTATTTAAAATGAATTTAGAAAAACTTATAAAATATTCAGGTTACCTATCTGCAGGCTTATTTATCATGATAGGTTTTATAGTTTCGTTTGAGGTTATATCTCGCTATATTTTTAACTCTCCAACCATATGGGTAAATGAAATATCTAGGTTTTTACAAATTTGGGCTACCTATTTAGCTCTTACGTATTCTTTTCATAAAAACGATTTTATTAGAATTACGGTCATCTATGACCGTCTCGGGGAATCTGGAAAAAGAATACTAGACTTTATATCTATGCTTTTTATTTTATTCTTTAGTTCCTTCGTTGTTTATTATGGATGGATCATCGCTTATGATTCTTTAAAAGTTGGCAGAACAAGTTCAACAATTCTAGATGTTCCGTCTTTTTTAACAGAGCTCGCAATCCCGCTCTGCTTTTTTTTATTAGTTATTAGAGCCTCAATAGAGTTTGTTAGAAAAATAAGGCTATTTATAAAATAATGACTACTGCACTAATTATTTTTTCACTATTTTTAATTTTGTTCTTAAGTGTTCCGATTGCTTTTGGACTGGGATCTATAGGGCTAATATTAATGTTACTGGGAGATATCTCTCCATTAATGGTTCCACAAACATTTTATAGTGTAGGTGACAATTTTATACTTCTTGCCGTTCCTATGTTTCTAATGATGTCAAATATCCTATTAAAAGCTGGAGTTGGAGACGATTTATTTGGTTTTGCACAAGCTTGGGTAGGAAATTTTCCTGGAGGTTTGGCAATTGCCACTATTCTTTCTTGTAGTATTTTTGCAGCTATTTCCGGTTCTTCTGTAGCTACTGCTGCAACTATTTCAACCGTTGCTTATCCAGCAATGATTAAAAGGGGATATCATAAAAATTTTTGCTTAGGTATTTTAGCTGCTGGTGGAACACTGGGGATTTTAATTCCTCCTTCGATACCAATGATTGTTTATGCTTTTGTAGTTGAGGAATCGGTATTGAGTATGTTTTTGGCAGGAATTGGTCCAGGAATATTACTGGCATTACTCTTTATATTGTTTTCAGTTTTATATGTAATTTTCTTTAATAGAGAAGTTACTAACGTCACAACTACTCGAGAGGAAAAAATAGAATATACCAAAAAAGGACTACCCATACTATTGATGGCCTTCATAATGCTTGGGGGAATTTATGCTGGCATTTATACTCCAACAGAAGCAGGGGGTATAGGTTTTTTAATTTCATTTATCTATGTGGTTGTTAAAAAAAGATTAGACCTTAAGGGATTTATTGAAGCTGGTCTCGAGACCATGAAAACAACAGTTACAATATTTATTATTATAGCTGGAGCTAAAATTTTTGGTAAAGCAATATCTCTCTATAGAATTCCTCAAGATATATCTGCAATCATTGTAAGCAATATAAGCGAACAGGGAATGTTTATACTAGTGGTCTGTATCACTTTACTTATTCTTGGTTTTATAATGGAGACATTGTCTTTAATTTTAATCATGATGCCTATTTTTGCTATTTCGATTGCTGCAATGAATATTGATTTAATTTGGTTTGGAATTATTTTTACTTTGATGATTGAGTGTGCATTAATTACACCCCCAGTAGGACTAAACATTTATGTTCTGCAGGCAATATGTGATGCAAAAATGTCTGAAATTGCAAAAGGAGTTATTCCTTTTGTTATTATTATGTTATTCGCAGTTTTTTTAGTTTATTTATTTCCACAAATTGCATTATATATACCGTTTAAATTATGACATTATTTTCATCACAAGATTCAAAACCAAAAGCAGATAAGTTAAAAAAACTATTAGACCAAAAAGGAATTGTAGTGATGCCTGGCTGTTACGATGCTTTATCTGCAAAACTAATTGAAAGAGAAGAGCTAAATGTAGGTTTTATGTCTGGTTTTGCAGTTTCTTCAACAAGACTTGGAATGCCAGATACAGGTTTGATTTCTTTTTCAGAGATGGCTGAGCAGGTAAGAAATATTTGTAATGTTACTTCCATACCCATCATTTTTGACGGGGATACAGGTTATGGAAATGCTGTAAATGTTTATAGAACCGTTAGAGGATTTGCAGATGCAGGTGCCGCAGCAATAATGATTGAAGATCAAAAATGGCCAAAAAAATGTGGGCACACTAAAGGAAAAGATGTAGTTGAAGTAGATGAGGCAAATTCAAGAATTAAAGCCGCAGTAGATGCTAGTAAAATGAATAATAAAGATATTTTAGTTATGGCCAGAACAGATGCTATAGCAACCAGAGGATTGGATGATGCAATCAAACGTATGCAAAAATTCTCAGAACTTGGTGCGGATATTCTTTTTGTAGAAGCAATCAAATCTAAAGAAGACATGAAAAGAGTAATCAAGGAAGTGCCAGGTCATCACATGATTAATTTAATTGAAGATGGTGAAACACCCTTACTTGAAATGAACGAGTTAGAAGATATTGGGTTCAAGATTGCGGTATTCCCTTTAACTTTAATGAGTGCTTCCGTTAAGACAATGCAAGAGTCTTTAAAAAATATGAAGAACAAAGTTTACAATACCAACGTTTCAAAATTCTCTGATCTGAGAGATATTGTTGGTTTTAATGAATATTACGAAATTGAAGATAAATATAAATAATATTTTTATATATTAGTAAGTTGCTCTTCCACCGCTTAAATCAAATACTGCACCAGTAGAAAAAGAATTCTCTTCACTAGCTAACCAAGCAACTAAAGAGGCTAGCTCCTCAACTTTAGCAAATCTATTTCTAGGAATTTTAGAAAGCATATAATTAATATGCTCTTCGGTCATTTGGTCAAAAATTCTTGTTTTTGCAGCCGCAGGGGTAATGCAATTGACTGCAATATTTTTATCAGCCAATTCTTTTCCCAATGACTTAGTCAATCCAATAACCCCAGCCTTTGCAGTACTGTAAGCACTGGCATTTGGATTTCCTTCTTTTCCAGCAATCGAAGATATATTAACAATTCTTCCAAAATTATTTTTAATCATATGTGGAGCGATTGCCTTGCAGCAATAAAACACTGCATTCAGGTCTAAATCTAAAACTTTCTTCCATTCATCAATAGGATAATCCCAAACTGTTGCATTTTTCCCTGTGATACCAGCATTGTTTACAAAAATATCAATCTTTGTTTGTTTGGTAATTTTTTCAATTTCAGAAGAAATTTGATCAAAATTAGTTACATCTATTTTTGCAGCAGAAAGTTTAGGGTTATTTTTTTCTTTTAAAACTTTGCCACTAGTATCTTCATCAATATCCCACATGATAACGTTTGCACCAGATTCTAAAAACCGCTCTGTAATTGCAAGCCCAAATCCCTGAGCACCTCCGGTCACAATAGCAGTTCTATTTTTTAAATTAATTTGATTCATGTTTTTTCCTTTCTTAAACAACTGTTTGATTTTGTATTCCTAGTCCTGTCACTTCTAGGGTAATTTTATCTCCTCTTTTGAGGAAAACTGGTGGCTTCATTCCCATTCCCACTCCAGGCGGTGTTCCTGTGGTAACAACATCTCCTGGCTGTAAAGACATAAAAGTACTTAAATAAGATAAAATAAAATTAAAATTAAAAATCATTTTATTCGTATTTCCTGTTTGCATTCTTTTTTTGTTTACGTCTAACTGAAGTGATAAATTATTAATATCTTTGATTTCATCTTTGGTTACCAGGTAAGGACCAATGGGACCAAATGTGTCACCAGATTTTCCTTTGGTCCAGTTGCCACCTCTTTCTATTTGCCACTCTCTCTCACTAACATCGTTCACAATACAATATCCCAATATGTGATCCGAGGCTTCTTGCTCTGTAATATTTTTTGTTTCTTTTCCAATAACAAATCCAATCTCCACTTCCCAATCAAGTTTTTTAGAATCTTTTGGCATAACTATGTTGTCATTAGGCCCCACAATAGAACTGGTGGCTTTATGAAAAATAATAGGCTCTTTAGGAATTGCCATGCCTGATTCTTCAGCATGATCAGAATAATTTAACCCAATCGCAATGAACTTTCCAGGATTTTTAATACAAGGCCCAATTCTTTGATCAGAATCTAAATCTGGAAGCTTTGACATATCTATTTTTTTTAGCTTATCTAAAGTATTAAAATTTATTGTCGTTGGGTCTAAATCTAAAATATGACCTTCTAAATTTTTTATTTTACCCTCATGTAATAACGCTGGCTTTTCATTACCTGCAGTTCCCACTCTTAATAATTTCATATGTCTCCTTCTGTTTTATTTTGTTGTTTTAAGTAGATATGTTTCATTTTTGTTTCTTCTTTTTTAGGTATGGAAAAGATAGTGCAATTATAGATAATATAAAGAATGTAACTACAATTGGTCTTGTAAAAAATAGAAAATAGTTTCCATCAAAAATAACTAAAGACTGTCTTAAAGTAAGCTCAACTAGCTGCCCTAAAATTAAACCAATAATAATAGGAACTACTGAAAAGCCGAATTTTCTTAAAACAAAACCAATCACTCCAAAAATAATCATTAACAATACATCGGAAAAAGATTGATTAAGAGAGTAGGTACCACACACAGAAAGCACAAAAATCATCGGCCACAATAACCTACTTGGTATTAGAGTAATTCTTGCAAACAGTTTTGCTCCAAAGAATCCCATAATAAAAAATAAAATGTTTGCAAAAAACATTGATCCAAAAATTCCATACAAGAACTCTGGCTGCTCTTTAAATAGATCTGGACCTGGTCTTAATCCGTGTATAATCATACCGGTTAAAATAACTGCTGTCGTTGCACTACCTGGAATTCCCAACGCAAGAGTAGGGACCATTGCCCCTCCAGTAGCTGCATTATTGGCAGTTTCTGCGCCTGCGATTCCATCAATTGCACCTTTGCCAAACTTACTTGGATCTTTAGACCATCTTTTAGCCTCTGCATAACCTATTAAAGAAGCAACCGTTCCACCTTCGGCAGGCAAGATTCCAATGAAGGAACCAATTCCAGAAGAGCGTAAAATTGTTTTAAAGCAATATTTAAAATCTTCTTTAGTGGGAAGTTTTACAGCCTTCATCGCAACTCTTTTAAAAATTTGATTAGTTAATGTTGATTGTACCAGCATTTCACTTATTGCAAAAAGACCAACCACCACTGGAATAAATCCAATACCTTCAGTTAATTGACCAACCCCAAAAGTGAATCTGTCAACAGAAGTCATTATATCCTTTCCTACTGTTGATAATAAAATTCCGAAAGTTCCTGCTAATAAATTTTTAACCGGACTTCCTTCTCCGATAGAGGCCAGCATAGTCAGACCAAAAATCGCTAAGGCAAAATATTCGGGTTGACCAAACTCATAGGCGATATTTGCTAAAATCGGAGCAAAGAATACTAAAACTATAACACTAAATATTCCTCCAAAAGCACTGCCAAAAGTTGCCATTCCCAAAGCTCTAGCAGCCTCTCCTTTTTGTGCGAGCGGGTATCCGTCTAAACAAGTTGCAGCAGCAGCAGGTGTTCCAGGGGTATTAATTAATATTGCGGTGATAGCCCCACCATATGTTCCCGCACAATAAATAGAAGTAAGCAAAATAATTGCTGATAAAGGTTCTAAGGTCATAGTAAAAGGTAATATTAACGCACCACCAGTAGTAGGACCTAGACCTGGCAACACTCCCAAAATTAAACCAAATAATGTACCCAAAAGTAAAATTAAAAATATTTTACCGCTCATTATTGGTGCGAGCATATAAAGAAAATTTTCAGCCATAAGTATTTAATTATAATAAAGGTTAGTTAATATTCCCGCAGGAAACCTGAGCCCAAGAACCATCTCAAATAAAATAAATACTAACAATGGAAAGATAACGGAAAGACACAGAATCAATGCAATGTTTTTTTCTCCCCACCAATAGGAAATTAAAAAAGAAAAAAATATTAGTGCAAGAAATAAATCTACAAAATGAGATATTAAAACAAACGCAAGTAGAGAAAAAATGGTTTTATAAAATATAGCAGGAACGGACTTGTTAGAAACTACCTTCTTTGTGAAATAGAGATAGGTTAAAATCGAGTTTAGAAAAGTAATTAATATAATCAATCCTTTCGGAAAAGTAGCCGGTTGAATTCCCCTCATTAAAATCGGAGGAACTTCATCGAAATACAAAGAAGACGTATAAGTAACAGCGCAAAATAAGTATATAAATAATAATAAAAGAAATTCTGGATTTAAACTAAAAAGGGCAGAATTAAATCTGCCCTTTTCAAGTACCTTAACTTTATTCATGGGAGAATATAGTTTGGTTTATTTTAAATAACCCAATGCTTTTAGTTGAGCGGTCATTTCTTTAAGCATCTCTTCCATTTGCTTACCCCACTCGTCTGCACCAACAACACTAGTTTGATCTAAACCAATTTCTGTTAAGAAATTTTTGTAGTAGTTATGACCCATAGCTTTTAGCATTCCGTTTTCAAGCTCTTTAGCTCGTTCAGCCGAAACACCTTTTTTAGTTACAAATCCACGAACTGTAGATAGTGCAACAGGTATTCCTAACTCAGTAGCTGTTGGAACTTTTGAAAGCTTAGCCATTCTTTTTTTAGCTAACACAACAGCAACACAAAGTTTACCTTCGTTGATTTCAGTTAATGCTTCTCCTAAATTCAAAACACCCACATCAATATCACCCTTGATTAGGTTTGTTTTAATGGGAGCCACACCTTTATAAGCAACGATTTTAGGATCTTTTAATTTTCCTTTTTTAGTAAAAGCAATTGCACTTACGTCATCAATTCCACCTGTGTGAGTTGTTCCATAAGAAAAAGACTTGCTCTTTTGCATTTTCACAAAAGTTTTTCCGTCTTTAAATTTAGATTTGCAACTAACAACAAATAATTGAGGATCATCTGTTCCTCTAGCCAAAGGTTGCATATCACTTAGCTTCACTTTAGTTTTTCCTAAAGCCATAGAAACAGCATGACCTGTTGTCCATGTTAAAGTATGCTGACCATCAGCAGGTAATGACATCATGTAGTCCATAGATACGGCACCACCGCCACCTTTTTTATTTACCAATTGCATATCTTGTTTTAGAACTCTTCGAGCTCTTAATAGCATCATTCTGGTAGTTACATCTGTTCCACCACCAAAACCTGCATGAGTTACAGCTTGGATCGCTTTTTTACTATGTGAACCAGCCTTTGCACTCATCTCAGTAATTGGCATATCTAGAACCATTACTAGAGCTGCCAGCACTACTGTGAGTAGTTTCTTTTTTATCATTATTGACTCCCCGTTTTAGTTTTTAATTAGTTTGATTAAAAACGATTATAAATATAAAATCAAGAAAAAAACGATATTTTGTATGGGACTTAACAACACTAAAAAAAATGCTGAAATTATAAAACTTCATCCTGAAGTTGCAGAAAAAACTACTTCATTTATTACACAGATTTATAACCAAATTAAAAAGTCTTTAATCAATGGTGAATTAAAGCCAGGAGAAAAATTAAAAATCGATTCCTTAAAAAAAATTTATAATGTTGGCTCCACTCCAATTAGAGAAGCTTTAACTTGGTTAGTTGCCGATAATTTAGTTCAAAAAATAGATCAGAAAGGTTTTGTTGCAACAGACTCAACCATCCAAGATTTTAAAGAAATCTTAAAAACAAGACTATGGATGGAAGAGGTAGCTTTTAGAAAATCTATGCAGAATAAGAAAAATATTGATGCATGGGAGGAGGAATTGATTATTTTATGCCATAGAATGGAAAAAAGGGACTGGAAAGAAGAATACGATCCTTCTAATCCCAACTCTTGGGAGATGATACATAAGAAATTTCACATGACTTTAATCAGCAGATGTCAGTCAGAATATTTGTTTAAATTTTGTGAGCAACTTTATGATTTAAATTTAAGATTTAGGTTTAAGTTAATTAAGAAAAAAAAATCTTATCATAAACGTCCAGTGAATACAGAGCATGGGGATATATTAAAGTATGTTTTAAAAAGAGATGAGAATAAAGCAGTAAATGCGTTAATTGGCCATTATAAAATCACCGATAAGTATTTTGAAAAGTAAGAAAATATAATAAACTCACAATATTAAAAAAAAGAAAGGCTTCACAAACAATGAATAACAAACCAACTATAGGTATCATACTAGGAGACCCATCTGGAATTGGACCTGAATTAGTATCAAAATTGCTCGCAGACAAAATAACAGACAAGGCAAATTGTATTTTAATTGGTGAAAGAAGCATTTTAGAAGATGGAGAAAAAACTTCAGGAGTAAAAACTGATTTAATTCCTGCAAAAAATTTTGATGAAGTAGATTTTAGCAAAGGTTCTAAATTTTTTATAGATATTACGAATGGTAAAAATAGAACGTATGAAAAAAAAATAGCTAATGCAGAATCGGGTGCGAGTGTTTTAGAAAGCTTAGATTATGCACTAGACTTAGCTAAAGCAAAAAAAATACACGCTATAAATTTTGGACCTATGAATAAAACTAGTTTAATTCTAGGGGGATGCAAATACAATGATGAACATGAATTTATGCAAGAGAAACTAGGGATGAAAGAGTTTTGTTGCGAATTCAATGTGGTAGATAATTTTTGGACCGCTCGCGTCACTTCTCACATTCCATTAAAAGATGTTGCACAAAACATCACTATTGAAAATATTTTAAAACCCATAAAATTAATTGATAAAACTTTACGAATGAGTGGCATGAAGAATCCAAGAGTAGCCGTTCAAGCACTAAATCCTCATGGAGAATTTGGTACGGAAGAAAAAGATGAAATTATCCCAGCTATTGAGGAAGCTAAAAAAATGGGAATTAATGCGGGAGGACCTTTGCCATGCGATACTTCTTTTATTACTGCTTTTAAGAACAAAGAATATGACTGTATTATTGGTATGTATCACGATGCTTTACAGTGTGGACTTAAAGCTTTTGGTTTTGATAGAGGAGTAACAGTTTCGGGAGGACTATCTGTTCCAGTCACAACACCTGCACATGGAACTGCATTTGATATCACAGATAAAAATATTGCTAATATGGAGCCTACAATAAATTCTTTTCAAATAGCTCTAGATATGAGTCACGGTTTAATGAATGACAAAAATTAAAGATATTAAAACTACTGTCTACCAGTGGAAGGGGAAAACTGTCCCTCCTCAGAAAAACTTTTGTACTAACGCCTCAGATTTACTTTATGAGCGTGGTGACAATATGGGGTCATTTAGATTTCATGAATGGCTTGTTTGTGAAATAGAAACAGATGACGGTATCGTAGGAATTGGTAATGCAGCCTTGGCGCCTCAGATTGTAAAAAAAACAATCGATCTATATTTAAAACCATTGCTAATTAATGAGGACCCTTTTGACTATGCTTATCTTTGGGAAAAAATGTATCGAAGAACATTAGCTTGGGGAAGAAAAGGAGTTGGCATGACAGCAATTTCTGCAGTCGATATTGCTATTTGGGATTTGATTGGAAAGATCACCAAGAAACCTGTTTTTAAATTATTAGGCGGTAGAACCAAAGAAAAAATTCCTGTGTATGCTTCTAAGCTGTACAGCCAACCAATTAAAGATCTTCAGCAAGAAGCAGAGAAGTACGTCAAAGAAGGTTTTACCATGTTTAAAATGAGATTTGGATGGGGACCCAAAGATGGAATTTCAGGTATGAAAAAAAACTTAGAACTAGTAGAGGCGGTAAGAGAAGTCGTTGGTTACGATACAGATCTTATGCTTGAATGTTATATGGGATGGAATCTGGATTACACCAAACAAATGATGCCCAAGCTAATGAAATTTAATCCGAGATGGTTAGAAGAACCAGTCATTGCAGATGATATTCACGGGTATGCTGAGTTAAATAATATGAACATGATTCCCATCTCTGGGGGAGAACATGAATTTTCATTGTTTGGATTTAAACAACTGTTAGATTTGAAAGCAGTCAGTTATATTCAGTACGATACTAATAGAGTGGGCGGAATAACAGCCGCACAAAAAATAAATGCTTTAGCGGAAGCTTATCAAGTTCCAGTAGTTCCTCACGCAGGACAGATGCATAACTATCATTTAACTATGGCCAATGTGAATTGTCCTATTTCAGAGTACTTCCCAGTGCACGATGTGGAGATTGGAAATGAACTTTTCTATTATATATTTGAAGGAGACCCTGCTCCTAAAAATGGTTTTATCAATTTAGAGGATGACAAGCCTGGATTGGGGCTTACAATTTCTGATAAATATTTGGATAGTTTTGATATTATTAACTAAATATCAAATAACTACATCCATCCTTTTTCTTTATAATATTTAATGGCACCAGGATGCAAGGGTGCAGCAATTCCTTGTCTAATCATTTGTTGAATATTTAATTTAGCGAATGCTTCATGTTCTTTTTGAAAGTCAGAAAAGTTTTCAAATACAGCTTTGACTAAATGATAAACAGTATCTTCAGGAACATTAGAGTGAGTAATTAAATTATCGACAAAGCTAACAGACCGAATCTTTTCTTTGTTTTTATAGGTATCTTTAGAAATTTCTATTAAAGAAAAATAAGTATTATTTTTTATGATATGATCGAGGTTAGAATCTTTTAAATCCAAAACAGAAGCCCCACATTTAGTTATTGCTTTTTCTATCTCTAGGTTAGGAACTGTACTTATAAGACCCGCGGCATCTAACTTATTATTACAAATATCGTCTGCTTTAAATACATTGCCGTCTTCTAAGGTAACTCCAAAAAAACTTTTATTTACTCGGTTGGCATCCATGAGCAAATCAAAAGTTTTTCTCTCAACAGATCCTTCTTTTCCTATATGTATTTTTTTCCCCTTTAAAGATTTCCAATCTTTAATGTTTGACTTTTTTCTAGTGACAATTTGAAAAATATAAGGACTAGTAGAAAAAACGGATCTAATTTCTTTGAAGGGTTTAATGGTTTCAGACCCTTGCTCTGAAAATACAGCGTTAACCTTGTCAGATCTTACAAAAGAAAATTGAAAATTTTCCTCCTGAACTTGGTCTAAATTAAATGAAGCAGAGCCAGTCGACGGTGCCGTACAACGATAGGATTTAGAATTATTACCTGTGCCATGTTCTGCAGATGGTAACTTTCCCATCATTTTGCAGATCGCATTTCCTAATACAAAGTTAATTTTATTAGAAGCGCCCGACCCAATAGTAAAATATTCAGCAGAGATAGAGTTGGCAGTTAAGCAAAAAGAACTCAGGGTTATAGTCGTAAAAAGAATTTTAAATAATTGGGTCATTTATAATTTGCTTAAGTGTCGTTGTAATAAATCTTAAAAGAATACTATAGTAAACACAAATTTGTTTATTTGTGGGCAATCTTTAAAAAATTAAACGGGGAAAATAGTCTCAGAAATTTTACAAGAATCGCAGATCATAAAACCGTATAGTAAAAAATTAGCATAAACTGTTTCGTTTTCGATTTTACATTTTTCACATTTTCTAATTATCGGCTTGGTCATAAATGCAGACTAACAAATAACTATATAATTGAAATCATAACTAACGCTTACTAGAAACATTCTTCTGACTATGTTATTAGCTAAGAAAACAAGTAGCGCTCGTAGATCAACTGGATAGATCGTCTGATTACGAATCAGAAGGTTAGGGG
>ERZ887849.2126-NODE-2126-length-16928-cov-10.565460_pt1 | contig 16928 bp, 11 predicted proteins | sample MGYA00521267_ERZ887849 | MGnify/ENA primary metagenome ERZ887849 (study PRJEB32303, sample SAMEA104408601) | aquatic metagenome | biome: Brackish water; feature: Pelagic; material: water | place: Baltic Sea | collected 2014-06-06T16:11:00 | depth 2,863 m ... | reverse complement strand
TTATTCGCATTCGAAGGCGAACAAAGGTTGATTTCAGGATCACTTTTGGTCGCCTTTGCTTGTTAACTTCGCTGCTCAACTAAGGAAATTTCTGAGTTCAATGCAGTACCAAAAATTGAATGTGATCACGGGTTGGGGAGTTTGGGCCTTGGCGACAATCGTCTATGTCCTGACCATTGAACCCACAGCAAGTTTCTGGGATTGTGGTGAGTTCATCGCGTCGGCGTTTAAGCTGGAGGTTGGACACCCTCCTGGGGCGCCATTCTTCATGTTGCTCGCACGGTTCCTGATGATCTTCAGCCCAACCGAATATGCAGCAACCTTTGCCAACCTGCTATCGGCGTTGAGTAGCTCATTCACCATCTTGTTTCTTTTTTGGAGCATCACGCATTTGGCGAAGAAGATGGTCGCCTCTCTAGGGGTGGCACCAACCAAGTCGGAAACCTGGGCCATTCTGGGTTCAGGTGCTGTTGGAGCCTTAGCGTATACATTCAGTGATAGTTTTTGGTTCAGTGCTGTCGAGGGTGAGGTATATGCCTTGTCGTCTTTGTTTACCGCGCTTGTGTTTTGGGCCATCCTCAAATGGGAAAACGTGGCGGACGAGCCGGGTCATTTGCGTTGGTTGATTCTCATTGCTTACCTCATGGGATTGTCGATTGGAGTCCACCTGCTCAATTTGCTGGCCATTCCAGCCATCGCATTGGTGTACTATTTCCGAAAATATCCGTTCTCTTGGAAGGGTTTACTCGCTACGGGAGTGATTGCTGTAGGACTTCTCGCATTGATTCAAGAAGGCATCATCAAAGGCGCAGTGCATTTGGCTGGAAAGTTTGAATTGTTTTTTGTGAATGACCTTGGCCTGGCCTTTAACAGCGGTGTAATGGTCTACGCCCTCGTTCTCATCGCGACGTTGACTGCAGCCATTTGGTGGACACAGAAAAAAGGATGGTGGGCTGGCAACGCTTTCGTGTTGGGCATGACCATGGTGTTGATCGGTTACTCCACATTTGCTGTGATTGTGATTCGGAGCTCAGCAAATCCGCCGATGGATGAAAACAACCCAGAGGATTTATTTGCCTTGGTGTCTTACCTCAATCGCGAGCAGTATGGAGATCGGCCGCTTTCTTCCGGCCAATTTTGGGATTCACCAATGGACTCCAGCACTCCATATTCAAATGGACGAGAGACGTTTGTAAAAAGCTATAGCGTTTATGAATCTCGAGGCCGGGATGTTCGTGTGAAGTCCTTCCGATCAGAATCGGGAGCCAACGCCTGGATGAACGACAATGCGAACGAGCGCATGCGCATTGTTCAAGAGTATGTGGACAGCGAAGAGAAAAAAGCGAGCAAGCCCAATTTTGATTCCCGTTATACGATGCTGTTTCCGCGCATGTATTCAACCCAAGCGAGTCATGTGCAAGCCTATAAAAGTTGGAGCAATTACAAGGGTTATAACGAAGTCAGTGCATTCACGAGCCCGATGGCCAATGGGTTGATGTCCCGTCAGGTGTTTGAAGAGCACTTGGCAACAACGTACCTGAGCGGCGCAATGAGCGAAGTGGAATTGAAGCGCGCGTTCAATGCACTCTTCAGTGATTATGGCATGCGTTTCGAAAAGAATTATGAAGTGGCCTCTGCCGGAGAGTTGTTGGTTCGAAATCCCGAGACGGGTGGCATGAGTCGAGCGCCCTTTTCAGATAAGGGCATGCTGGAAACCTTGACGAGTTACATCACAGCAGAGTTGGAATCAGGGATGCTTCGAGGTCAAGGGTACGTCGGAAGACTCGAGGGAGAGCGGGCTCAGCTAGAATCTCAAATCCGAGCGGCAACGAGGCAAGCGAACCAATCAGGTTCGGCGGATGACGTTCGCCTCGTTCGTCAATTGGAGGGTGGATTGGATCGGGTGATCCAACAGCAAAAACCGTCGCAATGGGAGAATCTGCGCTTTTTCAAGGACTTCCAAGTGGGTTGGATGTACTTCCGTTATTTCCTGTGGAATTTTGCAGGAAAACAGAATGACGTTCAGGGACATGGAGACTTTATTGATGGCAATTGGTTGAGCGGTGTAGAGTCGATCGATGAGGAGCGTCTTGGAAATCGCAGCGAACTCTCAGAGCATCGCGACAACAACAAGGCCCACAATGCCTTTTACTATTTGCCGCTACTGCTGGGATTGTTTGGATTGATTTTCCAAGCCATCCGTGATCCGCGACAATTCCTCGTAGTGGGCTTGCTTTTTGTGATGACGGGATTGGCAATCGTCGTGTATTTAAATCAATACCCTTTCCAACCGCGTGAGCGGGACTATGCTTTTGTCGGGTCGTTTTATGCTTTTGCCATGTGGATTGGTCTGGGCGTTATGGCCCTTTTTGAAGCGTCGAGAAGACTTGAGACCAAGCAGCTGGGTGGAATCATCGGCGTGGGGGTTGTCGCCAGTGCGGTGCTTTTCGGGACGGAGACGGTTTCCGGAGGAGGACATGCACTGAGTTATTCCGTTGCGTTTTTGAGTGCCGTTGGTGGAGCGGCTTTGGCGTTGTCTTGGGCACTGAAACAAGGAGCCGTCAATGAAGCGTTGCGAGCACAGTTGCTTGTTGTTTTGGCGTTGTTGGTGCCGGGACTCATGGCCAATGAGGGATGGGATGATCACAGTCGTGCCCATCGTAGAACTGGGGTCGATTTTGCGAAGAATTACATGGATTCGCTTGCTCCGAATGCCATCCTCTTTACCAATGGTGATAATGATACGTTCCCACTCTGGTACGTGCAAGAGGTGGAGGGGTATCGAACGGATGTGCGCATTTGCAATCTGAGTTTACTCAATACAGATTGGTATGTGGATCAAATGAAGCGTCAAGCTTATGAGAGTGCTCCATTGCCCATTGAAATGGATGAAGAGAAGTACCGGCAGGGCACGCGTGACATTGTTGTTTTAGACGCCCCAAGGGACCCCAACAACCCTTACATGGACTTGGGTCAAGCAATGGAGTCCGCGCTGAATGATGAGCGAACACGCGATTATGGGGGGGGCAAATCCTACTCGGTATTGCCGTCCAATAGCTTTAGAATTGAAGCGGATAGTGCTGATCTCATCCGATACGGTGTTCTGAATGAAGAGGAAATGAAGTCCCGACTGGAGTTCATTGAATGGACGCTTACGGATGAACGTGGCAACCCCAAGAGCTACATATTGAAGAACCAGTTTGCCGTATTGGACATGTTGCGCAACAACAATTGGGAGCGACCTATTTATTTTGCAGTGACCACAGGGCCAGACAGCTACATGGGTCTGCAGCAGCATTTCCGTCTCGAAGGCTTGGCTTACCGTTTGGTGCCCATGCGTTATTCCGAGAATGATAATCCGAATATGTTCGGCGGTGTTGCGAAGGACATCATGTATGACAATGTGATGAACAAATGGCATTGGGGCGGGATGGACAACCTGGAAGATGGGGTGTACATGGACGAAAACAACCGCCGCATGGTCACCAATTTCCGTCTGCAGATGGCCAATTTGGCTGACGAATTCCTGAAGGATGGAGATGCAAATCGAGCGTTGGATATTTTCGATAAAATCCTGACTGTCATGCCCGAAGAAAACGTTCCCTATAGTCGGGTGCTTTTATCGGTTCAAAGCGGTTTGCTTGAATTGTCTTCGACTGTTGCAGGCCCGGGGCTAACCACCTATGAGTTGTCCGACGAACGGAGGGCGAGGGCCAAGTCGTTGGGCAAGGACCTGACACGAAGGCTGTACGACCTCCAAGCGGATGACTTGAATTATTACCATTCACTGAATCGCAGTCAATTCGAGGCCGTTAAAAGAGATCGTCAAATCGCCAAACAGGTAGCGGAACTGATGGTTCAAACTGTCGGAATCTATTTGCCAGACGATTCATTGTCGTCGGAATTGTCGCGGGAACTCGACGCATTGCAAGAGATGATTCAGACTTCTGAACGCGCCTTTTACGATTTGGGGTCCTATGATTTTTGATCAGTGACGCAAGAGCCTCTCATTCGAAAACAACGGGTCGCGCTTTTGGTTTCGGGCTCTGGCTCGAATGCCGCGATGATCATGGAGCGATTCCAGCACCACGCGAAAGCAGAGGTCGTTTTTGTGGGGTGCAATCGCCCTCCCAATCGCGCAGGAATTTATACCCGATCAAGGACATTTGGACTGGAAACTGTGCCGTTCAGCAAGGACGATTTGAACTCAGGACGATTGACTCAAATGCTTCAGAAGGCAGAGGTCGATTGGATTGCTTTGGCGGGTTTTCTCATGCGCATTCCAGTTGAAATGGTAGAAGCATATGACCGCCGGATCATCAACATTCACCCGGCGTTGCTCCCGAAATATGGAGGCAAAGGGATGTACAATCACCACGTCCATGAAGCCGTTGCACAAGCGGGTGAATTGGAATCAGGCATGACGGTGCATTGGGTCAATGCCCTCTATGATGAAGGCGATGTCTTATTTCAGGCGGTGTGTACTTTGGAACCAGGCGATACAGCCGAAATCATTGGGTCCAAAGTTTTGGCCTTAGAGCACCGCTACTATGCCGATGTTTTGGAGAGCGTCATCAGTGAATCGGTGAAGGCAAACGAAGCGCTTCCGAGCGCTTCAAAAACAATGAACCGTTGATAGGCATGGCACCTTCTAATACCCTCAATTGCTGATGTCACGTGTTCAAATCTATACAGATGGAGGAGCAAGTGGCAATCCTGGTCCAGGGGGCTATGGGGCGCTCATGATGTATGGAGAGCATCGGAAGGAGTTGAGTGGAGGCTTCCGATTGACCACCAACAACCGGATGGAGCTTTTGGCCGTAATCACGGCATTGGAAGCCTTGAATAAGCCCGGAATGGAGGTGGATGTGTTTTCCGATTCCAAATACGTTGTGGATGCAGTGCAGAAACGTTGGGTCATGAATTGGGAAAAGAAAGGGTATTTGAATAAAAAGAACCCCGATCTGTGGAAACGATTCTTGATCGTTTACCGTCAACATAAGGTGATCTTTCATTGGGTGAAGGGACATGCAGGCAACCCTTTCAATGAACTGGTGGATCAACTGGCTGTCTCGGCATACAAAAAGGGCAACTTACTCATTGATGCAGCCTATGAGGCATCAACGGCCTGAACGGGGGGTGGAGGAAGCACGTCATCTTCGAGGCGTGCTGCGTATCTTTGTGCCCTCAACGCAATAACGATTGAAACCATGCGGACCGATCTCTACCAAGGCCACGATTACTATATGATGGATGAGATGCTCACAGAGGAGCACAAACTCATTCGTGAGACCGCCCGTGCTTGGGTCAAAAAAGAAGTGAGCCCGATCATTGAGGAGGCTGCTGAAAAATGTGTTTTCCCTCGCCATCTGCTTCCTGGACTGGGAGAGATTGGTGCCTTCGGCCCGTATATCCCAGAGGAATATGGCGGCCCAGGCTTGGATCAAATCAGCTATGGATTGATCATGCAGGAGTTGGAGCGATGTGATAGCGGATTGCGCTCAACAGCATCGGTTCAAAGCAGCTTGGTCATGTATCCGATCTGGCGCTATGGAAGTGAAGAGCAAAAACAAAAATTCCTACCCAAGCTTGCAACCGGTGAGATGATGGGCTGTTTTGGACTGACAGAGCCGGATCACGGTTCGAATCCAAGTGGGATGACCACCCATTTCAAAGAGGATGGGGATGACATCATCCTCAATGGCGCGAAGATGTGGATCTCCAACGCTCCTTTTGCAGATGTTGCGGTGGTTTGGGCAAAAAGCGAGGCAGGGCGCATCACCGGCGTTTTGGTTGAGCGTGGAATGGAAGGGTTTACGACGCCCACCATGCATGGAAAATGGAGTTTGCGTGCTTCGGATACGGGCGAATTGATCTTCGACAACGTTCGGATTCCCAAGACCAACATCTTGCCGGGACGTGATGGGCTGGGCGCTCCTTTGAGCTGCTTGGACTCTGCACGGTACGGCATTGCTTGGGGCGCCATCGGTGCCGCATTGGATTGCTATGATACCGCCCTGCGTTATGCCCAAGAGCGGATCCAATTCGATCGTCCTATTGGCCAATTCCAGTTGCAGCAAAAGAAGTTGGCTGAAATGATCACGGAGATCACCAAGGCGCAATTGTTGACGCTGCGATTGGGTCAAATGCGGGACGCCGGAACAGCCACTTCGGCTCAGATTTCCATGGCCAAGCGAAACAACGTGGACATGGCTTTGACCATTGCTCGGGATGCTCGACAGATGTTAGGTGGAATGGGCATCACTGGAGAATATCCGATTATGCGCCACATGATGAACTTGGAGTCGGTCGTGACCTATGAAGGAACGCACGATATCCACTTGCTCATTACAGGATTGGATGTCACGGGACTGAACGCGTTCGCTTAAACGATATCATTCAATACAGGGAAGCGCTCTCGATAGTGGTTCAAATCAGCCCGGCTGAGCATCGCAGATATCCATTGTGTTGCATTGGCCTGCGCCGCTAAAACGACGTCCCCTTTAGGGGCATGAATGGCACTCAATCCATTGTGATGAACACCATTGGCATCTAGACCAATGCGGTTGACTCCTGCAACGTATGCTTGGTTTTCAATCGCACGAGCGGGAAGTAAAGCAGACCAAGCTGAAGCGCGGACTTCGGGCCAATTTGCTACATAGAGCGCGAGATCATAGGGTTCATCCTGGAAGTTTCGGCTGGATTCCGGAAACCTCAGGTCGTAGCAAACTTGCAGCAAGATGTCCCAGCCTCGCCAAGAAATGGTCATCTGTTCTGCACCCGGGCTGTACGACGCATCTTCACCTGCGAACCGGAACAAATGACGTTTGTCGTACCAGCCCATGAGGCCCTCTGGTGTCATGAAAAAACACCGATTGACACAGCGTTCCTCATCCAAGAGGTGACAGGACAAACTGCCGACGACTGCGGCGTCGTGCTGACGACTCCAACGCAGCATGGCCTGAAGTGGCAGTGACCAATTTTCGGCCGTCTGTGCGAAGGCCATTTCCCATGGAATGCCCGCTTTCAGGGGTTGCATGGTGAACCCTGTGGCCCACATTTCCGGCAACACCAGCACATCCCAATCGCCGTGACTCATGACTAAATCGTTCATGTGCAGGTCGATTTGAGCGATGTTGACCTCAGGGCTTTCCCATGCCAAGTCCAATTGAAGCAACGCGATATTGAGATCTTCGGTGGTGGACATGGACAGCGATTAGGAGGGATTAGAGAGAAGAAGCAAACGGCGGATGCCCTCATCGAGCGTGGCCTCGTTTTTAGCAAAACAGACACGAACACGATGGGTGGGGTGACCTTCCGGAATGCCGTTCGGATAAAACGGGGACAAGGGAATTAACGCGACGCCATTCTCGGCCCCTTTTCGACACCATTCGTGCACGACTTCTCGGTCGCTGCGGTCATCAAATCCACTGTAATCCAACACCTGGAAGTACCCTGATTCGGCGGGCGTCCAATTCCAGCGACTCCCTTTCAAGCCATGCAGTAGCTGGTCGCGTTTGCTTTGATAGAAAGCAGGGAGCGCCGCCAAATGATGCTGGCCGTCTTGACTTTTAAGAAATGAAGCGATGCCTGCTTGGAGGGGCGCTCCCGTTGAAAACACATCGTATTGATGCACCTTCCGCACTTCCTTCATCAGTTCGGCTGGCCCTAAGAGGTAGCCGATTTTCCATCCGGTCGCATGCAGGACCTTTCCAAATGAAGCAGCCACCAGGGCGCGCTGGGACAAGGCAGGATGGCTGGACAAGCTCAGCGCCTTTCGACCATCGTGTTGCAAGGGCCCATAGACTTCGTCGCTCAGGAGCAGGATGTCTGTGTTTGCAAGAAGTATGTGCAACGCGTCAAAATCTTCGTAGGACCATCCGCTCCCGGTGGGGTTGTTCGGGACATTGAGGATGATCATGCGAGTGGAAGCAGTGATCTCCGAGGCGATTGCTTCCAAGTCGAGGTGGTAATCAGCGCCTCTAAGAGGAACGACCACCAGAGAACCTCCGGCCAATTGAACGGCGGGTTGGTACAAATCATATGCTGGCGCGAGTGCGATTACCTCGTCACCGGGATGCACCCAGGCCTGTATGGCCGCAAACAACAATGACGAAGCTCCCGCGCCAACGGTGATCTCACTATCAACGTCATAGTCGCGCTTGGTTCGGCGTTCGGTGTCTTCGGCAATCCAAGAACGCAAGTCCCAATCCCCTGCCATGGGAGCATATTGGTTTTTGCCTGCGTTCATGGCGTCCACAACAGCTTGACGCAAGGCCTCTGGAGGATCGAAATCGGGGAATCCTTGACTCAGATTGAGCGCCCCGAATTGAGCTGCCAGCGCACTCATCTCTGTGAAGATGGTGGTTCCTACATGGGGCAATTTAGAATCCGGGAGATTGAGGGAGTCGGCCATATTGGATCAGCGTGTGACGGCCAATTTTGTTGTTCCGGCTGAATTGCCGTCGGAATCGGTTGCGAAAATGAGGTAGACTCCGTGCGGTACGTCGCTTCCATTCAGATCCTTTCCGTCCCACACGGCGCGCCCTCCATTGGATTCCAAGAGGGCGACCAAACGCCCGGACGTGGTGGTAATGTGAACGGTGGAGGCATAAGCCAGGCCATTGATGGCAATCCATCCTTCAAAATCGGGACGAACCGGATTGGGGTAGACTTCAAGCGCATCAATTTCACTGACAAAGTTGGTCGCATCGCTTCGCCAAGCCAGAAGTCCTTGGGAGGTGCCAATGTACGTTTCGCCATTGCGGTGGTTGATGGCGATGTCGGAAATGGAGTTGCTTAAAAGCGGACTATTTGCTTCCGTAAAGTGCGCTTCTTGTGTAGCCCCGTCAGGACTCAAGAGGTACAAACCAGAGTTTTGTGTGCCGATCCACTTTCGATTGCCACCATCGATGCAAATGCTGCGGATGACCTCAGTTTCAAGGAGCAATTGATAATTTCCGTCTTGTTGGATCAAGATTTGGGAAGCTACGGGATTCGTATTCTGGATATCGAAGATGGCGCTCGGGAGATAAACGACACAGGGACCTGCTGAGGTGCCAATCCAAATCTCACCGTCCAGATCTTCTTCAACGGAATAGACGTCATCCGAAGGCAAGGCTCCTTGATTTTCGGCATCAGACAACAACCGCCAGTCATCATCGGTTGTATTGCCAGGGGTTTGGTTGGTGTCATAGACAAAAAGCCCTTGATTGTCGGGCATGATGCACCAGATATAGCCGTTGCGTGCGGCCAAAACATCCCCCATCCACCCGTTGTTTCCCATGGCATTGCCCACATCTAAGGCGATAAAAGTGCCATCGGCTAGGCGCACCTGCAATGGCTGATCGGCGAAAGCATTGGTGAACCAGAGATTGCCATTGGAGTCGAAGTCAACCCCGCCAACGCCTATTCGTGGAGACCCGCCGAAATTCGAAACCTCCAAGGTGCTATTGGAGTCATTGTAAATATCAATGACGGTGTTGTCCATTACCTCAATGAGGCCTTCTTCCCAGGTTCCAAAAAAGGCATGTGCTGGATTCAGCGGGTCAATGCTCACTACGAGAGGGTCATTGATTCCAGAGATGTCATTTTCGCCTTCTGCAGGAGGAATCCACTCCCATTGAGTTCCGTTTAAACCGTAAAACCCATGCTTGTGGTACATGCCGGTCCACGTTTCGTCCACTCCGCCTGACGCAATCCACATGCGATCATTCCAAGCGTCTATGCAACGAACCAACGATTTGGGAGGGCCAGTTGGCGACCAGTGATCGTCCATTTCACCACCTGTTATATCGAGTCGAAGCAAGCCCTCTTCTTGGTTTGCAATCATCAAATCGGAAAAAGCGTAACTGATTCCTTGCTCGCTAGCGATCACCTGGTGGTGAAAAACCATGTGACGTGCACGCAAGGGGACGCCGTCTGCTGAGTAATCCAATTGAATGGGCTCAAGCGCGGCATTGAACAATTGAATGGATTGGTAATCTGAGATGGCCAAAAGCCAATCGTCTGAAGCCGCAGTGGTCGCGCCGGCAGCGATGTCATACACCTGATTGCTTTCCCATGCAGGCAAAGGAGCCCAGAGGCCTTCTGGATTTTTCCACCAAAGTTCATCTGGCTGACTGGCGTTGTCGGTATGCAAATGCAGAATAACCGATCCGTCAGGATGGAAGATCACGTGCCTGTAATCTCCTGTTTCGAGGGGGATGTCACTCCATCGCGTCCAGGCATCGGGCGCACTCAAAAATGGATGATTCTGATCCGCCTCAAAAATGCCGGCATCGGTCCAAACGACGATTTGACCCTCATGGAACTGAATCCCCTGACACGACCGCAATTCCTGTTGACCTTCAAGAAACCAGGTATCCCTCACATCAAATTCTCGTGGATTGATCTCGACAATGCCAAACCCGCAGGCGGCATAAATGCGGTCTGTGTCATCGGTCGTGACCGGAACCATGGAGTGGATGGTTTTGTCTCCGATGAGGTTGCTGTCTTTGATGTCGCTCATGGTGAACAACCTCACGCCTTGATCGGAGAAAAAATCAATAACACCGGACGCGTAGCCCACCACGAGCATGCGGCCCTGGACATCCCAAGCCAATGCAGACGGATTGCTACCATTCATTCCGTTGACTTTGGAGATGGTTTGAATGCTCCCATCGGAGAAGACAAGAAAAACTCCATTTTCAGCACGAACCGCCCAGAACCCGTCTTCTCCTGCTGGCGAATGGGTGCTTCCACAGTAAACCGTTTCCTGGGCATGGCTGTATGGCAGATGGTCTGTCCACGTGCCAACATCGCGGTAGATGACATCGGATGTTTCTAACGCCGATTGAGCCGCAAGTCCAGCCTCATCCAATCCGAAAGAGCAACCAAGGACAAGGAGCACTGCGTGCAGGGTAGGAGCGAATGGAAAGCGCATGGGTCTTAACAACGAGAGAGGTGTGTTCTGCATACGCATCAAAGGTCGGAATATTGTGTGATTCAACGGTGGTCTTTCCATCGAAACGCCTCTACTCCGGAGGATTCCAATTGGTCCAAGGCGTCTTCGTCGTTCAGTGAGTAGACCCAGCCGTTGGGGCCATATTCCCAGCGTACGATTCCCCAAACAATGAGCAGACACAGCAAGTCCTCGGTGGCATCGAAATCAAGACGTCCGATGCGAACGACGTGAAGAAAGGACAAAGCCCGTCCTGATCGCCAAGCACTGAATAGTTTTCCGATGAATTGATCGTAACGAAATTCAGCGCGATCCAAGCGCATTTCATATTGCCATACTTTGACTAAAACAGGGCTGGCTCGGTGAATGCGGTCTTCCTTTCTTAAATACGCTTGTAACTTTCCTTTCTCATCCGCGCAGAAATGTGGACGAGCAGCAGAACGGGGGACTTGGACCTCCATCACTGTTTTCAGCTCGGCCTTCCAAATTTGCACATCAAATGCAATCGGCGGTTTGCAATGCATTTCTGCTGCAGATTGGATCATGTGGTACTCTTCGTCAGCCCGAACGCCTGCTATGCTTCCATTGTCTTTGACTCCAATCAAGAGTCTTCCGCCTTCCGTGTTCGCGAATGCGCAAAGTGTTCGCGCGATCTTGCCCGCGTCCTCAACACGCATTTTAAAATCTTGCTTTTGGTGCTCCCCTTCAGCAATCATTTGGATGACGTAGGACATGGTTTTAGGTGGCGATGAAAATCAGGTGTGATTCGAGTCAACGAAGTTAATGGTCATATTGATAAAGCAAGTTTTAGGATATCCATCTGAAATCGTTACCTTTGCAGGGATTATCGAAGATATACGAAGTGAAGAGGGGTTCTAGCCCCTCTTTTTTTGTCTACTTCTCTTCACCATTTTTGACCAATCGCATTGATTCAAGCATCGACCATTCGTCAGTTGGCTGACGCCTACCTCGAAGGAACCTCCGGTTTCATCGTTGACGTTCGCGTTGGTGATAGCAACGCCATTTCGATTTTATTGGATGACGACGCGTCTACAAGCATTAACCAATGTATGGCGTTGAGTCGGCACTTGGAAGAAGCGTTGGATCGAGAAACGGAGGACTTTGCATTGGATGTGAGCTCGCCAGGACTGGATCAGCCCCTTCAAATGTTGAGACAATATGTCAAGAACATTGGTCGTGGAGTTCAGCTTAAGGTTCGTGACGCGGGCAAAGTCGAAGGGGAGTTGGTTGCAGCGACGGAGGAGAATGTGACCATAAAGACGAGGGAAAAACAACGCATCGAAGGTCGCAAGTCCAAAGAGTGGGTTGAAGAAGAAACAACCTATGCATTTACAGATTTGGACTGGACGAAAGTTCAAATCTCATTCAAGCAAAACTGATATTTTGATTTTGTCATTAACCGCAACAGCACAACACTGAACGCATGACGCAACTCAATCTGGTGGATTCTTTTAAGGAATTCAAAGAATTCAAAAACATCGATCGCGAGGTCATGATGGGGATTCTTGAGGATGTATTCCGCGCAATGATTTTGAAAAAGTATGGAGATGACTCCAACTTCGATATCATCATTAACCCGGACAAGGGGGATTTGGAAATCTGGCGAAATCGGGACATCGTAGCAGATGATGCACTCGAAGACGAGAACCAGGAAATTGCCATAACAGACGCTTTGCGCATCGAAGATGACTTCGAAGTGGGCGAGGAATTTTCAGAGGAAATCAAACTGGAGTCATTTGGCCGACGAAACGTCTTGTCGTTGCGTCAGAATTTGGCCGGCCGTATTATGGAATTGGAGAAGGATTCCATCTACCAAAAATACAAGGAGCGCGTAGGAGAAATTATTTCAGCTGAGGTCTATCAAATCTGGAAGCGCGAAATATTGTTGGTGGATGACGAGGACAATGAGGTGGTCATGCCGCGAGAAAATCAGATTCCTGGAGACTTCTTCAAAAAGGGAGATACGATCCGTGCGGTCGTATCTGCGGTTGAAATGAAAAACAACAATCCTCGCATTGTCTTGTCTCGCACAGCACCAGAATTTCTGGAGCGTTTGTTTGAGCAGGAGGTCCCTGAGATTTTTGATGGACTCATTACCATCAAGCGGGTGGTTCGAGCCCCAGGAGAGCGTGCAAAGGTCGCCGTCGAGTCATACGATGAGCGGGTAGATCCAGTCGGAGCATGCGTCGGCATGAAGGGTTCTCGTATTCACAGCATTGTTCGCGAACTGAAAAACGAGAACATTGATGTGATCAACTTTACAGAGAACGAGCAGTTGCTGGTAACACGTGCATTGAGCCCAGCGAAGATTTCTTCAATGGAATTGAACACGGAGACGCGCGAAGCAAAAGTTTATCTCAAACCCGATCAAGTGAGCTTGGCCATCGGTAAGGGGGGGAACAACATCAAATTGGCAGGGCTACTGACCAATTATGAAATCGATGTTTACAGAGAGGACGAAGATGCTGTCGATGACGTGGCATTGACTGAATTCTCTGATGAAATCGATGCATGGATTTTGGAAGAATTCGTGAAAATTGGCCTTGAAACCGCTCGTTCAGTTTTGAACCTGGATGAAGATTTCTTGGTCAATCGGACCGACCTCGAGTTAGAAACGATTAGGGAAGTATTGAAAATCCTCAAGGACGAATTGTCCTGAGGCACCACTTGAATCTTACCTTTCGCATATCATTCCCATATTTTAGCCCTTCAAATCGCTAATGGCCGACGCTAACAAACCCGTACGACTTAACCTCATAGCTCGAGAATTCAATCTTGGGGTACAGACCATTGCTGATTTTTTGGCAAGCAAGGGCATCGAAGTCGACGCCAAGCCCAATACCAAAATTGAGGCTTCAGCGTATGCACTCGTTCGGGCCAACTTTCAAGACGAAAAGGAAGCAAAGGAAAAAGCCGTAAGCTCATCTTCCCGCACCGTTGTTGAACGTGAAAGCGTCACGCTCGCTTCTGCGAGAAGACGTTCTGCACCCGTTGAAGAGGTTGAAGTAGAGATTGATCTTTCTGTTTTTCAGAAAAGTCAACAACAACCCGTAGTAGAACGTGTGAAACCAGAGGTTTCGCCTGCTGCGGAAGCTGAACCAGAGGAGCTGGTGGCCATTGCGGAAACCGTGAAGGAGGATTCGCCGGTAGAAGCGGCGAAAGCAGAGGAGGTTGCGTCCGATTCAGTGCAAAAAGACCCTGTAGAGGCGACTCCGTTGGAGGTAGCTTCAGTTGAAGCCGCTCCAATTGAAGTGGCGTCTGTTGAAGATGAGGGTGTTGAAGCTGCAGAGGTGAAAGAGGAGAAAAAAGAGGAGGTCACTGCAGACAGTCCTGTCAAGATTTTGGGCAAGCTAGATTTGGACGCGATGTCCAACAAGCGGAAACCAAAAACAAAGGCAGAAAAGGAGGAAGAGCGCGCATTAATCGCGAAGAAGTCAGCCGAAATATCGAAGAAGGAGGGGGCGGCAATGGCGAAGGCCAAGTTGGATCGAGTTGCAGCAGAGAAGACAGAAAAGGAAGCCAAGAAACAAGCTGCCGATGCTCCGCGAGTCGTGGAGAAGATGGTCACGCGGGTTGAAAAGCTGACCGGACCAACGGTGGTGGGTAAGATTATCTTGCCGGTAGAAAAGAAACGAACGTCATCTAAAACCGACGATAACAAGCGAAAGCGGAAGCGGATCACGAAGGTGGACGTTGAGAAGACAGCTCGCACGACGGGTACTGCTGCGCGACCTGCTGATAACAGAGCGAGAGGCAAGAAAAACGAGCCGAAACGTGAGGTCAGCCAGGCCGACATTCAAAAGGAAATTAAGGACACGCTCGCTCGATTGAGCGGTGGACGAAAGTCCAATTCAGCGAAGTTGCGTCGCGCAAAGCGAAGTGCTGTTCAGGAACGTCAAGAGCAGGAAATGGCTCGTCAAAAGGAAGCGGCAAGTACGCTACAATTGACGGAATTCGTTACCGTAGCTGAATTGGCCAGCATGATGGATGTGAATGTGAATGAGGTGATCTCAGCTTGCATGACGCTTGGAATCATGGTTTCGATCAACCAACGGTTGGATTCGGAAACCATCACGATTATCGCAGAAGAGTTTGGATTCGAGGCAGACTTCGTAAGTGCTGAGGTTCAAGAGGCCATTGAAATTGAGACCGATAGTGAAGAGGACTTGGTTGATCGTCCTCCGATTGTAACGGTGATGGGTCACGTTGACCATGGAAAGACGTCCTTACTCGATTTCATTCGAAGTGCAAACGTTATTGCTGGTGAGGCTGGAGGGATTACCCAGCACATTGGTGCATACAACGTGACATTGCCGAAAGGAGGGAATATGACATTCTTGGATACTCCGGGACACGAAGCATTTACTGCGATGCGTGCAAGGGGTGCTCAGGTAACGGACATCGCTATTATTGTGGTTGCTGCAGATGACTCGGTCATGCCTCAAACAAAGGAAGCCATCAACCATGCGCAAGCAGCCGGCATTCCGATGGTCATTGCCTTGAATAAGATGGATCGTCCTGAAGCAAATCCTGACCGCATTCGACAAGAATTGTCTGAATTGAACGTCGTTGTGGAAGAGTGGGGTGGTAAATTCCAGAGCCAGGAGATTTCTGCCAAAATGGGAGAGAACATCGAGCAGCTTTTGGAAAAAGTGCTTCTAGAAGCTGAAATGCTCGACCTGAAGGCCAATCCGAACAAGCGTGCACTGGGAACGGTTATCGAGAGTTCTTTGGATAAGGGCCGCGGGTATGTGACCAATTTATTGGTTGAAGGCGGCACATTGCGTATCGGTGACCCCATCTTGGCAGGGCAGTATTCCGGTAAGGTCAAAGCGATGTTCAATGAACGTGGCTCTCGGGTTGAGGAAGCGGGTCCGTCTGTTCCAGTATCCATTTTGGGATTTGATGGAGCGCCGAGTGCGGGAGACAAATTTCACGTTTTCGATGATGAAAGAGAGTCTCGGAACATTGCGACGAAAAGACAACAACTCCAGCGCGAGCAAGGAGTGCGTTCACAGCGTTCTGTGACGTTGGAAGAGCTGGGAAGACGAATTGCCGTTGGAGAGTTCAAGGAATTGAACCTGATTGTCAAAGGTGACGTTGACGGTTCGATTGAAGCATTGAGTGATTCTTTGGAGAAGCTTTCGACAGAGAAAGTTCAGGTCAACATTATTCACAAGGCGGTAGGTCAGGTGTCGGAATCCGACATTCTATTGGCATCTGCTTCTTCTGCGATCATCATCGGTTTCCAAGTCCGACCAAGTGGTGCAGCACGAAAATTGGCAGAAAGGGAAGAGGTGCAAATCAAGCTGTACTCGATTATCTACAAGGCGATAGAGGAAATGAAAGATGCCATGGAGGGCTTGCTTTCTGCTCGTATCGAAGAAAAAATTGTGGGTTCTGCCGAGATTCGAGAAACGTTCAAGATTTCGAAAGTGGGTACCATTGCTGGTTGCTTTGTGACAGAAGGACTGATCAAGCGAAACAACAAGATTCGTTTGGTACGACAGGGCGTCGTGGCATACACGGGCACATTGGGCTCATTGAAACGATTCAAGGACGACGTGAAGGAAGTCGCAAGAGGGTTTGAATGTGGTCTGAACGTCGAGCGTTACAATGACATCAAAGTGGGAGATGTCATCGAAGCGTTTGAAGAAGTGGAAGTCAAGCAGACGTTGGATGATTGATCGTTGAGCCGCTCAAAGGCTGAACGAAATCTGGAATTCTAATTCTTACTGAGAAGAGACGGTGGAGATTGAAATTTCCATTGGAATCGCGAGTGCCATGGGAAACAGGTCACTCCATTGTTTGCGCTCTTTTTCTGCGGCCCATTTGTTATGGAAGTCGCCTAAACAAACTCGATAGCTTGGTGCGAGAGAGGTCAAATATATCGGCAAGTCAGTTTGTTGTCGCAGCTGCGAACGGATGCGTCGAGCATCTTGCAATGAGCCCATATACAGCTGAA
>ERZ887849.2123-NODE-2123-length-16939-cov-11.258470_pt1 | contig 16939 bp, 10 predicted proteins | sample MGYA00521267_ERZ887849 | MGnify/ENA primary metagenome ERZ887849 (study PRJEB32303, sample SAMEA104408601) | aquatic metagenome | biome: Brackish water; feature: Pelagic; material: water | place: Baltic Sea | collected 2014-06-06T16:11:00 | depth 2,863 m ... | reverse complement strand
GAGCCGACTGATGCAATGGTCGGACGGTACGAATCTCAACATTCGGGAATTGAATGGCGACGACACAACACCCGAACTAGCTGACCTCGATGGCGATGGCGTGCTCGATCTGATCAGCGGTGGCAAGAATGGGCGACTGTTCTTCATGCGAGGCATCGGATTTCCATCGCGTGTGGAGTCATTCCAAAATCTATTGGCTCAACACTCAAAGGATTTCGGGACGGTTCTCCGCGACGCCCCAGCGGTCCGTCAGCAAGCCTTCGGAGCGTTGGCTTCGCTGCAAGCGGACTTAGCCGGTGGACTGATCCCCCTGGCATCGCGGGAACAACTTTTTAAGCAGCTCGCCCCGTTGGCAAAGCAGTATCCAGATTTGCTCGGACGCTCAAAGTTCGATCTGGAATCCGGTCCCCATTTACCGCTGCTGGCCGGGCAATACTGGGTTGTGCTCTTGGAGTCGCTGTCTGATTCGCCTGCGAATCGCCAACGGGTTGCCGATGCCCTCGATTTTCAAGCGGGATACGAGAGGCTCCTCGTCGATCTCGGTGTTCTGCTCATTGACAATAACACTGCCACTCCCGAGCACCTGGCAGCGATGCACCAGTTGATGATGGCGATGCCACGTGCCGCGTGGGATGTCGAAACGATTACGGTAGCTGGTTGGTTGCGACCGGCAATCAAGACACAGAAAATCCGTTCGCGGTCTGGCATTAACATCTTTGACCTGCCGCTCGGTCGCCCCGAGAACAGCTTTGCGAGCGACGCACCAAGGCCCGGCGTCACCGATGTCTACCTGATCTGTTTAGCGCATGAACTGGCTCACAACATGCTCGACACGGTCGGCAAGAGAACCCGACCGGAATTGTATGAACGGAAGTTTGAGGGACTCGCTCAGGCGGCTGGCCCGCAGGTCGTTTACCGATCACCCAAGTCTCGTGGCATCGACATGGTCGCAACCAAGGCGAACTTCCAAAGAATTGGTGCGTGGGACGGTGATGAAGCGACCTGGCGTGATGCATGGGTCAACTATTTCAAGGACAAGGAAGACTTCGACCGAGCCTACACCCGCGGCAATGTGCAATTCTTCCTGGATGCCCCGCAGGAAGCCTTTGCAACGCTGGCCAACCAATACTTTGCCGACAGCCAGCTCATGCTCGATTTCTGTAAAGTCCGTTGGGATGCGGGACATCGTTCCAACATCAACCAATTCCTACTGATTGCAGACTACCTGAGCGAAGGGACGAACAAAGTCAGCTTTTACGTGATGCGACCGGGGGGCGATTTAACCGTTGCTCCGGTGCAGTTGATTCGTGACGATCAGGGCCGCATCACACAAGTACAGTCGAAGAATTCGATCGCGACGTTCGAGTATCAGGACGGAAGTCTGGTCACCGGATTTCGACTCGAATCCATTCCAAAGTGATACGGCTTTTCAACCCAACCTTTACAGCGATCGAGACGTGATATGACGGGACGCAAACAATGGATCGGCCTGATCATTTTCATCGCCATCTGCCTCGGTGCAGGCGGCCTTGGCGCGATCGCAACGACACCCGAGATCGACGGCTGGTACAAGACGATCGAGAAGCCAACGTGGAATCCGCCGGCCTATGTGTTCGGTCCGGTCTGGACGACGTTGTTTGTCATGATGGCCGTTGCAGGGTGGCGCGTCTGGAAGCCTGCCGGATTCAAGGCGGCCAGGATGCCCCTGACTTTGTTCGCTGTGCAGCTGGTACTGAACGTCGCGTGGTCGTGGGTTTTCTTTCACTTCCACCAACCCGGCTGGGCCTTCGCCGAGATCGTGGTTCTGTGGCTGGCGATCGTTGCCACAACAATTGCGTTCTTCAAGACGTCAAAGACCGCAGGCTGGTTGATGGTGCCATACTTGATGTGGGTGAGCTTTGCGAGTGTGCTCAACTTCGCGATCTGGCGACTGAACTGAAGACAGCTTCCCAGTTTGTCCAAAGCTCCGTTTTAACGCGCCCACAGAAGGCAGCTCGCTGGGGGCATGGATAGTTTCACATTTTGTCTTCTGACGCACGAGTTGAATCTTGCAGGAAATGAAATGGCATACTAAAAACTAGACAGCCAGCAATCACATTGCCCACGGCTCGCGACAATCTGCTGTCGCTTCTTCGCTAACCCGCCCCGATGTAGTGCGGTAACTTTTGCGAATACTCCACGTCGCGACTCAAGAAGATCGCCGACTTTCTGCCAGGGAGTGCCAGAGCCGGGTTGGCTCTGCTCAATTCGCCATAAGTGGCTGCCACATATCAAGTGGCTTACCCCAACCGAGTCCATTCACCAGCTCCGACGTCTGTTTTAACACCGTCGAATGACACCGCCACGCGACCGATTCGTCCGAGGTGTTGTGAGCCAAGTGATTCGGGACGACCACGCCCAAGATGTCCGGTGTGATCGACGCTTTTGACCGGGATGGTCTCAGCTTGGCACCAATTGTTTGACGCCAAGCTCTACAGGAAGACGCCTAGCATCAGTATCGCGAAGGCGACGGCCAGGTCCAAGACCGGGCTGTCACCTCTACTCCAGACCAATTCTTGCAAAACCATATTCAACAGGAAACAGACGATGAAAAGCACAAATGCACGTTCAATCACAACGATCCTTTCCGAACAAGATTTAGCCGAAGCAATGACCCGCCTTCAGGCGTCGCGAGAGGAATGGGAAATGGAACAGGAAAGGAAGCAAATCGAAGCCGGTTTCGATGCGGGCGTGAAATGGGGAGTGAAAAAAGCTCGGTATCCTGAACTGAGAAATCTTCAAGAGCTGCGTGAATCGCTTGAAAACGAAGTGGACGACGGTTTTGACCAATACTTCGACGAATGCGACGACTGTTGCTACCAGGTTTCCGAGCTGGTGGGTTCAGCGATCGTCGAAGGCTATGAGGCCAAAGTCGACCGGAAGGAAGCCTGCGACTTCTGGAAATCAATCGGCAGTGAGGGCAGTCCATCCGGCCCTTGGCTCAAAGGATTCGTCCTTGGAGCAACTGAGTTGCTTGAGACCGTGGAAGACTAACGTCGTGTCTCATCCCGATTCGTTTTCATGATTTGGGAGCCGATCTAGCTACTTTCATAACTGGCTCACCAAGAGGGCGTGCCCACCTATTCATGATCGGCCGATTCAAGATGCATCGGCCGGTCAATAAAGGGGAGCCCATGAACTCCATTCCAAATGCGCTTGGCGTCTACATCCTCGTCTTCTACTTGTCGCATAGGTTCGGCATGTGTCCGCTTTGATGACGCGAGGCACATAATGGTATGATGTCTATTCGATAAAACTCGCGATGTTCCCCACAAAGGAGGCTGATGATTTGCCAATCCATTTGACCACCCTGAATCGACGGCGCTTCCTTCAAGCTGCTGGAGCGAGCATTCTGTTGTATGGGCACAACGCCCCGGCGTCAGAGGCGGGCGATGTTGATGCCGATCTAATTTATCTGCTGAACGATACTCACATTGGTGAAAAACACCCGGAGGATTCAGCGGTCCCCTCTCATCTGCGACAGGTTGTCACGGAACTGGTGAATCGACCGACCAAGCCCGCGTGCGTGCTGATCAATGGTGATCTGGCTCTCAAGGATGGCCAACCGGGTGACTATCGGCATTTCGCAAAACTGATTGCTCCGCTTCAGAAAGCTGGCGTCGATACGCATCTTACGCTCGGCAACCACGATCACCGCGATGTGTTCTATGAGATACTCAAGGAGCAGCGACCGGAGAAGCCACCTGTCGAGTCACGACATATCGCCGTCGTCGAAACGCAGTATGCTAACTTCTTTTTGCTCGACTCGTTACAAAAGACAATGGTGACCCAGGGGACCATCGGTACTCAGCAACTGGAATGGCTCGCATCCGCACTCGACCGTTTGCAAACGAAGCCCGCGATCATCGTGGCCCATCATAATCCGCGTCTGGGTGGCGACCCGTTGCACTTTCCCGGCGGACTGATTGACTCGCAGGAACTGTGGGGTGTCATTGAGCCGCGCAAGTGGGTCAAAGCCTACATCCACGGCCACATCCATGATCGCACCTATGCCGAACATCAAGGCATCCACATTCTGAATACGCCAGCGACGTCGTATGTTGCCGATCCGAAGACATCAACGACCGGCTGGACGACCGCGAAGCTGACTGCCAACGGAGTCATACTCACCACACACACCACCGACGCTCAACATCCATGGAATGGTGAATCGAAAACGCTGACGTGGCGATCAGCGTAACAAGGCACAAAAAAATGAAACAGTTGATGAAGTGTGTATTGCTGGCAGCGGTGTCGCTGTTCCCTTTGTCGGCAAGCGACTCGGCGAAGCCAATTCGACTGCGAGTGCTCAGCTACAACATTCACCATGCCGAAGGTGTCGATCGCAAGTTGGATGTTGAACGCATCGCGCGTGTCATCCTCTCTGTCAAGCCGGACATCGTGGCCTTGCAGGAAGTTGACCGGAAGGTGAAACGAACTGGTGGTGTTGACCAGCCTGCGGAGCTGGCTCGGCTGACGGAAATGAATGTCGTCTTTGGTGCCAATATCGAACTGCAAGGGGGCCACTATGGCAACGCTGTGCTTTCTCGGTTTCCGATCATTCGACACAAGAACAATCTTCTGCCCAATATCGACGATGGCGAGCAACGTGGAGTCATCGAAGCGGAAATCACGCTGCCAAAGTCCAATCGGTCGCTGTTGCTGCTGGCCACGCATCTTGACTATCGGGCTGATGAACGCGAACGCCTGGCTTCGGCAAAGTTCATCAATGAGCTGATCGCAGACCATCCACAACATCCCGCATTGCTGGCGGGTGACCTCAACGCGACGCCAGACAGCGAAACACTTCAACTGTTCGGGACAAAGTGGACTCGTGCGAATGAAAAGCCCATGGCAACGGTGCCTGTGAATCAGCCGACAAAGCAGATCGACTTCATTCTGCACCGTCTGGCGAATCGCTGGAAGGTTGTTGAGGTCAAAGTGCAGGACGAGGCCGTCGCTTCAGACCATCGAGCGATCTTTGCCGTTTTGGAACTTCAAGAAGACGATGAATAGGTTTTACCGAATGAATTACCGCGTCAATCCGATCCTTGCAATCTTACCCACCTATGCACTCATCGAAGGAGCTCGCCCTGTGAGTACCCCCGCCGTTTTCCTGTTTCTGATCGCATCGCTAGTGTCGCTTTCAGTTACCAACGCCAAAGAGCCACTCAAGGTCTTCATTCTCGTCGGCCAGTCCAACATGGAGGGTCACGCGAGGGTCGAGACCTTCGACTATCTCGGTGACGATCCGAAGACCGCGCCGCTGCTGAAGAAGATGCGCAGCGCTGACGGCAAGCCGCATGTCTGCGACGGTGCGTGGATTTCTTATTACACCGGAAGGGGTGAGGAGAACGGCGAGGGCTTTGGCAAGCTCACTTCAGGCTACGGGTCGAGACCGAACCCATCTGAGGACGGTGGAAAGATTGGCCCTGAATTCACGTTTGGTATCACGATGGATGAAACCTTCGAGGAGCCGGTTCTGATCATTAAGACAGCCTGGGGCGGTAAGTCACTCTTTTACGACTTCCGTCCCCCAAGCGCCGGCGTGTACCCGCGCACGGCCGACGACATTGAGAAAGGTCGCCGTCCCGAGAGTGGCTCGGGGCATTACTACCGGCTGATGTTGTCGCACGTCAAACACGTGCTCGGTGACATTGGTCGCGTCGTCCCGGAATACGATCCCAAACAGGCCTATGAAATCGCTGGCTTCGTCTGGTTTCAGGGTTTCAACGACATGGTGAGCCGCGACGTGTATCCCGAGCTTCCGAAAGACTCTGAGGGGAATCGATTTGCCAAATACAGCGAGTGGATGGCCGACTTTATCCGCGATGTGCGCAAGGACCTCGACTCGCCGAAGATGCCGTTTGTCATCGGCGTCATGGGCGTCGGAGGCGCAGACGGAAATGAGGGGAATCTGGCGTTTCGTCAGGCGATGGCTGCACCGGCTGCGCTGAAAGAGTTTCAGGGCAATGTGAAAGCAGTTCCCACGTCGCCTTTCTGGGACGAGCCACTTGCCGCCATTCAGGAGAAGTACGAGAAGGTCAAGCAGATGGCCTATCTGTTGAGAACGGAGAACAAGAACGCGGCCAACGCCGATGGTTCGATGTCGAAGGAGCAGCAGCGAGATTTCCTGCGAAAGTATGAGGCGGAGCTGGTGAGTCCAGAGGAGGTCGCCCTCCGTGCCCGTGGCGCATCGAATGCCGGTTATCACTACCTCGGGTGCGCCAAAACCTTCGCACTCATGGGGGAGTCATTCGCAAAGGCCATCCTTGAAATCAGAGAAGAACAAGCGAAGCAGTAGCGGGCGGGCCACGCGACAGACACAACATCGCCACAACAGGGCCCAAACGAGGACGGGAAATTTGAAAGCCAAGGAGTCATCAGTGATGAGAACACACCCGCTCGGATTCATCGTCGTCCTGCTTGCGCCTCTGGCTTCGCTCGATGCCGCCGACATGTTCATCGTCGAAGACGGTAAGCCGCGGGCCGAAATTGTCATTTCCACAACTCCCACACGCATGCAACGAGTCGCGGCGCATGAGTTTCGGATGCAAATTGAGAAGATCAGCGGTGCGCGACTGCCCATCGTCACCAAGCCGAGTGGAAAGGTGGTGAAGATATTCATCGGCGCAAGCTCGCAAAACCCCGTCAAAGCGGATGGCCTGAAGCACGGTGCGTATCGCATCGCCTCGGGGCCAGACTGGATGGCGCTCGTTGGTGATGATAGCGAGTTCACACCGATGGAGCCGTTTGCAAAGAACAATGGCGACATCCCGCGAGCACAGGCCGAATGGGAGAAGATCGTCGGCGCGCCGTACGGCATGCCAGCTCGCGGTTTGTACAAGAATCGGCTGCGACTGCCGGGCGACACCGGCAAACCTGACGGTGCCACCACAGAGTCAAAAGAGACACTCGATATCTGGGGCCTCGATGAACGCGGCAGCTTCAATGCGGTGTGCGGTTACCTGCGCAAGCTCGGTGCGCGCTGGTATCTACCGGGCGAACTCGGCGAAGTTCTGCCGACGATGAAGACGATTCCATTGCCGCAGATTGACGAGACCGTGCTTCCCGATTTCCCACTGCGGCAGTTCAACTTCCGATTCAGTACGGCCGGTCCCGAAACGTCGTTGTGGGTCATGCGGCTCGGGCTGCGCAATGATGAGCGTCTACAGATCGCCCACGGCATTTCCACCATGACGAACCATCAGGGCGTGTTCGATGCACATCCCGACTGGTTCGCGATCTACGGCGGCAAGACCGACTTCAAACCCGGCGACTCGAAGTGTCAGGTTTGTTACTCGAACGACGAGCTGTTCCACGAAACCGTGAGGTGGGCGCGGACGCTGCTTGATACCTACCAGTTTGAAACCGTTTCCATCATGCCGCCGGACGGCTACACCGCGATCTGTCAGTGCGAGAAGTGCAAGGGCAAGGACTCGCCCCAGCGCAACGAGCGCGGGCTGCTGAGTGACCATGTGTGGGTCTTCGTCAATCGTGTGGCGAAGGAGATCGCGAAGTCGCATCCACGAGCGAAGGTGCTGAATTGTGCGTATGGTGTTTACACGCTGCCGCCGCTGAGCATCGACAAGCTGGAACCGAACGTGCAGGTGTGCATCGTCGGTGGTCGGCGCCCGATCAACAAAGGGGGAATCAAGGGCGAAGGCGAATCAGCACCGGACGCGTTGCGTGCTGCGTGGCAGAAGAAGACCGACAATCCGGTGCTGATCTTTGAAAACTATCCCTTCACCAGCCGAGGCTGGTATCTGCCCAGCTTCGCTGCACACGCGATTGGCGACAGCGTCAGCGCGACGAAGGGAGTCTCAGCGGGAGAGGACATCTGGCTCAGCGTGTCACGGGATTTTGCCACTAACGATATCGGCTTCAATCACTTCATGGTCTACTTCACCGCCCGCATGTACTGGGGCGGCAAGGAGGCGGATGTGGACGCGATGCTGCGGGAATACTGCCGCCTGTTCTACGGCCCCGCCGAACAGGAGATGCTCGCCTTCTTCACCTACTGCGAAACGAACTGGATGTTGATGGGCGAGGACAAAGCCAAAGCCGATGAAGCGCTCGCACTTTTTGACAAGGCAAAGGCGAAAGTGGATGCCGCCAGCGTATACGGCCAGCGCATGGCCCTCATCGACGATTACCTCAGAGGCTTGCGGATGAAGACTAAACAGCTGGGACAGAAGCGAGGCTCGGTGCCGAAGGTACGACTCGTCGGAGATGCTTACGATATCGTCGTCGATGGCAAGCTCGACGACGAGTACTGGCAGACGTGTCCAGTCGCTGCCACGGGAAAATTCCGCGAGTTGCAGACCGGTCGCACACCCACGTTCGGAACCTCATTCAAAGCGGGATGGCAGGGGAGCAATCTCTACTTCGCGATCCGCTGTGATGAGCATCCCGGCGAGAAACCGGTCTCCGCCTCGACTCGCGATGACGATCAGGCCATCTGGCACGGTGATGCCGTTGAAATTCAACTCGCCACCGAAACGCATTCGTATTATCAAATCGCCATCAGCTCCGCCGGTCACATCGTCGATCTGGATCGTGGTGCAGGCAAAGGGCAATGGTTCGGTTGGGACTCGAAGGCCGAAGTTGCCACGCATATCGCTGACGATCACTGGACCGTCGAGATTCGCTTTCCTGTCACCGCTGACGAAAACGATCCTTTGAATCAGGTCATCGGTCGGCATCCTACGCAAAGTCTGCCATGGCACATCAATCTTTGCCGCCAGCGTATCCGCGAGGATGGCCAGGAACTCAGCGCGTTGTCCCCCACGGGGACGAATGGCTTCCACGAGCCGATGAAGTTTGCGCATTTTTACGATGGCCGCTCGCATCAGTTCGAGTTCGATCCCGACGTGACCGACTTCGCCATCGGCTTCAGCAAGGCGACAAAGAATCGCAAAGCAGACGGCTTTCTTGCTCTCGCCGAGTTGGAGAAGATTACCGATCTACAAAACTCGGCCGCATTGGAACAAGCCGCGCTGCTCGACAAAGCAAACGCCGAGACCATTATCGAACGCATTCCGGTTGACGTCGTGAAGAAGACCTCGCAGATGCAGCATCTCCTCGCGCAGGGGAAGGCATCGGAAGTGATCGCGCAGTTCGCCGACGAGGATTTGACTCAATGGCCCTTCTGGAAGCGCGGCGACGGTTATCACTTACGCGGGCGCGCCTACTACATCACAAAAGATGGAGCCATGGCCGAAGCGGACCTCACTAAGGCGCTCCCGTGGATCAGCGAACCTCGCAGTCGCGATTCGGTGTTGCTGACGCTCGCCCTCAATCGCGAACGCAACCTCAACGACGACGAGGCAGCCATGGAAGCATTCAACGCGATCGTCCTCGGCAAAGAACGTATCGGCGGGGCAGACGAATTCGGTGCGTTGCAGGGCATCGCGCGAATCCAGACTCGACGCGGCCAATACAACGAAGCAATCAACACACTGAACCGAGCCAACCCCGACAAACTACAGGGTACGTGGCGAGAAAACATCCTCAAATCAATCGAAGCGGTCAAGGAGGCAAAACGCGCGGTCGCGAAATAGGAAGACAACGCGCATCGCTTTGGGAAGGAGAGTCGCCATTGTTTCAGTCGGTCGATTGACGAGGCGTGATTATTGACGGTGACATGCTCGATGGGATCATCAACATGACCACTCCGAGTTGACTGCAAAGGAAATAGAAAAGTAATGAATGTGTTTCGAGTTCTGTCCTTATTGCTCCTTGCCTGCTGCTTCTGCCCATTGGGCTTTGGGGACGAAGTTCCGAGGACCGTCAAAGAACTGTTTGCTGACTTCGATCCCCGGAAAGACCCGCTTGATGTCAAAGTCGTGCGGGAGTGGGAAAAGGACGGCGTCGTTTATCGCTACGTCACCTTCCACATCGGTACGTTCAAGGGAAAACCGGCTCGCATGGCGGCCTTTTACGGGTTCCCCAAGGATGGCAAGAAGTTGCCTGCGTTACTGCAAATTCACGGTGGCGGTCAACGGGCCTCTCTCAAAGAAGTTGAGTTCTACGCCAAGCGAGGCTACGTCTGCCTGTCGATCAACTGGGGCGGTCGGGAAATGGAAGAGGCCAAGGCAGTTGACCCCAACACCGATTGGGGAGCAGTCGATCCCACTCAGCGAAACGTGCCCGGCTACTTCAACCTGAAGCCCGGTGAGAAGTACCTTGATCCTGTTGATTCCCCTCGCAACAACAACTGGTATCTGCTGACGTTGGGAAGCCGACGCGGGCTGACCTTCCTGGAACAGCAACCGGAAGTCAATGCTGATAAACTTGGCGTTTACGGGCATTCGATGGGTGGCAACCTGACGATCTACGTCGCCGGGACAGACAACCGAGTCAAAGTGGCTGCGCCGTCTGTAGGTGGTTCAGGCTTCCGCACTCAGCCGTGGCCCCTTTTGCCCGAGCAAAGAAAGCAAACGCCTAAAGGTGATGTGGACCTGTTCAATGCGACCATCGGTTTTGAGTCGTACGCCCCGCACATCAAAGCCCCGCTGTTGTGGTTGGGAGCCACTAATGACTTTCACGGAATCATGGACGACACTTATCGCACGGGCGAGTTGATCCCGCACCAGAACGTTCGCTATGCCTTCACGCCGCACATGAACCATCGGTTCACACCAGAGTTCGCCGTCACGAGGCCAATCTGGATCGACCAGTACCTCACTGGAAACTTCACATTCCCAGCGACTCCTGCTTCGGAACTCATGCTGGTCACGAATGATCAAGTTCCTGTGCTGCAAGTGACGCCTGATACTTCACTTCCAATTGAGCGAGTCCAACTTTTGTATTCCGTCGATCCCGACCCGCAGGCTCGGTTTTGGAGAACGGCGACGGCAACAAAAACCGGGAACGTCTGGTCTGCCCCATTGCCGATCCTGAGCGTCGATCAACCACTTTTTGCATTTGCCAATGTTCATTACCGATTGGAGAAGCCACAGTCGGTCCCTTTTGCCCAACCGACCGCAGTATTCGCGATCAGTTCCATGTTGCACACAGCCACACCCGATGACCTAAAACGTGCGGAAGTGAAGGCGACGGACAAGGCAGACCTGGTGATTGATGATTTCGCACAAGGCTGGCAGGACTGGTATTCGCTCTCAGCGGACAATCCGCATCACTGGGAATACTCGACACGCAAGCTGAACGACCACAAGTGGCAGGGACTTCCCGGCCAGCAGCTCAATCTCGAAGTGCAGTCGGAGCAACCGAATGAACTGGTGATCGTGCTGACCGAAAACTTTTTCCGGTCGTATCGGGGGAAGGCACAGGAATTCATGGCGGTCGTGAAGCTGAGTGGTGGTGAAAGGCAATCTATTTCGTTGACGCCCGATGACTTCCACACAGCCGCAGGCGAGAACCTGTCGTCATGGAAGCAAGTCGACCTCCTGAGCCTGAGAGCATACCATGAGCAGGACGGCAAACTACTGGGCAGCAAAAGCTGGACTGGACCACAGCCGAAGTTTCACGAACTGCGTTGGGACACAGGACAGCGTTGATACTCAGTCTGGGGAATTAGAAATATGATTCTGCGAACACTTCTGATCTTGCTCTCTGTGGGAGGCGCAACACTGGCTGCCGATGACGATGGTGAGCGAGTCCTATTCCAGTTCGACAACCCCGATGCTGCGAAGGAATGGCAGTCGGTCAACGACGGTGTAATGGGTGGTCGCTCCGATGGCCGATTCAAAATCAACGAAGACAAGACCATGCAGTTCTTCGGCAAGTTGTCGCTGGAGAACAACGGCGGCTTTGCATCTGTCCGCACCCGACCGTCGAAACTTGCACTCAAGAAAGGAGACACACTCGTCGCCCGAGTACGAGGAGACGGGCGGAAGTACAACTTCAATCTGTACGTCCCCCGACCACTCACCGCATTCTCATACCGTGCCGACTTCGAGACCAAGAAAGATGAATGGATCGAGGTTGAAATCCCACTTGATGACTTCGAGGCCACATCGTTTGGTCGAGTCGTTCAGAACCAGCCACTCGATCCCACCGAGGTCAGTGGTCTGGGCATCCTGCTTGGTGATAAGAAAGCAGGTCCGTTCAGGCTGGAAGTCGAATGGATCAAGGTTGGAACACAAAAAGAGGAACGATCCCTGCTCAAAGTCGAATGCGAAGGAACGTACCAGCACCATCTTCAAGGAGTCTGTGCCGACAAGGACGCGATCTACTGGTGCTTCACCACAACCCTCGTGAAAACGGATAGGACGGGCAAGCTGCTGAAGCAAGTGCCGGTTGCCAACCATCACGGCGACCTGTGCCACCATGACGGCAAGCTCTACGTTGCTGTGAACCTCGGCAAGTTCAACGATCCCGCGGGAAACGCTGATTCATGGGTCTATGTCTATGATGCTGAAACCTTGAAGGAACTTGCTCGACAGGAGGTCCAGGAAGTCTTTCATGGTGCAGGTGGGATCGGCTATCGGGATGGACGTTTCTTCATCGTCGGTGGATTGCCGGATGATGTCGATGAGAATTACGTCTACGAGTACGACGGTGAGTTTAAGTTCGTGAAGAAGCACTTCATACAGAGTGGGCACACACATCTGGGAATTCAGACGGCGACCTTCGCTCATGATCGTTGGTGGTTTGGCTGTTACGGCACTCCGAGTGTTCTGCTTGTCACGGATGCTGATTTTCAAATGAAGGGCCGTTACGAGTTCGACTGTTCGCTGGGGATTGATGGATTGTCTGAGGGCCGCTTACTGTCAGCGAGGGGGCGATGCGAGAAGGACAAGGGATGCACGGGTAGCGTGCAAGTGGCCATGCCCGATGAGAGGACCGGCCTGAAACATGTGACCGCAGGACAAGGCGAACTGGAATGACCAACGACAATAACCACATCCGTCTGGGACGACGGGACTTCCTCAGGAACGGAAGCTCGTGCGGTTCGCCTATGCCGTCAACCCGGTGAACTGCAACCTCTATAACCGCGACGGGCTTCCGGCATCACCGTTCTGCTCGCGGCCGGAGTTGCTGACCTGCGATCCGAAGCTGCCCGATTAGGCAAACGATGGCCGGGATTCGTAAGGTATCGCAGCCAATTGCTGCGCTGCCTTGAGGTGGTAGATCGTCAAGAAGGCCAAAGTGTGTCACGGTGACACTGTTCCACCAGACTCTGCCTTTTCGTAGGCGTCATTCAAGCTGAATTAAGTGATGCTCATTCTACGCTTCGCTGAAATGGATTTGTCAACCCAAAGCCAATAAACGGCATTTTGATATGAGTGTCGTGAGATTGAGGTGGCGACCGGGTAAACTATTGGCTTGTGGATTTCCACCCATTTCACTCGCAACCAGAAAGCTCAATCATGCGATATTGCCGTACGATGTCTGCCACCGTTGTCACATTGTTGGCGATGTCGTCTGTTGCGCTGGCCGAGGTAAAAGTGCCGCCCGTGTTCAGCGACTATATGGTGCTTCAACGTGATATTGCTGCGCCGGTATGGGGGACAGCTGAACCTGATGAAGAAGTTGTGGTTTCCATTGCCGGACAGTCACATAAAACCAAGGCCGGTACCGATGGTAAATGGAGCGTAAAGCTGAAGCCGCTAAAGACTGGAGAGCCACGCGTACTCAGCATCAAGGGATCGAACACAATCGAATTCAAGGATGTGCTGGTAGGCGACGTCTGGGTCGGCTCGGGTCAATCGAACATGGCTGGCGGCGTCGGTGGATACGCTAAGAATGATGAAGTGCTTGCCGAACTCGCAGCGGGAACGTATCCGCAGTTGCGGTTCTGTCGAGGCAGAGGAGGCGTTTGGCAGGAGTCCAACCCCAGGACGAACGCTGGCTTTTCAGCAATCTTGTTCGCGTTCGGTCAGCGTTTACAGAAGGACATTGATGTGCCAGTCGGGCTTATCCTTGCCGCAGTGGGCGGAACCCCATCCGGTCGTTGGCTAGCCGACGAGATGCTGGTCAGCAACGAGCAAACCAAGGCATACAAAGCGGCCAACGGCGGTGACCTTTACAAGCAACACATTCTGCCGATCGTGCCGTACGGCATCCGCGGCGTGTTGTGGGATCAGGGAGAGTCGGGCACTGCCATCAAAGACCTCGACCAATTTACGACAATGGGCGCTCTGATCGGTGGCTGGCGTGATGCCTGGGGGCAGGGCGAGTTTCCGTTCCTCTACGTCCAAAAGCCAAGTGGCGGAGGATGTGCCTGGGATAAGTCGAACCCAACGAACCGCATGGCCGAAGATTTCGCGGCGTTGCCTGCGACGCCTCAGCAGGGTAACGCTGGCGATTATCGAGCGCACCATTTTGGGATCATGCAGCATCCGAAAACCGCCATGGTCACGGCCCGCGATCTTGGTTCGGGAATTCACCCGAAAAACAAGTCGGGCTACGGTCATCGGGCGGCACAGGTGGCGTTGGGCTTTGCTTACGGCAAAGAAGTCGAAATTTACGGTCCGATCTACGCTTCGCACAAGGTGGAGGGAGACAAGGTGCGTGTTCAGTTCACCCACGTCGCTGGCGGACTGGCGACCAAGTACGGCGATGGTTTACAAGGATTCGCTGTGGCGGGGAAGGACGGCAAGTATTATTGGGCTCAGGCAGTGATCGACGGTGAAAGCGTGGTTGTTTCCAGCACCGAGGTGCCGCAACCGGTCGCCGTCCAATATGCCTGGGACAAAAACTCCCCCTGGGCCAACCTGTTCAACAAGGAGGGCCTACCGGCAATTATCTTCCGTGCCGGCGAATGACCAACCGACCATTCGTTTCCAGATCGGACAATCATGTTCGATGTACAGGCCAGACGAAGATCATCGTTTAGTAATTCCCCAAGGCATCGCCATGAAACTCATCCGCAACGAATTCGTTCTTACACTCCCTGTTGTTCTGGTTTTGGCGTTGATGACGTTACCCGCCTCAGCCGCTGAAAAACCGGTCAAAGTCTACATCCTCTCCGGTCAGTCCAACATGGTTGGGATCGGCCAGGTAACTGGCGGCGGCAGTCGCTGGGGTACCGAGTTCATCGACCCGGTCCTTTCGGTGTATCCCGACAAATACGACCCAACGGTCGACTACGAAAAGCTAGAGCCGACGATGACGCTCGAACTGGACAGCTTTGGCGGCGTCAAGCCCAAGCCGTACCCTGGTGGCGAGACACAGATTGTGCGCGGGATCATCCAGATGAAGACAACTGGTGTCTATGAGTTTCGACCCGGCTACGGTGGATCGACCGATAACATTATGGAAGTCGATGGCAACGAGGTTTATCGCAAAGAGCCAGGCAAGGATGCTATTCACACACATCTCAAGTTAACCGCAGACAAGAAAGTTCCCTTCAAGATCACCTATCTGAATGCTCAAGCCAACGGGCTGGGCTGGATTGCTCGTGTGGACATTCCCGGAACGCTGGCGACATTGGTGAAGCAGGATGGTAAGTTCCCGTACCTGGTTGATCGGCAAGGCAACTGGGTTGAGCGGGATGATGTTTGTAATAAGGGCGTGGTGACCGCGACAGCCAATAAATGGCTCAGTGTGGGATGCGGAGCGGGTTCCAACAATATCGGTCCCGAACTCGGTCTTGGTCACATTGTCGGCAATTACCATGATGAGCCGGTACTCATCCTCAAAGCGTCACAGGGCAATCGTTCGCTGGGGTGGGATTACCTCCCGCCGGGGAGTGAACCGTTCGAGCACGAGGGATACGTTTACTCAGGCTACAAAGACTCGCCTGCGCGGTGGGAGAAGGGCTCAACACCCAAGCCGATCAACTGGTATGCAGGCAAGCAGTACGATGACTGCTTCAATGCAGCCCACGAGGTACTGAACAATTTCGACAAAGAGTTTCCTCAATGGAAAGGCCGCGGATACGAGATCGCCGGTTTCGTCTGGTGGCAAGGCCACAAAGACGGCGGCGAGCCCTACGCGAGCCGTTATGAGCAGAACCTCGTCCACCTTATCAAGACACTGCGGAAAGAGTTCGAGGCACCAAAGGCTCCATTTGTCATCGCGACGATCGGGTTTGACGGATGGAAAATGTCGGGACCGCACAAGATTGTCGCTGAGGCTCAGCTCGCCGTCAGCGGCGACCAGGGCAAATACCCGGATTTCAAGGGCAACGTGCTGACGGTCGAGACGCGCGACTTCTGGCGTGAGCCGGAAGTGTCGCCGACGAACCAGGGTTTTCACTACAACCAGAACGCCGAAACCTACATGCTCGTTGGTGAGGCGATTGGAAAAGGAATGCTCGAACTGCTCAAGGCTAATAAGTAGTCATCGCCACACATCCGTTCCCAATGATCTTCACCGTTTATTCACTCATCGAAAGAGCTCGCCCTGTGCGAAACACCGCCTTTTTTTGGTTCTGATCGCATCGCTGGTGTCGTCCTCACTCGCCAACAATGTTGCCGGAATCAAGATCAATGACAATGAATCGACAACACCATGATATTCAAAATTGACCGACCTATTTATTGGCTCCTCGTGGCGTTCGTAATCAGCGCGGTACAGACCGCGGCGCTGGCTGAGGAGACCTCACCGATTCGTGTAGCCTGCCTGGGTGACAGCATCACGGCAGGAGCGAGGGTCGATGCAAAGTCCGAATCCTACCCGGCTCGCTTGCAGGAACTCCTGGGCGACAACTTTGAAGTCCGCAACTTCGGCATCGGTGGAGCGACACTGATCAAGACTGGTCGGCCGAACATCTGGAGCAATCTGGATGCCGTCGAAAAGTTCGAGCCACACATCACGATCATTTCCCTGGGGACAAACGATACGGTCGGTGGTAGCCGGAAGAACTGGGAGCAAATCGAACGCTTCGACAACGACTACTCGGAGTTGATTCAGGCGCTGGCGGAATTGCCATCGAAGCCACGAATCGTACTTTGCACGCCAACTGCGATGGTTCTCAACACACCGG